>Ga0310696_10000081_pt1 | contig 163687 bp, 140 predicted proteins | sample AusTroGonzalo_MG_4_FD_203885 | JGI IMG/M metagenome (GOLD analysis project Ga0310696, IMG submission 203885) | Bovine rumen microbial communities from tropical cattle in Woodstock, Queensland, Australia - Gonzalo_02 (v2) (version 2) | ecosystem: Host-associated > Mammals > Digestive system >...
ATATTCTATCAGAATTTTCCGGGCCCTGTCAACACCTTTTGTGTTCCACAGAGGGCCGGGAATCCTTGCTGCTTCCTGATAAAGAACTGTGCCGCCTCAAAGGCGACTCAATTATTCTATCACTGTTTCATCAGGGTTGTCAAGTGCATACTATGAAAATTCCATTCTCCCGACGGAAATCATAAAAACACAGTGCATACTTTATATCAAAATTTATTCAGAAAAATATGGCTCTTTTAAAGGAAACTATTGATACAATGTTATTATAAAGAATGCAGATATTACTTCGTCGTACTGAACCTGCTTCAGGACCTCATTAGCAGTAGAGATGCTGAAATAAATTCAGCATGAAGGGAGAATACCAAAAGCAATACTCTTTTTAGACAGAGCGTTTGGCATATATTCATAAATTTATCAAGGTAATCCGTACTTAATAAAGGAATAGAGGATAATTTTTATAATTATCTACCCGACGATAATATTAGAATATTTATGGAGTGAATACCACTTCTGTTCTTAGGTCATTCAGAATGTCTAATGTCTGTGAATAGCCAGACGACAATACACGCAGTACCGCGGAACGGAATTCTATTTTTCCGTATAATCAAGACAGAGCCTTGTCTGCGTATAAGGGCGCACCTTCGCATTCGCTACGGAATTATGTTCCGGATGTGAGGCATAGAATTTAAGTGAATCTTCGTCCTCAAAATCACAGTCAAGCATCATATCCGCATTTGAGCTTTCCAGTCCTTCTATACGGACAGTAATTTTAAGCAGTCCGGGGATTCTTCCCTGCAGACTTTCCAGGCCGGCCTTTGCCCCCTCTTTTACAGTTTTTTTCTCTTCTTCGGAAAGACTGTCCCTTAGTTTCCAGAGTATTATATGCTTTACCATTTTTTCCTCGTGGTGATTTTAAGACATATACGTTTATGCGTATGCTGTTTCTATTTTCTTTTTATATCAGGAAAAATGCTTACCGGGAATCCAGCTTTCCTGAATAAAAACTTCAGCAGCACCCACAATGTAAGCAGACCATATGTAAGACTACGTTTGAAATTTATGGACGATGCCTCGGCAAAATATTTGGTTTCCACCGGAATATCGCCAATACGGAAACCATAATATGAACTCTGAACAAGAAACTGCATATCAAAAATGAAATCGTCAGAATTATCTTTCCATGGTAGTGTTTTCAACACCTCTGCCGAATAGGCACGCAGACCGCTGTGCCATTCCCCAAGATTTTCACCGGTCACTATGTTGCAGCAAAGGGAAAGAAAGCGATTGGAAATGTATTTGTAAAAAGGCATTCCGCCCTTAAGCGTTTCATGCCGCGTACGTACACGGTTGCCGAGCATAATATCGCATATACCGTTTTCAATAACACCAGCCATATATCCTACTACCTTAGGATTGTACTGATAATCAGGGTGGAGCATAACAATCACGTCCGCTCCTTCATTAAGTGCAGCCATATAGCAGGTTTTCTGATTTCCCCCATATCCCCTGTTCTTCTCATGACGTATAACTTTCAGACCAAGTCTTTCAGCTATCTCAACCGTCCTGTCTTTTGAACAATCGTCGACAAGAATAATATTTTTGCGTAGATTTTCAGGAATATCCCTTAGTGTCTGCTCCAGTGTTAAAGCGGCGTTGTATGCCGGCATGACGATAACTGTTTTACCCATAGTTATATTTTACAATATATTTTTTGTAGAATTTACATATAGTACCGCGTCAGAACAGAAGGCCGCGGAATACAGAGGATTTTTTAGTAAATGAGACATTCCGAAGACACAGAAGATTTTAAGACAATTGATGCAAGACAGCAGAAAAAATGGGCAGAGAAACATCTGTTCCGTACTGACATATATTCAGGCAAACCGAAATTCTACTGTCTTGATATGTTTCCGTATCCATCAGGAGACGGTCTGCATGTAGGACATCCCGAAGGATACACAGCATCCGACATAATCTGCCGGTATAAGAGAATGAAAGGGTTTGAAGTACTTCATCCTATGGGCTGGGATGCTTTCGGCCTGCCGGCTGAAAACTATGCCATAGCAACCGGAGTTCACCCACATATCACAACGCAGAAAAACTGCGCGAACTTCAAACGACAGATAAATGCTCTTGGTTTCAGTTATGACTGGGAACGGGAAATAAACACCACAGACCCTGAATACTACCGCTGGACACAGTGGATTTTCCTGCAGCTTTTCAAAAAAGGGCTGGCCTACGAGGCGACAATGCCCATAAACTGGTGCCCGAAATGCAAAACAGGTCTCGCCAATGAAGAGGTTTTCCAGGGCAAATGTGACCGTTGCGGAACACCTATAGAGAAAAAGAATCTCAAACAGTGGATGCTGAAAATAACAGCATATGCCGACAGACTTCTGGAAGGACTTAAAGATGTGCAGTGGCCAAATTCAACCAGGACCATGCAGGAAAACTGGATAGGCCGCTCCGAAGGTGCGGAAGTTGACTTCAGACTTGAAAACGGTGAAAAGATAACTGTTTTTACAACAAGACCGGATACATTATTCGGCGCTACTTACATGGTGTTAGCTCCGGAACACCCGCTTGTAAAGAAAATAACGACACCGGAACAGAAATCAGCTGTGGAAGCATATGTGACTGCTGCGGCGAACAAATCTGATCTTGAGCGCACAGAACTTGCCAAGGAGAAAACAGGTGTTTTCACAGGTGCATATGCCGTAAACCCTGTAAACGGACGCAGACTGCCTGTATGGACAGCTGATTATGTACTTACTACATACGGAACCGGCGCGATCATGGCTGTCCCGGCACACGACGAACGCGACTGGGATTTCGCAAAAAAATTCGGCATAGAGATAATAGATGTCGTAAAGAAGCCTGACGGCTGGGACAACAATGTTCCATTCTGTAAAACCGGAACTTCAATAAATTCAGAATTCCTGAACGGGCTGCCTACCCCGGAAGCCAAGAAAAAAATGATTGCATGGCTCTCGGAAAAAGGTCTTGGCCGGTCCAAGGTAAATTATAAGCTGCGCGACTGGGTTTTCTCCCGCCAGAGATACTGGGGAGAGCCTATTCCAATAATACACTGTCCTCACTGCGGTGCTGTTCCTGTTCCTGAAGAAGAACTTCCGCTCCGGCTGCCGGAAGTGGAAAAATACCAGCCAACAGGCAGTGGCGAAAGCCCCCTGGCGGCCATTGACTCATGGGTGAATGTCAAATGTCCCGTGTGCGGTGCTCCGTCAAAACGCGAGACAAATACCATGCCGCAGTGGGCAGGTTCATGCTGGTATTATCTGCGCTTTGCCGACCCACACAATAAAAAAGAATTCATAAACAGTGAGATAGAAAAAAAATGGCTGCCTGTAGATCTTTATATCGGCGGAGCCGAACATGCTGTTCTTCATCTGCTTTATGCAAGATTCTGGCACAAGGTGCTTTTCGATCTCGGCCTGCTCTCAACCAAAGAGCCTTTCAGGAAGCTTGTTCATCAGGGCATGATACTTTCTTATGCCTACCGTGATTCAAAAGGTGTATACCGCAAATATTCAGAACTGGACATAGCAGAAGACGGAACTGCCAGCACTGCGGATGGCGAAACCATAAAACCCATGGTTGAAAAAATGTCCAAAAGCAAGAAGAATGTCATCAATCCCGATGATATTCTTAATGAATACGGTGCAGACACATTCCGCCTGTACGAGATGTTCCTTGGGCCACTGGAAGACTCAAAGCCGTGGAACATACGCGCAATAGAAGGTGTTTCCCGCTTTATAAAGCGCGTGCGTGCCTGGGGAACTACAGCCGGGAAGGACCTCGTAAAAGAAACTTCTCCGGATGATGTGCTGATACTAAGGCATGAGACCATTGCCAAAGTAACAGCCGACCTTGAGGCGCTCAAATTCAATACCTGTATCTCCGCACTTATGGTTTATTTCAACAAACTAAGTTCCATGAAAACCGTAAGCGAAGAAGATTTCGCCATATTCCTCACACTGCTGCACCCGTTTGCGCCGCATATAACAGATGAGATATGGAACCGCGCCGGACATGAGGAAAGCCTTATGCAGCATTCCTGGCCTGAGGCTGATGAAAAAATCATCGCTTCCAGAATGCTGGAAATTCCCGTTCAGATAAACGGCAAGGTAAAAGTAAAAATGCAGGTAAAGGACGGTACCTCCAGGGAAGAAATGCAGGCTCTCGCACTTGAGAAAGCTAAAAACTTTACCACGGGGAAGACAGTTGTAAAAATAATTGTTGTTCCTGGCCGTCTTGTAAGCCTTGTAGTAAAATAATACCTTCGCCACATACCACGGAATGCCGTAGTAACAACGGCATTCCGTGGCAGCATATCAATTCAGGAAATATATATAATATGAAAAAATTTCTTATGACAGCCCTTGCAGTTATCGCAGCCGGATTCAGCACTGCCTGCATGGACACCTCGAATATAACTTATAAGCCGTCCGCACAGAAAATGCCGGTACATATAAGACGTGTCGCAGTAAGACCTTTTACCAACAAGACGCCCCAGTTCGGACTTGAGGAAAAAGTAACCCTGAAAGTAGCCGAGGAACTGCTCAAAAACGGGGAATACACCGTTTCAACCGAAGATAGCGCAGACGGTGTTATAATAGGAGAGATAGTCAATTATATTCTTACCCCTATACAGTATGATGTGAACATGGTGGCCAATGTCTATAAAATGAATGTCATAGCCAGTGTACGTTTTCTTGACAGAAGCGAGAACCGCTATCTTTGGGAGGAACCAGCCCTTCAGGCCGTAAAGATTTATTCCGCTGCAGCACTTCCGGGCGGAATGACAGAGGAGGCCGCACGAGAGGAATTATGGGAAACCCTGGCCAAGAATATAACTCTGCGTACCGTGGAAGGTTTCGGCTCTGTATCAAGTATATCGCAGAAGAAGCTTCCCCCTCCGGAAGGAACAGCGGATGGTGATACCATAAACAGAAAGCAGACAATATCAGTACCATCTGATACAGGATCAGACGGCAATGCCGGGCTGAAGGAGCTTGACCGCTGATGCCTGTCCTTTCACAGAACGATATTGAACAGGAATGGAAAAAAGGAAAGACCAGACCGGTATACTATCTTTCAGGCGAAGAAACAGCGGTAAAAGAAAAAATAATAAAAAGAATAATTCCGTTATTCAGACCCGAAACATTCAATTATTCGATGAGACAGGCGCAGACCTGTGACATAAATGCATTTCTTGATGAAGCAAGGACAGTGCCTATGCTGTCCGACAGAAGATTTCTCGCACTGAAAGATGCACAGACTCTTAACAAGGAGGCCTTAAAGGCCCTTATTGAATACATACAGAATCCATGTGACACTTCATGTATGATTATCGCCGCTGATTTCGGGAGAAACAAAGATCAGATAAGAGAGTCTCTTACTGTTGAATCCGCAGAGGTGCAGTGTCCTAAAAAAACAGCAGAGGAAGCGCTTGTATATCTTAATAATGCTCTTTTTCCGGAAGTCAAAAGCGACGGAAGAGCGCTTGAACTTATAATAGAATGCACCTCCGATACCGGAATATCCTCCCTAGATAATGAGGCAGAAAAAATAAAAACATATATGCACAATTCCGGAAAATCGATTTTTTCCATGGAAGATGCAGCGGAAATATGTGGCTATTCCCCAAAAGTTTCCCCCTATGCCCTCGGAAATTTTATTATGGACAAAAATACACCGGAAGCCATGCGCACGGCAGGAATAATGCTTGCAAACGGGAACGACCCATTGCTGCTGCTGGCAATAATTTCAGGCACAGTAGAAAAACTTATAATGGCAAAACGCATACATGACGGTGGAAACGGTTCTTTTACTTCGAAAGGACAGGCCTGGATATATAAAAACAAAGCAAAAAAGCATTCCATGGCAAGGCTGATAAAATGCCTTAACCTCTGTATAAATGCCGAGTCGGAACTGAAAAGTTCAAACAAGCCGGATCCCTCAGTAATTATAAGGCACCTTATAATGGCAACCACAATACAGGATAAAAAAGACAATTAACTCTGTTTCAGGCCATGCCCCTGATAATGTAAAATAAAAGACGGGTCTTCTTTTCAGAAAACCCGTCTTTACTTTTGCCGCAACAAAAGTTATTTGGAAGTTATAGAGTTTAAAAGAGCGGCCATGCGGGACTTGCGTCTGGCAGCGGCTTTCCAGTGAATAGTGCCTGCTTTAGCGGCCTTGTCCAATGCGGACATAGCCTTCGGCAGAATCTTCTGAGACTGCTCTACATCTTTCTTCGCGGTATTAGCCGCGAAATCCTTGGAAATTTCGCGAATCTTGGCCTTAATGCCGCGGTTCTTTGAGGCCAGCTTTTCAGATTTGCGCCATGCTTTAATAGCGCTGGTATGTCTTCCGGTTTTAAGTTTCATACAATATATTTTAGATTTTTATGAAGAAAAAAGCAAACGGCAAAGAAAAAACAGAAGAAAAAAAGGATACTCCTGTGGCGAATCCATTTTTTCAGAAAGATTTTGTTTCATGGGCCGGAGCAGGTTTTATAACAAAGATTTTAGGTTATCTGCGTGATGCCCTGCTTGTCGCGGCATTCGGTGGAAGCGCCCTGACAGACGCTTATTATGCCGCATTCAGGATAATAAACCTTTTCCGCCGCACAATAGGCGAAGGCGGCCTTAATGCCGTATTTATTCCGGGGTATGCCGTAGAACGGAACAAAGGTGGTGCAAATGCAGAGGAATTCTCAGCGCGGTTCTGGACCGCAACTCTTGCAGGATCACTGATAATTGCTGCAGCCGGAATATTATTATGCAGACCGCTTACCTTCCTCACGGCCGCAGGCTTCCTGTCATCTCCGGATTATTTTACATTTACAGCACTACTTACAGCTGTATTCGCACCACACTTCCTTTTTGTAAATGTTTCAGCTTATTTTACTGCTCTTCTGAACAGTTCCGGGCGTTTCTTCCTGCCGGCAGTATCACAGGCCTTTTTTTCACTTGCAGTTATAGCTGTGCTTATACTGTATTTCTGCGGCGCTTTCAATGGCATTCCCCAAAAGAAAATACTGCTTATAACAGCTGCTGCGGCCTCCGCCTCCGGCCTTTTTCAGGTGATAATTCTTATCCCTTCTTTAAAAAAGGAAAAATTCAGTCTGCGCACCAGTGCCCTTAAAGACGCGGCAAGGGTGTTCCCTCTGGTAATAGCAGCTGTCCCCGCCTCTGCGGTTCTTGCGCAGGATCAGCTTTCACTTGTATTGGATACAATGTTTGCGAGTTTCCTGCCGGAAGGCTCCATAACCGCCCTTTACAATTCCTCCCGTTTAGCGCAGTTTCCGGTATCCCTGTTTGCAGCTGCTGCGGCAGCTACTGCACTTCCTTTTCTGTCCCGTTTCGCCGCTGAAAAGAACTTCACCGCTTATAATGCCCATCTCTACAGGGCGGTATTCACATCACAGCTTATGCTGCTGCCAGCGGCAGCAGGGCTGGCAGCCCTGTCATTTCCGATATGCACACTGCTTTTCGAGCACGGAAATTTTACACCTGAACAGACGCGGATAACAGCACTTACACTTATTTATTCCTGTCCCGGTATCCCGGCCTTCGGACTTAACAAAGTACTGGCCGCAGCATTATATGCCTCCGGGAAGCCTAAAATACCGGCAGCCGTAATATGCGGGCAGCTTCTGCTGAACGCTGTATTATGTTCCGTTTTCATGCACCAGACAGGCGCTCCCGGGCTTATGCTTGCCACATCATTAAGTTCTGTAGTGGCCACAGCCACATTCCTGATAATACTGCATAAACACACAGGTTTCAGCACAGTTAACATTTCCCTTGCCAGAATACTGTTCTGCGCCGCTTTATCCGGAGGCTGCGCCTGGCTATGCACACTGTGGTTTGAAAGCAGCTGGGCACCTGTAATAACCGGAATTCCTGTGGCAGCTGTTTTATATTTCACAGCTCTTTCATATTTCGACGTTAGCGAAAGGAAACTGCTTATGGGGAGGCTTCTGAACTAATGGATTTATCTCATATTCCCGAAGAACCCGGTGTATACCTGATGCGTGATGCCTCAGGCACGGTCATTTATGTCGGCAAGGCCAAAAACCTCAAGAACCGCACATCGCAGTATTTTGGCGAACACCCCGCAGACAAACGGGAGAAAATACCTTTTTTAACCGCGCTGGTACGCACTATAGATTATATTCCCGCCGCAAGCGAACGCGAAGCACTTATAATCGAAGAGCAGCTTATTTATAAACTACAGCCTTTCTTTAATGAAATAGGCAAGGATAACAAAACATACCCATACCTTGAACTGAGCGGTGAGCAGTACCCACGGCTTTTTTTTACAAGGAAAAAGAAATCAGACGGAGGAACATATTTCGGACCTTATCCGAAAGTAGAACCTGTGAGAAAACTTTTAGCATGGCTTAGAAGAATAAAATTTCTCTGTCTCCGTCCATGCCGATGGAAATTTTCCGACATGGAACCCCTGCCGGAAAAGAAGAAAAAACTATGTCTTTATTATCACACAGGCCAATGTCCCGCACCGTGCGACGGACAAATCACGGAAGATGAGTACGGCGTTCTTGCCGGAAGAATACGCGATTTTCTGCGTGGTGACATAGAAAAACTTGCCTCCGGCTGCCGTGAGAAAATGAAGACTGCCGCGGCTGAAATGAAGTATGAAAAAGCCGCTGAATACAGGGACTTCCTTTCAGCCTTCTCTTTTCTGAAGGAAAGGGTTAAATTCCGCCGTCTCACGCCGGATTATGTGGAACAGGCAACAGCCCGGTCAAATTCGGTCACGGAACTTCAACGCGCACTGAAAATGAAAAAACCGCCGGTTCACATAGAATGTTTCGACACATCTCACTTATTCGGGAAACAGGCAGTAGGTTCATCAGTATGTTTCGTAAACGGCCAGAAGTGCACGGAATACTACAGACACTATAAAATCGAATTTGAAAACACACCTTCCGGTGGAAATGATTTCGCCATGATGGAGGAAATTGTATACAGGCGTCTGAAACAGATAAAAAGGCGCGGAGAAGAAATACCTGATCTTTTCGTTATAGACGGCGGCCCTGGACAGTTAGCTTCGGCACAGACGGCAATGCGGAGGGCAAAATTCAGACTGCCGGTAATATCTCTTGCGAAAAGACTGGAAGAGGTATATTTTCCAAACAATCCGACACCAATTCTATTGGAACGTTCCAATCCCGGCCTACAGCTGCTGCAGGCGCTACGCGACGAGGCTCACCGCTTCGGTATAACTTATCACAGAAAGCTGAGGGCAAAAGCGGAACTTTCAGCCAAAACGGACGAATCGGAAAAAAAGAAATCATAGCCGGAAATATCTGAATTACAGGCATTAGCAGCCGGCATTACGTATTCAGACACTGCGTATTACAGATAAATTGCGGACGCTACGGATTTATGGCCAGAAATAGGGCTTTTGATGAAAAAAAGGGTCTTTTTCTTCAACATTGGACGTACCGGGATCTGTTCCTGTCATTCCGACAGCAGGCATTGGACCTGGAATATTCCTGTCTGACAGCAATTGCACTATTGTAAAACTCTCACGGTTCTTGATGGCCTCCTGCGTGTGAAACACAGGATATATTTTTTCATCGAAATCAGCATACCAGTTAAATACAAGATATACCCTGCGTCCTGATTTCACATAAGGGATAATATCCGCTTCTTCATAATCATGCTCACCGGAATTAACAGTAAAATGAAGAGAATTTATGGATTTATAACCTATATCTCTGTCCTGTGTATAATAAAGCAGCCCCTCAATAAAATCTGTAGCAGAAAGGACAATATCTTTATGCGAAATATGAGTACGTATAAATTCAGCCATTTCCGGGGCAGATGAAAAAGGGCCGGTATAATCCATGAATGCCATATGAAGTCCCGTAGGAACTGACATCGTAAACAAAACCGAAAGCAGAATCTCCGATATTTTTCGGTTGTTCCTGGAAATCATACTCCTGAAACGGAGCATTCTGCTTTCAGCAGTGACGCTGCTATCAGGAGTAACAGTATTTTTACTATTTATGCTTCCATCAGCCACAGATTTTTTTCCATCTGCAGAAGCTAGCCAGAAAAAAAACAGCAGAACAGATGAAAAACAGTAAGCACGTACCGGATATACAACAGGATACACAAAGAAATAAATAAAAAAATGCGAGGCCAGAGTGAGTACCGCTCCGGCAAAATATCTGCCAGATCTGTAAAACAATACAAAAAACAACGTGGCCAGCAGGAGACTTGTAAAAACGCACAGCAGATAAAGAAAAAAACTTTCCGGCACCATATAAGTTTCTGAGACGAAATATTCAGTAAAACAACTGAAAAAAGATTTCAGAAACAACACCAAAGTTTCAAAATTACCCTTTAGGCTTATATTATAAAAAATATTACCGTGAAATGCGGAGTCAGCCTGAATATAAAGAAACAGTGAAACAGCAAGCGCCGGAATAAAAAATTTTTTCAGTAATCTGACAGGCGTGTTTCCACTTATTTCATAAAAAAAGCATCCCACAAGATAAAACGCCGGAAGCGTTACAAGGAAATGAGACGAGGCAAGACCCAAAAGCAGGATAAGATACAACAACGGATATTCACGCCTGCGGCTATAAAGGGCACCAGCAGAAAACATGAACAACGGAACAAGCGAATAGTTTCTGGCATGAACCGGGAAAAAATACAGAAAAGGGGCACTTAAAAGCACTGTTGCTTTAAGAATAGCACTGAAAGGAGCGCACCGGAGAAAGAAGAATATTCCAACGGAAGATGAAAGCCAGCAGAAAATTCTTATGAATGACATTGAAAAGCCGGCTTTCACAAAAGGAAACATCAGCGCATAAAACAGGAAAGGATGTCCCTCTCCCATGGAATATCTGAACAGATCAGCAAGACTTTTATATTTAAGCTGCATCCAGACATGCGCTTCGTCTGCCCATATTTCATGATGTGAAAGAAGAATGAATGTTACTATGGCATAAAGCAGGGTGAACAGCAGAGATTTCAGATTTTTCCTGTCCGAAAAGAAATTCACTAAAAATCCGGCAGCTTTTTCTTTTATGCATTTAAAGATTCCGGATGCTTTATTTTTTAATTCCTCAGGGTTCATCATATTCCCTCTCCGGATAAATACGCGCAAGATAATAATTTTCTTTCCATATCAGGGCACCTTCAGAGGAATGTACAGGAGTATAGCGTAAAGCTTCCTCCTCCTCGTGAAAAACAAGATACACATTTTTTCCTTCAGCCGAATATGAATACAGGTCGGCACATTTCAGAATACCCTCATTTCCTGAAAAAGCAAGTTTGTTTCCATTATTGAAAAGCAGAGGTCTGCCATTCAGCGCGAACACAAGACTGTCCACAGAATCCGAGGCGGAAAATACCACATCCTCACGGGAAAGACTGTTTTTTATATATGAGGCCATGTCAGCCGCACCTGAGGACCTCCCGCTGATATCCCGCGACAGAAAAAACATTCCGGAAGGAATGGTCGCAATAAATAATATCTCAAGAAGTATCACAGATGACCTGCGGCTCCAGTCCTGTCTTGAAAACGCAAATTTGCTGTCTCCACATGACTGTATAACATTCAACGCCCCCGGAATATCACTGCCATGGCTGAACACACTGTCCTGACCTGCTATTGCGGCAGTGCCGGATGCATCATCTCCCGGTCTTACGGCGCCAAGTCCCGGGTCTCCGTCCGCAAAATCATCAGGCTTAAGCATGGCAAGCCAGAAACAGAAAATCAGCACCGCATGCCAGCAGAAAAACATATCCGGGGTAATAAAAGGAAACAGAAAATTATAAACCGTAAGCTGAAAAAAGAAAGTAAACAGTGAAACCCAAAGCATAGCTGGAGCAAGATCCTTCAGCTTTTTCCAAAGAAAAACAAGAAGAAGCATCACCACTGCACAGCATGACATTAAAAACATGTTCACAGGCAGAACATACGCAGGACTGACAAAAAAGGGCGTAAGATTTTCAAAAAAGGAAAGAAAAAAAACAGCTAAAGGTTTGAAAATTTCCTTATAGGAGAAATGTACAAAATCATTGCATAATACCGCATATACAATCTGCGCCACAGGCACAATCAGCGAAAAAAACATAAGCTCAATTATATTTCTCGACTCCGTGCCGGAACAAGTACGCACATTACGGAAATTCTCACGATAAAAAAGAAAAAAAACAGCAGCCACAAAACCTGTCATTACAAAATGAGTATTCGCAAGGAATGCCAAAGGGAAAAGATAACGTAGCGGATGTTTCCTCCTGTCCGGATAAGCCAATGCGGAAAGAAACAGCAACAGAGGCACAAATGAGAAACAACCTGATGTTACAGGGAAAAAATACAGAAAAGGCGCACTCAGTGCAATAACAATTTTAAGTGACAGTGGAAAAGGTGAAAACAAATAAAGCAGAAAAAGCGCTGATGAGGAAGCCAGCCAGCATAGAAACTGCATAAAAAACGGTGGCATACCAATCCTTACAAAAGGATACAGCAGAAAATAGAAAAACAACCCGTTCCCATTACAGGAAACTTCTTTTATCATTTCCGCAAAAGTAAGGTTATGAAGCAAAAGCCATGGGCGCGCCTCCCCACTGCACGGCTCATGACACAGAACAACAAAAAAAACCAACGCCGCCACAAGAATAGCGTAAACGGGATATCTTAATTTTAACGGTCTGGAAATTTTCAGACTTCCTCCGGTATGGATACTTTATCAAGTATTCCGGCAAGCGCAGCAAGCGCCACGCCATAATTGGTCATTGGAACACCCTGTTCTTTTGCGCGTTCAACCCTGGAAAGTATATGCCTGCGGCTGAACATGCAGCCTCCGCAATGTATGACCAGGGAATAAGGCGTTAAATCCAGCGGGAAATCAGTCCCGGCGCATATTTCTATTTTAAGCCCTTCCCCCGCTTTTTTCCGCAACATGCGCGGAATCTTCACACGGCCTATGTCCTCTTCCATGGGGGCATGTGTGCAGCTTTCGGCAATAAGTACCCTGTCAGTCTCTTTCAGATCCGGTATTACTTTTGCACTTTCCGTGAAATAGGCTATGTCGCCTTTCTGTGCGGCAAAAATTATGGAAAACGACGTAAGACGGCTCTGCGGCGGCTTATGCGGCCATACCTTCGCAAATGCCTGTGAATCTGTTATGATCAGATCCGGAGGGTCTTTAAGGCGTTCAAGGGCGACTGGCATTTCTTCCGTGGAACAGGCCGTAATTACGCAGTGCCGGTCCAGAAGTTCCCTTATTGTCTGTGCCTGCGGCAGAATCAGCCGTCCCTGCGGGGCCTGCGGGTCCTGCGGCATTATAAGCATTACGGAATCGCCAGGATTGCAAAGGCCTGCGGTAAGCTGCCTTGCGGCAAAATTTTCCGGAATAAGCAGAGCAAGACGGTCCTTTAGCCCGGATCGCAGTTTTTCGGGATTATCAGAGTGCACTGATGTTTCAAAAGGCTCTTTTATGCCATTTTCCGCAAGTTCCGAAATCATTTTTGCCTTATTTTCCGCAGTGATCAGGTCTGTTTTGCTTATAACTGACAGAAAAGGCACTTTTCTGGCATTGAAGCGGCTTGCCCAGCCGTATTCAAGGCTGAAATTGCCGGAATTGTCCTCCTGCCAGCTATCCGCCGGGAACATAAGCACGGCAATGTCAGTCTTAAATGAAACGCTGTCCGTTTTTTCAACGCGTTGCCCGCCGAGATTGCCTTCCTGTGCGGAATCGTCAAATCCTGCGGTATCAATCAGCACAGATGGGCCGAGACCGTTTATTTCCATAGCACGGTAAACCGGGTCGGTGGTAGTGCCTGGAACGTCAGATACAATCGCCGCCTGCTGGCCGCAGAACGCATTTAGCAGCGAGGACTTGCCGCTGTTCATTCTGCCAAAAAAACCGATATGCAGTCGGTTTGCCCTTGGTGTTTCATTCAGGTTTGACATGATTTTTCCACAATTGCTAATTAAAAAAGCAGGGAAAGAAGCTTTCCCTGCTTTTGCCTAAAACCTGAAATCCCGTTTCCCGGAATGTATTTCAGATATATATTTTGAGGCTGTGGCACGCACACGCTCATTCGGAACTTTTTCAAGTTCCCTTTTTATTACTTCCTCTCCCAATGTCTTTGTCTCAGGGTCAGCATAGTCCTCAAGGTATTCCTTCAAGGTCATAAGGGCGTTCGGCTGGCAGCAGTTGGCTATCTGGCCGGATTTGACAAGCGTCATAAACCTGTCTCCAGTGCGTCCCTCCCTGTAGCAGGCCGTGCAGAAACTGGGAATATAACCCATGCCCAACAGCCATTTTACCACTTCCCCAAGGGAACGGCGGTCGCTGACGTCAAACTGTGCGGAATTGTCCTCCGGGGCTTCCTCATGAATGTATCCGCCTACGCTGGTGCGGCTGCCTCCGCTTATCTGCGACACGCCGAGCTTAAGTACATTCTCGCGTGATTTCTTTGATTCCCTCGTGGAAATGATCATTCCGGTATAAGGCACGGCTATGCGTATTATTGCCACGATTTTTTCAAAAATGGAATCCGGCACGGCATTGCTGAAATCTTTTTTGTCTATGTCGTCGGCAGGGCATACTCTCGGCACACTGATTGTATGCGGGCCTATGCCTTTTGCGGCTTCAAGATGTTCGGCGTGCATAAGCAGTCCGATAAAATCGTACATATATGTTTCCAGTCCGAAAAGAACGCCTATGCCCACATCGTCAATACCGCCGTCCATGGCCCTGTCCATGGCCTCTGTATGATAAGCGTAATTGCTCTTCGGGCCCGCAGGGTGCAATGCCTCATAAGCCTTCTTGTTGTAGGTTTCCTGGAAAAGAATGTAAGTTCCAATTCCGGCCTCTTTTAGTTTGCGGTAATTTTCTACCGTAGTGGCGGCGATATTCACATTCACGCGGCGTATTGCCCCGTTTTTGTGCTTGATGCTGTAAATGGTCTTAATGCTTTCAAGAATGTATTCAAGCGGATTGTGAACAGGGTCTTCGCCAGCCTCAAGGGCAAGCCTCTTGTGTCCCATATCCTGTAAGGCGATTACCTCATTTCGTATTTCTTCCTGAGTGAGCTTCTTCCTGGCAATATGTTTGTTTTTTATATGATAAGGGCAGTAAACGCAGCTGTTTATGCAGTAATTGGAAAGATAAAGAGGGGCAAACAAAACAATGCGGCGGCCATAAAGTTTTTCCTTTATTTTTACCGCCAGCTCCTTAATCGCCTCAACTGCTTCCGGTATCTCACATTCCAGCAGAAGGGCAGCCTCACGGTGCGTAAGGCCTTTGCAGTCCGCCGCGCGGCTTATTATTTTCATTACCAGATCACGGTCATTCTTATGCTCGCGGGCATATTTTATTGTTTCAAGGATTTCACCGTCATTGATGAACTCTTCCGCCACAAGGGATTTTGGATCGTATTTCATATCTGCTCCTTATCAGTCACAGAACAGCGGCTGACATATTAGCGCTTTTTTCAGAAAAACCATAAAAGCGTTTATATATATTTTATATTTTTTACTACCGGGGAGAATAAATAACCAGTACAGTCAGTAATGATATTGAAAGCCAATTGTGAACATCCAGGTTTTCCAGTCAAAGTCTGAGGATTTTACAAAATGGGCCCGCCTCACTGAAAAAACTCCGCCATACTTGTCATCCCTAAGATACAGGGCCAGTCCGTATTCATAAGAAAGACCGGAAAAAGAAATTGTTTCAGCATCATAAGCATCTTCTGTAATATCAATTTCCCCGCCGCATACACCTATGCTGCTGCTCAGCGCAAGACCATTTCCCTGCCTGGCGTTTCCTATTATGAAATAATCCGTGGTGTACAGAATACGTCCATACAGGCCGTTTTCAGGTTTAACTTCAGAATAGGAAGCTGACCAGCTGTACGCTTTGCCCATGTAAGAAAATGAAGGCAGCACACCTGCATCAAGTGCAATGCCCCATGTAGCGTTGAATCTCTGATAAGGCACCTGAACATCAAATCTTAATCCGCCAAAAGCATCACTGTCTCCTTCCATATTCATGGCTTCTGGCTTTTCTTTTTTGAGAATATTTTCGGCCTGGGAATAAAAATTTCCGGTACCGCCTATTTCAATAGAAAAAAGCATACGGCTGCCGTCCGATGCATAAGACTGGCATGGAAAAATAATGGCAGTTATAAAAAAAGCCCCTATTATAGTTATTCCAGACAATATTCTCTTTGACATTTTTCCTCATTTTCAATTATACTTTAATAAAGTTCTATTGTATACTGAAAATGAAAAAATTTTTCTTTTTAATTTCTGCATGTCTTTTTCTATGTAACTGCGCTGTTTATTCAAAACGCGTCATCAGGCACGGCAGCAGTGGCGAGGTGACAGGCGCAGCAATCTACAGATGTCTGTATCCGTCTTATAAAGGTGGAAGGGCAGCCGGGACCACACGTGAAGGTATTGACAGTTTCAAGGCTGAAGGACGGAACGGAATAGCCATAAGGACTGTGCAGTATCCTGTTCTTTCTGCATTAACACTGGGAATAATGCCTGTTTATGACATTATGGCCAGACTTTTCACTAATCCGGCTGCTTCACAGGACTGTGTTTATGAATCTGAAGACAGCACATTCTTTGCCCCCGTACTCACTTCAATTAACAAAACCAAAGCAACAAGCGGAACCGAAATAATAATAAAAGGCCAGAACCTGGATAAAAAACCGCAGGTTTTCTTCAATGATATAAAAGCTGAAATAACAGAAACAAATCCGGACAGCCTATCTGTAATAGTTCCGGTAGCCAAAGTAAACACAGCAGATGCTTATATAAAAACCGCTCACGGAAAAACTGTCAGCAGACAATTCACAATAGTCCCGGCCCGCTCCCCGATGCTTTCAATTACCGGTCTTGATTTCACAGGCGAAGACGGTGGAAAGACAATGCTTGCAGACAGCAGGGGATATGTAACATTCCGCATAGCAAACGAGAAAGGTGCGGGAAATGCTTTCCGTATAATTCTGAAAACCGCTATGACGAATAAAAAGACGGCTGCGGTAAAAGATCTGAATTTTCCGGAAACCTTCATAATAGGTGACATACCGGCGGGAACTGAAAAAAAAGTAACAATTCCCTTTACAAGCGGTCTTTCCCTTAATACAGGCCACGCAGATATGCTGCTTTCGTTCACCGAGGCAAACTCCTTCGATCCTGAACCGGTAAATATAAGTTTCAATACTGTAGCACTGGAAAAGCCAGACCTGCGAATGGCAGAATTAAGCATAGACGACACTCTCTATCCGGATGTGCGCAGACTTTCGGTAGGAAACGGCAACAATATAGTAGATCCGGGTGAGACCATTGAGGTAAATGTAGAGCTTTTCAATGCCGGAACAGGCATTACAAAAGATACCGTCATATCATTTGAGACAGATTCAAAGGAAATAGACTTCAAAAGCGACGTATCATTCCGTGCAGGAAATATTCCGTCCGGCGGAAAAAAGAAAGTAACAACAGCTTTCAGTATAAGCAAAAGATACAAGGGCAGTGAAACACTGCCGGTAAAAATGCGGGTAACTGATGCCAGGGGCATATTCAATAAGGAAATTCCCCTCAATATAAAGATAAACCGCTCATATCCAAAAATTGAAGGCGTGAATGTGCAGAGCACCTATGTGCAGCCGCAGAAACCAGCATTTGAATCAGGAAACGATCTTCAGAATATACCGGCGGCAAAAAACAAAAAACCTTACGCAGTGGCAGTAGTCATAGGGGTAAGACAGTATTCAAATCCTGATGTTCCAATGGTAAATTACGCTCTGAATGATGCGCAGACAGTAAAGGATTACCTTGAAAAAGCCATGGGCTATGACCCACAGAATATAATTTATATGCCCAATCCAACCCACGGGGACATTACACGTGTTTTTGGAAAAGAGGGAGACCCGCGCGGTCAGCTTTCATCATATCTGACAAAAAACAAATCAGAGATTTTTGTATATTATTCCGGCCACGGCGCACCTGATGTAAACACCAGAAAAGCGTACCTTGTCCCGGCGGATGCCTCACCCGCTTTTATTTCCATGAACGGATATTCTCTTGATACGCTTTATCAGAACCTGGCACTGCTTCCGGCCAAAAAAGTTACAGTCGTTACGGATGCATGTTTCAGCGGGGCCTTCAATTCAGGCAATCTGCTGAAAAACGCCAGCCCGCTCGCCATAGCGCCTAAAACCGGAGGATATGAAAAACTTAATATTTTCTCATCGTCAAAAGGAACGGAAATATCCTCATGGTACACTGATAAAAAACATGGACTATTCACATATTTTTTCCTTAAAGGGCTTCAGGGTGAAGCTGACGCTGATGGCAATAAAACAATTACGGCAGAAGAACTTGAGGAATACCTTGAGGAGAATGTTCCCGCACTGGCTACACGTCTTTATAACCGCGCGCAGAACCCTGTGTTCTCCGGCAGGAAAAACGACAAAATAGCCGAATACGCAAAGTAATTCACTGTCCATTCAACAGCATATCTGAACTTAACAAAGGCACTTACTCTGCATATAATTAATAAAAACTCCGTCGTTCATACCGCTTATTTTGCCTGTTAAACAGAAATTATGATTTCGGAATCAAAATGCGACAATACGTTGTCGCATTCCCCTGCTATACTTTTGTCATACAGGCCAGAACAAAATGTTCAGAAGCCTGAAAACAAAAAAAGGATGGCATTAATTATGAAAAATGTTGGTTTTTACGGAATGGAACTTAAGGACAGAAAATCACTCCCCATTGCAGATGACAGAATATCTACACTGGGCAGGCTGCATGAGGCCCTACTTCACGCATGGAGCAGGGAAACAGCTTTTCCGGCATTCCGGGACAAATGGAGCAGTTCCAACCCAGCTGCCGGACAATGCAATATTACAGCAATGATAGTTCACGACCTGTTCGGCGGTACAATACACAGAGTACGTCTGGAAGGCGGAATGACTCATTACTTTAATAAAATTGACGGTATTTATGTTGACCTGACAAGCAGCCAGTTCCCAGATTACGCCGGGGAATGTCCCCTTGAGCCAAACACAGAGCGGGGCAGGGAAAAATGCGGCAGCTCGCCCGACACCTGGAACAGATACCGTCTTCTGATAGACAATATCAATGCGTGGCTGCTGTCCGAGAGCAATGACGGCAGAATTATACCTCTTATGCCGTCAGGAACTGCTCCTGCAGAAACACGGAAAGGCGGGAAAGCACGCGAAGAAGCAGCAGGCGGGTATGGCATGGCGGCAGAAAAAGGGCATTACACATCAAAAAAGGACGGGAAACCGTCAAAGATAAGACAGGCCCTCGGAGTATGCCCGGAATGCGGCGGGGCATTGGTAAAACGCAGCGGAAAATATGGCGATTTTCTCGGATGCGCTCATTATCCTGAATGCCATTTCACATTGCCGCTTGAAAAGGCTGAATTTATTGAACCAGGCAAAGGCTCCGGCAGCAAAAACGCAGGCCCTTCAGACAAGGAAAATACCCTGTTCGGAAAAAATGCGGCGGAATATTCAGCAGTGAATGAACAGAGCACCGTAGCGAAGGAAAATACAGTGCAGGGCAGAAAGCCGAAAAAAGCTATAGCCGGGAAAAATACCGGCAGATAAATGCCTGCGGCAAACCGGGGCGGCACAGCTGAATGCCGCCCCAGTATTATCAGCAGTTTGAAGCACGTAATTTTCCATAATTCCGACTGAACCAGGCATTTTTTCAAAGGATCTGTATAAGAATTGTATTGATTTTGCACTTTGCTTTATAAGAAGATTATTGATTTTATAATTTTCCAGTCATGCTGAATTTATTCCAGCATCTCTATAACACTACTTATTCACATTTTGTCCAGTTGCACATGCAACGTTAATCCGCGAGGATTTTTTCATTGACAAAAGTACCTTTCTCTGTTATACTATACTTGTTGTAAATTTAACCATAAAGAGCGCGTGAGGGACAGGCCCGATGACCGCGCAGCAGCCTGCCAGATATGGCAAGGTGCTAAAGCCTGAACGATGGGACTGTGCCGGCGTTTTAAGCAATCCGTGCCGGTAAAACAAACCGCAAGCAAGCCCCGTCAGACGATGGGGCTTTTTTATTTCCCTCTGCGCTCTTTTTGGCATTTTCAAACAATATAAAACAGGAGCGCAAAAATGGAATACATAAGCAGAACGCAGATAAAACAAAATCCTAAACTGGCAATGAGGGTTCAGCCCAACCAAAAATACAGGTCTTTCGGAATTATCTACACAGATTGCTTTGACGGAGATGAGAAAAAAGATTTTTATTACGGCATGCCTGCCTCAATAGCAATTGTATGGCTTGCCGGAGGCTGGCTTGACAGCTCCCTGCTGCCAAAGCAGAAATGCCCAGTATGCGGGAAAGAAAGCCTTATACTTTATTACTGTTCAGGATCGGCTTTGTCCGGCTGCCATACGCTTAAATTTCATTGCCTTGAATGTAAAGAGCTTTTTGCAGCAAAAGATTCCGAATATTTCCGCATTATCCGCCATTTCGTCATTGATAATCCTAAATCTCTTAAAAAAGAGGCAGAAATAAACAGCAAAAAAGAGCAGGGGCCACAAGTAGGCTTTACAATACGTGGCAAAAAGAAATTTTTCCCCTTTCCTCAGGAAAACGTGATTATAAAACCAGTTCATGACAGGGATAATAAATAAAATTCTGTAAAAGGAGCGCAAAAATGCAAAACATAAATATATATACCGAAATGGAAAGATACTATTCCGCGCTGGCAAAATTAGGCGCATTAGACGGCAATTATATCAAATATCTAAAAAAACACGCAAAATTTCCCCTTGAATTCTGCCACAATGTGCGCATGGCGAAAAGACAATTTCTTGAACAGGATTATGTGCCCGGCATATATGCTCCTGTTTCAATGATCTCGCAGAAAATATGTGAGTTCACGCAGCAGAAAAAAGCCACATTCCTTATTCACCCCGGCAGCGGCATTGAGCAGGCTGCCGGCATAGGCGTATGCGTTCCATGCAATATTCTTACCGTAAAAAATATGATAATTGAGGCAGCGGATATATTCCTGAGCAATAATTTTGAGCTGTTTGAACCGTCCTTAGCAGAGGCAGACAGAAAACACAGAAAATGCAGCGGTGATTTTGCCGCACTGGGCTATTTCATAGCCGTATGGCAGGATTTTTATTCCGCAAAATGGAATATTTCAGCGGCGGAAATCTACATCAGTGAAAGCGAAGCCGTAAATGCCTCCAGAAAATATGGGACAAATACTATTCTTTACCCGGAAAAGAATACAGTCCGATTTTTATATCCGCCGGATTCGCAGATTTCCTGACATTATACTGTCATAACTTGTTTATATACTTATCCCAAAAACACGATAGCCAGATAAAGGAACAGATATGGACAATGAAAGCATATTCAAGGAAGAACTTGAAAAAATCAAGGCGGAACTCAAAAAAGAGTTAACCAAAGAATTAGATAAGAAAATAAAAAGAGCCATACGCAAATTTAACAAAGACAGGCTTCTTCTTGAGCTTTATGGCACTAACAATATAAGTTTCATGCTATACTGCATGCATATAATTGTCTATCCCGGCAATGAAAACTTTGCAAAATGGATATATAAAGCCTACAGCCTTACGGAATGGGAAAACAGGCGTTTTCTGGAACCGGACCAAAAACTTACCGTGCGTGAAATTTTAAAATCATTCTTTGGGGAATGTAATACATTAGATGATTTTGAATGGCAAATAGACAGTGAAATATCAATTATGAAATGCGGAAATCCAAAAATCATAAATACTGAACGCAAATTCAGGGATTACCGCCTTTTTTGCAAGGAATTAGCAGAAATACTGTCAAAAAAACCTGTGGAATACAGCGTTTTTATTTCTCTTGTGGATAAATATCTTGTTAATCCATAAACCTGCCAGAACAAATGATTTTCAAATCATTTTATATTATAAGAGGTTTTAAACCTCTGAATTTTTATAAAAAGAGGCAGAATTATGAAATTTCACAAAATAAACGCAATGGAATACTATGAAAGCAGAAAAGCTGAGATTCTGGCAGAACTTTTGTCAGATATGAAATCAAAAAAAAGAAAACTAATTGCTCTACAATTGAAAAGTGTAAGAGAGTTATTAGAAGGAGACCTTAGCCGTCAATTTACCTTGCACAGCATAAAGATCATGCTTTATCCTAATGTGCAGGAACAAAACCATTGGAAAAAAGAGCTGCTCAGTATTGCAGAAAAACTATATGAAATCAGGCTAAACGGCAATCAGAAGATGTCTATGGATATGCTTATGAATACATTCTTTAAAAATTGCGGAACGCTTTATGATTTTGAAAATACTGCAGGCAAAATCATAGAAAGAATGATAGAAAGCCCTATAGATATAGACATTGACAAAAAGTTTGAAGATTACCGGGCATTCTGCAACGAGACAGCGAAACTTATTATCAGCGAAAGGGCAAAGAACAGGCCAGGCAAAACAGGCTATGGTGCATACACTACAAACAAATTAGACAAAAATCAATTTATGGCACTAATAGACCGCTATCTTTTAAGATAGAAAAACAGGAGGCACGCATTATGCTGTTTTTCAAAAAGACAAAATCTTCATACGAACTGGAAAGAATACTGGCAACAAGCATATCAGAAATAAAAAGGACTTATGAACAAAGCATTATAGAAGCCAGATTTAAGTTCAGAAAAGCATTACAGGACAAACTTGAAAACAAGGCATATTTCATAAGCATAACTCCGCATCCGAGAAGTTTCTTTCATAGACATCATTCCATGATAGAAAGACTTGCAGGAATAAAGGCCGTGCCGGGAAAAATCATATCTGCGTATCAGCAAGATGAACACAGTTATGATTTCAATGAAACCAAATATGAAAAAACTGAAACATCTTATGGCAGACAGGGTGGAATAATAGCGTTTGCAGCCGGTTCTGAACCTGAAAATCTGACAGAGTATCTTTCGCATGAGTTTAAAAGATTTTCAATAATGAAAGACGCACCGGAAATTCCCCTGCACTCAACAAAAGCGGATATTGCATTTGCTATAGGGAAATTTCTTAATGGCAGGTACGGAGACCACAGAGGAAATCTTTTTGATGAATCTTCCTTATGTGTGGAAATAACAGGCATAGATTGGGATTATTTTTACAGCATAGCATTAAAAATATGCCGCCATTTCAAACAGGAATCAGTCATGGCAAAGGACTATTTGTTAAACGAAACAGGTTTCATGTATAGGGAATAGCGGTATTACGCTTTTAGCGTTTCCCTAATATGTCCAGTCCTGTATTTTCAGGCCGGGTATTCTTTCAAATTCCTGCGTGTTGTGCGTTATAACAGTCAAATCTCGTGAAAGCCCCTGTGTGGCAATAAGAATGTCATAAGCTCCTATTGGTCTGCCATGCCTTTCAAGATAAGCCCTTATTGTTCCTGCCGCTTCGGAATCCTTGTCCTCAAAAGGAATAATATTGAATGGGGCAAGGAATATGCGCATTTTCTGCCTTGTGCTGCTGCCCCATCTGCTTTTTGCCGCCCCATATTCCAATTCATAAACGGTAATGGCAGAAATACAAATGTCATCAGGCCGCAATGAGAGAATTTTTTCCTGCAATGCCGGATATTTGCCTTTCATAAGATAAATGCAGATATTCGTATCAAGCAGGTACATCAGATTTCCTCACGTTCCGGCAAGGTCTCACTGGATGGCTGTTCCCTGTCCGACATAAAATCTTCCGGAAATGTTCCCATTGTTTCCCGCAAAGGCAGCCAGGGGTCGTCCGTAGGATAAATTATGTAGCCTTGGCCTATGCGTCTTATGTAAAATTCCTTTTTGTCAGTGCTTACTTCCTTTGGTATACGCAAGGCCTGGCTGTTTCCGCTTTTGAACACTTTTGCAATGAGCATAATTCCCTCCTTACTATGTATATACATACAGTATATACCAAAACCCATAAAATGTCAACGCAGGGAGAATATTTTATCTGGTATTACTAAGCATTTATTATGCCTTTTTAATAAAAAATCAAATTTTCCGCATTGCGGCACATTATTTTTTCAAGATCATAAGGTTTTAACACAGAGGCATAAATGTCTAAAAAAATATCATAAGAGAAATTTTCTGTGCCATGCTGGCAGCATACAGGGTAATCCGTACCAAAAAGCAGACGCTCCGAACCCAGAACCTTATATGCCATTTTTAAGGACGCAAGCCCCATTATTTTTTCACAAAAAGATGTTTCCAAAAAAACATTTTCATATTCTGCCGCAACTTGTATATTGATAACGCTGGCATTTAAATGACATAAAACAATGTTAACTTTAGGGTACTGCCTTATCAGCAGGGCGTATTTAAGCGGATTGCTTCTATGTTCGTCCGTGTGTATTACAATATGCCTGCCTGTCTGACTGCAATAATCAAAAACAGGATGCAAAAAATCATAATCCGGTTCATATATGTTTGCTGTAGGAGAAAGTTTTATAAAGGATATTTTGTTTTTTCCGCAAAAACTGTCCAAATAGTTCTGCCAGCCCGACAGATATGGGTTAAGCCAGTATGCTCCGGCAATACGCTTGTCCTTAGCCAGCAATGCTGAAATATCATTCTCAGCAGTCTTTCTGTCAAAAATGCCGCTTAAAGAACTGCACAATACGCCCTTGACATTACCCTCCCTGAACAGGGAGCAAATTTCTTCCGGCGAGTGAACCGTATTATGGGCAATGCCTGTATGCGTATGGAAATCAAAAATGTCTGTCATAAAAAATTGGAGGCAGGTGCTTTATACTGCAAAAGCACCTGCTTTATAGTTAGTTAAGCACGATAAGCCTGAAGTTTGCAGGCGCTTTCGCACCAATCGCCACAGCCAGAGCCTTTTTTTGAGTATGCCATAGCTTTACAAGCACTTTCACACCAATCACCGCAGCCGCCGGCAACAGGGATGTCCTCGTATGTTTCAACAACAGGCTTAACGTATTTCACTTCTTTTTCAACTGCATTTTTCTCTTTCATCTTTATGCTCCTTATAATTATTTTCATTCCAGACGTTTCTTTCTTCCATTATTTCCTTATGGACTAAGGCAAACGCCAAATCTTCCTTTGAACAGCCCCCAAGTCTACCGCTGTCCCTTAAAGCCCTGGCATGGCATCTCTGGCAGGCTTTACGCAACTCGCATTTTGAACACTTGTCTAAAGTTTCGTAAGTTATCGCCGCACATTCTGGAGTTAATGTATCTTCAGCTATTATCTCATAAAGGCTTTTTTCATTTATATTTCCTATATGAATCTTCATGCCAGGGCATAAAGATACTCGTCCTTTGGAATCCATGTAATAATTCTGTCCGCTTCCTGCGGAGCAAATCATCTTGTCTTTTTCAACATTATAGCCCAAAGCACCTTTAGGGAACATCAGCTCAATGATATGTTTTTTCTCATTATGTGAAAGTTGCAAATCCTTATTGTCCTTTCTTCCATCACGCGCAGGCTGTATGCTTGCGTCTAAATTAAAGCGGAAATTATTATTTTTTGCATATTCCATTATCTTTTCGGCTGAATCATAATTGTTTTTCATAACAGGGCAATTTATATAAACACGACAGCCTTGTTTTTTTAGCAGTTCCGCAGCCTGCATTGTTTTATGCAAAGAGCCTTTCACACCTGTAATGCCGTCATGTATGCTTTCATCAGTGGAATAAACGCTTAGACGAACATCATCAATTGGCAAGAAAGAAAGCCTTTTCGCACATTCCTCATCTATTTTCAGACCATTGCTGAAAAGAGTGACTGAATATCCTATGGCACAGGCATATTCAATAATGTGCCAAAAACCTGGATGCAACATGGCCTCCCCGCCGGAAAGGCTTATTGAACACAGCCCCGCTTTTGCCCCGGATTCCATTGCGGCAATTACAGTTTCCTCCGGCAGCTCATTCCCGTCTTTGTCAGCAAGGCAATGAATGCAGTTTTCATTGCACATCTCCGTCAGGTCTATATGGAGATTATTTCTTATCTTATCGGCAACAATAGACAATGCGGGGCTTATCTGCTTATTCTGCGTACCACTTAAAACAAGGATATTGTTTTCTAAAAGCGGATCAATCATCTCGCATATATCAGACAAAAGCATTTCTGTTTTTATTCCAAAGAAAGGAGCAAGATAAGCTGAAATTTCTGCCAATGTCTTTGTGCCGTCAAAATGCTGAAAAATACGCCATGCGGCAGGACTGCTTACAATAACAACCGGACTTTTGCGTTTGTACTGGCGGAAATAGCATTTCTCCTTTGCCAAACGCAGGGATATTTCATTAAACAAAAAAACTGGATATTTGTTTTTGATGTTTTGCATAAATTACTCTTCCTTAAAAGTAAGCATTATCATAAAATTCCTAAGTAAATTCTATAAAACAGTTGTGACAGCATAGAGCCGAAATAAAATCTCCGATAGAAGTTTTTTCAGTCTTTTTTCAATTCTTCAGGAACATAATATCTGCACACTTCAGGTTTCCTAGAATGCTTGCATGGTTTTATTATCAATATTGCTTCTTTTGAATTATCAGTAAGAGAACATCTGCCATGCAGATATTTACCATTCTCATCTGATTCCACAAAAAATTTACATTTCTTCATATTAATCTTCCTTTTTTGAGAAAAAAATCAGCAATAGTATACGCCGCCTTTGTGGCAAGTATACTATATACGCCGCAAATATGTAAGATAGTTTTTTATGTAATCCATATATAAAAAAGGTTTACCCTCCCGAACGGGAGGGTTTTGCTAAACCGCTTATTTTGATATTGAAAAAACTCCATGCATAAACTGATATGCACAGAGTTTTTTTACGATGATTTGTTTTTATTTCTTTTAAGGAACTTAATAAGTTGCTTCGCTTTGCATGTAGCGTAGTGCTGACATAATGTTTTACTCAATTGCTAATTTGAAAGCGTCAATACGTTGTCGTATTGGACTGCTATACTTTTATTATGATGTATGGAAAACAATAATAGTACGATTTACTTGATAATTTCGTACTATTCTGTTATACTTTTAGCACAAGGAGAAAAAAATGTCAATAACAGCTACGGAACTTAAGGCAAATTTAAGCAAATACCTGCTTCTGGCAGCGACGGAAGATGTTTTCATTACCCAATACGGCAAAATAGTGGCAAAACTTACAAATCCATTTCAGGAAAGGACGGAAATAGCACAATCACTATTCGGGGTTCTTCCGCAGACAGGCACTTTTGAACAGTCCAGGGAAGAAAAGACATCTGAATTATGAAAGTTCTCCTTGATACAAATATAATCGTAGATGTATTGCAGCAAAGGAGGCCCTGGAACATTTATGGAAACAAGATATTCCTTGCCGCGGCCTGCCGTCAGATTGATGCCTGTATAACAGCAAAAGAGGCAGCGGATATTTATTATTTCGCAAAAAAACAGCTGAAAGGACAGGAAAACGCCGACAGCAAGGCAAGGGCAATAATCGCAAAAATTCTTTCCCTGTTTGAGGCAATAGACACTTTGGGAAAAGACTGTCAGGATGCTATTGCAATAAACAACAGCGACTACGAGGATGCCTTAATGATAGCTTCCGCAAAACGGTCAGGCATTGACTGCATAATAACAAGGAACACAGAGCATTTCAAGTCTACAAATATCAGGATAATGTCACCGAAGGAATTTGCAGAAGGATTATGATTAAACTATTTAGGGAATGCTAATTGAATCTGTTTCACCGGCCATGAACATGGGGAGGTCAATCAGTTTTCCTGTTTTCTTGTAATCCGCAAGGCACACTTTTCCCTACGAATATTGCAATGATTTATACACTTTTCCTTAGGAAAACCAAAAAGCCCCGCTTTACGGCATGGCTTTCAAGTTAGCAGAAAGCAGTTGTCCGTAAGAAGTTGAGGTCTATTCTCTTCCGGGGCCTGCTTCAATTTATTGTATAATATATTATCTGTTATGTACGAAATAATCATTTAAGGGATAATATGTTAACTCCTGATTTTTTAGAAGATTTCAACCCGGCAATGCTTGCCAAAGGGATTGCCGCACGGGCAAAGGCAAGGCGGCTGGAGCTTAATCTTACGCAACAGGCCCTTGCAGGACGTTCCGGCGTAAGCCTCGGGTCGCTTAAAAGATTTGAGACCACAGGCGAAATTTCCCTAAAATCCCTGCTGGGCATTGCCATAGCTCTTGATTCCGTTCCGGAGTTCAGACAGCTTTTCTCTATAAGAAATTACCAGCATATAGAAGAAATAATATCATCTGAAAATAAAAAATCTCGCAAAAGAGGCCGCATAAATGATTAAGCCGGTAAAAAGCCTTAAAGTATTTTACGATGGAAACCCCACAGGCACTATTGCGCTCAGAAATGATAATTTATGCTCTTTTGAGTATTCGGCGGAATGGCTAAAAAAAGGTTTTTCCATATCCCCTGTTGCACTGCCATTAAGAGCAGGTGTTTTCACAAGCAGATATGAGCCCTTTGAAGGACTTTTCGGCGTGTTCAATGACAGTCTTCCAGATGGCTGGGGACGGCTTCTTTTAGACAGACTGCTGCGACGCAACGGCATAAATCCTGCTTCGCTTTCACCTCTGGACCGCCTGAGCATAGCCGGAGAAAACACAATGGGGGCACTGACATACAGGCCCGCATATACGCTTGATGTTCCACAGGAAGAAAAAACTCTTGAATATCTGGAAAAGGAAGCAAATAAAGTATTAAATGACGATTCCACCGCAGATATTGCACTGCTTGCGGAAAAATGCGGCAGTTCATGCGGAGCAAGGCCAAAAGCAATGATAAACATTGACGGCGTGGCATGGCTTATAAAATTCAGGAACTCCCAGGATCCGGCGGATATAGGCCGCATTGAATATGAATACTCACTTATAGCAAAAAAGGCCGGGCTGGAAATGCCTGAAACAAGGCTTTTTGACGGAAAATATTTTGGAGTAAAACGTTTTGACCGGGTAAACGGCAGAAAAATACACATTCATACGGCGGCAGGACTGCTTAATGCCGATTTCCGTCTGCCGTCGCTGGATTATGAAACTCTTATAAATGCTACCCTGTTTATTACAAAAGACATAAAGGAAGCGGAAAAAATGTTCCGCCTTATGGCATTCAATGTAATAGGGAAAAACAGGGATGACCATGCGAAAAATTTTTCCTTTATATGCGAGGATGGCAAATGGAAACTGTCTCCGGCTTATGACCTTGTCCCTGCTGACGGAATAAACGGGGAACATTCAACATCTGTGCTTGGCAAGGGAAATCCGTCGGAACAGGATATGCTTCGCCTTGCGGAAAAAACAGGAATAAAACCGGCGACAGCAGCAGGAATTATACAACAGGTCAAAGCCGCATTCCTGTAATCAGATACAGATATTTAATCAGATTTTTATTTTACTCTTTCTATTTTTTCAGCCTGAACAAATATATCACCGGTATTCGTATAAACACCAACTTTGCCAATAACCCTAAATGTTGCCCATAAATTTTCACCATTTATAATATCATTGACATTGTCTGCGTTTCCATACTGAATGCATATAGTAGATCCTTTATCTCTCAGCAACAACAGATCAATAGATGCATCAATACCTCCATATTCACCTACTATTTCAACCCTTTTGAGGTACATACTCAATCCCTTCCGTAAAAGACTGGGAATAGTTGTTTGAATTGGCTTGTTTTTTTCTTCGTATATCTTTTTTAAATAACCGTCATATTCCTCTTTACTTATAACCTTGCGGATTAACCAGACTGTTTTTGAGGCAGCATTCCAATCCTTATTTTCCATAGCGTTTTTTATAGACTTGCGCTGATCATCTATCCATTCCAACTGCTCTGCTTTTGTCTTAGCATCGTCTTGCTTTTTCTGTGCCTGTTCCAAATACGAGGAAATAGGATATTTTGCAGCAAAGGATGCAAAAGCCTCCTCAGCTTTGCGGTAATCTGCGGCAGATTTTGCATTACTTAACAAATCAGCAGCCTTTCCAAACTTATTTTGCTCTGTTTCGTTTAATTCCGCAACCTGTGCCTCTAATTCCCTGTTTTTAGATTTTAAGGCCTCATTTTCCTTTTGCAAGCGATTGATTTCGTCCTGATTACAAGCCGAAAACATAAACAATGCAATACACGAAAATATTATTTTCAAACAGTATTTTGTTTTCATTAAGATTCCTTCCTATAAAAAGTTATTTTCTTAAATTCTACAAACTGATTTTGACGGCATTGCGCCGAAACAACATTTTTTTTAAAATTTATTTCTTTTGCTGCAAAGGTGTACTGCCCTGTGTCATGGGGCAGGGCAGCACATAAAGGTTGTCATGTTTATTACCAGCGGTAATTAATGCGGGCGTTTATCTGATTCTTTAATTTGCCGGGACTTCCTCCCTGATACAATGGGAACAGATATTCCCCTGCGAAAGCGACATTGCGGGAAAGCCCTATTTCAATTCCGCCGCCGCCTGTTATGACGGTTTTGGTTCTTACTTCATTTCTGCTGTAATAGTGCCAATAAGAGTAATAATTAACATATTCATAATAATTATCTTCATATTGTAATTTATATTCATACCGTCCGACGGAAACCGGCAGATAAATGCGGAATGTATTAGACGGATTAAGCGTCAATTTCATTCGGACCATCCAGCCTTTATATGTATAAAAGGCTTCCCGCCAGCAGTAATCTTTTGTTTTACCGACATTTTCATACCCTACACCAATGGCAAGCCATGGCCACAGGCTGTAAGACAATGTGCCGCCATAAGCTGCCTTTACCGTTGCCGCCTCAACATCATTGCCATAATATCCTATTGGTTCATCGGCAAATGAAGGCTGGGAGAAATAACCTGACAGTTCCCATTTTGGAAGTTCCTGCGCTGCTTCTATAAGAGCTGTGTCTCCGCTGAAATAAACCGAATTTATGCTATATGTTTTTCTGCCTATCTTAATCTTTTTTATGCCGTCAAAAACTGAAATATTTTCCTTTCTTTGGGAAATCTCAGATTTGGCAGCGGATGCAGCAGTTTTTCTCTCCGCTTCTTTTTTAGCCTCTGCCTCCGATTTGGCTTTTGATTCAGCCTCGGCCTTTGCCTTAGCTTCTTCTTCCGCTTTTTTCTTCTCTTCTGCGGCTCTGCTGGCGGCTTCTTTGCGTCTTTGTGCTGCAATTGCAGCTTTTTCCGCCGGTGAATGTATGCGTTTCCCGGTGGAGCAGTCCACAGGCACGGAGTTAAGGTTCTCGTCCATGCCATAACATTCCGCCGCCAACGCATAGTGCGGACTGAATGCAGTAAGTGCGGCAAAAACAGCCGCAATACAAATATGTTTCATAAAATTAATCCTTAATGTTTATTTGCCTATCCCTATTTTCTTCAGCAGGCCTTTTTTTGCTTTTGCGGCGGGCTTCTCTGACAGGGAAGTATCTTCTTTTACATTTTCCCAGTTTTTTATTGTATGGGTATATTTTATGGCCAATGCGCTTGCATGGTATTCAAAAACATGTTTTTCCTTTGTGCCCTGCTCACGCACATCCTTGCGCCATACACGAACATTTATTATGTCTTCGCCTCCGGCCTCTTTGGCTTTTTTTAGCAGAATTTCTTCTATTATCCCTTTGTCCACATTGTCATTTATGGCGCCTGCGTCCATGTTTACGGTGGCAAAAATAAGGTCTTTTATTTCATAGTCCTTAAACTCCGGGCCTCCGACTACGCCGTATTTGCCTGTCAGAGTTCTGAAATCCAGCTGTTTTTTAGGCGAAGATGAACACGCTCCTAACGCAAGGCATAAAACAGCCGCTGTCATAAAATATGTCATTTTGTTTTTCATAGTTGTTCTCCTTAAAAAAACCTGATTAAATTCTACAAACTGATTTTGACGGCATTGCGCCGCACAGGACAAGATTTATGAAAAAAATTCCCCTTTTCCAACGCTGACACAATGCTGTCAAAATCTTCACATAGAATATATTCCATAGACCCTGTTAGAGGAAAGTATTGAGCAAATGCAATGGATTCCGCCGTACTGAACCGCACTGAAATTATTTCAGGCTCTCATTAAAATGTAAAGATGCTGAAACAAGTTCAGCATGACGGGAGAATACTGAAATCAATGCTATTCTTATGCAGGGCAATTCCATAAAGGAAAAAGGAACAGATGTTATGAGCATATCCGAAAAAATCAGGAAATATTCGTTTATCTTTATGCCACGCTGGCATATACCGTTCTTAAAAAACAAATCCTTATGCCTTCAGGGGGAATTTACAGGGAAACATCTGTTTAAATTTGAAATTTACGGCAAATGGAGACGGAAAGATCATGCAGGCTATGACATCATTCTTGAAATCTGCGGATATGAATTTCGTTTGGAATTTACAGATGACCGGCACTTGAACTATGTTGAAGACAGATTTTACATGGACGACGAGCCAGAATGCGGCTGGTCCAGCCCCGAAAAATATTATGAGGATATAAAAAAGTTTATTGCAAATCACCCGGAAATTGACAAAGGCTATTACCGCCGCTGCCTTATAGCGTACAAGCTGTACAATCAGATAAGGCCATGGGACGGAATGGCGATCACTTTTGAGGAATTTGGCGAAATGGTAAGGAAATTTGCTGCCGATTCAGACCTGATGTTCAAACATTACCTGAATCCTGGAGGCTGGCATGAAATATCAAAGATGTATGCAGATGAGATAAACGCACGGTTCTCCGAAGAAAAATTAATTGCGGAATTCATCACATATAAAAAACCGGAAGACGGCAGTTTCTGTTTCCAAAGTTTTATTATGGACGAAAGGGAGGATTTTTCAAGGAAAGGCGGAATAATAATTTTCCCAGAGGAAAAGTCAGGCCATAAATATAAAAGCAGGCAAATAGGCAGAATAATCACCTGGCTGAAAAACAGACTGAAACCGATAAATCAAGGCCTTCGCCATGATAACATAATAATGGAAATACTTCGCAAAAGGAAGGAAACAAAATGCTTCAGCTTAGGATATTTCTTCTCCGGAATGTATTTCAGCCCTGTAAAACCACGCAGATATAACAGCGGCAGCCTGTGCATAGAGATTTTAAACGCGGACAGTGAACTTCTTTACAGAATAGCGGAAGAATTATGTGCCGTCATGAATAAGCCGGAAATACTGCTGAAAGATTACAAAACAGGCAGATTCAGACGGTTTGAAAGATGACCTTACAGTTTTTCTAAATATCCATAAGCCATTCAAATACATTGAGCGGCTTTATCCCATTATATGACGACACTGGCAGGTAATCCATTGTAAGCAGGAATTTTGGATAGTTGTCCTTTATTTTCCGCAACGGGACTAATTCACGCTGCAATGTCTCTTCGGCAAGGACAGTCTGCGAAACCTGATAATATTCAGTACCTTCGGAATTCAATGCGACAAAATCAATCTCTCTTTCGTCAGCCCTGCCAGTGAAAACCTTGTATCCCCGGCGAGCAAGTTCCAGATAGACTATGTTTTCAAGCATTCTTCCCGTATCCGACACTTGTTTTTCAAGCATGGCCCTGCGGAGACCGATGTCTGCCATATAATATTTCTGTCCGCTTTGCAGATACTGCTTTCCTTTTATGTCATAACGGCTGACTGGGTAAAGGACAAAACATTCCGAAAGGGCTGACACATATTTTTCAACCGTAGGCACAGAAATCCTATATCCGGCAGATGTCATTGCGTCGCTTATTTTCTTTATGGAAACAATGCTGCCTATATTGTCAAACAAAAATCTGATAATGCGGTACAGGTCTTCCGTAGCCGTTATCTTATGCCTTGAAACAATGTCCTTTATTACAATTGAATCCAGAATACCCTTAAGATAAACATCAATTGCCTGCTGTCCTTTCATCGTGATGGTATATGGGAATGAACTTTCCATTATATATGACTGATACAGTTTAGGCAGATTTGATTTATCCTTATGGGCGGAAACATATTCCTTAAATGAAAGCGGAAGCATCTGTATTTCAACATATCTGCCGGAAAGAAGCGTCGCAAGCTCCCCGGAAAGAAGATTGGAATTTGAGCCGGTTATATAAATGTCAAAATCACGCCGCACATAAAGACTGTCAACCGCACGCTGGAATTGTGGGACATTCTGTATTTCGTCAAGAAAAATGTAATTTTTACGTCCTTTCACGGCATGGCTCAATATATGCTCATGAAGTTTAGCCGCATCGCGCAGGCCGTCATTGGCAAATTCCTCAAAATTATAGGACTGTATCTGACGTGGGAGTACCCCGGCTGAAAGCAGATACTTGCGGTAAAGTTCCAGCAGCACTGATTTTCCGCATCGTCGTATGCCGGTAATGACTTTTATAAGCTGTTTTCCCTTAAATAATTTAAGCCTGTTCAGGTATATAGGACGTTCTATCATATAAGATATTCTAACAGACTATTTCCAAAAAGTCAATTTTTTAAACCACAGTTAAAACTTTTGATAAAAATACAGAAAATTTAAAGAGCAGTTTAAATTTTTTCCAAGCCCCCAAAAAAATAATTGGGCTATTATTTATTGCTGACGACATGAACCTGATACATAAAGATTACTTTAACAGTACCAAACACCAACAAACATTTTTCCTGTATTGCCTCTGCATACTTTTGGCAATATGCTGTCAGAAACATATTGCATACTATCTATAACATCATCGGGAGAAAATATGACAGACAATAATTCATGCAATGGCGGCAAGGCTGCGCAGTTTTCAGGCATCTTACATGAAAAAGCTGCGCAAAGGGAAAAGCATTTCCTGGAAGATCTTTCCGGCGGGCTTATAAAATATTATTCCTTATATACGCATAAGGATCTTATTAAAAGCAGGCTGTCAGATTTAATGACGAACGGAAAACATGACGAAGCTCTGGAATTTTTGAAAGCAATGGAGCAAAGATACACAGACGATCTGTTTTATGCAGAAGAAATGTTGAAAATATACCGCATACAGAAAAATTACGAAAAGGCACTGGAAATGTGCGAAAAAGCATTAGCCATAATCCCTTATGATTCAGACATAGGCAACTGGCACAGAATAGCGGAAACAAAAATGGAAATGCTTGAAGAAAGCGGCCAGACAGAAAAGGCCCAGTCATTCTTTGACAGCGTAATAAACAATGAAAACATTCCAAAAAAAGAAAAAGAATGTTTCGCTCAATACCGGTTCCGCTATCTTAAGGAACAGAACAGAAAAAAAGAAGCCATATCATTCCTGGAAAGACAGGACATCCGGGAATATCTTAAAAAGTACAAAATATGGTATTTAACAGAATGCAACAGATACAATGAGGCACTTGTTGAACTTGACAAAGCTATTGTAAGCGGATCTTATAATAACGATGAATACTGCGATTCCCTGACGGAAGCATACAATAAAAAAATGGACATTTTATGCGAAATGGGCAGATTCACCGAAGCAATGGGAATGGTCCACATAATAGCGCACCGTGAAGCGGAAACAGCATTCATCAGCAGCCGTAAAACATCAATTAGCAATATGCACCTACATCTTGAAAGCACTTTAAGGCTGAAAAAAGCGCTGGCCTTCTGCTGCCGCCCGGAAAACAGGGAAATTTTCGCCGTAAGCAGAATTCATATTTTAGAAGAACTTAAACGTTATGACGAAGCGCTGGACATTTGCAATGAATACCTGAAAAATCAGGATAACAGCCAGGGAAGGCACTGTGGCGGAACAGATGACATGAGGGAAGAGGCAGAATTCCTAAAAATATCTATTCTTGAAGAACTGGGCAGAAAAGAAGAAATGATTGCCTGCATGAAGGAATTTATGGAAAAAGCCAGAAATAACCGGCATAAAGCAAACCTTATGCTTGATCTTGCATATATCTATCTTGAAACAGGAATGCCTGATGATGCGGAAAAACTTCTGCCAGAACTTGAAAAAGGGAATTTTCATCCGCTCTTATACGAGAAACTGGCCGCAGCGGCAACAGCAATAAGGGTAGCAATGCTTGCCAGAGACGGCAAAGAAGAACAGGCCATGAACATTGTAGCGGAATCATGCCTTAAGGAAAAACACTTTACAAATTATGCCATGATTTACGAAGCCCTTAACAGAAGCGGCCTTTTAAACAAAATGATTGAATCCGCTACTCCCTCACATACGGAAATGCCAGATTTTCTTCTGCAAATGGCTAAGAATCTGGATTATAATGACCGCACGGCAAAAGCCATAGACCTGCTTAACAGGACACTTGCCAAATGGCCGGGCAACAGAAATGCCATTGAATTAAAAGAAAAAATTGAACAGGGCAAAATCTGAATATAAATATTTTTTGACAACATGCTGTCAAAATAATGATGTAATATGGTATTATATCCAAAACAAGGAGAATTTTTATGAAACGGAAAGGAAAAGACTACGGAGCAATCAGCAGAGACTACCGCAAGACCCAGAAAAACGTTCCAAGGATTCAGCGTGTTCTGACTGTTTTCAGCATACTTATAGCAAACAGGCATGAGGTATCGCTGCAGGACATTCTTAACAGACTAAAGGAGACAAGCCCCGAATACAATGTGTCAATGCGCAGCCTTCGCAGGGATATAGACATATTAAGGCAATGCGGCTACGATAACAATATAACACAAAGAAGAGGAATGATTTTTTTTAAATTCCACGATAACAGGGAAGAAGCAAACGCAAAATATGCCATGAAGGAAATTTCACATAACGATGCCGTAAAAAGCAAGGATTCCTATCTGCTCGAGCTTAATAACGGCCTTATAGAGTTTTATGACAGCGGAATGCACAACATGGTTCTGGAACACAAGATTGACGATCTTATGGATAAAAGACAGTTTCCGCAGGCACTTGATCTTGTCAGAACATTAAGGAAGGAATCCCCCGCCAATGTAGAACTTGCCTCAAAGGAACTTGAACTTTCATGCAGAATTGGCGAATACGAAAAAGCAGAAGAAGTATGCCGGCATATCATAGATATATGCGCTAATGATTACATTCCAAACAGGATAGATGCATCAATCACAATAGGCTGCATAATTAAATCAATAGAGCTGATAGACCTGGCAGATTCCGAATACAAGGCTAGGGAATTTTTCTCTTCTGTTTTCAACTATGCGGAAAAATATCCGAATTTAATAAGGGATTTTATTCTTCACAGAGGACGCTCTCTTGAAAAGATGGGAAGACAGGAAGAAGCTTTTGAAGTTTATTCGGCTTATGATGGAAATGATGTAGTAATTATATCAGCAAAAGCAAGGCTGTTAAAGTCTCTTGGGAGAAAGGAAGAATATACTGCATTGTGCAGCCTGCCAGAAAACAGAATAAATATTGCCCTTGACAAAGTATATGAACTAAAAGAGGAAGGCAGATATGACGAGGCTCTGAAAGAATGTGATAAAATTATCAACCTGAATGAAAATGAAATAGCAAAAACTTATAACTTTTCATTTATCAGGAGAATGTATGACGTAAAAAGATTCAAGGGAAGAATACTTACCCATTTGGAACGATATGAGGAGCTTGTAGGTTTTGTCAAAAAAAACTTTAATGAAAAAGATAATTATGGACTTGATTTCAGCGTAAGAATGGAAAACCTGCTGCATTTGTCTTTCGCCAAAAATCCGAAAAAGGCTCTTGAATTTTTCTCAAGGCCTGAAAACAGGGAAATGTTTGCCGCAAGCAGAATCAGACTTCTGTCTAAAACAGGCCGCAACGAGGAAGCTCTTGCCGAATGTGACAAAATCCTTTCCGGCGAACTGAAAGATTCCACTGCTGATTTCTTCAGAAAGGAAAAGGAATCCCTGCTTAAAAAAACTGGGAACAATGAGAAACTGCTTGCAATAAAGCAGGAAAAAATAGATAAAAGCAACCTGTATAGGGAAAAATTCCAGAAAACCCTGGATTATGCAAATGAGCTTATTGAAACAGACAATCTGGAACAGGCCGCGGCCATTATTGAAAAGGCGGAAAAACAGCTTAAGCAATTCCATAACATATCTGAAAAAACAATTGGTAAGCATCATTTTTATGACCTGATAAAAATAAAGACAAGCCTTATGCTGCGCATGGGCGAAGCCGTTAAGGCGGTGGAATTAGTGGAAAGCAGTTTTAAGGAACTTGAAAAGGAAAACGGCACGGCAAAGGCATACATACTGCTATACGATGTGCTTAAAAGCGGCGGCCAGCTTGAAGAATACGCCATGCAGGCAAAGCATACCGGCAGGGATTACATTCTGCTGAACATTGCCGAAGCATTTCTTGCGGAGTCTAGACTAATCGGGTTCGCGAACAGGTACAATGATGCCATCGCGGTGGCAAAAATTGTGCAGAAACTGTGGCCGGACAGCCGCGAAATACCGAACATGGATGCCAGGCATATAATTGAGCTTGCAGAAAAAGCCATAAAAAGCAGAGAGGTAAGGAAACACTGAAAAAATACCTTTTTTCAGTGTTTCAAGTTAGAAGTTAGTAGTGAGTAGTTAGGAGTTGAGGAAATTCCTTAATTAGGAAAACAAAAAAAGAGCCGGACATTGCTGCTGCCCGGCTCTTTTTTAATAGCTCTTTAGAAGAGGAGTATTGATTTTAGGCTACTTTATTTGTGTTTTATTAGGTTATTGCTTTGAATATTGTTCAATCCATTCATCAAATTTGGATTTTATTTTATCAGCAATTTTTTCTCCACGTGCATGAATTAGGCTTATTACATCTGGAGAAAACCATTTCTCACCTGTTTCCTTACTTATTTCACTCATTTCTTTTGCAGCTGCGTTTCCAAATTCCTTCCACGATTTTTTATATTGTATACGCTTAGATTCAAAACGTTTGTTTCCTGCTTTTATATTAATTTTCTTGGATAAAGGCAATTTATTGCCTATATGTTCTTTTACATCCTCTATTCTGTCTTTATCTTTCTTCATTTCTGGAGCATCATAATCAAATTTTTGTGGGAAAATATGTTCTATTTCCCAGTCATGTCCTTTATCATATGGCAACAAAACTTTTTGTTCATTCAAAGAATAAGAATATATTGCAAGCAACGTTCTTATCAATTTCTCATTTGAAACCTCATCTCTAATTTTTTCCACTATTTTCAGCATTTTTGAATCTGCCAATTCTGGGATCCTAGGCTTATCCGAATCCAATATATTTATTATCATCGGTATCATTTCAATTTTCAAAATATCTGTAGTTGGCTTATAAATATATGTTCCAACAACATACACAATATACCTCTTTAGGAATTTTTTAAATTTTTCTTGGAAATTTTCCGTATCTTTATATTTAAAATAGTAAATACAAACAGGACGTTTAATACCTTCATATGGATGATATGTCAGTATATCTAACAATTTTTGTATTTCAACATCTGTGATTTTGATATCTTTCCAATCTGCGGCTTCTCTTGTCCGAGTGTTATCAAATATTTTTTTGAAATCCAAATATTTCTCCAAATAATCTTTAACATTTGTATGTTCGTCTTCCAATCTAGAGGCAGCATCTTTCATAAAATAATTGCGTAGCTTAGGAATAATTGCCTTTTCATCCTTGCCACCTTTTCTTTCCAAAGCCAACAAATGATATTGGTATATTGTAAATAATTCCCTTAGAATGTCATCTATTTTGCCTTTGTCATGATAAAAATCTGTTATAGTAGTACAAAGATTTACATTCCACCATTCAGAAAAATCTTTCTTATCATCTTCTGTTTTCTTTGTACTCATAATACGTGCTTTAAAAATATCTACATCTGTCAAAGGAATACCTTTAGCATTTAAATTTGAAAACACATCAATTGCTTCGCCAAATTCATCAGCTTCTATTACTGAAAAATTCACATCTTCTAATATAAACCTACAAAAGCTAGTAATATAATAATCATCCCATTTTTTTATTTCTTCTTCAATAATATGATAATTTTTATAATAGCTACTTTTTTTATCTTCTTTTGTTAAATCTTGATTTGTTAATAATTTTAAAAACACATCATAATTACTTAAATAAACATTAGATTTTAAAACAGGTGTTCTTTGAGTAATATCTCTAGGGATTATTCTCTCTTTGCCTTCTTGCACTTTTAACCAAAGACAACTTTCCATATTTCCTAATCTAGCAGCAGCATCATAATTAATTTCTTCAATACTATCTATAAAACCTTTAAATGATTTATGTAAATTTTTCAAGATAAGCATTAATGTTGTAAGTCTTTGTTGCCCATCTATTATATCTCTGTCATTATCATCTTTATTATCCTTTTGGATGTTTGTGTAAATAATATTACCTATAAAATATTTGGCATCTTTATCGAATGCACCTTTTAAATCAGACAATAAAGTCAATACTTGTTCTTTCTCCCATGAATATTGACGTTGATAATCAGGGATAATAAGAACACCTTTCTTGAAAAAGTCCCCTATATTTGTAGTGTCTGCCTTAAGCATATAATTTCTCCTTTTTTTAAATATTTTTTACAAGCCGCATATCCGCAGCTGTAAGGCAAGGATAGCATATCCGCAGCTAGTTTCCGGCGGAGCCGGAAGTTCTAATTTTGATTAGACATCCGCTCCAAACCAAGCGGTTTATCCGCCCATTGCTACGCTCGGGCAGGTTTTCCTGTTCTGCAATCGGCAAACTGAAAAAAATCGTGCATAAACAGCTATGCACGATTTTTTCTTTGCTGGATTTTAAAGAATATTCCCCTCACCCCCATAGTAGCCCCCTTCTCCCGCAAGGGGCGAGGAGGCATTTATATTTTACTACTAAAAACAAAGTATATAGACCAAAAATTCAACATAGATAATTTCTCATTCACTCGCCCCTTGTGGTGAAGCCCGTCCCTTTATGGCAAAAACGACACAGTGTGTCGTTTTTAGGGCTGCAAGGCACTACGCTGCTCGCTTGAATGCAGCGTAGTGTTATTCAGCAAATGCGGTAGAACAAGGACGGAAGAGGGGAACGCAGAAAGGGTGAGGTGAATTGCAAAATTATTTCATTTGATTGAAATAAATCCTTAAAATACAAAGTTTTTTCAGTGCATTGAAAAAACTTTTAATATTTCATACTTTTTTCATTCTACTGAAAAAAATTGCAGAAAATTGGTTTTTCCCTCACATTCATAGCCCCTCACCAATAGTACAGAAAAGGCTCTTTTAAAGAGAAGTATTGATACAATGTAATTATAAAGAACGCAAATATTACTTCGTCGTCCTGAACTTGTTTCAGGACCTCTTTAAGCCGCAGAGATGCTGAAACAAGTTCAGCATGACATTTGCGTAAAAATGGCAATTTCCTATTAAAAATCTTGGAAAAAGTGGCAATTTTTGTCTAAAATAGCCGGAAAAAGTGGCAAAATTCATTTGTTTTTCCTGGAATTTTTGGCATTTTTTATAGAACAAACAGTAATGAATCCATAAAAACACATAGGGAATACAATAGGAAGAAATACTGTATTCCCTTGGTTTATGCCTGCCTTTTTGAAACATTTGCGTTGTTTACCTTTTTGAAAAATTCAAATTCCTTCTGATATGGTATTCCGTCATTGTCCTTATCACCGGCATACATAAAGTCCTGCAACCTGTCTGCGGAAACCGCCCACCAGTTCATAAGATTCATCGCATTGGAAGATTTGAATTTTATAGGGGAAAGTGCATTGTCAGTAAAATTCAGACTTACTGATTTTCCCGAATATGACAGAACCGCTATTTTCTCATTATTCTGGAAAACATCCACAAACTGTTCATTATATGACCTGCCTTCCTCATTCTGCTTTATGAATGAAACAGGCTTGTAGAAATCTATACCAAAAGATTTCTTAAAGTATTTTCTGTTATGCCATTCATCATAAAAATTCCTTATATTTTTTTCATTAAACGGCTTGGTAAACATCTTCAGCAAAAACAGGTCAGCCACTGATGTCACATTGTCTATAATATAATCTGTAAATGCCCTGCTGTTTTTGTTTCTTATCATAAATATTACATCCCTTGTTGTGGAAAAAGGATTGTCAGCAACAGTAAATACTTTTTCCAGGTATATCCGAATGGCATTTTTGCCTCTCAGATATTCCAGGCTGCCTATCGTAATGTCCTTGTCATTGCATATACGCCAGTAATAACGCATTGACTCTTTCTTGCCCGTGGTGAAAAAAGATTCCTTGAAACAGATATTTTCCTTAAAGGTTTCTTTTTCCATAATTTCAAAAAGCTGCTTCATTTTATCCTTTTCCTGTCTTGCTTTTTCTTCTGCCTGTTCCGCTTCTGCCAGTAAGGACTGTGCCGGAAGATTGCCATAGTAAAACAAATCCCATACGGTATTACAGTTTTTGACAATATAAAGCATTAATTTCTTTATATTTTTCAAAGACATATTTTCCAGATGTATTTTCAAGGCACTGTTGGATATTTCCGTATTGTCTTTTTCAATAAAGGAAATATCGGCAAAAGTTATATGGGCATAACCCTGATCATAATGAATTTTTCCGATAAATTCCTTTGTGTATTCTGTAAATATATTCAGAATATCCATAGAAGAACCGGATTTATTAACTTCAAATAAAATAGCAGTGCTTAACAGATATTTCTTAATCATTGTGCATATCCTCCGGCATTACGCCATTACAAATACTGGCGGGGCTCATTGTGCTTATTCTATATCATTATTTTGACAGCATAGTGTCAAAATAATAAAAAATTTCGGCTTAACAGGCAAAATTTCAGATTGCTCTGTTAATTGTTCTGTTAAAGGAAAACTATTGAATAGAAGATAGTTATAAAGAACGCAAATATTGCTTTACTGTACTGAACCTGCTTCAGGGCCTCATTAAACCGTGAGATGCTGAAATAAATTCAGCATGATGGGAGAATATTAAAATCAATACTCTTCTTATACAGAGCTTTTCAAAAATATTACCGAACACTGACAATATGCTGTCATAATTATGTTCCATAATATGAACATAGAAAAGGAGCAGCCATTATGGGACATAAATATATGTTAAACAGGAGCGAAAAAGGGCAGTTCTGTTTTGAATTCCGCGCCCCATTCTGCGAAAACAAATACATATGCCTGCAGGGCTGGATAGAGGGAGAACATCTGTGGGACTTTGAAATGTACGACTGCTGTTTTTCAGGAAAGGATCATGCCGGTATTGACCTGAATATTGAAGTGTTTGGATACAGGTTCAATTTTGCGTTCTGCGATTTGCGCCACTGGAATGATACGGAACAGCGTTTTTATATGTACGATGAGCCGCAGCCAGAATGGATAAGACCGGATTATCCCATGGAGCAGTATTTCAGGGAGATAAAAGAGTTTATCGCCGATCATCCGGAAATTGACAGGAACTATTACCGCCGCTGTCTTATAACTTACAAACTTAGTCAGCAAAATGCCTTATACGGAGATGACTGGGACAAACGATTGAGGGCAGATAAGATCGGCGAGATTGCCAGAAGCAAGGCCCCGAAATTAAAACAATGATGAAATTTCGGAAAGCGGAAATATGAACATTTTTAAATTATTCAGCAGATTTGACAAAGAAATGGAATTCAGAGGCTGGCAGGCTGTAAGCGAATCGGGAAACAGCGGCTATTCCGCTGATTTTTCCAGTGAAAAAGAAATCATCGCATGTATATATGACAGATATAACAGCTGCAGACGGTATTCATTTTCCTTATGGAACATTAGTGACAGATACAGGGCAAGGATTATCAGAAACGGCGGAATGATTATTCTCCCGCATGAAAAACTGACACATAAAGAGGAAAGCAGAATGACAGGAAAAATCATTGCATATCTGCGCCAGAGAATTGCCCCCATCAACAAAAGCCTTTGCCATAAGGACATGATAATAGAAATACTGCGCAGAAGAAATGAAATAAAATGTTTCAGCCTGGGGCATTATTTCTCCGGAGTTTACATTTCCAAAGAGAGCGGAACAGAATACAGTTCCGGCAGTCTCTGCATAGAAATTTTCAATTCAGCCCGCATGACACTGTACAGAATAGCGGAAGATTTCTGCGCCGCCATGGATAAGCCGGAAATACTGCTTAAAGACTGCCGAGATGGAAAAATCAGACGGTTTGAAAGATAATATCCTGCAGTCAGAACAAACAGACGGAATGCCAGGAAATGGCATTATATGTTTTTTATAATTTATTCAAAAAGGGGAAATTTATGACAGAAATACAAAATTCTATATCCAGGCAGGCGGCTGCATTAAAGGGAAAAACAGAAAACGAAGAAGAGAAAATTATACCCTATTCCAGCATAAAAGAATATGTCTCAGATATATTTGCAATGTTCATACGGCACAGAACAGCTGATAATCTTCAGGTATTGGATAAAATAGAAAAACGCCTTAAAATTACAAGTATAAAAATACCATTTGAAAACTATATACGGAAACTGAAACTGAACAGAGCCGAAAAATTAGTACTTTTCAATGCGGTATACAAAAAACTGGCAGACAACAGAATACTGGACAGGCAGGACATTTTCAGTTACCTTACCGATAACAATATCTGCGCTGCCGGGGAGGCAATATCTGTATTCGGAGAAAATTACAGTCTTATTAACAAAGGCTGTCTTGAAAAACAACGTTCCGGGCTTAAACTTACAAAAAAAGCGGAAAAGGTATTTTTATCCTTCATGTCCAGAGGGAAAAGGAAGACATACAAAAAAACATCATTAATGCCGGAAAGCATGTCCCCGGTGGAACTTAATGAACAATTAGGCTGTTATATAATAGGACAGGACGAGGCAAGGCAGATACTGTGCACAGCCGTATACGAACACTCACTGCGGAGCCGTCTTAAAGCGAAAGGCAGAAAAACCGACAAGAACAATACACTGATAATAGGACCGACAGGCACAGGCAAAACATATATGTGCAGTGTACTTGCGGAAATATTAGGAGTACCGTTTTATGCGGCGGACGCAAGCCAGCTGACTGAGCAGGGATATGTCGGTCTCGGTGTGGAAAGCATATTGAAAGGATTACAGGCCAGAATACCTGGAATGGAAAACAGATTTCCCCCCTCAATAATCTACATTGACGAAATAGACAAAATCAGGGAGCGGCCCGGCAATGGCAGATCAAACGGGATAGGCGAAAGGAGCATACAGGAAGAACTTCTGAAAATGCTGGAATCCGACACATACTGCACATTCAGCAGCAAAATTACAGGAGACAATGTGCATGAATATGACATATCAGAAGTAATGTTCATAGCAGGCGGTGCCTTCTCGGGGCTGGAGGAAATATTGCGGAAAAAGCATGGATACTGCAGAAAAAGCATAGGGTTCATAGATGAAAACAGTATGGAAAATCAGTCCAAGGGCGCGGAAAATACCAGAAGCCCGTTCACTGGTGTTTCCGCCGACGATTTAAAGGAATATGGATTCATGCAGGAATTCATCGGACGTTTCTCCCGGATAATAACGCTAAACGCGCTCACGGAAGATGATCTTGTCAGGATAATGTCCGAAAGCCGTGGCAATGCCCTGGAACAGTACAGGGAAATTTACCGGGAAGCCGGAATGGAACTGGAGTTTTCTCCAGAAGAACTACGGAAGATAGCCAGGGAAGCCATAAGAAAAGGAACAGGCGCACGGGGAATAAAAAACACACTCTGCCATATATTGGGCCAGACCCTCTATGAGTGCAGTGCAAAAGGGAAAAAATCCTGTGCAGTATAACAGAGTCTTTTATTATATTGCTTTTTCAGGCGGCAGGCTTGTATAATATATAAAAATAACAAGGTATTTTATATATTATGTCATACTACAGCAGAATATGCAATGAACTGGAAAATGCCGCCACGGACGGAATAATAACTCAGGAACAGAAATACGCCCTGCGTAAGCGCTTTGACTCAAGGCGTGGCTTTCTTTCCAGAATAACCCTTTCCCAGTGGCTGGCAGCAGCCGGCGGAATTTTCATAGTTCTCGGGATAATACTTATAATCGCCTTCAACTGGGCTAATTTAGGTAGTTTTATAAAAATAGCTGCGTTCCTGCTTGTTTACGCCGCAACCGGGCTTGGCTTTATAAAAGCCTCAGCTGCAGAAAAAACAATAATAAAAAATATTACCGGTATGATATGGTTCTTTCTTCCGGCAGCCGGCATAGGACTTTACGCGCAGATATTTCAGTTAAGCGGCTCTCCGCTCAAGACGTATCTCGTGTGGGCTGCACTTTCCGCCCCTCTTGCTGTTTTTATCGAAGGGAAAGCTTACTCAAGAATGCTGTCCGTACTGCTTTTCTATATTTTATTCAAAGGCAGTTTCGGAGAGACATCTGCCATACACCTCTTTTTTCCTGACCCAGGCACATCAGTGCTTATACAGACCGGACACTGGGCCGGTGCTCTCGTATTGCTTGCCGCCGCGCTCGGCATAAATTTCTACAAAAAGGATTTGTGGAGCGCAGCTCCGGCAGCGGCACTTGTATGGTTGTCTGTTCTTGTATTCACAAAACATTCTGTCCTGTTTGCAGGTTCGGTAGAACTGGCTACAGCGGCAGCGATAGCCTGTTCACTGCTTTTCATCTTCTATAAAAAGAGATTCTGCACAGACAGCAGGGATATTATTTCCGGCGTAATAAACAGCGGTTTAAGAATATGGATTGTAATTCTTTATATCCTGTCATTCTGCTATAAAACCTCTGGGCCCTCGCTGTATTCACATTATGAAGGAACTACCGTGGCTGGACAGATTTTATCTGCTGCTCTGGCCGGCCTGAGCTGCTGGCTTATAAGCAGAACAGAATTCTTTCCTGAAAACAGAAATGCGGACACATGCCTGAAGACAATATTTGCTGTTTCGGTTTTAGCGCCACTGCTGCCGCTTATCTTCGGTACCCAGTCATGGAACTCATGTGCAATACTTGCCAATATCCTGCTGATAGCGGCAGGCATATGCCTGTTATGGCAGGGTTCCGAATACGGTTCAAAAAAGGCGCTTAACAATGGAATGTTCCTTATAATACTTATGGCCGTTACGAGATTTATTGATCTTTTCTCTTCACAGCTTACAACCGGTATAGCCTTTATATTAAGCGGTCTTTTCTTCGCTTTTCTGGCCTGGTGGTTCAGCCGCGGTGTCAGGAAACTTGCAGCGAACGGAAACACACCACCCGTAATTTCACCTGCAGCAATACCAGCACATACAGTCAGTAATATTTCAGAAGTTACGGAAAAGGAGCCAGACGGCAGCAGTGTGGATAAAAACAGCCAGGCCGGAGGTGAGTCAAAATGAAAATGCTTAAAATTTCTCTTGCTGTACAGATTGCCTTTTTCGCCCTGTGGGCCTTGTGGCTTTTTTCCGCAGACAGCAGAACAAGTCATGATTTCTGGCTTGAGACAAAACCGGTAGACCCACGGGACCTGCTAAGCGGGCACTATGTAACACTTAAGTACGATATAGAATCACCTGATGAAAGCAGCTGCAGGAAATATGACAGCCGCCAGATCCGCAAAAGCAGAAAAAATATTTTCGTAAAACTGAAACCCGGTAACAGACTTCTGCTTGAAAACGGAAAAACAGTGACAGCATATAAGCTGGATTCCTGCAGTGAGGAAAAAAATCCGGCAGATGATGCCGTATGGCTGAAAGCACACACCGGCCCATTGTGGGGACAGTCATATCTTGTATATGAAAATCTCAACCGGTTCTATATGAATGAGAAGGACAAAAAACTTAATATACGTTCCGGCCACGCTGCCGTTCATGTAAAAATAACCGGGAATGACAGGATAAGACTGACTGAAATTGAAGAAATAAAAGAAAGACTGCCTGAAAGCGGGAACACAACGGAAGAAACTTCCGGCAAAGGTTCAGAAAATAACAGTGATACCGTCCCGGAAAACACACAGACAGACACCACTTCTGCTTCCGGGCAGACAGAAAGCCCAAGTGAAACCCACTAAAATCCTTCTTTTGTATACCGGTCAAGCATATCCTTTGCAAGACGTGAGTTAGGATTTAATTTAAGCGCCTCATCCAGCGATTCACGGAATTCCTTTTCAAGCGCTTTTATTTTTCTGTTGTTCTGCGAATATGAGGCTCGCATAGCGGAAATTACTGCCGCCTTGAGACACCATGCCTCTCCGGAAAACCGGTCGCGGTCCACAAAAGGAAACTGCGGGCCGTATGCATCAGCCTCGTCAACAAGTTCTCCCAGACTTTCATAGGCACCATTTAAAAGACGACGTGCCTCATTCTGTGAAGATTCTGCGGCAAGAAGGAATACACCCTCCTGAAAATCCGTTTCGGCAGCCTGTTTTCTTGCATCCGGGAATAAAGGCATTATACTCAGGGCACTGCGGTATTTCGCACGCGCATCAGGGTATTTTTTATTGGCAAGTGCTACATTCCCCTCAAGGGCAAATGTAACAGCCTTGCGGAAATTTTCATCATTTTCCATACGCTGATTAAATTTTTCCGCACGCTGTATCTGATCTGATGCGCTTAAAACTTCTTCAGCAGCTATCTCTGCGGCAGAAACAAGCGTTGCAGGCGGTACTTTCTTTAAAGCCGCATCTGCACCCAGCATGGCCACAAGTTCCTGTTTCAGGTCACCGGTTTTCTGCACAGCCTGCGTATAAACTGCTGTTTTCTCTATAAATGAAGCTGGTGATTTGTTAAGACTTAAATAAGCTTCCGATTCAAACCATGGTACCGAGGAAGCCACGGTGAAGAGCTGTGCTGTCCTTACACAGTAATTCCAGTCTTCGTCTCTGTCACGGATAAGTTTATCCAGTTCTGCGGCTTCCGAAGCAAGACCGGCAAGATCTCCTCTTTCGGCAAGACTCTTTATTAGCAGTTCCCTTGCATTCCAGTTACCGGGTTCTTCAGATATTATCTTGCGTATCAGCTTAAGCTGAAGTTCCCTGGACTGTATATGCCCTTTTTTCTCTGAAGCCTCTGCAAGTTCGTCGGAACGCTGAACAATAAGTTCACGATCCTTGACGTAGGCGCGGACCTTGTCCAGACATTCAAAAGCCCGCTCCACATCTCCGGCAGAAGCCGACGGATTATTTATCACGTCTATAACCTGGTCCATATAATAGGCCGGTGCCTTGTATTTGAACAGCGTTACTGCGCCGGCGGCGCCGCAGATGCAGAGTGCCAAGAGTATAAGGGCTAATTTTTTCATTTTTTACAGCTTTTATCTACCTGTTTTTATTTATCCCATTCGAGGATTATTTTCCCGGAATTGCCGGAAGCCATTGTCTCGAAACCTTCAATATAATCTTTCACCGGGAAATGATGTGTTATTACAGGGTCCACATTAAGCCCGCTGACGAGCATGGCGCACATTTTGTACCATGTTTCGAATATCTTGCGGCCATATATGCACTTCATTGTAACGGATTTGAAAATAACATCGCTCCACGGAATCATTGTATCCGATGGAAGCAGGCCAAGCAGGGCTACGTTTGCCCCCATTTTAACGCTGCGAAGAAGTTCATTGAAAGCGTATTTGTTTCCGCTCATTTCAAGACCAACGTCAAATCCCTCCGTCATGTGAAGACGTTTCATAACCTCGGGAAGGGGATCTTTGGCAGTATCATAAATATGTTCAATTCCCATTTTGCGGGCAAGTTCCATACGGTACGGATTCTTGTCAGTCATAACAACATGGCGCGCGCCGATATGCTTTACAATGGCACCGGCCATAATTCCTATGGGGCCCGCACCTGTTATGAGCACATCCTCGCCAGTAACATCAAATGTCAGTGCTGTATGGGTAGCATTGCCGAGAGGGTCAAGAATGGCGGCTTCATCATCTGTAACTCCCTCCGGAATACTGAAAACATTTTCCGCCGGTATGGCGAGATACTCTGCGAAAGCACCGGGACGGTTAACGCCTACACCACTGGTGTTTATACAGAGATGCCTGTTGCCGGCCTTGCAGTTACGGCAGTGTCCGCAGACCACATGCCCCTCACCGGAAACACGCTCACCTACAAAATGTCCTTTTACGTTCTTGCCTAATTTTACAATTTCACCTACGAACTCATGCCCGACATGCATTGGCACGGGAATGGTTTTCTGTGCCCATTCATTCCATTCATAAATGTGAAGATCAGTTCCGCATATGGCGGTTTTTTTTATCTTGATAAGAACTTCATTGTCGCCCGCAACCGGCTCGGGCACATCCTGCATCCAGATTCCTCTTTCAGGTTTGGCTTTAACAAGCGCTTTCATAAAATTCTTTCTCCTCAAGACCGGTTCCGAACGGCATTCCGGCTCTATATTATTTATTATATTGTTTTTTAAAGATGTTTTGAATATTTTAAAAATGCTATTCTTTAAAGGTGAGATTCCTGTCGTTTTTCCTGCTTTTTTATGCCGTTGCCGCAATGTCCACGGGCCTGCGCGCCGCGGAACCTGTAACAATACATTATTATGATCACGCCTACCAGTCTGGCAGCGGCTGGAACGATGCCGTGGAACAGATAGCAGCTTCAACCTCTTCAATAAAAATGCTGCAGGCGGCAACGGAAATAACATATACAAACGGCGCAAGATATGTTCTGAATGTTCCAGAAGATCTTACCATCGATGAATTAAATGCCACAACGGATTTCGAGTTCGACCAGCGTATAGAAGTAATAGAATACGGCGGTTCTTTCATTCTTCCTTCCCGCCGTACAGATTTCAACCTGTTTTCAGGCGGGCTGGAAGCAATATCCCGTCTGTTAGGCACTGATTTTATTCCGGCGGAGATTTTTTACGGTACAACGCCTTCAGGCATACGTTTCCCGGTTTTATATATCCCTTCCCGCCGCGAACAGAAACTATGGTACACAGCTTACAAATTGGATCATCAGCTTTCCATAAACGGTGAAAAGGTACTGTTTACCACACTGTCTGAACCTTCCGGACTGGATACTCCTACTACAGGCATGGTTGATTCTGCCTCACAGAAAAACTCAAATGTGCTTATAAGCATAGGCGCAGGCGGATATATGCCTGGAGATTTTCAGAGAACATTGCGTTTTATATCCGAGGCAGATACCGACATAACAGCACTTGATGCAGAGGATATTTACCGTTTTCAGAAGGAAGCTGCGCAGGGCCGTCTGAACACAAGTCTTGCTGATCCGGACTATATATGCTCAAATGCTGAAGTTAAGGACAATAAAACAGAAAGGATTGTAAAAACTTATGCCATAAGACGTTTCGGCAGAAAAAATATCGCTTTCATATCACTGGCCAATGTAACGCCTGAAAATACAAACAGGCTGCGTGCCGCCGGAATAACACTGAAAGATCCTAAAAACGGTACCTGGCTAAACGGTCTTATATCGGAAATAAAACAGAATCATTCCCCGGATCTTGTTGTAGTGATTTCTTTCCTGCCGAAAAGCGCGGAAGGCTGGCTGGCATCTGTTTCCGGGACAGATATTGTTATAGGCCCAAAGGAATGGAACTATGCTGCGCCGGTGCGTACAAGAATTGAATTCTCTGCAAAAGAAAAATCAGTAAGAAACGGGCCTGTACTGTTTGTGTATCCGGATGCCAGGGGAGCAGGCAGAATTGAATGTGAAATAAACCGCCGCGGAAAACTTGAGGCCGTGGAATCTGTTTCCGGCAGGGACGACAGAACCCAGCCTTTCAGACCTGAAACAAGAAACGCCATGAAACAGGATATGATGAACGCACTTCTTGCCGGTGACACACTGCTGCCGGATCCAAGAAACATATCAATTAATGGCAAACCTCCGGCACAGTTCTATTACACACCGGATTTCTATAATATAGCTGCATCACTGCTAAGAAAAAAATATGGCAGGGAGCTTAGTGTACTGCGGGTGTACAGCAGCGCTTCAAATATTTTAGGTGATGTTCCCGCTTCGGTGATAAAGAACTGGCTCGGCCCTGACGAGCCGCTGAAGACAGCGCTGGTTCCAGGTGAATTTCTGAAAAAACTGCTGTCAAAAAAAATGCCGGAAAAGGATTATACAGCCTGGAACTCCGGGAAATACGCAGGGCAGGAGTATTATGCTTTTTCCGGGCTGGACAGTACAGACTCAATAGCCGGGTTAGGCATTCAGAAAGGTGAAATGTATTCCGTGCTTATGCCGGAAAGCCTGCTGGCGCAGGTATCAGGAGCTGAAGATATAAGGGAAACCGGTGAAACAGTGCATTCAGCCATAACCGTGACACTTTCTGATATACATGGACGTTTCCCGGAACGTGAGCAGTGGGAAGACTTTGTAAAAAACGAGGCCATGAATAAAACAGAACCAAGAAGCCTGTGGCGGCTTAATTTAAGCAATCTTTCGCTTTATGTTTCAAACACAGGTGCGACCGGCAAGGGGAATGGTTTCGGCAATGTAGGAGAATCACAGTTAAGCGCGGACAATCAGACCAACATACGCGGTTCGGCAGCCCTTACATCTGAATTCTACTCCGGCAGATTCAGAATGGATCTGAGTGTAAAGGCGGATTACGGAAAAGTTGTATTCCCAAGCTATACTTCAGAAAATATCGACAGCCTGCTGTACGAAGGTGAAACAAGATATAAATGGAAAACATTCAATGGAAAACTTGGTTCCCTCGCAATAGGTCCGTTCATCTCTGCCGGCTGGGAGACCGAGTTCACTCCGGCTGAAGGCGAAAAACTAAAAAAAATACTGCGCGGAAAAGGCGGACTGAAACTTTTTGAAGGTACATACATAAAGGAATTTTACGCTGGTATCACCTCTGAACAGAATTATACAGACACACCTTATTATACACAGTATGCCGCGGAAACAGGTTATAAATTAAAATTTAACATACCTCAGACATCTTTCACAATATATTCGGACGGTTCCTACAGAAGATTCGCCCGAAGCAGCAATGACACTGCTTCCGATCTGCTGGACAGGCTGGAAATAAATTCAAAAATCTCAACAAGTCTTTATAAAGACCTTACCCTTGATATTTTCGCCAGATGGCTGTATGCAACGGGCAAAAAAATACCCGGCTTCGGCAATAGCCTGGAAACCGGGTTCTCAATATCATACAGGAAACTGTTCAAACTGAAGAAATAAAATGCAGCACAGGAATAAAACACAGTAAAAAAAGACCGCCTTTGAAAACGGTCTTTTTTAACAGTTTATACTTCCCGTGATTTAAGCGTGAATGGAAGCGAGAGCCTTGCGGAATTCCTCAGCACTTGCAAAACGTTTCTCCGGATCTACGTCAAGACATTTCTCTATCAGCGTATCTATAGCTCTTGGCAGACCGGGAACACACTGTGAAACCGGCTCATAGAAATTACGCATTTTCTGATTGGAAAAATCAGGTCCCTGAAACGGCAGTACACCGGTAAGGGATTCATAAATGCAGATTCCAAGCGAATAAATATCTGAACGGACAGATGAATTGCCATTCTCCTGTTCCGGTGCCATATAGGCCGGAGAACCTACTACCTCACGGTTCCCGGAATTGACCTTTGCCTCTATGGCCCTGCCGGCAAGACCGAAATCCATCACCTTTACATATCCTTCCGCTGTAAGCATGATATTTGAAAGTTTAAGGTCACGGTGAACAACCCCTTTTGAATGGGCATAATCAAGGGCCTTGGCAACTTCCTCATATATACCTTTAACACGATTGAACGACATTCTTATGTCCTTGTTCAGGACAGTATCAAGAGTACGTCCCTCAAGGTATTCGAACACAAGGAAAACATCTCCTGATTCCTCGAATATGGTATAAATCTCCACAATGTTGGGGTGATGAAGCAGTGCTACGGTTCTTGCCTCATCAAGGAAACGCTGCTTTTCGCGCTCGTTTACCTTTATTTCATCATTCATCTTTTTTATGGCGACTTTGCGGCCAAGAGACTTGTCAACGGCAAGATAAACCTTGCCCATGGCGCCTTCGCCTATTTTTTTCTCTATTTTGTATTTGCCGGTAGCTACACCTTCATAAAATACCGCAGGTGATATAATGCCTTTTGACGAACGGTTACCTGAATTATGCCTGCCACCCCGGTTTTCCTTCGGACTGCTTCCGGTAAGCACATGTGCAAGCCCGACAGCTATAAGAGCACCGCCTACCAGCATGAAAATCAGCAGCATGAAATAGCGGCTTACAGGACTTGCAACCGGTTCCTGTACCTCTCCGCCAAGATCGGAAGCCTGAGTCTGTGCCGAAGCGGAAAAACCAGGTACACGGCCACCATACTGTGCGAGCGCATCCTGATACTTGCGGCTATAGCTCTCATTCAGGGCAGCAGCCTGCTTGAAATCCTCAAGCATACGTTTGTAATCTCCCTGTTTCTCTGCTGCAAGACCATGATTGAACCAGGAATCAGCAAAATTCGGATTTATTCCTATTGCCCTTTCAGCATCATTGGCTGCATCGTTAGGATTGTCAATGTGATTCAGAGCCCATGAACGCAGATTGAAAGCCTGCATATTGTTTTCATCTTTGCCAATTACATAGGTTGTATCACGGATAACATCTTCATATTTTCCCATGGAATTATAGGCATTGGCTCTTTCCATGTAGGCTTCCAGATTATCAGGATCCTTCTCAAGCGCCAGCGAGGCATATGAAACAGCACCTTCATAATCACCCAGGCGGTTTCTGGCCTGCGCGGTTTTTGTATGCGCCTTTGATTTTGCATAATCAGTTGACACACTTCCATCCGTCCCGGGAACTGTTCTGGGAACACCTGATGTTTCGATCTTCACCGGCTCTGAACGTGCGGCATCTCTGGAATCTGTTTTTATACCCAGCTGCCTCTTCATACCCTGCAGTGAGCTTACGGTTTTAAATGATTTCACCGGCTTACGGCTGTCTATAAGCAGAGTGAGCAGTCTGGCTGACTCATCCTGTGGATTTATAGCCACAGCCTTATTTACATCTTCGATAGCACCTTTTCTGTCGTTCATGGCGCTACGGGCCAGAGCACGGGCTTTATATGCATCCGGATCATTTTTGCTCAGACCTATGGCTCTTGTTGCCGCTGTTTCAGCCTTTTTGAAATTACCTGTTTCATAATAAAGCGAGGCAGCAGCTATCTGTACACGCGGCTTGGACGGGAAATATGACTCGGCCCTGCTTATAGCGCTCTGAAAGCCTTTCATGTCCCCATCCCTGGCTGCCTTGTGCGCCGGAATAAGCGCCATTACAGGATTGAGTTCAACCGGCTTTCCTCCGTTTGGCGGAACAAGCTGTGCAGACTGTCCGTTCTGCGGAGGTATAAGGGTTGCCTGCTGCAAAGCCTGTGACATGGCAGAACCTGGTTTTACCTGAGGCTTGCCGGAATTCTGCGGAAGAGGTGCAGATGGCCACGGACGTGGCTCAATTCCGGGCTTTAGAGGAATTGTATCAATGGACATCATGCCCATAGTCATTTCCCCTCCGCCTGGAACTCCATAGGCATCAGTCTGCAATGTATACAGACCATAACTGCCAAGACGCATGGTTATTTCAGTATATTCTTCCTGGGAAATCTCCCCGCTTTTGCTTTTGGTATCAAGTGCTACAATCATTTCGGCAATCTGATTGCAGAAATAATCCTGAAAATCATTAAGTTCATTACCTGGAATATCGTCCATGGTATTAAGCATGGCAGTGGCAGCAAGCAAAGGTTTTTCGGCATAGAAATTCTTGAAAATTTCCATATCGCTCATCTGCGAAGGATCCTTTACCGGCTCATTTTCAGAAACCATATGTGTTGAAGGCGATACCGATGGAATGGCGAATTCACCACCGTTCAAAGCCGGTTCTCCCGGATTTGACGTGGCACTTCCGTTAGCCTGTGAACCGGAAGATTCCTGGGCTGAACTCTGCCCTGGAACTCCTTCCATTCCACGCGCATAAATATACGCTGGGAAAGCCGTGAGAAAAGATAAAGATAAAATAAAAGCAGAAAACTGTTTAAACATGGCAGCCTCTCAGATTTTTCAGGTGCTATAATATATAATATTCGAATTATATTTTTTAGTCAAGGTCCAAAAGGGAATTTTTAACAGGGACTTTAGGGAAAAACATTTCCGTTATCTAACTATTTTAAGCATGTATCTGATTTCAACACATTCAATACAGAACAGAAAAGCCCCTTTTTATGAGGGGCTTTTCTGCTGATTTTAAAACATTATTTTATAACTGCTATTTACCACAGCATTTTTTATATTTTTTCCCGGATCCACAGGGACATGGATCATTCCGGCCTGTCTTCGGGCTTTCACGACGTACTGTCTTTACCTGAATAACATCGCCGCCCTTGAGAATTTCAGGATGCTTCATAACCCATTTTTTTACCGCCTTGTCATCATTGACATCAACTCCGGATTCTATAAGTCTGCGGTATATACGCAGTATCAGGGCTTTCTGTTCAGGCATCTTCGCCTGTTTCAGTATATCAGGCGAAATTGCATTTATCTCCGCCTCAAGTTCCTCATCTGTTTTTTCGGAAACCGGTTTATCGTTCTTTACCGGAGCTGTTTCTTTTTTTTCTTCCTCTGCAACGTCTTTCTTTCCTGTAATTTTTTTCATGAAATCCCAGGCCATTGTTTCTCCTCGGTGATTTTACACCTTTTCAGTTTAAAATAACATTCACTGACACATTGAATTTCAATGTATCTGAAAATTCTTAGGATTTCCGCGGTGACTGCCACAATGACGTCTGCGCGTCACTGCGGCACTATGTGTCCTGACTGCTGGTAAAACAGCAGTATTCTCCCTGTGAAAACCCGGAAATAACTTTTTCAGTTTTTTTGGTCCCGCCATATATGCTTCCACTACTAAAATCAGTGGAACCTGTCCTTCAGGTAGCAGGCGAGCGCAATGGAATTAAGTTTTGTATCCGGCGAATCCGCTCGTGACGGAAGAACCACCGGAATATTTACTCCGGTAAGTATGGAGGCATTCCTTACCCTGCTGCCGAATACGCATATGCTTTTATACATGACATTCGCGGCATTCAGATCGTGAAGTATAACAAGATCTGCCTCCCCGGGCACCTGTGCGTTTCTTATACCTTTTTCCTCCGCAAAAGCTTTAGAGAAGGTTATATATGTATCGTAAGGCCCTTCAATAGTACAGCCTTTAAGCCGGCCATCATGGTTCATTTTAACAAGTTCACCTGCGTCCACGGTACTCTGTATTTTCGGATTTATTTTCTCAACAGGACATACTATGGACACTTTCGGATTCTCAACACCAAGAGAATGCAGAATATCGACGGAATTGGCTATAATTCCGGCCTTCTGTTCCAGGGTTGGCGAAGGAATAACCGCCACATCGCTTATCACAAACATCTTATGGTAGTTTCCTGTTTCAAAAAGCGCAAAATGACTTAGCAGATTTCCCTCAGGGAAAGCCTTTGCTTCCTTGCGCAGAATGCCACGCATATACCATTTGGTATCAACGAGACCCTTTACAAGGAAATCACCTTCTCCGGCCTTAACAAGATCCACAGCAAGATTACACATCTCAGAATAGATTTTGTCCACGTCGGAATAATCGCTTTTGTCAATGAGTGAAAAACCTTCAAGATCCAGTCCCGCCTTTGCGGCAAGTGCCTTTATTTCTTTCACCGGACCTATCAGAATCCCGCCGGAAATAAGTCTTTCCCTTCTTCCCATAAGACAGGCCGTAAGAACTTCAAGATTGTTTGCACCTGGTATTACTATGCGGTTGGTTTTTCCGCGAACGGCGTTATAAAGCTCGTCAAAATTCTTAAACATTTCTTCCTCAGATATAGTGTTAATCAGGAACCGGAAAATATAAAGCAGATTAATATTTCTTTATGATTTTCGGATTTTTAAGGGCTCTCTCTGCCTGCACACGCAGAGCTGTCATCTCGTCGCCACCGGGGTAGACAAGGACCTGCTCGGCAAGCCAGGAAGTACGTCTCTTAACCTCGTCCATAAGGAACCTGCTGTGGGCAAGCCCTCCTGTAAGAATAACAGCATCTATCGTTTCCCCCGCGAACATAGCGCCAAGTGCACATATTTCACGGCTCATCTTGTATGCCATTGCGACAAGAACATTTCTGGCCTCTTCCCTTGACACCTTCTTCGGGTCAAGCCCACTGCCGGGTTTTACATTTCCTGTGGCTATGTAATCCTCTATAGCTGCGCAGTCAGATGTGCCGGTATACGCGATCAGCCCCCCCTTGCCACGGACTTTCTGATACATTTCCTGGAATGTGTATTTGCCGCTGTAGCACAGTCTGACAAGCGGCCCGACAGGAACAGTTCCTGAACGCTGCGGAGTGAACGGGCCTTCCCCGTCCAATGCATTATTTATATCTACTACACGTCCATTTTTATGCGCTCCCACGGAAACGCCGCCACCTGCGTGCATTATTATGAAATTACATTCTTCATAAGGCTTGCCAACAGCGACAGCAGCATGACGCGCTACACGTTTCTGATTAAGAGGGTGAAACAGAGGCGTACGGGGATTTTCCGGCATTCCGGAATATTTTGTGAACGGTTCCATTTCGTCCGCCACCGGTGGATCAGCAACAAATGCCTTTGCCCCTGTCTGCTCTGCGAAATAACCAGCAATTATTCCGGCAAGGTTGATCGGGTGATCTCCGGAAACTCCGGCACGGAGATCCCTTATCACATCCTCAGTAACCTCATAGACACCGCTTTCTACCGGCCTGACAAGTCCGCAAAGACCTATGAAGGCATGGACTTCATTTATATCAACATTATTTTCTTTTAATGTTTTAAGTATAAGAGTCTTACGGAATTCAAACTGTTCCACAGCTCTTTTATGCTCAAAAGGCTTAAGATCTTCAGGGGAATAACGCACAGTTTTGTGAAATATTTCCTTTTCACCTCTGAAATAACTTACCTGATCCGAAGTGGATCCGGGATTAATAACCAGGATATTGTATTCCATGTCTCACCTCATATAAATTGAAGTCTATTTCAAAATTGTAATAAATAAAAAGGCCTTGTTTCAAAAATTTCCACGGTACTGACAGAAACTGTCACTCTGAACACAGTACAGCATCTTTCAGAAAAACTGCCATATGCTTTTTAATTGGGAAAATATTGTCAGAAATATATTATAATAGTAGTGTCAGACACTTTATTATTATATTGTATATGGTGAAAAAATGACAAAATTTTTTAAAATTTTCCTTTTTACACTTGCTGTAGTCTTTATATCCTCCGCCGTTGAGGCTGCGGTAACATTTTCAGACATGGTATCCAACAGTGAATACGGCACATCACTGAAAGTACGCTGGGATCTGCTGCCGTCACCCGGGAAGAATTATAAAGTAATCTACTACCCCGAATCCACGCCACTCCCGCAGCATGAAAAAAATGTCGGCATTGATGCTGGAGAAACGGTTATAACCGGTCTTAATGCAAACACAAGTTATATTTTCAGGATACTGGCAGATGAGTCTGACATATCCGGAAATGTTTCAACAACAACTCTGGCCATGGAACTTCTTGATGAGAGATTTGCTCCGGAGGAGGGTGAATTCGTATGGATTGATACTGCACCATACAAAGCATCCTCATACAGGCTGGAATATTCAAAAAATGCGGATATGAGTGGCGCTTCTGTGGTTCCAACCATTTCTACTGTTTACAGTCCTGGATCGCTTGATCCAAACACTGTATATTATTATAGAGTCGGCGCAATCAATTCCATCGGAGCGGTAAACTACAAGAAAAATGAAAATGACGATGAAATAATTTTCTCAACAATGACACTGCCAACCCCGCCTTCAACGCTCAGATTTGAGGCTGCTGGCGGTGCCATATTTGAGTCTTCAGTTACCGTAAGATGGAATAATGCCTCACCGGCTTCAGTGCGCGGAACACATTTATATCTTGAAGCTTCCAAAAACGAATATTTCAACTCAGGAATAATCAGATCAGCCATGCTGAACACTACGCAGACACAGGCTGTCATATCCGGACTTAATCCAAACACCATATACTATTTCAGGGTATCAGCAGAAAATGCTATGGGTGCAGTTGTATACACCTCAACAATAACCACAATGACCCTGGCCCCAAAAATATTTACTGACCCAAGCGTTTTAACACTGTCCGCCACATGGGGTGCCATAACAGCTGATTTCGCACCTCTGCCTGCAGGAAACTGCAACGGCTACAGACTTGAAGTATCCACAAGCCAGGCTTTCACGGCAGGAACGGTAAAATATGCAGAGGGATCATCCTCTGCCAACTCCCTTACGATAACAGGTCTGGATTATACTACTTATTATTTTGTGAGAATGATAACGAAAAACAACGCCGGCGCAGAGAATATAACAGATCTGGGTGGCATAGCAACTCTTTCCGTAGGCGCGCCGAAAAACATTTCGTTTAAGACAGTACACCAGTCTTCTGCAACACTGCGCTTCGATACAATCACCCCAAGTCCTGAAGAATATATTGTAGGTATTTACAGGGGAGATGGAACACTACAGGATGACTCAACACGCATTTCCTCAACTACAATGTCTCCAATGCTGAATACCGAAGAGCAGACATTTACAATTACCGGATTAAACATGAACAGCCAGTATTCAGCAAGGGTAAGCGCGAAATATGGAATGGGATATGAAGACAGTGACAAAACGGACAGGCCACGCTGGACATTGCCCGCAACAGTAACTACACCTTCAGTTACTACTGATAATATACATGCTTCAAGCTTTACCGTCAATTATGAAACTTTTTCCTTATCCGGGGCTTACAGATTCAGACTTGATGTATACAAGGAAAATTTTTCAGGAGATCCTGTTGTAACACTGTATGAAGCCCCAGATGAAGGGCATATAACTGCAGGCAGCACTTTCGACAATACAATAGAACCTAATACCAGCTATTATGTACGCGGTGCAATGGTAAATGCCGATTCGGAGGGCATTTTCGTACCCGTAAATACGTGGCCCATCATCACTCATGCGGTACTTCCTGAATTTGACGATTTCATTACATATCCCAGTTCAATAACAGTAATGCTGGATCCTTCCGACAATCCCGCAGGCACCTTTTTCACTGTTGAGTGCTATACTAACCCGGATTATACAGAATTTGCAAAATCTACGGAAGTTTCCAATCCACAGAAAGGTGAAATATTTCCTATAATTCTCGATGGACTGAATCCTGAAACACTCTATTACATAAGGGCCAATGCAAAAAACAGCGCAGATGTTTACACCTCAGACTGGAAAAAACATCCACGTTCTGTATCAACAAAGGCCTCAACTCCTGACCCTAAGAAAACCGGAGAAGACCTTACTTCGGAAGGATATTCAAGCAGCAGCACTACCATAACTGTGGAATGGCCAGGGTCCTATGACAACTCCTATGGCAGTGACCCTAATAAGAAATATGCAATAGGAACACATTTCAAAATACGTTATTCCTCATCGGGTTTCAATGATAATACGTTCAAAGTATTTTCCTCCAGCAGAACAGGAACACAGCGACAGGAAATAACGGGCCTGCAGTCAAACAGTACCTATCAGTTCAGGCTATCCGTTTTAACTCAGAATATTGAGCCGGATGATACTGAATCTTCCGTAGTTGACATGGCGGAATTCTACACAGAGCCTTCTGAGCCTGTGGCTATATCTACATTTACGGAAGCTTATACAGATTTAGGATTTGACACATTCACCGCTAATTGGAAACATGGAAACAATTCACCTGATTCCGAGTACGAAATATATACATCTTCCCACTGTCAGGAAGGAGACATAGGTACATATGCAGGCCTATGCGCCAATTATGGGCCACATAATCCTTATGCCCAAAGTTCCTGCCAGAATATACTTGATAATTGTAATCCGCACATTGCGACAGTACGTGGTTTAAGCCATAAATTCAATGACCTCGATGTGGGAACTTCCTATTACACTCTTGTAAGAACAAAAGGGATAAAAAAGACAGCAGGAAACAATGTATACAGCCATTTTATACTTATTCACTCCTCCCCTGCAGAGACAAAAAATGAAACTGACATTATAGATATAATACGCGACACGGATACGGTAAAAAGTATTCCCGCTTTTCATAAATATATAATTCTGAAGGTTCCGGCTTTCAGCATCTCAAGTAATCTCGGCGTAATAATCAAGCCAATGTACGAAGAAGATTTCACTAACTATCTAAGTTCAACCACACATGTTGTTAACAGACCTGCTGTTGCCGGGGAAAAACTGTTATCAGGAAAACTCGGCCTTGAAATAAGACTTTCTGCCGCTACAGAAACAGTACAATATGTTGTGTCAAAACCCATGACCCTTGTAATGCCGTACGATATTGCATATGTAGAAGAACACATGAATTCTAATCCTCATGCGTACGGTAAAGCACACCGTCTTATGATGCCACTCCCACAGGACCAGCAGGAGAAACTTCTTCTGGCCCGCTTTGACGACACTTCAAAAACATGGAATCCGGTAGAGACAGTATCAGATCCGGACAACAATACACTTACCGCCAAAATATGGAATTTCGGGTTATATCAGATTATGAAAACAACAACTCTGTCTACTGCTGCAAACGTAAGAATATACCCGAATCCATACAGACCCAACACAAATTACGGTGTTGTTCATTTTGAGAATCTGCCTGATATAAATGGTAAAGGGTCGAAAGTAAAAATATTCACCATATTGGGAGAACTTGTGCGGGAGATTGATTCTCCGGGAACAAGCACCACATGGGACGGACTTAACAAGAACGGCAATAAAGCGGGCAGTGGTATATATATTGTTTTCATACAGTCAAAAGACAATCCTTCCGTAAGCAAGACATATAAACTTGCCATTGAGAGGTAATTATGAAAAAAAGAAGAAATTTTCTGCCATTTTTCTTTTTTCTGCTTATCGCTGCGTGCCTGTTGTTTCCGGTGCGTACATATGCTTCAGGTGCCGATGTAGGAACATCTACAGGACAGTTCCTTAAGATTGCCTCAGGCGCCAGGGCAGCGGCCATGGGAGAGGCTTTCAGCGCTGCGGCAGATGATGCTTTTGCGCTGGACTGGAATCCGGCTGCCGCAACAAATATAAGATATAAATCCATAGCATTAATGCATTCAATGTACCTGGCCGATACTTCGCTCAGTTATCTGGCATACGCGGAAAATACAGGTGACATGGGCGCATGGGGCATATCAGCAAAGTACATGAGCTATGGTTCAATAGAAGGAACAAGTGAGCACGGCGAGATAACACAGAACATGTCACCATATGATCTTGCGCTGAGCATAGCGTTTTCATGCTATATCACTGGTTTTAACAAAGACCCTGAAGACAGATTCATAATGGGGGCAGCCGGAAAGTTCATTTCCTCAAAAATAAGTAATTCAGATAATACTCTTTCAGCCGATATAGGCCTGCTTTCGCCATGGTTTTTAGGACGGCATTTAAGATTTTCCTTTGCTGGCCAGAATCTTATAGGCTCAATGAGATTCGACAAGGAGGAAAATGATCTTCCAATGATCATTAGGGCCGGTTCACTGTATAAAGTATCTGATTTCCTCTGTTTTACCGCTGATATGATCTCATACAGTGATTATGACACGGTATTCGCAGCTGGTTCTGAACTCAAACTGAAATTAATATCAAGCAGGGAAATGCCGCTTGAGGCAGCGCTTCGCGGAGGCCTGAATACAAGAAACAAAGATGAAGCTGTAAAAGGGTCCAACAATTTTTCCCTCGGAGCCGGACTTAAATTCGGAGATGTATATTCTTTCGACTATGCCTATTCCCCCTTTGGAGATTTAGGAAATGTCCACCGTTTCTCACTTTCAGTGAACTTCAAGAAACCCGTGGTAAGAAAGAAACGCCTGAGAGGCACCTGATTCCGGGGCCTGATAAAAAATGTCAAAACTTATTGAAACATTAAAAAGCGAACGCGGTAAAAAAGCGGGTATAGCGGTATTGCTGTCCGGGCTGTCCGCAATGTTCTTTTTCTGCGGTTATGAATTCGTACGTTCACCGGTAGAATCAATATTCCTTTCATACTGGGACGCTACAGCCAAACCTTATGCCGTGGCCTTTGTTCCACTTATGATGGCAGCAATTATATTCGGTTACGGTATAATGCTTTCAAAATTAGGCGCAAAAAAATCAATGCTGGCAAGCATGGTCTTAAGCGCCACTGTGCTTCTTCTATCATGGCTCTTTCTTGATAAAGCCGGAAAATGGCTTGTATTCCTTGTACTTATATTCAAGGAATCCTATGTTGTTATAATATCGGAACAGTACTGGTCTTTTATAAACAGCACGCTAAAAGACAGCGAAAGCAGAATTTTCAATGGCCCGGTTGCAGGTCTTGCGGCAGTTGGACCGCTTTTAGGCGGATTCATAATTGCCAGATATGCCAGCAGCATAGGTACAGATTATTTTCTCCTATTCGCTGCCTTAAGCATAATCCCGGCTTTCATACTTGCAAAAATGGCATATGAAAGAGGCGGGGAACCAAAGCCCTCTGAAGAAGAAAAAGGCGGAAAAAAGGGACATCTGCACCTGAGTGTAATATGGGAGCATAAAACAGTGCTTTTCATAGCACTGATAATTTTTTCAACACAGGTTGTCGCCACACTGCTTGATTTCAGGTGGTCACAGCTTGTTCAGGGAGCCATAAGTTCAAAAGATGCCAGAACAGCTTATTTTGGCCTGTTCTGGATGAAAGTTAATCTGTTTTCGGCTGTCATGCAGTTTCTGATAACACCAATTCTGCTTCACCATATAAGCCGCAGGATTATTCTTATGGTCATACCTGCCGTGCATTTAACGGCCTGTATGGTTCTTGTTTTCGTTCCATCACTTGCGGTGGCCTCATTCGCTTTCTTTATGTTCAAAGGCCTGGATTATTCGCTGTTCAGAGCCACAAAGGAAACTCTTTATATTCCGCTGCCGTATGATGTACGCTACCGTGCCAAACAGGTAGCGGATGCCTTTATGTACCGTTTCGCAAAAGGAAGCACTGCCACGGCATTGTCTGTTTTCGGGCTTTACGGTATAGCCGTTCTGCCGGCTATATATCCCGGAGTCGCGGCACTGTTCGCAGCACTGTGGCTTGTACTTTCATATCCGCTTACAGCGGAAACGAAGACAGTAGCGCGGGAACTTAAGGCAGATTAATAAATATCCCCCCGGCATAGCTGTGGGGGTTTTCGGACAACAAAAAAGGCCGCCATTTAACGGCGGCCTTTTTTTAAACAGGTCGTTTTTTATTTATACCAGCCTGAATTTCTTCCATATTTAACAATAGCGTTGTAAACAGCTTCTGCTATTTTTTTACGTGTTTTAGCATTCTCAAGAAGTGGCCTGTCCGTGGAGTTGCATAAAAACCCGGATTCAACAAGTACTGCGGGAAATCTGGCCCTGCGGAGAACGGCGAAATTGGCTTTTTTCACACCGGTAGCGCCGTTTGGCGGAAAAGGTGTTCTGCTCCTGAATTCTGCGGCTATATTCTCTGCCAGTATATATCCGCTGTTGCGCGCATTTATCTGCAGGAAACTGTCCTGTAAAAGTTCTGTTTCAAGCAGTTCCTCACGCTCCTCCTCTGAGAATACGGTATTTTCACGGGCCGCCACTTCCACTGCCTCGCTATCCATTTTATCCTCTGTCATGGAGAATATCTCGAAGCCATGCGGTTTGCATGGATTGTTCGGATTTTTTCCAGCTGAATTTATATGCAGGGAAATAAATGCATCAGCCTTCAGATTCTTTGCTATTTTACTGCGTCCGGGGAGTGAGACAAATACATCCTTGTCCCTTGTAAGAACTGCTTTGAACCTGGAATCACCGTTTATCAGTTTTATCAGTTCTTTAGCCTGAAGCAGATTGAGTTCCTTTTCTTTTATTGTCCTTATCACCTTTGTATTTTTTACTTTTACCTTTTTGCCTTTGCTGTTCTTTTTATAGGATGTGGTGACTTTTGTGATATCAAAATGCGTCCCGGAGTCATGCCCTCCGTGCCCCGGATCAATGACTATTATTCTTTTACCCTTGCGCTGTTCTTCTGTAACAACAGGCACAGTGGTCTCTTCATCTTTTATCTGCTCCACGGCGGGAGCTGATTCCAGAGGTTTAAGCTCAGGATAAATATCAACATTCATATCATTATCGCTTATGGAATTATCTGCTTCAGCAGATTCAGCCGGAACAGATGCAGCGCCACCCCCGGATGCCTTGAACACATCAATGACAATTCTTTCAGGTGATGACAATCTGAATATTTTTGTTTCACCGGCATACGGAGAAAGCTGTACATGAAGTTCAGCGCCATTTTCATTACCTGATATGGAAATATCCATAACCTCATTACCCGTTCTTCCCTCGTAGCCCTGCGTTTTAACAACCGCCCCTGCAAGGCGGAGCAGGAAAATATCGTCTGAATGTTCCTCTTCCCACGAGCAGGTTTCAGAAAGATTCAGAACAATTCTGGTTTTATCTGTATGCGTGCCGCAGCGTATCGATGTTATCTCAGGAATTCCGGGCACTGTGGGATTATCTGTTGCCGGAACAAAAACTGCTGTTTCAGTACCGGCGATACTTTTTTCTTCCGGAATATTCCCTTTTTCATCGGAAATGACAATTTTCCTGCCGTATGCGCCGGCAAAAACATCTGACTGAAAATATTCTGCGGAAATATAAGGCACACCGGCCCTTACAAGCATAGGCTGATCAAATAAGGCCAAGACACCGTTTGTACTTACCGAACCGGAGCCCTCTGAAAATACTACCTGCAGTTTTCTGCTTTTAAATACAACCTTGCCCGAAGCAGATAAAACATTTATCTTCCCCCCCAGCAGTTTCGCAGCTTTGGAAGCCTGCAGATATATTCTGCCTTCCGAAGCCATAACCTGTATTTTACCGGCTTTTTCTCCGTCTTTAAAAAGAATTCTGTCCTCAGCCATGATCAGGCCGGCACATATAAAAAACAGAATAAAACAGCAAGTCAGTTTTTTCATTAAATTCATAAAATCTCCTGCGAAACAAATCTGATTAAAAAAATAAATCTAAAATCTTTTTACCATCACTTTCTGCGGGGAAAGACCTAACAGACGGTTGGCCATGACGGAAAAATGTCCAGGCGAGTCGCTTACGATAAACCTGTCCGTTCCTCTGCAGCGCTGTGGCGCAAGCAGCTTTTCCTTTTCCAGAATCTGCCGTACGGCATAAGCCGTGGCAAGTGCAGAATTGACTATATGAACCTTTGAGCCCATTATATTCCTTACTACTTTTTCCAGCATGGGATAATGCGTACAGCCAAGTATCAGCGTGTTTATTTTCTTTGAAAGATATGGTGACAGATACTCAAGTGCAGCGTCTTCCGTAACTGATTTGTCTGTCCAGCCTTCCTCTACGAGAGGAACGAAAAGCGGGCATGCCTGTTCCATAACCTCCACAGAAGGATTTATCCTGTGCAGAGCTTTCTCATAGGCATGACTTGCCACGGTAGCGTTTGTTCCGATAACAAGAATCCTTCCTCCGGGCGGAGTTGCGGCCAGCGCGGCTTTAACACCAGGTTCTATAACTCCGCATACCGGGACCTGTGCCATGCGTCTTATTTCAGGCAGAGCCAGAGATGTGGCTGTATTGCACGCTATAACAACCATTTTCACTTTTTTCAGGATAAGATATCCGGCGATTTCCTTAGAGAATGAAATAACAGCCTCTCTGGATTTTGTTCCATAAGGGACACGGGCCGTATCTCCGAAATAAATAAGTTTCTCCGAAGGCAGCAGTTCACGTACAGCTTTATATACAGTAAGTCCTCCGAGGCCGGAATCAAATATACCCACGGGACTAACCCTGTAGCTCATTTTATCCATCCTCTCATCTCGGAATAATCCATGACACCTTTGTAAATGGAACGGGCTATGCGCATTCTTACAAGTTTATTATCCATATTCTGCTTGTCCGTGGAATTAGTCATATATCCGGCGAAGATGCATACGGAAGGCATTTCCGCCAGCCGCAATACTGTAAGGCCTGATTTTTTCACTCCGTTATTTCTAAACGGTGTTCCCCTTGCAATCTCTGATGACAAAATACCGGCAAGCCTTGCACTCTCCTCCCGGAGTTCAAATGCTTTCTGATTCCGTAACATGGAAGCTGCGTCAGGACGTTCGTTTTCACTTTCCATGGAAGTAACTGAATTTTCCCTGTTCAGCATTTCCTCATAATTTTCATCGAAAGAATCAGAAAGAGAGAATACTTCAAAACCTTTTGCAGACGGTCTGCCGGAAACTCCATTCGCATGAAGTGATATGAATACAGAAGCATTAAGCCCTCCCGCAATTTCCGTTCTCTTCTTAAGCGGCATGAAAATATCAGTATTTCTGGTAAGAACAACCTGAAATCTTGAATCATCCGCAAATGCTTTCTGTATATCGCGGGCAAGATGCAGTGCATACTGCTTTTCAGACAGACCGAATTTACGCGGTCCTCCTTCGTCTTTTCCACCATGAGCCGGATCCAGAACCACTATTATTTTGCCTTCCTGCGCGACTGGACGTGTTTCCCCCCCTGCTGCCATTTTGGCTGAAGGGGAAGAGGAAGCTGAACCATATGCGGTACTGGCGCTGTTTTTGTGAACCGTATTACCTGCGGTCTTCTGCCCTTCTGTTCCATTGTCTGAATATTTTATTCCGGAAGCCTTAAGCCCTGCCAGCACTTTGGCAGGGAGAACAGCCTCTTTACCGGCAGAGCCTGAGGTTTTCTTTACAGTTTTTCCCTTTCTGTCTTTTCTTGCCATTTTCAGACCGGAGGCCGTGTTTGATTTTTTTATGACGGTGTTGTTTTTTTTATCAGACCTGTCAGAAATCTTTTCTGTCCTTTCCATGGACTCAGCAGGTCTGAGCAGAGGATAATTTTCTATATTCTCCTCTTCAATTTCAGTTTCCTTTATTTCTTCCTTAACCGTGGATTCTGCAGGAATACTGTCCGCTTCAGGTATAAGCCTTTCATCTTCGGAATCATACAGTATTTTCTCTCCAGGCTTAAGTCTGAAAACATCAGCGACTATGCGGTCTGGTTTTTCAAGACTGAATATTTCCGAACGTCCTGCGGTATCAGCAAGATACAGTTTTGCCACTGTCCCTGCCGGAATCCTGTCAAAACCCACAGACATTATTTCCCGGCCTTTTATACCGTTGGAAGAAATATTCTCTGCTGATGCGCCCTGAATTTCAATAAGAATCGAGTCACGCAGTCTTTTTATAGTCCATCCTGCTTCCGCAGAAAGATTTATTACAAAGCGTGTTCTGTCTTCGTGATCTGCGCAGCGTATTCCGGTAATATTTACAGATGAAGCCGTTGAATGCTCCGCTGTATTCCCAACCGGCACACTGTCAGATCCTGCCGGCGTTGTGGATGGCACTGCATTTGCTATCGGACTGGCCTCCTGGGCTGACCTGCCACCACCGGATACTGAATTCCTGATAGTGGCGTTCTCAGGTTTTACGGCTTCAAAAGAAATTTTCTTTCCATATGTTCTGCTGAAATCACCACTGGCTATACATTGCGAAAGTATAAAAGGTACTCCCGCACGTACGATAAGGGGTTTGGGATATTCTTTTTTTACTCCGTTTATTATCACATTATCCGAGGATTCGGAAAACAAGAGTTTGCTCCTCTTTGCCGTTATTACCACGCGTCCAGATGCGCCAAGGATATCAAGCCTGCCTCCGAGAATCCTGACAGTCTGGAAAGCATTCAGATAAAGACGTCCCTCATATGAATATGAGGCGGCATTACCGGCGGCTATGTCATCCTTGAGAAATATTACCTCATCAATTCCGGCACACAAAGGAAGGACAGCTGAAAACAGCAGGCCCGCCACCAACAGCCAAGAAAAAATTATATTCTTCATTCGAGGACAATGCGGTAATCTTCCCATGTAAGCTGGGGATCTGACATTATCTTCATAGGTCTGCGTATATTTCTTTCTATCAGTCCCTGCTTCTTCTTGAGAATTTCACAAAGTATAGGGTGAACCACTATGCGCAGATTCCCGCCGGAAGCGCCCATGGTAAGTCCATATATTTCCCGCTGTATTTTTATTATTATGCTCTCGCTTGAAAGCACACGGCCTGAACCGTGGCATTCCGGACATTCCTCGGTAAGCAGGCTGCAGGTGCTTTCACGTTTGCGCTCACGTGTCATTTCAACAAGACCAAGTCTTGTAACAGGCAGTATTCTTATTTTGGCGCGGTCGTTGCGCACGGCGTGTTCCAGGGCCTCTACAAGTTTATGTCTGTTTGAGGCTTTCTTCATGTCGATGAAATCTATAACGATGATTCCGCCTATATTGCGCAGACGCAGCTGACGGGCTATTTCCTTTGCAGCTTCAAGATTTGTAGCTGTAACGGTTTCCTCCTGCGATTTGCTGCCTGTAAATCTGCCGGTGTTAACATCTATGGCACACAGTGACTCCGCCTCCTGTATAATAAGACTTCCACCGTTCGGAAGAGGCACCTTTATTTTGCGTATATCCTCTATTTCCTTTTCAATATCAAAGGCTTTGAAAATAGGAGTCTTTCCATCGTAAAGTTTGATTTTGTTTTTTAATTCCGGAGACATTTTGCCCACAAAATCCAGCACATTCCTGTAATCTTCCCGGTTGTCGAGCATATAAATATCCGTTTCATCGGAAAGAACATCGCGTGCAACCTGCAGCGTCATATCCATATCCCGGTGAAGCAGACAGGGCGGACGGGAGTGATCGAATTTGTTCTGTATACTGTCCCAGAGCCGGAGCAGGAATTTAAGTTCCCTTTCCAGTTCCCTCTCGGAAGCTCCATCTGCTTCTGTTCGGACAATGCAGCCTTTTCTGCCAAGTTTTTCAGGACTTGCTATCCGACGGATTATTTCGGAAAGCCTGGCACGCTCATTAGCATCCTCTATGCTCTTTGAAACACCTACAAAATCCTGAAAGGGAGTAAGCACAAGATAACGGCCTGGCAGGGAAACGTCCATGGTTACCTTCATGCCTTTGGTGCTTATGGCATCCTTTGTGACCTGAACCATGACCTCCTGATCCTTTTTAAGCAGCTTGTCTATCGGCTCCTTCTGATTGCCAAGCACATCTGAAATATAAATATAGGCATTCTTCTCCATTCCTATGCGCATGAATGCGCTGGAAATTCCAGGGAGTACATTCTCTACCACGGCCTTGTATATGTTACCTACGATATGGCCGGAACTGCGGCGTTCCCACATAAGTTCCGAAAGACGTCCGTCCTCCATTATTGCTATGCGCGTCTCTTCGAATGAACTGTTTGCGAAAATCTCCCTGTGTGTCCTTTCTTCCTGTGGTTCTTCTTTTTCTTTTGACATAATATGCTCCTGAAAAAATCTATGCGCCTAAAGCGCTCAGAATACTTCAAATTCTCCTTTGGAATTCTGCCAGTAGAATTCCAGTCTTTTAATTCCTTTCACTTCAAATTCTCCGAAAATGGCATTTGCTGCCAGCTCCGGGCGAAGATTGGCCCCGGCAGGGCAGAAAGACAGTGTGATAACAAGTTTTCTGCCCGAATCCTCTATTTCAGCCCCCCGGTAAAGTTCACGCACATCAAAATGCTGAATCTTACCCGATGTTCTGATCCGCTCGTAAATACAGGTATTCATATCAAGAAATCTGTTCAGACTGCCAGCGGTAAAAACAGGTTCCGCAGCTTCTACACTGTACTTTACGGCATTTACAGAAACTTCAAGAGCGGGAAAAAACACCGGTATTCTTTCTGCTGACATAAGTATGTATCTGTTGTCGTCAAGAACCCGCATTTTCTCCGCAGCCTCCGCACCTGATACAAATTTATACAGATATAAATCCGCATATTCGCAGCTGCTGGTATATCCTTCCGGGATAATCGGACTGAATGACATACGCGGATTGTTTTCTTTTCCGCAGAAAGGCAGTCCGGCTGCGCAGACACGCCTGCGCAGTTCGCGCAACTGCTCCAGATGAGAAAAAGCGGCAGCTTCTTCCAAACGCCCGAATCTGAACCTTATTCTGGTGTCCGGTATATTTCTGTCATTTATAATATTCTTCATCCGGTTCATACAAAACTGGTTCTCCTTGAGTAAACCGACTGTGCTATGCCGAGGGCTATCATGGTAGCCACAAGGTTGGACCCTCCATACGAAATAAGTGGCAGCGGAATGCCGGCTACAGGGGCAAACCCCAGCATCATTCCGAAATTTACTGAAAAATACACCAGAAACATGGAAAAAATGCCACCACACACCAGATAGCCATACCTGTCGCGGGCTACTTTCGCTGCTGACATTATACGACGCATTAGAAGCGCATAAAGCCCAGCTATAAGTGTCATGCCAAAGAAACCCAGTTCTTCTCCGGCGACAGCCAGAATAAAGTCAGTATGCCTTTCCGGTACAAAGCCCAGACGGGACTGCGTACCGGAGTGAAGTCCTTTTCCAAGAAGCCCACCGGAACCTATTGCTATACGCGCCTGAAGCAGATTATATCCTGCTCCGCGTGGATCCGATTCCGGTGAAAGAAAAACCTCCAGACGTTTCTGCTGATAATCCTTCATTTTGCTCTGCACAAACATTCCGGAAAAGAATCCGCATATGATAACAAGGGCGGCAACCAGAAAATATATACGGGGAATGCCCACATAGAATTTTCTGGCTATACGGTAAAGCACATATATAAACAGTGCCACTGCAGCTGCGAACAGTGCGGCACTGCCTATAGATTCTGATAATCTGTAAAAATATCCCGTAACAGGATTTTCCGTAAGTTCAGGGTGAAGCGCTATAAGCGTCCATAGTATGGGGAAAATACCGGAAATGAAACCATAGCCAAGTATAACGGCAAGATGAAACAGGCTTGCCCCGGCTATAAACAGCATTAGCAGCACAACCGGGAATGTTGCAACTATGGCGGAAAAATCCGGCTGCAGCATAAGCAGGAAAAATACAGGTATGCATATTGCGAAAGCACCAAGCACTGTTTTCAGTTCCTTTATTTTGTTTATCCTGCGGTCAAGATAATTGGCAATTACCAGAATTACGCCAAGACGTGCAAATTCCGAAGGCTGTATTGAAAAAAAAGGCAGTCTGTACCATGAGCATGCACCTTTCTCCGTAACACCGAAAATAAGCACACCTCCGAGAAAGGCAAGCAGGAATCCATATATGAATTTCCACTGATCCTGAAAAATCTGATAATTGAATTTCCATGCGGCAAAGAAAGCCGCAAGTCCCAATGGCAGAGCCATAAGCTGAACACGTACTATACGTTCGTGGTGAGGAAGCCCGGAAACCGAGGATATTACAACAAGCGTACCCAGGAAAAGCAGCACCAGCATACAGAAAAGCATTGCTATGTCAATACGGCTTTTCTTCCATCCAGTCAGCGATTCATTCATTGCTGTTTTCCCCCTTCCGCACTGTCTTTCCTTATATTTTCGGACGTATTCTGCAGTTCCTCTTTTTTCCCGGCTGCCGGTATTTTGTCAGCCATTACTGCAGAGGATGATTTTATTACGGTTTTCTTAACATTGTCATTTCTGCCGGTTTCCATGGAATTTGCGGTATTCAGGATTTTTTCTGCAGAAGACCGTACTGTATCTGTGGAAACAGCTGTTTTTTCCTCATTACGGTTCTTTATATCTTCCTCAAGTACTGCCTCTATAACCTCCCTGGCTATTGGGGCAGCTTCTGTCGCACCATGAGCACCGTGCTCAACAAGAACCGCGACCGCAACTTTAGCAGGCTCATCATCTACCGTGCCGTAAGCAACAAACCAGGCATGATCCTCACCGTGCGGATTCTGGGCCGATCCCGTTTTTCCGTACATTTTAACACCTTTGATCTTTGACATGTAGCCTGTACCTTCATCAACAACAGCATTCAGTGCCTCCCTTATGAGATGCAGTGTTTCAGGCTTCATGTTAACAGTGCTTAGTATTTCAGGCCTGGCATGAAAATTCTCAGAACCGTCGGGGCGCACAATACGGTTAATGTAATAAGGCCGGTAGAATATTCCTCCATTGGCTATCGCAGCTATCATCTGCACGGCCTGCATGGGAGTCATAAGTGTTTCACCCTGACCTATTGAAAGATTGAGCGTATCACCTATGAACCAGTAACTTTTTTTGTCAGCACGTGGTCCAGGGCCGAAAATATTACCTGATCTTTCGTAAGGCAGATCAATACCCGAAGGCCTGCCAAGCCTGAACGCGCGGGCAAAGTTTTCTATTGCCAGCGGTCCACATTTCTGCGCCGCCATATAGTAGTATACATCGCAGGATTTTGCCAGACCTGTTTTAAAATCAACCCTGCCGTGCCCCTTGTGATTCCAGCATTTGAAAACACGGCTGCCGGCATCATAGGATCCGGTACAGTTGAATGTATCTTCCGGCCTGACTTTTCCGCTTTCGAGAATAGCGGCGGAACTTATTATTTTGAAAATGGAACCGGGCGGATAAGTGCCCTGAAGCGCCACATTGAATTCAGGAAGTACAAGTTTTCTGTCACGCATGGCTGCGGGCTGTGCAAACTGATTCGGATCATAATCCGGCATGGACACAAAAGCCAGAAGGGCTCCGTTACGTGGGTCCACAGCAACAACGGCACCTTTTTTGCTTATGGATTTGCGCAGTCCTGCCTCAGCGGCGGTCTGCGCTTTTGAGTTGATTGTCAGATAAATATCCGAGCCGGGAATCCACTTGCGGCTTTCAAGACGCTGAATAAGCCGGCCACGGTAATCCACTTCCAGATAAATTCCTCCATCACGACCCTTGAGTATTTTCTCATACATTTTCTCAAGGCCGTTTTTTCCCACAAGTGAGTCCATTGTGTATGTTCTGTCCTTTGAGAATTTTTCCCAGTCCCGGGCATCCATTTTTCCTGTATAGCCAATGAGATGACTTAAATATGCACCGAAAGGATAATACCGTCTTGCCTCCTCAACGGTTTCAAGACCCGGATATACAGCCTCAAGCTCGGAAAGCATGAGCATTTCCCTGTCAGAAAGATTTTCTGCTATACGAACAGGTTTGTCCCGTCTGGACCCTTTACGTATCGTATCCCTTACCGTATCCCTGTTTATATTAAGCCTGCGGCTTATGGCAAGTGACATTTTATCGATCATGGCATCGGACAGCGAAGAACTGCCATTTTCCCCAGGAAAATAAATAAGACTGAATGAAGGCCGGTTGGCGGCTATAGCCACATTGTCCGAAGAATATATGCGTCCCCGTGGAGCAGACTGGGTAAGAACCTGTGTGCGGTTCCTGTCTGCCATGGTCTTGTATCTGTCCGTATTCACAAGCTGTATTATCATCAGACGGAAAAGAAAAACCCCGGTAATGAAAGCTGCCAAAAGCCAGACAAAATCCAGTCTGCTCTCCGGAATTTTCAGTTCAGACATTCTGCATTTCCCCTGTGCCTTCAGTTTTTCTCATAAAACCGGAAAAATCTTTTTATTTCCAGCATTACAAAGAATACAAACGGAGCCGCTATGGCATTAAGAAAGGGCACGGCGCAGAACTGTTTTACTGAAAACCATGCGTCATGCGAGAAAAGAGCCGCCAGAAGCCAGCCGGCAAGATAGACAGGCCATGAGAACAGAAAAAGTACAACTACCTGTGTAAGTCTGTCAAAAAAATCAAAACGCTGCGCTACAATCTGCACAATCCATGCAGAAAGCGTGTATATAAGAGCATTGGCTCCCACAGCGCCACCACCAAGAATATCCGCGTAAAGCCCTATGACAAAAGCCCATGTGGAACCTCTCACGCGCGATGAAAAAGCCGCAGATGCAACAACTGTTACAAAAAGCCAGTCCGGGGAGACACCGTATATTGAAAGATATTTTCCCTGCCAGCTGTAAAAAACACAAAGCAGTATCCAGCATATTATTTCAACAGGCGTTCTCATTGCTGTTCCTCCGTCGGTGGAACAAGATCGTCCGGGAGGTTATTCCTGACAATATACACTTCCTTTACTGAATCGATATCGGAATAAAGCTGTACGTCCGCAGATGTGAAACTCATCTCGGAATCCCTTTTATAAATTTTTGAAAGCACCCCGACCCTTGCATTTGGTATATAAAGCTGTGCATCCGGTGCGGAAAATATTTCCGTACCCTCCTCAAGCGGAAGATTTTCCGGGATATATTCTATTTTCATGCGGGCCGCCCCTGTTCCCTCCGCAAGCACCTCGCTGCCATTTATGCCAAGTGAAACAATTACCGAAAAAGCTTTGTTGCCGGCAAGCATGACACGGGAAAAATCCGGATATGTTTCATAAATACGTCCAAGAAGGGAAATTTTTCCATTCTGCGCCGCCATTACAGTATCATTTACCTTAATACCGTCTTTCGTTCCCCTGCTGACCGTGATAAATCCATACCAGTTTTTAGTGTCACGGGCAGATACGCGTGCCCATGTGCCCTGCCATTTTGAGGAACCGGCTATTTTCATTTCATCCCTGAGGCGTTCTGCTTCAGCAGCAGCCGGCCGGGATTTCTCCAGTTCAATTTCAAGTTCCCTGATTTTTTCACGCAGACGGCGGTTTTCCTGGTCGGTTGCAAACAATCTGCGCACATTATCGGGCACGCCACGAAGGAAAAAGTCGGCGCGCTCACCGTAGTATATGGAAGGATACAGGGCATAAGCGCATACCGCCCTTGCTGTATGCACAACACCGGAAACAGGAAAAAGCAGCAGCAGAAACGATACAAACGCATATACTGCCGCTGCGATATTAAACGACTCTTTTTCTCTCATCGCCTGGCCTTGCATGAGAGAACAGGCCGGACTTTTGAATATAAATCAGCGGTATGGCTTGATAAGCTCCGCCTTATGCTGCATTTTGTCCAGTTCCTCCAGATACTTGCCACAGCCGAGAGCCACACAGCTAAGCGGATCTGCCGCCCTGTGTACTGGCAATTCGGTTTCCTTGCGGATAAGTTCCGGAAAACCTCTTAAAAGTGAACCTCCGCCCGCAAGGACCATTCCACGGTCCACAAGATCGGAGGAGAGTTCCGGAGGAGTTTCCTCCAGAACCTGTTTTATCACGTCAACAATGCTCTGTACAGGTTCCATAAGAGCCTGTCTTATATCTTCAGATGTTACTAAAATCGTCCTCGGCAGTCCTTTAGCCTGGTCTCTGCCTTTTACTTCAATGTTTTTTTCTTCTTTAAGCGGGAAAACAGACCCAATCTGCACCTTTACCTGTTCGGCTGTTGTCTCACCGATTACAAGGTTGTGTTTGCGGCGGAAGAACTGCACAATGCATTCATCCATCTCGTCACCAGCCACATCGAGAGAACGGGTTATAACCATTCCACCCAGGGCAATAACTGCAACTTCCGTGGTACCGCCGCCTATATCGCAAATCATACTGCCGTGCGGCTCTGAAACAGCAAGTTCGGAACCTATGGACGCAGCCATCGGCTCCTCTATTAAATATACCTCGCGCGCACCGGCCTGTTCCGCAGATTCCTGAACCGCACGCTTTTCCACTTCGGTAATTCCCGAAGGGATGCTTATAACAATGCGCGGGTGAAGCAGACTTCTGCGGTTATGTACTTTACGTATAAAGTACTTAATCATTTCCTGCGTAACATCAAAATCCGCTATAACTCCGTTCCGCAGGGGACGAAGAGCGGTAATGTTAGCCGGCGTGCGGCCAAGCATTTTCTTGGCCTCACTGCCGACAGCGAGAACTTTACGTCTGTTCTTGTCAACAGCAACCACGGAGGGTTCACGAAGAACAATTCCCTGTCCCTTGACATATACGAGAGTATTCGCCGTGCCAAGATCTATGGCTATATCATTTGAGAACAGACTGAAAAAGTAATCGAACATTTTTTTATGAACAACTATACCAGTTTTACAAGCGCCACTTCGGTAGCATCGCCTTTGCGCTGTCCCAGTTTGAGCACACGGACACAGCCACCAGCACGCTCTTTGTAGCGGGGAGCAATAACCTCAAAAAGTTTTTTGTAAACTTCCTTATCCTTGATAACACGGCGTACTTCAAGATGTCTGCCGTTCTTGGCATCGGTGATGATCTGCTCTGCGATACTTGTAAGTTCCTTGGCCTTCACAAGAGTTGTTTCAATTTTCTCATGAAGAAAAAGGCTTGTTGCCATATTGGAGAACATCGCTCTGCGATGGGAGCCGGTTCTGGAAAGTTTTTTTGAACCAAGATTCTTTATCATTTTTATATCCTCAATTGAAACGGAATGTTAAAGTTTCATTCCGAGGGTAAGGCCCATTTCTACGACCTTTTCGTTGATTTCCTCCAGTGTTTTCTGGCCGAAATTCTTTACATTCAGCAGATCTTCCTGGGTTTTGCTGACGAGTTCGCGGACCGTGCGTATTCCCGCCACTTTAAGACAGTTTCCTGCCCTTGCCGAGAGTTCAATCATTTCAACTCCCTGGTCGAGTTTTTTACGGAGTTCCGCATCTTCCGGCGTTTCCACTGAACCACCTGAAGTGGTGTTGCCTGCGTCATTCTGGACAGCAGGCAGGAACGGTGTCACAGACTGGCGGAGAAGCTCCGCTGAGCGGTTCACAACGGCTTCCGGATCAACGGTTCCGTCGGTCCAGACTTCGAGAATCAGTTTATCGTAATCGGTTTTCTGTCCGACACGTGCATTCTCGACATTGTAGTGAACTTTTACTATCGGGGAAAAAACCGCATCAGTAGGAATAAATTCCGCTGGAAGATTACAGCCGGGCATAGCCTTTATCTCGTCTGAGGTGTAATAGCCGGTACCTCTGGCGATCTCTATCTGGGCTTCAAGTTCAAAGCCTGACTCGACGTGAGCGATAACGAGATCCTTGTTTATTATTTCAACAAAGGCATTCTCTTTTATATCTGCTGCGGTAACTTCCTTTTTGCCTTTCACGGAGAGGTACAGGGTCTGAGATTCATCGCCATGAAGGCGGACTCTCATTTTTTTCAGATTCAGGAGAATGTTGATAACATCCTCCTGAACTCCGTTGACCGTGTCGTACTCGTGCCTGACACCCTTGATACTTACGGCAATAACCGCAGCACCCTCAATGCTTGAAAGCAGAATGCGGCGGAGTGAATTGCCAATTGTGTGACCGTATCCCTTTTCATAAGGCTCAGCAGTGAACTTCGCATAAAAAGCGGTTTTGGAGCCTTCCTCCACAACCATGCCCTGGGGGATAACGAGCTGTTTAGTAAACACAGACATTGTACTGGAGCCTCCGTTTATTATTTGGAATAGTATTCGATGATGAGCTGATCGTCTGCCTGAATGCTTGATTCAGCACGATCCGGCCAGCGCACCAGCTTACCTGTATGTTTGTCGCCATCCCATGCGAGGAAACTCGGGCGGAAGGCAACTTTCTCGGCATGTTCCAGTCCCTGCTTCACACCGGCAGTCTCAAGAAGTTCCGCATTGATTGAAATCTCGTCACCAATCTTGAGAAGATATGATGGGATATTCACACAGCGGCCATTCACGCGGATATGGCCATGTGTCACAAGCTGTCTGGCTGCCTTCAGCGACACAGCAAAGCCGAGGCGGCGTACAATGTTATCGAGACGAATCTCGAGGTAGCGCATAAGAGATTCACCAGTGCCTCCTGGTGTCTTGGCGGCGTGCATAAAGAAACGGTGGAACTGGGCTTCGCTCATGCCGGCGCTGAAACGGGCAATCTGTTTCTCGCGGAGATGTTTGCCGTAATCGGACATCTTGCCTTTTGGCCCGTTATTTGAGAAATGTTTGTCTGACTGTGCCTGTTTGTCGACAGGGCAGTTCGATGTGCATCTTATTCCTTTAAGGAACAGTTTCTGGCTAAGTTTCTGGCACTTTTTGCAGGCTGGACCTGTATATCTGGACATTTTTTACTAATCTCCTTGTATAATTCTGTCAGACCGGCGCAATTACATGCGGCGGGCTTTGGGCGGGCGGCATCCGTTATGAGGAATCGGTGTTATGTCGCGGATTGAAACGATGTGAATTCCGGCGGCTGCAACGCCACGGATAGCTGTTTCCCTGCCGGGACCAGGGCCGCTGACAAGAACCATCGCCTGCTTCACGCCGTACTCAAGGGCGCGGGCTGCTGCCTTGGAAGCTGTAATCTGCGCTGCGAACGGTGTGCCTTTCTTGGTACCGCGGAAGCCATTGCCTCCAGCAGTAGACCAGGCAATCGCTCCACCTTTTTCATCGGTGAAAGTGATTATGGTGTTATTAAAAGAACAATTGATGTAAACCCTGGCAAAAGCAACCGTGCGGAGACGGCGTTTTACCTGGTTTTTACCTTTTTCGTTATTCTGTTTTACTGCCATTTGTTAAATCTCCTGTTATTCAGTTTACTGCGGGATCTCCGTTATGGGATTCCCGCGGCAGGTCATTCGGTTTTTCCACCAGATCCGACCGTGCGTCTTCTTCCGCGGCGTGTGCGCGCATTGGTACGTGTGCGCTGTCCTCTTGCCGGAAGATTTCTGCGGTGGCGGTATCCGCGATAACTGCTGATTTCTATGTAACGCTTGATATTGGCGTTCACTTCTCTGCGAAGTTCGCCTTCCACTTTATATTCGTGCTGAATGTGGGAGTTGAGAAGACCAACCTGATCTTCGGTAAGGTCTTTTACTCTTATATCGGCAGGAATCTGACTCTTAAGACTCTCCAATATTTTGGCAGCCAGGGGACGGCCGATGCCGTACACGTTGGCGAGTGCCACACACAGTTTTTTCTCTTTGGGCAGATCTATGCCCGCTATTCTAGCCATACTGACTTTCTCCTTAATTCCTTTTTAAGAGCTGCTAACCAGGCAGGAATGCCTGTGCAGCGCTGTTTTATCCCTGCCGCTGTTTGTGACGGGGATCCGAGCATATTACACGGACCACACCTTTGCGTTTCACGATAACGCATTTGTTGCAGATCTTTTTTACGCTGGCTCTGACTTTCATTTTAAAATAACCTCTTTCAAGTTTCGCGTTTACTTTTCCCTGTAAACGATCCGACCCTTTGTCAGGTCATAGGGAGACAGTTCCAGGCGAACCTTGTCGCCGGGAAGTATCTTTATATGGTGGATACGCATTTTCCCCGAGATTATACCAAGTATAATTCTGCCAGGAGGAATCTCCACTCTGAAGCTCGCATTTGGCAATGTTTCTTTCACTATGCCTTCAACTTCTATTTTTTCGCCGTTATCGGACATATATCTTCTATATTATACCAAAAATATATATGGTATGTGTATCCTTTATTCCTTTGTTAATATTTCGCAGCCGTCTTCCGTAACAGCTACCGTATGCTCAAAATGAGCGGCATAACTTCCATCTTCGGTGATCGCAGTCCAGCCGTCTTTAAGGATTATCAATTCGGGATCTCCGAGGGATAGCATGGGTTCAATAGCCAGCGTCATGCCTGGCTTGAGCACAGGGCCGGTTCCGGGGCAGCCGTAATTGGGAATAGACGGGTCCTCATGCAGCCTGCGGCCGACACCATGACCTGTAAATTCCTCAATGACGCCCATCCCATGTGCTTCGGCATAATTGCCGATGGCACTGGAAACATCGCCAAGCCTCGCACCCGCTTTAACCTTTGAAAGGCCTGTATCAAGCGAGCGTTCGGTCACTTCTATTAATTTTGCGGCTCCGCCGGATATTTCCCCTACGGGAACAGTTATCGCAGCGTCACCGTAAAAACCGTTTATCACGGCTCCCATATCCATGCTTACTATATCTCCGTTTCTGAGAATGCGCTTTGCGGAAGGAATTCCGTGTACAATCTCCTCGTTTACCGATACACACAGCGTGGCGGGATAACCGTTGTAATTAAGAAACGCGGGTTTCGCGTTCATTTCTTTAAGACAATCAAAAGCAAATCTGTCCAGATCCAGTGTTGAAAGACCTGGTCTTACAAAACTGCGGAGTTTCCGCAGTGTTACAGCCACTGCACGGCAGGCAGGGCGCATAAGTTCTATCTCTTCCGGAGATTTTATATATATCATCTGGCTTTTTCTATTCCAGGCAGGGCGGCAACAGCAGCCTCCACCTGTTCCGGGGTTCCTGACCCGTCAACAGAATAAAATACTCCGGCTTTTCTGTAATATTCAACAAGGGGCTGCGTGAGACGGCGGTAAGCCTCAAGGCGCTGACGTATAACATCTTCCCTGTCATCAGCACGCTGACGGAGTTCTCCTCCGCAGGAATCACATACGCCTTCCTTCCGGGGAGGAAGTGTTTTCAGATTATAAATCTTTCCACAGGAGGCGCATGTGCGGCGGTATACCAGACGGTCTATGATTTTCTCGTCCGGAACATCCAGAAAAACAACCGCATCCACTTTTCTGCCGGTCTCACGGAACCACGCATCAAGCCCTTCGGCCTGTGCAAGGCTCCGCGGAAACCCATCAAAAAGCAGACCTGATTTCTCTGACGCCAGACGTGTTTTCACCATATTAAGCGTAACACTGTCCGGCACCAGATTTCCTTTTGAGATATATGATTCAGCCTCAAGTCCGAGAGGAGTCTTTGCCGCTATTTCGGCGCGGAAAATATCTCCGGTAGATATATGCTTCATTCCGGTTAAAGCAGAAAGCCTTTTTGCCTCTGTTCCTTTACCTGAACCTGGTGCTCCCAAAAGAATAACATTCATACTTTTACTGCCGTTCACTGGCCTACATTGAACCAGCGGCCCTTAACCTTGGAATTCTTGTAGAATCCCTCATAATTGCGCATAACAAGATGTGCCTCGGTCTGCGCTATTGTATCAAGTGCAACGCCTACTACGATCAGCAGCGAGGTGCCACCGAAATAGAACGGAACATTGTACTTGGCGCGGAGGAAATCAGGAAGAACCGCTATGGCACATACAAAAAGAGCGCCTGCAAACGTTATGCGGTTAAGTACCCACTCTATATGATGCGCTGTGGGCTCTCCGGGTCTGATTCCGGGAATAAATCCGCCCCATTTCTTCATATTATCCGCCAGATCCTTCGGGTTTATGCTTACCGAGTTATAGAAATAGCAGAAGAATATGATAAGCAGAATATAGACAAGATTATACCAGATACTGGTATGATTCATCATATTCATAAGGCTCTGCGCCCATGGTGCAGTAGGATTGAATGACCCTATTGTATACGGAACACTGAGCAGTGAAATGGCAAAGATTACCGCAATAACACCTGACTGGTCAACCTTGAGCGGCAGGAATGTGGAGGCTCCGCCTGTGGGGCGGCGTCCCTGCATTCTCTGCGCATACTGAACCTGAATCTTGCGCTGCGCAGTCTCAACCCAGATAACAAAAGCTGTTACAAGAATTATGACACAAAGCAGGAACAGCGCGGTAATGAGGCTTACCTCTTCTACCTGCACAAGGTTTATCATCTTGGATATTGCCCCAGGGAATCCGTCAACAATACCGGCAAAGATGATAAGCGATATGCCGTTTCCTATGCCTCTCTCCGTCATCTGTTCACCGAGCCACATTACAAAAACAGTTCCGGTTGTGAGTGTGAGAACAGTTGTAAAATAAAAAGAAGCAGAGGGATTGCTTACGAGAGAAGGACCATTACCGGTCATATGCGTAAGCGCCATGGTGAGACCCAGCGACTGGAAGAAAGCAAGGAACAGTGTAAAATAACGTGTAAACTGTATTATTTTGCGTCTGCCGCTTTCACCCTCTTTCTGTAATCTGTCCAATGCCGGGAACACATGAGCCCCCTGAACAAGGCTCATGATAATCGAGGCATTGATATAGGGCATTACGCCCAGTGAGAATATTGAAAATCGTCCCAGTGCACCGCCAGAGAATATATTCAGAAAGCCCAGAATTGAATTAGAAGAATTATTAAACAGGGCCTGAAGTGCGGCAGTATTAATTCCAGGGATAGGAATAATGGCGCCCAGACGGTAAATCGCCAGGGCGCCCATCACGAACAATATCCTCTTTTTCAGTTCCTGTACTTTGAAGATATCAGTTACGTTCTGCATTATTTTTTATCCGTTTCAGTTTTTATGACTGTTGCTTTTCCGCCGGCTTTTTCAATTTTCTCTATAGCACTCTTTGAGAAAGCATGAGCGGAAACATTCAAGGCTTTCTTAAGTTCGCCATCGCCAAGAATCTTCACGCGGCAGACACAGTTCACAAGGCAGCGGTCCTTGAGGGTTTCAGGAGTAATTTCCATTCCGGCTTCAAAATATTTCTCGAGGTCGGAAACGTTAATCCACTCATATTCGACACGGAATTTCTTATTGTTGAATCCACTCTTCGGGGTGCGGCGCCACAGAGATGTCTGACCACCCTGGAATCCGCGGGGTTTTGTGCCGCCAGAAGTGGACCCCTGGCCTTTCTGACCGCGTGTGCTGGTCTGACCATGGCCGGAACCCTGGCCTGTGCCAAGGCGTTTGCGGCGATGAACTGAACCCGGTTTGGGAGTAAGCTTATGAATGGAGGCCATCTTATTTTTCTCCTCTTATATTACGTATTTCTTCCTGAGTTTTCAGGCGTTTTAGAGCATCAAATGTAGCATAAACAGTATTGAAAGCATTGTGAGCTCCGAGGTTTTTCGTGAGAAGGTTCTTCACGCCTGCGGCTTCAAGAACCGCACGGATACCGCCTCCGGCTTTAAGACCGGTGCCTTTCATGGCAGGCTTCATCCAAACATGACCGGCTCCGAAAAAGCCTTCTATCTCATGGGGGATGGTGGAATCAAGAACCGGGAAAGTTATCATGGACTTTTTCGCTTCTGATGTACCTTTCTGAATGGCAGACTGAACCTCATTTGATTTGCCGAGTCCGACACCCACTGTTCCATTTCCATCGCCAACGACGACAAGAGCGGCAAAAGAGAAACGTTTTCCGCCTTTGACAACCTTTGTTACGCGGTTTATTGTGACAACAACTGTTTTCTCTTCCTTTCCGGTCTCGTTTATAACGACTTCAGCCTGATCATTGTTCTGGGCTGCGTTTACTTTATCAGTTTTGAGCTGTTTCTGATTTTTGAGCATTTGAGCTTTCTCCTGTTAGAATTTCAGTCCGCCTTCGCGGGCACCGTCGGCGAGAGCTTTAATGCGCCCGTGATAAATAAGACCGGCACGGTCAAAACACACCTCGGTGACATTTTTCTTGAGAGCGCGCTGCGCAAGCAGCATGCCTACTTTTTTGGCGGTCTCTATGTTCTTACCGGATTTCAGCTGACCTTTAAGCTCCTTGTCAAGGCTGGAAGCAGCAGCAAGTGTTGTTCCTGTCGCATCATCAATGACCTGAGCGTACAGATAGCGGGAGCTGCGGTACACCGCCAGTCTGGGGCGGTGTATACCGTTAATGAAAAGTTTGCTGCGGGAGCGTTCCTTGCGGAACTGGTATCTTTCCTGTTTGCTTATCATAACTTTTTATTCCTTGAATTGTTATTTCTTCGCACCGGAGCCTGCAGCTGCAGTCTTGCCGGCCTTGCGGATTATATGCTCGCCGTGATACTTGATTCCTGTTCCCTTGTAGGGTTCGGTTTTCTTGATTTTACGTATCTGGGCTGCAATGTTGCCTACGGCCTCGCGGTCAATACCCTTTATTGTAAGTGTTGTCTGCTTGGGATCAAAGGACATTTTGATTCCTTCGGGTATGTCCACTAATACTGGGTGGGAAAAGCCAAGCTGCAGGGAAACCTGTTTTCCCTTGACTTCACCCTTAAAACCGACACCGGTGATTTCAAGGATCTTTTCGAACTCTTTTGTTACACCGCTTACCATGTTCTGTATACGGGCACGGATTGTTCCGAAAAGCGCATCCTTGTTCTCGGCGCCTTTTTCAATGCTGACATTAATCTGTTTATCCTCGACATTCACAAGGATTCCAGCAGGAATACCAAGCGAGAGCTTTCCGAGGGGACCTTCAACCCGGACAACTCCGTTTTCTACTACGGCCTTTACTTTTTCCGGGATAATGACGGGTTTCTTTCCGATTCTGCTCATGAGATTATTACCTCTTTAAAATGATATTTTACCAGACCTGGCAGATTACTTCGCCGCCGACTTTCTGCTCGCGGGCTTTCTCATCGGTGAGAAGGCCTTTTGAAGTTGAAAGAATGGTCACGCCGAAAGCTGCGCGTACGCGGGGAATATCGGTATATGCGCGGTAAACGCGGAGACCGGGTTTTGAAACACGGCGCATACCGACAATGACAGGCTGTTTGTCCTGAGTATATTTAAGGGTAATGCGGATTACGCCACGGCTGTCAACATTCTTGTCAGTTTTGGAATCCACGAGCTTATAATTTGTGATAAACCCTTCTTCCTTGAGCAGCTTCACTACGCCAGCCTTAATCCCGGAATACGGGATATCAACTTTCTCTTTCCGCTTCGCGGAGGCGTTCTTTATAGAGACCAACATGTTTGAAATAGGATCCATTGTTTTTTACCTCATTGTGTTGCTGCCGGGATTACCAGCTGGATTTTTTCAGGCCTGGGATAAGGCCTTCATGGGCCATTTTCCGCAGACAGATTCTGCACAGGCCGAAATCGCGGTAGTAGCCGCGCGGGCGACCGCAGATCTGACAGCGGTTGCGCTGACGCGTGGAAAACTTCTGCGGTTTGCGCATTTTTGCCATCCATGCATATGTAGCCATATTATATTCTCCTCAGTACAGGCTTATTTCGCCTTCTTGAAAGGCAGTCCGAGCTCTTCAAGAAGCATTTTGCCTTTCTGATTGTCGCCGGCAGTGGTCACAAAAGTAATGTTCATGCCGTGGGCCTTGGGAGAGCGCTCCATATTGATTTCAGGGAATATGTGATGCTCTTTCAGACCGAGGTTCAGATTTCCGCGGCCATCAAAGAATCTGGGGTCAAACCCCTGAAAGTCGCGTATACGCGGCACCGCAAGGGAAATGAAGCGGTCCATGAACTCGTACATACGTGTACCGCGAAGCGTTACACGCACGCCTATCGGCATGCCTTCGCGCAGCTTGAAGTTTGAAATTGACTTCTTGGCGCGGCGCACCTGCGGGCACTGTCCTGTTATAAGGGCAAGATCTTCCTTTGCAAGATCCAGAGCCTGAATATTTTCCTTGGCTTCTGTTACACCCATATTGATGACAATCTTCACCAGTTTGGGAGTCTGCATGGGAGACTTGACGCCCAGTTCCTTCATAAGCTGCGGAAGCACTGTGGCTTTGTACAGCTCCTGAATGCGGGCTTTGTAGCCTTCCGGAAGCGGCGCCGGCTTGCCTTCAGCAAGAACAACACCTGCTCCGGGAAGAGAGGATCTCCCCCCCTTCTGAGTCTTGGCCTGTTTTCCGGTGGCCTGTTTCTTTACTGTGTCTTTTGCCATTTAAAATTACCTCTATATGATGATCTCACCACATTTCTTGCAGGCACGATGTTTCTCTCCACCCTGCATGATCATCTTTACGCCTGCGGCTTTGCCGCACTTGGGGCAGATGAGTCTCACATTTGAGACATCGAGAGGGGCTTCAACTTTGTGCACTCCGCCCGGTTTGTCCTTGGTGCTTTTCTTGTGTTTGGAAACAATATTCACGCCAATGACAGTAACTTTATGCTCTGCCGGCATGATTTCCTTGATTTCGCCTTTCTTGCCTTTGTCTTTGCCTGCAAGAATGACGACTGTGTCTTTCTTTTTTAATTTCATAGGTTCAAGCCTCTTTAGATGACTTCGGGAGCGAGCGAAAGAATCTTAAGGAAATTCTTTGCGCGCAGCTCGCGGGCAACCGGTCCGAAAACGCGGGTTCCCTTGGGTTCGCCATTGGCATCAATGATGCAGGCAGCGTTCTCGTCAAAACGGATGTATGAGCCGTCGGGCCGGCGCGCCTCGCGTGACACGCGGACTACGACCGCCTTTACCACGTCGCCTTTCTTGATGGCGGCATGAGGATTTGCTTCTCTAACGGAGCAGACAATGGTGTCGCCGAGATAGGCGAACCGGCGATAACTGCCGCCGTTGATATGGAAGCACTGGAGTTTCTTTGCGCCGGAATTGTCGGCAACGTTAAGTATCGTTCTCAGCTGTATCATAAAGTAATCTCCGTATTAACCGTCTTATTTTACGGCTTTCTCCACGATGCGGCTGATACGCCAGCGTTTCAGCGCCGACATAGGGCGGATGCTCTGTATCTCCACCACATCGCCGATGTGTGATTCATTGTTCTCGTCATGCGCATAGAATTTATGCACACGGCGGAGGGTTTTGCCATACACGCCATGCATAATAACATGGTCAACGCTCACCACACGGGTCTTAAGGGCCTTGTCGGATGTTACAATTCCGCGCAGCACTTTGCGTCTGTTAACTCTTGCTTCAGTTTCATTCATGATTATTTATTCTCCGCAGGTGTCTGTTTCTCGAGTTCGCGCTGTCTCAGAATGGTTTTCATGAGAGCAATTTTGCGACGGGCTGTACGGGCCTCAACCGGATTCTCAACCGGAGCGGTGGTACGTTTGAAGTGAATCTGGAAAACAGTCTTCTTAAGGTCCTCAATCTGGGAAAGAAGCTCATCATCTTTCAGATTCTTTATTGATTCTTTATCTCTTCTTTTCATGGTATTAAAAACTCCTGATTAATCCTCGCGGCTGACAAACGCGGTTTTGATGGGGAGCTTGTTTCCGGCAAGTCTGAATACTTCCTTTGCTGTGGCGGCATCCAGTCCTTCAATCTCGAACATGATTCTGCCGGGTTTAACTACAGCTACCCAGAATTCCGGAGCGCCCTTTCCTTTTCCCATACGGGTTTCCGCAGGATGCTTGGTTATGGCTTTATCCGGGAATATACGCACCCAGAGTTTTCCTTTCTTGCGAAGGTAGCGGACTATGCACACACGGCAGGCTTCAATCTGACGTGCGGTGATCCAGCGGGGTTCGAGGGCTTTCAGTCCAAACTCACCGAAAGCCAGTGATGTTCCGCGTTTTGCAAAACCTCTGATTTTCTGGCGGGTCTGCGTTTTGCGGTATTTTACTCTTTTAGGCATCAACATGGTTGAATATCTCCTTAGCTCAGGCCTGAATCAGGCCTGCTCCGGGGCTGCGTTTTCCTCCGCAGTCACCGGCACTTCAGTCGGGTTCTCAGCCTGCAGCTTTGCAAGCTGGTCGCTAAGCTCGCGTGGAGTTTTTGCGAAGAACAGTTTCTTGAATATCCATACTTTTATTCCGATCTTTCCCATTGTGGTATGGGCTTCAACGAAACCATAGTCGATATCCGCGGAAAGCGTCTGCAGTGGCACGCGGCCTTTGCGGAACCATTCCGTCCTGGCAATTTCAGCACCGCCGAGGCGGCCTGCAGCCATAATCTTTACACCGAGGGCATTTGCAGCCATGGTTCTTTCCATAGCACGCTTGATGGCACGCTTGAAGGAAATGCGCTTCTCAAGCTGCTGGGCTATCGACTGTCCAACAAGTGTAGCGTCAAGCTCAGGCATTTTGATTTCGGAAACATTTACGAAAACCTTGCGCTTTCCTGAAAGTTTCTCAATATCTTTCTTGAGCTTCTCTATATCTGCCCCTTTGCGTCCGATCACCACGCCCGGGCGGGCTGTGTGAATGCTCACTTTGAGATAAGCACCGGCGCGCTCAATGTCTATATTACTGACCGAGGCATTCTGAAAACGCTCACTGATCATGCGGCGTATGGCATAATCCTCGCCGATGAGTTCCGGCATTTTCTTGGGGGAGAACCAGCGTGACTGCCAGTCCTGTATATAACCGAGTCTGAGACCCTTAGGATGAATTTTCTGACCCATAATACTTGCGGCGCCTCAGCGCTTCGCCTCCTTGACATCTGACACGAAAACCGTGATATGGCACATTTTACGCTTGAACGGCATTGCACGGCCCTGCGGACCGGGCTGCACGCGGTGCAGCATTTTCATCGGGCCCTGATCCGCATAACACGCAGTGACCCAGACCTGTTTCAGGTCTATTTTCCTGCCGAGTTTTACGGCAAGATTTGCACCCGCTGACTGTATTGCCTTGTTCACAACCTCACATGCGCTCATGGGAGTATTGCGAAGTATATGACCGGCTTCATAAAGAGACTTGCCTCTGATTGCGTCAAGCAGCAGGGCAACTTTCCGGCGGCCGTAGCGTTGATATTTAAGTTGGCACTTTGCTTCCATTTTATATTTCTCCGTATTAACTTTTTCTCCATGTTAAACCAAGATACTAAGTTAATGCAGTAGCCTCCTTTGTATGAGACGCGCCGTGGCCTCTGAACATGCGAGGGAAAGAGAATTCACCAAGCTTATGACCAACCATACGCTCATTGATATAAACAGGCAGGAATTTTCTGCCATTGTGCACCATTAAGGTGTGGCCGATGAAGTCAGGGGTAATGGTGGAAGAACGTGACCAGGTTTTAAGAGGTTTCTTTTCTCCGGCCGCATTCATCTTCTGGATTTTTTCCAGAAGAGAAGGTTCTACATAGGGTCCTTTCTTAGAAGATCTGCTCATTATATATCTCCGTTACGCAACTTTGTTTTTGCGTCTGTCCTGCACAATCATCCAGCTCCAGATCTTGGACTTTGTGCGGGTCTTGAAGCCTTTTGAAGGCTGATTCCACGGTGAACGGGGAACGTTATTGCCTTTTGAATGACCACGACCGCCTCCAAGAGGATGGTCGGTAGCGTTCATTGCGGCGCCTCTGACTGTCGGCTTTATACCGAGATGACGTTTGCGTCCGGCTTTGCCGAGAGTAATTGTATTGTGCTCAATATTACCTACCTGTCCTATTGTGGCCATGCAGTTCTTCAGAAGCTTGCGGATTTCACCGGAAGGCATTTTTACAAGAGCATAATTTCCTTCCTTGGCCATAAGCTGCGCCATCGCACCAGCGGCGCGTACGAACTGTGCTCCCTTTCCGGGAATCATTTCAATGGCATGAATGAATGTACCGTCGGGAATATTAACCATGGGCAGAGCGTTGCCAACACGGATTTCGGCCTGCGGGCCACTCTCTACTGTATCATTGATGTTAAGCCCTAACGGCGCAGGAATATAACGCTTGTCGCCATCTGCGTAAACCAGCAGAGCAATGCGGCAGTTTCTATTCGGATCGTATTCTATTGCGGCAACTCTGGCCGGAACACCGAATTTCTCGCGTTTGAAGTCTATGGTACGATACAGCCGGCGATGACCTCCGCCGATATGGCGGACCATTATCATACCTGTGTTATTGCGTCCACCGGTTTTGCGAAGACCTTTCACCAGGCGCTTCTCAGGAGCCTTTTTTGTAAGGTTTGAGAAATCCGCCATCTGCATAGTGCGCCTTGAAGGCGTATACGGATTGAATGATTTAACTGGCATAATTGTTTTTCTTCCTTTTTCTCGTCAGTTACTTTGGCAGGCTGGCCACATCTATTTTCTGGCCTTCCTTTACAGTCACCATCGCTTTTTTCCAGTCGCCTCTGTAACCTTCGAAGCGGCCTACGCGGTGAACCTTGCCGGAAACGATGCTGGTTCTGACATCCGTCACCTTAACCTTGAACATCTCTTCAACGGCTCTTTTAATTTCTGTCTTATTCGCTTTTACGTTAACCTTGAAGCAGTAGCAGTTCTGCGTATCTTTAAGATTCACGCTCTTTTCACTAAGAATAGGGGAAATAAGAACTTCTGTGGAATGCATAACTTAGTTCTCCTTTGTTGCTCTGCTTTCCATTTCCTTAAGGGCAGCAGCAGTAATGACAATTTTCTCATTGCGAAGAACTTCGTATGCATTGAGGTTCCTGGCAAGACAAATGCCGAATCCCGGGATATTTCTTGAAGCTGTTACGAAATTAGCTTCCGTCTTCTCGCTAACGAAAAGGACTGTTTTCTTCGCATTAAGTGATTTGCGAAGGTCCCTGAGTTCGGATGTTTTGGCTTTTTCCAGCTCAAGACTTTCGATCACATAAACCGAACCTTCGGAAATGCGTGACGAAAGAGCCTGGAAAAGACCTGCTGTCAGTTTCTGTTTTGGCAGATACTGGCGGAAAGAACGGGGCTTCGGACCAAATACCACACCACCTTTTCTCCAGATCGGAGAACGTGTGGAGCCCTGACGCGCACGGCCTGTTCCTTTCTGTTTCCAGGGTTTGCGGCCACCGCCGGATATTTCCGAGCGGGTTTTTGTGCAGGCAGTTCCGCGATGCTTGTTGGCCAGATAATAGCAAACTATTTCATGCAGGAAGTGCTGATCGGGTTCTACTGAGAAAGCAGCCGGTATATCTGTTGTTCCGACTTCTTTTCCTTTAATATCTAAGAGTTTTGTTTCCATTTACTGACTCCGTTCAGACTTATTTTTTCTTCTTGTCGGTCTTTGCGCCTTTCTTTTTAGCCTGCACTACTGACGGCTTGGGAATGCGCTTGTTGGTTGTTCTTATGCAGACAATGCTTCCGACAGGGCCGGGCACACCGCCGTTAATAAGAATGAGATTCTCTTCGGGAATAACCTTGAGAACTTTCATCTTCTGTACGGATACTGTGTCGCAGCCGAGGTGACCTGCCATTCTCTGACCCGGCATAACGCGGCCAAGCGAGCGGCGGGATCCAAGGGAACCAGGAGCACGTTCTCTGTCACATGCACCGTGGCTTGCGGGCTGTCCCCTGAAATTATGACGTTTCATACCACCAGCGAAACCTTTACCTTTGCTGACTCCCTGAAGATCTACATAATCACCTGCTGCAAATCTCTCAAGCCCCGCAATCTGTCCGGCTTCCGCGCCGGCAAGATCTTCAACACGGAATTCACGCAGATGTCTCATTGGGGAGACACCAAGTTTTTTTGCAAGGCCCATTTCGGCCTTGTCAGCATTCTTTTCTTTCTTCTCACCGAAACCAAGACAGACGGCCAGATATCCGTCCTTCTCAGCTGTACGGGTATAGGCCACTCTGCAGGGGCCTGCTTTAATCACTGTTACGCCCTTCAAGGTTCCATCTTCTCCGAAAATCTGGGTCATTCCCATTTTTTCGCCGACGAGAAACTTGTGGACTTTCGGCATTTCCTGAACCTTTGGGGTTTCAGGCTGTTTATTTTCTTCACTCATGACTCTGTATTAGCTCCTCTTAGCTAAAATAACCGCGCATGCCTCTGGCAGCGGCGCGGCTCATAGAAACAAAAAAACACACCCTATTCGGAAATCTTTTCGGTTTCCGGATACGGAAGAACATAGACGTGTGGCAGTTTCTATGATTCAACCCGCAGCGGAAGGGACATAGTTTCTGCTTCCGCTATAGGGCCGCCGAAGGTATTCCGCAGAACGCAACGGCGTAAACAATAAAAACCTCTTTTTCAAAGAGAACCGCAATATGGCGGTTAAAATACTGCACTCTTACTCTTTTATTTTATCACAAAAGTTAAACGGAAGTCAAATTTCATTTACCGGAACTTTATGCGATATGCAGCTTTTTTGCTTTCATATATTATAACATATATAATTAGAATGTAAATAATCTTAACATGCTATACAAAAAGAAACCCTCCATCTCAGGAGGGTTTCTTTACCTTGCAGATTTCAGGCCGGAATTTCCTTACCAGCGGAAACCTTCCCCGGTCATTTCGTCAAGTCTTGATTCCACTATGCGGTCTTTAGCACCTTTCCTTTCATCAAGTTTCTTTTTCTGATCTGCTATAGCCTCCTCCATGCGCTGTATGCGGCTGCGCTGCTCTTCAATCCTAAGGTCAAAAAGCTTTTCAAGTCCTGCTTTAAGCTCCGATTTCACTTCCGCCTTTTTTTCAGGCTCAGCCGCGCGGTACTTTTCAACAAGTTCCCTCACTTCTATTTCCAGGCTGAGGCTCGCTACAGTCTTACGTATCATTTCCTTGTCCCTGTCTGTTTTTTTATCCTTAAGGAAGAAAAACTTCATTTTAAGCGATGAAACAGCTCTCTTGTATTTTTTCGGATTGTCCTTCTTCATTTCCTTAAGTTTTTTTGCGAAAGAAGAATCCGCTTCTTTTACCATATCAAGAATTTCATCATCAGATATTTTCCTGAGGTTTTTCATGCCTGGCATAATGCCGTTCGGTACACCCTGAAAACCGGGAAACATTTCAGGCATATTTTTCATATGCTTTCTGTCTTTTTTATCTTTTCCCCCTTTGCGGTCTTTTTCATTCCTGCAATCATGATCTTTTCCTGGCTTTCCTTCTGAACGCATTTCCCCGCAGAAAGGACAGTCACGGCGCATTTCATTGCCGTCTCCATGTCTGCTACCGAAATGACGGCTGAACCAGCCCCCATGATGTTCCGCAGGAGCTTTTTCAAATTCAGCAGGAGGTGTTCCACCATCTGTTTTTTTATCTGCATCAGCGGCGAAAACCGGGGTGGCAGCCATAGCAAAAACCGTACTTAAAAGCAAAAGTCTGTTTATCTTCATTTTGATTCTCCTTTGGAATTGTTTTTTATTACTACCATATATCTATTTCAGATGAAAACTCCTCTTCAAGAAGCGCCATGTCATCATCAAAGGAAGAGCCGAATATACTGCTTTCCTCCGATGCGATGGAAGCTGTTTCCAGCTGAACCGGAGACATTTCCCTTCCTGTGATTATAACAAATACAGCCACAGCCATTACCGCTGCCAGTGAAAAAGCAACCATCTTTTCACGCATTCTGAACAACAGCGTATGGCGCTCAGGCTCCTTCTCACCGCAGTTTAGAATATACTTTACCACAGCTTCCGAAGGAAGTTTTTTTTCTGATGAAAGTACTTCCTCAGCCCGTCGGAGCGCATTCACCGTTGAAGAACAGTGCGGGCAGCTGCCGATGTGGACTGCTGTTTCAGCGGCCTCATCACCGGAGAGCTCTCCGTATGCAAAGAGGATTGCCTTCTCCTCAAGCGGGCAGTTTTTGTTTTCCATCATACTCATATAACGGATATATCCTCCATTTTATTGCATATATTTTCAGGATATGCATCAGATCTCATTTTTCCTCCAGTTTTTCACGGAGCACTGCGGCGGTACGGCTCATTCTTGACAGAACAGTACCAACGGGCTCCCCCAGCAAAATAGAAATTTCCTTGAAACTTAATCCTGAATAGTGTCTTAAATAAAAAATTTCTCTTTGTTCCTGCGGCAATGAGGCAATAGCACTGTTTATCCTGTCCGCGAGACAGGCATTCTCAAACATGAGGTCCGGTCTGTCTGAATCCCTGTCTTTTATTCCAAGGACAACAGTTCCTTCAGAATCATATTCTTCATCTTCCGGTGTTTCCAAAATACCCAGCGACGTCCTGTTTTTTTCCCTGCGGAAGTAATCAAGCGCAGTATTTCTGGCAACAGTAAACAGCCAGGCGCGGAATTTCTGCACAGGTCTGTATGCGCCAGGGTTACGGACATACTTGACAAATGTCTCCTGAAACAGATCTTCTGCCGTGTCACGGCTGCCTGTAAGTCCAAGCAGAAAACCGAACACATCAGCTTTGCATCTGTTCACAAGCTCATCAAAAGCTGCATGACTGCCGTCCGCAAAAGCCGCGGCAAGTTCCTCTTCGTTCATTTTTCCGATATTCATTCAAGAATACTCCCTGCTGTCAGCATGAATATCCCGCCTTTTCTGGAACATAAGGGTAATAATTTAATATCATAATAAAATAGTGATACGTATAATTATTGTTTTTTTTCTTCTGCTTTTTCAACTGTGGCCTGCCTCATTCGCCTTAGCAGAGGAAAAATCTCCCTATGATCTTTACCGCGAAGGTTTTCTTACGAAAGCCGCGGAAGCCTATGCCGCAGAAGCGGAAAACAATAATAACGCACGCCCTCTGATGAATGCCTCCATGTGCCTGCGCCAGGCCGGGAAATACAAGGAGGCGGAAACACTACTGCAGCAAGCTGCCGCGAGAGATCCTGAAAACGGTGAAATATTCTCGGAACTGGGCTGGCTTAAATTCCATCAGGCAGATTATGAAAATGCCAAAAATGATTTTACACGGGCACTGGAGCTGAATCCGGAGCTCCACAGGGCAGAACTTGGTTTAGGCAGCGTGTACAGCAGTCTTGAGAACAAGGAGGAGATGATAAAGCATCTCAACCGCTACAAGACAATGCGGCCTGATTTTGCCGGTGTCGACTATATTATAGCCTCCAATTACATGAAATTTCAGATGTATAAGGAGGCAGAAGATTTTCTTATAAGTGCTCTGCGCAAGGACCAGTTCTTTACCGAAGCGAGAATTCCACTTGCCGGAATATATATACGCCAGCATAACAAAAACGCCGCATGGAACCAGTATGTGCGTGCTCTTGCTGCCGCACCTTCCCATCCTGTGGCACTTAAAATGAAAAACCGTCTGCGGAAGCAGGGCAGGTTCGCAAGACAGCCTGATGAGATACGCCCCCCGTTCAAAATTGCAAAGCCACTGAAAATGGAACCTGTGGACGCAGTAAAAAAACTACTCAAATCAGTAAAGCTGCGGGTCGGTCTTGGAACAAACAATATGGGGGGACAGGGGACAAACAATATACTGAGGCTGAAATCCTTCAACGGAATGACCATTACCGGAAAAAACTCCCAGAAAGTATTTGCAACTGTTCCTCCCGACGAAGTATGGACAGCAGTGTGGCAGGGTGGCAGCTTCATAATGAAAAACGACAAGGGAAAATCTATAGGCCCTTTTACCGGCACTGTCATAATAACCCCCAGGACAAAAAACGGCACGGTAATATTTGAAGCATACAGAAAAACAAAGAATCCGTGGTTCCGGACCGGAGACAGACAGTATCGCGGTTCAATAGAACTGTTCCCGTCACGTGGCCGTGGCATAGGTGTTGTAAATGTTGTGGAGGCAGAACTCTATCTTTTAGGTGTTGTGCCAAGTGAGGTAAGTCCGCAGTGGCCTTTTGATTCACTAAAGGCGCAGGCCGTTATAGCCAGAACACAGATATTAATACGCCGCGCTCGTGGTGGAATGCACAGAAAAGACGGTTATGATATCTGCGACGGCCAGCACTGCCAGGCATACAAGGGCAAATCCAACGAACACAACAGCACAAGCAAGGCTGTAATAGATACTGAAGGTGAAATACTTACCTATAAAGGCAGACCGGCTGAAACATTTTTCCACGCCAGCTGTGGTGGCTGGATACAGGCCTCCGGTGAGGTGAACGGCTGGGCCAGGGTTCCATATCTTGTATCTCATGAAGACGGAGACCCGGATCATCCAAAACAGCCACTTGACCCCTGGGATCTTCACATATGGCTTACCGGAAAACCAGAAGCTAACTGTAATGATCCACAGAGGGTTTCCCCGTCAAAATTCCGCTGGATGAAAATTCTACGCCAGAAAGATATAACGATGCGCGTGAACCGCAGTCATAAAATAGGCGAGATAACAGATATAATTCCCCTGCAGCGTTCCAGGGCCGGAAATGTGAATTCCCTGAAAATAAAAGGGATTAAAGGTGAAGTAACAATAACCAGGGAACATCTTATAAGAAATATTTTAGGATTCACATCGCTAAAAAGTACTCTGTTCGATCTTGAGATAAACCGCCGTGAGGATGGTTCAATAAAGAACTACTGGATATATGGTGGAGGCTGGGGGCACGGAATAGGACTATGCCAGAGCGGTTCTGCAAGCCTTGCCGGACACGGGAAATCATACAGACAGATACTGGATTTCTATTTCCCGGGAACCAGAATAAGCAAAATCAAATATTATTCTGTCAAAAAGAAAACAGCTCCGCAGACAAAACTTGTTCCTACAAAGAAAACAGACACGGCAAAACCTGAACGCTCTGACAGCAGTGATGATGTAATTCCTGATATAAAGCCTTACGAATCCGTTGCCCCCAAAGGTGATGAATCAATAAATCAGGACAATGACGGAAATCAGGGAAACGATGAAAATCATGAAAATTCCGGTGGTGCATTACAGATGATAAATTCATATTCAGCTCCCTCCGGGAATGAATCATTTGATTTCCTACCCGCTGCTGACGGAGATGATGAGCCACTGCTTCCTTTGAGAAAAGGAAAATAAAACTACTCAGGAGTTTATCTTAAAAAATCTGCCGTTCCTCTTCCTGAAAAAAACACCTTCGGAATTAAGAAGTTTAAGTTTTGTCTCTATTCCGCCAGGACCTGAGTATCCGCCTGCGCTTCCGTCAGAACATATTACCCTGTGACATGGAACATACGGTGCGAATGGATTATGTTTCAACGCCATGGCAGCTGCTCTTGCACCACGCGGACTGCCGGCAGCCGTGGCAATCTGTCCATAACTGCGTGTTTCCCCTGCAGGTATTTTCAGACATTCATCCCATACCCTTTTGAAAAAAGGCGGGTATTCTGCAGAGGCAATTTCATACTCCTTTCTGTCCATAACCTGATTATATAAAAAAGAAACTGCTTCATCTGCATACAAAAAAACACAATATCCAGGCAGATATGCGACAGCACGCTGTCGCATTCTCATGCTATATTTTAGTAAAAAGGCCAGAATAAGGAGACAATATTTATGAACATTACTGCAATCGCGGATATGCCGGTTATCGAACGCCCAAGAGAAAAAATGCTCAGATACGGTCCCGGAAAACTTACAGAAACAGAACTGCTGTCAATCATAATAGGTACAGGGACACGGAATATGGGTGTAATGGCGCTTGCCGGCAGCATAATAAATCATTTCGGCAAAGCAGGTCTGCCTATGGCAGGCTGCGCTGATTTAAGCATTTACAATGGCACAGGGCCGGCCAGAGCCTGCCGTATAGCGGCAATCTTTGAGTTGGGCAGACGTTTTCTGCAGGCAAAGAAAAACAGTATATACCTGAAACCAGAGGATATATGGGTACAGATGCGCGACATACGTGATGCAAAAAAAGAACATTTCGTTACTTTTTACCTGGACACAAGAAATCAGGAAATCAAAAGGGAAATAATAAGTATAGGTACACTGAACCTTTCACTGGTACACCCGAGAGAGGTTTTTGAACCTGCGGTAAAAAACCTGGCCGCAGGTATAATCGTAGCGCATAACCATCCTTCAGGCTGTCCTGATCCATCGGAAGAAGATATAAGCACTACCCGAAGACTAGTTCAGGCCGGCAAACTTTTAGGAATAAACCTGATAGATCACATAATAGTCTGCCACGATTCTTTTTCAAGCATGAAGGAAAAAGGCTTCATTTAAAAACAATATATATACAGCTGCAGACACATCTATGGAACAGAACAGAAAGCAGAAAAGATTATAATAAAAAAAGCGGCCTTCATAAGGAAAGCCGCTTTTTTCACCTTTCAGAATAAGAACTATCCCATTACAGAAAGTGTTTTCTGCATAAGCTTCTTCAGATCTTCCGGATCCGGCGAGCGGTTCACGGCTTCCTGATATGTGATTCTCTGTCTTCTGTAAAGATCTATAAGAGACTGATTCATGGTAATCATGCCCTTGCTTCCGCCAGTCTGAATGGCTGTGGAAATCTGCTCAACCTTCTGTTCACGGATAAGGTTGCGTATGGCAGAGGTACATATCATTACCTCGCAGCACAATGTTCTTCCCTTGCCATTTGCAAGAGGCAGCAGCTGCTGGGCAAAAACACCCTGTAGCACAAATGAAAGCTGCACACGGATCTGCTCCTGCTGATGTGGAGGGAACACGTCGATAATACGGTTTATAGTCTGTGCTGCGTCAGATGTATGCAGTGTTCCAAGCACAAGGTGACCTGTTTCAGCAATATTCAAAGCAGCATTGATAGTTTCAAGATCACGAAGCTCACCGATAAGAATAACATCCGGATCCTGACGGAGAACATGGCGGAGGGCAGCACTGAAACTTTCTGTATCCGCTCCCACTTCGCGCTGGTTCACAATACTCTTTTTATGCGTATGAACATATTCAATAGGGTCCTCGATGGTCATTATATGATAACTTTCATGTTCATTCAGATAATTTATCATTGAGGCCAGTGTTGTTGATTTTCCAGAACCTGTTGGTCCCGTTATAAGCAGCAATCCCTTTGTAAGTTTCATTAAATCGTATACTACAGGAGGGAGATTAAGATCTTCAAAGGATTTATATTTGGCAGGAATGGAGCGGATAGCCGCACCTATTATTCCACGCTGGCGATATGCATTCATTCGGAGACGGCCCATCCCTTTGATACCGAAAGCAAAGTCAAGTTCGTTGGTGGCCTCAAAACGCTGGCGCTGCGCGTCTGTCATAAGTGAAAAAATAAGGGACTGGCAGAGATCCGGTGTCAGTTTGTCAAACGGTGTAGGCTGAAGCTGTCCGTCCACACGGACCATAGGGGTTGTTCCAGCCGTAATGTGAAGGTCAGATGCACTGTGCTCGTGCATATAGATAAACAAATCACTCATTGTTACCATTGCTGCGTCTCCTGAAAATATAGAGTTAAAAATCTGATAGAAGCTACAGGTTATATTCTACCATAAATAAAAGCATCAGGGTTAGAATAATTCTTCGTCAGATTCCATTGCCTTTAGGAAAGCCTCATCCGGATCTTCCTCCGGCTGCTCAAATCCCGTAGGAACAGACTGAGAATAGCGTTTTTTCGGTGCCGGTGGAAGAGGAAGCTGTTTTATTTCATTCGATCTCTTCTTCCTGGCAGACAGTTTCTTCCTGGCTTTCTGTATAATGGATTCCTTAGCAGACTGATCCGTTTTCCTGCTGATATTCCTTACTTCCGTACGTACAGCTGTCTCAGATTCATAGTTATTTCTTGCTGGTACGGCGCGGGCTGTTTTTGATGTTCCGGTATCAAGAAGCTCTATGGCATTATTATTTATTCCGCGTATAAGCCTGTTCTCTTCAACATCAACCTCAAACTGATATATGAGCGGATCCTGTCTTGATCTCGGCAGACGGTACTGAACAACGTATACAGCAGCATGAAGCGGAGTAGCTGTCCATTTGTCCTCCGCCTGATTAGCTGAGGACGCAAGGAATGAATTAGAGAACCAGCTGCTTATTGTTCCACGTCCGCCTGAAAGCCTGTAATCTTTTACAATTTCCACTGCTTTTTCAAGCTTGTCATTGGTCGTTACCGGAGGAGCCACCTTTACAGGTTCCATTGCCGCCTGATCCTGTTCTTCCTGCGCAGGCTCTGGAGCAGGTGAAGAAGGCTGTTGCGTGACAGATTCAGACTGCTGCTGATTCTGCTGTTCCGTCTGTACAGGAACTGCCTCCTGCTGAGACTGAAGCATATTATCCGGCTGTTCTTCCGCCGGCTGATTCTGCTGCGGCATGGAATTACCCCTGGCTATATTATTACTGCCCCCATTTCTGGATCCGCCTAACACAAACAGCAGTATCACACCGCACAGAAGGCAGATAATCATTCCCATTGCTATAACCAGCAGTTTGTTACTTCTCCCACGCTCCGGAGCCTCGCCTACTGGCATTGACTGCCCGGCATTGAATACAGGAGGCTCGTCATTTTTAACCCTTGAATTTAGAACGGTACTCAAAGTCCCCGCAGCAGGCTCCTTATGTCTGTTTTCAGGCTGAATATAATGCACTGAATCCTGTTCCACAGGCAGGGAGACAGTTGATTTAACCTCTTCATGCCTGTCATTGGGGCTGTAATAGTTTACGGCAGGAGCAGCGGATTCCTCATTTTTACGCAGTTTGCTTGTATTTATCTCAAACTGAGGCAGTACACTGGACGAGTCTGAGGCAACACTCATTCCCGCCAGTTCAAGAGCAGGAGGAAGATCCTCCTCTTTTCTGTTTTCATGAGAAGCCGGCTTTATATCCAGAACACCTGAATCCTGCTGTCTGTGAGATGACTCTCCGTTTTCATCTGATGACACTGATGAAACAGCAGGGCCTTTTGTGCGGTTGCTTTCAAGTGAAGCAAGCTGAACATTAAAGTCAGGGATCTGCTCAAGTTCCGATTCTGTACCATCTTTATTATCAGCAGCTTCTATTGAACGGTGTATTGAAGAAATACTCGCTGGAATATTCTTGATGATTTTAGGCGCAGCATGTTCTGACTCTTCTGCCGGTGCAGGAGGTGCCGGAGCTACAGACACGTCAGGCTGCGGTTCTTCAGTCTCCTCAGAAGCAGGCTCTTCTTCGGCAGGTGAAGGCTCAGGCTGCTGAACCTGCTCTTCCTGAGAGATATTAAACTCCTCCGGAATTTCTTCACCGGCATCAGTAGCCGGGGCCGTTTCCTGCGGAACAGCAACAGGCTGAGGCGGAACATCATTTACATAGTAATCTGAAAAATCATTCTGAATCTCAACAGGAGCTGCGGATGAAGCCGTAACAGGAGCTATATTCAGGAAATCCGTACCTGATTCAGAGCCTTCAGCCGCCATATTCTCTGTTGGGAAAACATCCTGTGGCATGGTATCGGCCTGAACATTCTGCTGCGGTGTTGCATATATATCCGCAGCCCTGAAAGGGTTGGCATCGTCTGCCAGGGCTTCTGTCTGGGAATCCTTTCCTATGGATTCAATAGATGCTGCCTGAAGCAGATTGCCTGAGTCAAACATTTCATCCCAGACATTTACACCTGGCAGCTCCTCCTTTTTTGTTCTGGTTGAGGAGGAAAGCATGGCAGGATCCTTTCCTGCCATGATTGCTTCATATGTTTCCCGCAGAAGCCTGTCCTCGTCATCCATGGAGGCGAGTTCGGTATCTGAGGAAATTTGGGATTCATCTGTTAAAGCTGAATTATTACCTGCACTTACTTCCTCAAGGAGAGGTCCTTCATCCTCTGCAGGCTTTTTTGTTTCTACAGTCTTTTTATCAATCCGGCCCCGGCTGGAAAGTTTTGCGGAACGTATTCCTGACATCGCAGGAGGCTGTACACTTTCTTCTTCTTTTTCTGTTTCAGCAATCGAACGTGGCGAAAGTGAATGTCCGCTATTTCCAAGAGTTATTGGGCCAATACGTTTCGAGGATTTAAGTTTTCCGTCTGAAATTCTGCTGTCTTTCTGTTTTTCCTGCGAAACACTGTCTGTCTTTTTATCCTGTTTTGATTTTTCGTAAAGATATGCAGCGGCGGCAGCTCCGGCAACCTTCTTTACAGAAGAATCTGACTTGTCCGATTCTTCAGATTCTGTTCCGGAAGTAATTTTCCTGCGTACTGAAGAATCATGTTCTTCGGAATCAATGTCTATCACCACGGCAGAGGATGAATGTTTTCTTGAAGCCGGGGTTTTAACCGTCTTTCCTGAAAGCGTGGTGAAATCGTATATAATACCACCAGCCTGCTGCGGAAGCAGATTTAGTGTCTGATCCTCCTCGTCGGGTTCAAAATCTATCTGACCACTGCGGAAATCCTCTGAAAGACTTACTTTTGTAACAGATTCACGCCGTTCAGGCTCTGTTTCCTTGTTCTTCAGTTCATAGAAATAAATCGGCGGCCTGCCCTGACTGTCATTCGAAACATCATAAGGTGCCGAATCTGATGATTTTCTCTTTCCGCCTTTAGTATATGATTTTATTGTTTCTGCGTAACTGTCATCAATCTCTGTTTCTATGGCATCCGAACTGTCCTGTCCTGAATAGTCGGCCCCACTGCCAGAAATAAAACCATCAGCAAAATTTGTGCTTCCTGACTCATCAGTTTCCTGTGGCAGACGCCCCTCTTCCGTAAGTTTTTTTACAGGAAGTTTTCTGCGCGACATTTCCTCAGGTTCAGGAAGAGGATTTGGATCGTCATCAAAAACGCTCTTTCCCCCCTGCCTGTGGGCATTGCTCTTGAAAGTCTGAATAAGCGCACTTATACGCTGGCGTATATTGCCCTCATTCATTTCCTGAAGACTTATCTGTCCAAGGAGAAGATCTTTTTCAAGCCTTACGGAATCAAGTTCCTCTTTTACATTGCGTTCCTTCTTCTCTCCGCCTAATTCCCTGGACACCTCTTTCTGGAAATCGTTTACTTCTTCAGGAGGTTTGTCTGCACCTGATTTTTTATTCTTGTCTTCTCCGAGTATATTTTCAAGCGAAGCAAGAAAATCAAGCATTGAAACCGGGCCTGAAACCTTTTTATCTTCAGTTCCGGCTCCTTCCGTGGCGAAAGGATTCTTTTCAGATTCCGGCAATCCGGCTGCCTTTTTTCCTCCGTTATGTCCGGGCTCCACGGAAGCAGTATCATTTATTCCTGTATAACCTGGAGGGAAATCATCTTCGGCAGGCTCCGGTTCCGGACTGACAAGTTCGGCTTCCACCTCCTGGCTCTGTGTTTCGCTGTCTGTTCTGCTTTCAGACAAAGCTGATTTACTTTTTTCAGCCCCGAAACCAACAGGACTTACTGAAACAGAATCAAAATCAAATTCATTAATTGTTTTTTCAAACCCGGATATTTCTGATTCTGAATTTTCTGAGAACTCATTTCTGTTTTCAGAAGAAGATACAGTGCTGTCTGTTCCGCGGACAAATGACTCATTTTCTATTCCCGCCACGTTTTCAGATTCATCAGTGAATATACTATTTTCTGTGGTGGAACCAGGTGTTTCCTCTGTTCTGTCAGACAGATTAAGCGCTTCTTCCGTTTCAGAAGAATGTGACACGGGAACATCTGCCTGTGCGGACACGGTTTCCATATCTCCGGCAGTTTTTTCATCAGGGATATCAGCCGGAACTGTCCTGGCTGATACGGAAGGGCCACCTGAAGCAGCAGCTTCAAGTATTTTTGAAAATTCAGGAAATTGTGAAGCAGGCTTCCAGTCATCACGGCTGGCATTTATAGAATCTTCATCACAGACAAGGCTTTCTTCCGTAAAATCAGGAGCCGCCAGCAGTTCTGCCGGTTCATACGGTCCCAGGATATTCCCGTCGGAATAAAGCCAGTATTTCATAGTATCCGCGTTAAAAATCTTTCAACAAAAAACATTCCGTAGCGGGAGCTCCTCATGCTGCCGCACGGACAATAAAAACTAAACCATTTCCAGCGCTTTTGAAAGACGCTTTATGGTTTCAGACCTGCCTATGTATTCTATCATTTTAAAAAGTGTAGGGCCGTCTGTCCGTCCTGAAAGGGCTACCCGCACCGGGTGGAAAACCTGTCCGTTTTTGAATTTATGTTCTTTGGCCCATGCTCTGGTGGCGGGCTCGATATTTTCCGCCTTAAACATCTCAATGCCGGAATAAAGTTCCGATATACCTTTGAGTATTTCAGGAACCTCAGGTTTTCTGAACACCTTTTCAACAGCCTCCTGATCATATACAGGGTCCTTATAGAAGAAATCAAGGCGTTTGGGAACATCAGTAAGCAGATGGAATTTTTCATGTTCCAGTTTAATAAGATCAAGCAGGGCCGGACCTTTTGACATATCAAGCCCGGCTTCCTTTATGAAAGGCATGGCATATTCCATTATTTTTTCCGGTGAAAGCATTCTCATGTATTCGCCGTTCATCCATATGAGTTTCTCAGTATCGAAAACAGCCGGGCTGGGCTGACAGCCTGAGACCTCAAATTTCTGTTCCAGTTCACCAGGTCTGAAAATCTGCTGGCTTTCGCTGTTGGACCAGCCCAGAAGGGCAAGGTAGTTGAACATTGCCTCCGGCAGGAATCCGTTTTTGCGGTATTCGCCTATACTTGTGGCACCATGGCGTTTTGAAAGCCGTTTGCCGTCGGGGCCAAGGATCATTGAAATATGTCCGAATATAGGGCATTCCCAGCCAAGAGCCTTGTAAAGCTGTACCTGCAAGGGGGTATTGGAAACATGGTCATCTCCACGCAGTATATGGGTCAAAGACATCAAATGATCGTCTATGACGCAGGCAAAATTGTATGTCGGATAGCCCGATGCCTTAAGCATGACAAAATCCGCAAGCAGATTATTTTCAAATGATACATGTCCTCTGACAAGGTCGTCCCATTCCGTCCTGCCTTCTTCCGGCATGGCGAAGCGGACAACAGGTTTACGTCCCTGTTTTTCCATTTCAGCCTGCTGTTCCGGCGTAAGATTCCGGCAGCCGCATTTGCTCACTCTGCTGCCCTGTTTCTCATGTTCTGCCTGCTTGCGTTCCTCATCATACTTTTCATGCACGCAGTAGCATTTATATGCTTTTTTTTCAGCTATGAGCTGATCAGCATATTTCCTGTAAATTCCAAGAGCCTCACGGTCACTCTGCACATAAGGACCGTCCTTTCCTTTCTCCGGACCTTCAGGCATGGCTCCCTCATCCCAGTTAAGACCGAGCCATTTCATGCTTTCGAATATGGACTGCGCTGATTCCTTTGTGGAACGCTCCTCGTCCGTATCTTCAATACGAAGAATAAAGGTACCATTGTTTCTGCGTGCCAGCAGGTAATTGAACAACGCTGTTCTGGCGCCGCCGATATGAAGATGTCCCGTCGGGGACGGTGCAAATCTTACGCGCATAATAAAACCTCTTACCGCCACAAAAGGCGATACATATTTTTATTTTAGCATATATTAATATTAACTGCGGAAAATATTTATGTGCGGTCTGCAGGCTTACGGGATTGATTATCCGGCATTGCCTGTTAATTCAATACCATGATATAACGCAGGTCACAACTGCTGTATTTACGCACTTTTCGCACAGGACCGGCATGAAATGTAAATGGGGTAAACCCACACATTCCGGTTTCCCGGAAAGAATAACAGCATTTTATCCGTCTATGCTTCCGGCAATCATTCTGCGGGCATGTTCCAGGCTTATATCATCAGCCTCCTGACTGCCTCCCAGCATTCTGGCAATTTCCTTTTCCCTTTCACCGGGGGTCAGTTTTTTTACACTGGCAGCAGCTATGCCATGCTTTACGTCTTTCATAACAAAATAATGATTTTTTCCGAAAGCGGCCACCTGTGGCAGATGCGTAATGCAGAAAATCTGCTTGCTGCCGGACAGCCTGAAAAGTTTTCTGCCAACAAGTCTGCCGGTTACAGCCCCACAGCCGGTATCAACCTCATCAAAAACCTGCACTTCTATCTTATCAGCGCGGGAAAGCACATTTTTCACGGCAAGCATGATACGGGCCATTTCCCCACCTGAAGCGCTGTAACGCAGCGGGCGCAGTGGATAGCCGGGGTTAGCGGTAAACAGATATTCTATGGAATCCCCACCGTGGGAGGTTATTCTGTCCTCATCAAAAAGCACATCGGCACAGAAGCGCACCTCGCGGAATCCGAGACCGTCAGCTTCTTTTATAACTTCCTCCGAAAGCTTCTTTGCCGCCTCTTTTCTCCTGTTACTTAAATTTTCAGCAGCGGCATGCAGCTTTTTTTCGGAAACAGCAAGCAGCCTTTCCGTTTCCTCGCGGTCAAGCGTCATATCTTCAAGACCGCTGATTCTGGCGCGCAGGTTTTCAGCAGTTTTCATTATACCGGAATAATCACCGCCGTATTTTTTTTCAAGACGTTTTATCTGCTCCATGCGGGAAAGACAGCGGTTCACTTCCTCAGGGTCGGCATGTATATCCTCATTGTACGCCTTTACAGACTCTGCCAGATCATTAAGTTCAATAGAGGCACTGTCAAGGCGCTGAATCTCTCGGCTTAAATGCGGATCATCAAGCGCAAGCTGTCTGAATTTCTCAATGGCTTTTTCTGTTTCAGCAACAGCATTTTCCAGATACCCAGCCGTTTCAGCGGAAAGCACTGAAAGCCTGTCTGCGTTTTTAAGACGCGGCCAGGCTGCCTCAAGTTCTTCTTTCTCCCCCTCTTTAAGCGCGGCACTATCTATTTCCTCAAGCTGATATCTGTAAAGATCCAGCAGTCTTTCCCGCTCGCTTTCGGAAAGAGAGACAGCGGAAAGACTGTCCCGCAGTTTTGCTGTCTGCTCATATAGTGCAGCAACTTCCGCAGCCTCTTTTTCCAGTTTTCCGTAACTATCAAGCAGCCCGCGCTGTATTTCCGGTTTAAGCAGGCTCTGATGTTCATTCTGTCCATGAAAATCTATAAGAAAACTGCCAAGACCTGAAAGTTTTGATACAGAAACCGCCCTGCCGTTTATCTGCGCCTTTGTTTTGCCGTTTGCGGACGCCGTGCGTGTTATCCTTACACAGCCATCTTTTATGCCGAAGGAAGCAGCCATATCTTCCGGAATATTTCCGGCCCTGAAATGCCCTTCCACGAAAGCGGATGCCTCACCTGGCCTTATTATATCTGAACCGGAGCGCTCGCCAAGAAGAAATCCAAGTGCTGATATTATTATTGATTTCCCGGCACCGGTCTCTCCTGTAAGTATATTGAGCCCGCGTTCCGGCTCAAGTTCAAGGTATTCCATTACCGCAAAATTCTTAATGACAAGTTTTTCAAGCATCAGCGTTCACCCCAGCGCAGCTTTGTGCGCAGCGCGGCGAAATAATCATATGAATCAGGAACAAGCAGCTTAAGCCTGTCAGGATACTCTCCCACCTCTACAATGTCCCCTTTTTCAAGACGGAAATTTTCCTGTCCGTCTACAGACACGGTAAATTCCTGCCTGCCGCTTTTTGTGCCAAGCATTTCCACAGAAACTGTTTTATCCGCCGGAAGTATCAGCGGGCGCTGTGTAAGCGCGTGAGGGCAGATAGGCGTAAGTATGAAAACGGAAAGTTCAGGCGAGGCAATAGGCCCGTACGCAGCAAGGCTGTAAGCCGTGGAACCACTCGGCGCGGCTATGATAAGCCCGTCACCGAAATATTTTGTAAGCAGCGTGCCATTCCGTCTTGCCTTAAGACCGAAAGCACGTGGCTCGGAACTGCGTATTATACAGTCATTCAGCGCAGGCATGGGTCCGAAAACGGTTTTGCCGCTTCGCCGTACACTTACGGAAAGCAGCATTCTTTCTGTCAGATTGAATTTACCATCGAGAAAATCAGAAAGGGAGGCAAGAAAATCCTCCTGCGTTATGCAGCTGAGAAAACCAAGACTGCCCGCATTTATACCCAATACCGGAATACCGGGCGAAACTGCGCGGCGGGCCACATGAAGTACAGTACCGTCACCGCCAACGGCAAGCGCCACGTCGGCGGGCTCAATTAGTCCATTACCGTCTTTCTTCCCGGAATTAACGCATATTTTACGCACACATACCGCACCGGAGAGACGTTTCTCAAGTTCAGCAGTATATGCTACGGCGTTTTCACGTCCAGGATTATAAAAGAGCGCAATGCTCTTTATTTTTTTCATCTCAGTTTTTCTTCGCTACTTTGGCCCAAGTGTCTTTCAGGGTCACAATGCGGTTGAACACCGGCGCGCCAGACTTTGAATCCTTAGGGTCAGCATAGAAATATCCGAGGCGTTCAAACTGCCAGCGTCCGCCTTTTTCCGCTGCCGCCAGGGAAGGCTCAACATAAGCCTGAACAGTTTTAAGTGAGTCAGGGTTCAGATTTTCCTTGTAATCATGCCCTTCTGCAATATCTTCCGGCAAAGGTACAGAGAACAGTGTTTCATAAAGACGCACTTCGCATTTTACAGCATGTTTAGCAGAAACCCAGTGAATGGTTCCCTTTATTTTGCGTCCGTCCGGTGCATTTCCGCCCCTGGAGGCTGGGTCATACGTACAGTGCACTGCCTTTATTGAACCATCAGGATTCTTATCTACAGAAACACACTTTACAATATACGCCGCGCGAAGACGTACTTCCTTTCCAGGAGAAAGTCTGAAATATTTCGGCGGAGGTACTTCACGGAAATCATCTCCCTCTATGTAAATTTCCCTTGAAAACGGCACTTTTCTCACACCCAGCTCCGGTTTCTGCGGATGATTGGCCACTTCCATTTCCTCTTCCAGCTCTCCCGGGTAATTATCAATAATAATCTTTACCGGATTGAGCACGGACATGGCGCGCGGGGCATTTACATTAAGTTCATTTCTTATGGAATTTTCCAGAAGCCCTATCTCTATTGTACTGTTGAATTTTGCCACGCCTATAACATCAAGGAACGCACGTATAGAGGAAGCAGTGTAGCCACGGCGACGTATACCGGTTATAGTAGGCATTCTCGGGTCATCCCAGCCTTTAACATAGCCTCCCTTTACAAGTTCAAGCAGCTTGCGCTTGCTCATAACCGTATAACTTAAATTCAGCCGGGCGAACTCTATCTGCTGCGGGTGATGAATATCAGGCAACTGATCGAGGAACCAATCATAAAGCGGTCTGTGATCCTCAAATTCCAGTGTACAGATTGAATGAGTTATCCCCTCTATGGAATCCTCGAGGCCGTGCGCCCAGTCGTACATCGGATATATGTTCCACCTGTTTCCCTGACGATGATGCTTCGCGTGCAGTATGCGGTACATCACCGGGTCTCTCATATTGAGATTAGGGTGCGCCATATCTATCTTCGCACGCAATGTATGGCTGCCGTCTGGAAATTCCCCGTTTTTCATTTTTTCAAACAGTGCCAGATTTTCTTCCACAGTGCGGTTTCTGTAAGGACTTTCCTTTCCTGGTTTTCCTGGTTCCCCGCGGTAAAGGCTGACCTGTTCCGGTGTAAGGTCACAGACATAGGCCTTTCCGGCTTTTATAAGCTGTACTGCCCATTCATACATCTGTCCGAAATAATCAGAGGCGAAAAGAGCCTTTCCATCGTAAAAACCATCAGTAAGCCATTTTACGTCATCAATAATATTATCCACGTATTCCTGCTCTTCCTTAGACGGATTTGTATCGTCAAAGCGCAGATTGAAAAGGCCACCGTAATCCCTTGCTATGCCACTGTTAAGGCATATTGATTTGGCATGACCGATATGGATATAACCGTTAGGTTCCGGAGGGAAGCGCGTATGCACCTTATGCCCGAAACGTCCGGTCTCATTATCCCTGTCAATCATGTCGCGGATAAAATTCCTTACATTGCTTTCTGTGTCTTTGTTCAGTTCTGATTTTTCGTTTTTCATGTTAACTTTACACCTTGAATCTTAATCAATACCGGCGCGGCTGAAGTTTCTTTTTACCGCAACCATTTTCTCATTCAAACAATATATCTGTTATAAGCTGTTCATTTCCCTCATGACAGTCCGGAGTGCTCCAGCGTCCGTTCTTCATTATGGAGGCGCATTTTCCGTTATTGGTTATCCTTACGTCATTTACTTTCCAGTCATATGGCTCTCCTCTGCCAGCATAACCGTAAACCTGTTCCGGCCATGCCAGATGAACAGTTCCGCTTGAAACCGGCCATATCTGCTGAATATTCGCGCCGGAATGTCTCGCAGGAGAAAGCGAGTCATACATGTAGTCATTCATAGGCCCGAAAGGCAGATAAATATTTTTTATACGCACTTTCTGAGAAAGATCGGCAAGTCCCCTGAAATTATTTTCATCAAGTGAAGTAAACAGAACAGCATTAAGTGAATATCTGCCTTCAGCGTAAACAGCATCTGAAAGTTTTTTGCCGTTCATGCCCGGATTCACAAGGAAAATTCCTTTTTTATCCACTATGAGCGCAGAGGACACATTCCTGTTTCCAAAAAGCAGAACATGTTCCTTTACATTAAGCCTGCCTATGGAACCAAGCAGTGAATTTGCCAGGACAAGGAAGAATCCCAGAGCCGGGAAAAGATAACGTGTAAACCCGAGAAGCGGCCAGTGCAGAAGGGTCCACGCCAATACATAAAAACCTGCTATGACCAGTGCAGAAGGTTCAGGCACATTTACTGCCGCAAGCGGGAAAGCAGCAAAAATCTTTATCAGGAATATGAATATCTTCATAAAGACAGATGTAACAAGCGATATTATACCGGTTACAACGCCAAAAGAAGGGAACAGTGCCAGCAGGAAACCTAGTGTCATCGCAATACCTGCCGCCGGCACAAGAATAATATTTGACACAAGCGATACAAGTGAAACCTGATGAAAATACACAGCCATAAGCGGATAAAGGAACAGCTGCGCAAAGAAACTTACGGCAAAAAGGCTCACTATTCTGTAAGCAAGCCCGGCAGCAAATTCTCCTTTTTTAGTCCGCCGGATATTGAAAAGCACATCGCAGGTATGTCTTATGCGGTCATTCCATATTGATGTTCCTGCTATAAGACCGTAGGCAGCAAGAAACGACATCTGAAAGCCCACGTCAAACAGTGAACGTGGTGAGAACGCAAGCAGCAGAAATGCCGCAAGAACAAGTGAATGGAAACCTCCGCTTTCCCTGCGGCACATAAACGCCACAAGTCCTGTTGCAAACATTATATAAGCTCTTACAAGCGGAGTATCAAGTCCACCCGCCACAACATAAAAACCTGAAACAAGAAGAGCCAGAAAACCTGAATACCTGCGCCTTAGCCCGACAAAAGCGCAAAGCGCATAAACAACGACAGTTACAAAACCGACATTCGAACCTGAGGCCACCAGAAGATGCATGGCACCTGAACGCTGGAAGGCATCTTTAAGTTTTTCATCAACACTGCGCTTTTCACCAATTACAACTCCTGAAAGCACAGCTGCTTCATCAGCGGAAAGATTTTTAGCGAATGAATCCAGTACACGTTTGCGGAATCCGGAGGCAGTTCTTATATAACCTGGTGCAGGACTTATGGACTCCACAGGGGACATGGCACGGGCTTCAGCACTTATACCACGACGGAACAGATAGGATGCCCAGTCCAGACCACCAGGAATATAACTTCCGGCAGGTTCATGAAGATCAGCAACAAATCCCACCCGGTCGCCATAAGACATATCTTTTAAATCTGCGGCATATACCATAAGCGAGGATTTTACCGGCTTGTGATAAATAGAAACATTATCTACAGCGAAGCGCAGTTTTCCATTCTGTTTTACCGGATATTCCGCTATACGTCCTTCAACAAGAGCGCCAAGCCTCGGCATACTGAATGGCGGTACATCTGGCGGTTTTACAAAACGGCTTTTGAACGCGATTATAAATCCGCAGAGAATCACAAGCATTATAACAAGCGGTCTTTTATAATAAGAAAGCAGCATATTCAGATAACAGTCCTTCCGCGCAGGGCGCAGCTTAAAGTTACTTCATCCATATAGTCTATATCCCCACCCAGCGGAACCCCGCAGGCAAGGCGTGTCAGTTTAACTCCGGAAGATTTCAGTGCGTTTGTTATATAAATTGATGTGGCTTCCCCGTCAGCATCCGGGTTAAGCGCAAGAATTATCTCGCGCGGCTTTATCTGCGGATTCCGTACCCTTTCAATCAGTTCATTGAATTTTATCTGCGATGAGCTGACACCTGACAGCGGGGAAACAGCCCCGTGAAGCACATGATATATGCCGTTGAAAGTCTTGGATTTTTCTATAGCGGCCACATCCTGTGGATGCTCCACCACGCAGATAACGGAATGATCCCGCGTGCTGTCAGAACATATTGAACAAAGCCCTTTTTCCGTATAATTCCAGCACTCCGGACAATATCCGACGGATTCTTTTACAATATGAAGTATATCCGCCAGCCTGTCAATTTCAGGACCGGAAGCGCGTACGACATAAAGAGCAAAGCGCTCCGCCTGTTTGGGGCCAACTCCAGGAAAACGGCGGAAAGCCGTTATAAGATCATCCAGCGCTTTCATAAAACCCTGTTCACCCTTGTTATGCTCTGCCCGAAAACCTCGCGCAGCAGCGTGAAATCAGCAGGAACTTCTTCAGGCGGTACAAATTCCAGTCTTGCGGCCTGATGCCGCGCAGGGCTGCCTGTACCAGCCGGTCTGTTGTCCATACCAGTGGCTGAAGTTCTGCCTTTGTCAGCGCCTGATATTTTTTCTGTCCTCACTTCATTTGATTCAGCCACGTGAACAGTCTTTAAATCCCCGGCAGCAGTCTTTTTCAGCACTGGCGGAGTTTCTTTCCTGATACTTTTTTCAGCAGCAGAATTTTTCTTATGTGCCGTCTGTTTTTTCTGTGCCGGTTCAGGAGGTGCTTCTTCTATTTCCGTAATTTCAGCTGCCTCTCCTTCCTCAGGCAGAGGTTCTTCATCATATCCAGAATCATCAGAGCCATCCGTACCGGCATTGTTACCAGAGGAACGTACAATATTTACATCAGACGCGGTATTGCTTATGGACACTGAAGAAGGCTCCGCTTCTGAGACCTGCCTGTTCTCAGGAAGAAGATCCGGTACGCTTACGGCAGAAGAATTCTTCGCCGCATCTGGCCCGGAGGTAACAATAAAATCAATTTTTCTTCCTGTTATCTCCTGCATTATTGCGCTTACATCGGCAAGAGCATATGAAACCCTGTTAGCGTAAAAAAGATTCTGCGCCACAAGGGTAACAGTCCCTGCCGCATCATGGCGTATACGGCATGATGCCAGTTCATTATAAACCATAGGTCTTTCAACAGAGATTCTGCCAAGTGTTCTGCGCCACGCATCGGCAAACGTAGCAGAATTAAGTACAGCAGGCCCCTGTGAAGGCTGTGGAGACATATCTGCGGCATGTTCCGGTAATTCCGGTACCGGATTGCCATGGGCCGTATTATGCCCGTCACAGTGACTCAGCTCATCTTTTTTTTTTGCGGTTCCGTATGAACCGCCGGATATCAATGTCTGGCCTGCAGATGAAGAATCATAAGAAGCCCCGCCAGCTTCAATTTTTTTCTCAAGTTCCTCAAGCCGTATTACAAGAGATGTTATATCCTGCGGAACCTCAATGAGCGTAAAAAGCCCTACTTCAGCAGCAACAGCCATGGCATCGGAATACTGAATCTCTTTTATAAGAACAGTAAGCTTTCTTGCGAGCCTGGCAAGCTGTGAAGGTGTGACATTGGAAGGAAGCCCCCTGACTGGCTCGCTTTCAGCAGAATAACCCATTTTCGCAAAAAAGGCCTCCGACATAAGATTGCGAAGCTCTCTCAATGTGGAAAGGACATCATATCCTTCTGAAGAAATACGGTCAAAAGCATTGTGAAGTGAAGTGGCATCGCGGCTAATCAGGGAAATAGCAAGAAGCTGAAGCAGTTCTGCTCCAGGTCTGCCCAAAAGCTCATTCAATACAGAAACCTTTATATCATTGCCACAGAACGAGGCCGCACGGTCCAGCAGTGTGAGCGCATCGCGCATGGCTCCGCCGCAGGAGCGTGTTATAAGCCTAAGCGATTCTGAATCAACAGAAATTTTTTCCTGGGCTGCCACATATTTAAGCCGCGCCGTGATATCATCTTCCGGAATAAATCTGAACCGGAAACACTGTGAGCGGGAAAGTATTGTTGGAGGAACCTTCTCCTGCTCAGTGGTGGCCATTATAAAAACCACATGGGACGGCGGTTCCTCAAGAGTTTTCAGAAGGGCATTGAAGGACCCTTTTGAAAGCATGTGAACCTCGTCCAGAATATAAATCTTGTATTTATCACGCGAAGGCGCGAAATTGACCTGGTCCACAATAACACTGCGCACATTGTCAACAGCGGTATTGGAGGCCGCGTCAATTTCTATAACATCAAGTGACTTGGATCCGGCAATTTCAACACATGAGGCACATCTGCCACACGGATTCCCGTTTTTGTCCGGATTCTGGCAGTTCAGTGTCTTTGCAAGAATACGCGCCACTGTGGTCTTTCCGCAGCCACGTGGTCCATAGAACACATATGAATGGGCCACCCTGTTAAGTTTTACGGCATTAACAAGTGTGGTTTTAACAGCTTCCTGCCCAATAAGGTCAGAAAGTGTCATCGGACGGTATTTTGCTGCCAGATTTTCGTACATTTGGTTAATAATTCTTTAAAAATAAAAGCCGCGCGGACCGGCATGGCCCGCACGGCTGCACACTAATAGTATTATTCAAACTTAAGGCCAACACCGGCGGAAAGGAAACCGTCATTGTGTCCGGCCATCTCACGTACCTGATAGCTTACATTAGCTGTGAGCATGGCAAAATCAAGATATGCCCCAAACTCATAGTTATTGCTGTGATCAGGGTTTCCGGCAGGAACATCATAGTTAACTTTGGAATAACCTATATACGGAGTAACTATCGGGAAGAAAGGAATGTCCATTTTTATATTAAAGGCATTGTCCGGATGCGCACCCAGAAGTGCGTAGTTAACGCCGTTCACAAAGCCAGATGTAACACTGTCCTTGTCACCGTAATCATAGTATGTATACCCGGCAGAAAGATTTATCATCAGAATTTTGGCTCCGGCGAAAATCTGATATTCTGTCTGTGCAGTCTCGAAATCAGGCATACAGGCAACTTCTGTTTTATGCTTCGCATATTTAATACCGGCACCTACATCTATGCGGGTAATGCCATCGCCACCAACGGCAATACCACGGTTTCCGGGACCAACAAGCCGGGAATGTGTGTCACCCACCGGATTCAGTGAAATTGTAAAATCAGCTCCAACGAACTGATTGGAATATTTTCCCCATGCCTCGTCGACATCAGGAGTCATTCCGCCATAAACTCCGAGAGTATACACATTTGTCTCACGGGCAATGCGGAGCGCATATGTATCATAATCCTCAATATCTTTTGCCGTGTAGTGCTTCCACGAAGGTTCAATAGCAAGATTATCAAGGCCAAGCAGCACATTGACATTTGTACCCTTGTAATCATCCTCGCCGCTTACAGTACCGGCGCTGCCACTTATATACAGCGCATTGGCATTTACGGAAAGAGACAACAACATAGTCAGCAGAGCAAACAGTTTCTTCATAAAGTTCCCCTTTATTGAAATTTACTAATAACATTATATTAATTTGGGACCTAAAACAAAAGGAATAATATTCACCACAAGCAAAGGTACAGACCACTTCAAGAAAAAGCACACAACTGCACCATAACGACATAAGGCATATAAAACTTGAAAATATATTTATTTTATATTAAACTATCATTAGTATAAAAATTTTAAATATTATTCAGGAATGCGGATTTTATTATGAAAAAGAATAGTGAAGAAAAAAAAGAATACCACCTTACGCTTTCATTCTTCAATGCGAAGAACAGGGCCTCGGCAGCCTGCATAGCCGCATTTCTTATAGCAGGAGGCCTGGTTTTCATTTTTATGGCTTTTATGGGAGAAAAGGATCTGCGCAGGGATGACATGAAATTCAGCTACGGTAATGTCCTGCGCGAAGCTTTTTCACCAATAGAAGATTTTTTCACAGGCAGGGACAAGGCAGACAAAGCCGAACAGATAGCCCGTGCCAGAATGCACAGCAGGGGAGTTGAGCTTCCTGATGAGATAGTAAATATAAATGACTGGCTTGACGCTCCTGCTGAAGGAAGCGCTGCATACGGTGGCAGTGCTACGTCCGGAACAACGGCAGGTTATTCCAAAAAGGCGAAAACTGAGGGAAAACGTAATCCAGGTGAAGACCTGCAGTACAGAAAAATGGAAGCCGCCCTTGGAAGTTCTTCATTCGGCGGTGCTGGGGGAACAAGCAAGACTTCAGCACAGACCTCATCATTTTCAGGTGAAACCGTATCAAAGTCAGCAGTAAATACTGCAAACGGTAATAAAACAAAATCCTCAAAAGGCAGGGATGAAAAACCTTCGGTAAAACAGACACTCCAGGAAGTAAGACAGGATTTAAGTACGGCCCTTACAAGCGGCTCGGCTGTAACGGCAAAAACAAGCTGGGGAAGCAGGTTTGACGGAAGCACAACTTCCTCATTCAGCAATGCGGATAAGGCTGCCACAGGAAAGCTGGCTTCCGCATATGGAGACAAAGGTCTTGTAAAACTTGACGGAATTAAATCCGGAGAGATTGAAAATCTGAAAAAAGACGGTAGCAAGAGCATACCGGAGGCAAGCGTTCCAAAAATGGATGAAGAATCAGCTGCCAACCGCGCCTCTGAGACAACCTCATCATTAAAAGATGCATTTGATTCGGTTTCCGGTTCCCTTGGAAACAGTATTTCAGATGGGATAAAAAACAAACAGGAAGAAAAAGATTCGGACAAAGAAAAATCCGGAAAAGACGCTGCCACTTCAGATACCGCTGCCGAAGGCGGAATGTCAATGGCCTCTGTTCCCAACGCCAAAAACGAGCCGCCTGATAACATAAAACAGGTAATGGAAAATACCAGATGCAGCGGGGACTATTCAAAGATATTAAGCGAAAAAAAAGCCATAACCTACGAGGATACAAAAGTAAATTACACTCAAAATGACGACGGCAGCTGGACTGTAACCTATGAAGGCAAATACGCCATGGTGGACTTAACCAATGGTGGCGAAAGAACCAAGGAAGGCACTTATAAAGACACATTCCATATAGATGCTAAAGGTGAAAAGGCCGATCTGGTAGGAATCATACAGGATGGAGAGGTATGGCTTGAACCTGGTGAACCGGGAGCTGTAGTTACACCTAAAACAAATTCAATAGCACCGTTTAAATAGCTATTATTTTATCAAAGTACATATGTTTAAGCGGGCTGTTCTGTACGTCATATTGATGTACAAACAGCCCGCATTTTTTTACTAATTAAACCTGAAAATACGGGCATGGTCCTTCTTTTCATGGTCATACTGTGAGGTCTTTAAAACTGCTGTATGGCAGACCCTACGCAACATAAGACATAATCTACGCAGGAATGATGAAGGAAAACTATTCATTCTTACATAAAAAATCCCGCCTGTTTATAAGCGGGATTTTAATGATAAGAGCAAAACATTGATTCAGTCAATACTTTCAGCATCTATCTCATATACAATGTTTTTGTATTTCTTTACTGCATCAGCCGCAGCCTTCTTAGCTTTTGTTCTGTTAGCAGATGTAAGCTCTTCTTTAGCTACATCCAGCATATCCTTGGCAAAGTCTCTGTCTTCCCTGTCCGCAAGAACTGAGGCCCATACATAAGCTTGCACAGGATCTGCCTTGCCATTTCTTCCGAACATATAATCCCTTGCAAGAGTTTCAATAGCTACATTATCCCCTTTGCTTGCGCCAGCAATAAGCCATTGGCGTGCTTTTGCTTTATCCTGCTTTACCTTACTGTTTCCAATTGAATAAACAGTAGCAATAGTTGCCGCTGCCCCCACATATCCAGCATTATATGCCTTTTCAAGCCATTTTACAGCACCAGCATAATCATTTACTCTTTTCTTGCCATTTGGCCAGCCGTAAAAGTAAATCTGCCCAAGATACAGACAGGCAATAGAACATGAGTCTGACTGCTCATACTTCCTGGCGGCGGCAGCATACCAGCGTGCAGCAGATTCATAGTCTGTTTTAACGCCGTTGCCATAATAGTACATTCTGCCAAGGCGTATCTGAGCACTCTCATCATCTTTGGCAGCGGCCTTGCGGTAGAATTTTTCAGCTTTGGAAAAATCCTGTTTCACAACATCGCCAGTAAAATACATTGTTCCTGCCATTGTGGCAGCACGGACTACTCCGGCATCAAAAGCCTTATCCAGCCATTCCACGGCTTTGGCACCATTGACCTCTGCACCATCCCAGCCGTATTTATAATCCATGGCAACATCCATGGCGGCTTCCTTATTGCCGCTGTTATAGGCTTTTATTGCGTCTTTGTAGCTGGTCTGCTGGGCATAAACAACGGCAGGAGCAAAAGCTCCCGCCGTCATCGCTGCCGCAAACAAACCCGTCAAGAGTTTTTTTGCAGTCATCGTTTACTCCTTATTTACATATTTTTCCGGCGAAGTTCTGTGAATAATTCATCTCCTTGCCGAAGTTATATGTTGTCTTGCTGTGGTTATATGTAGCTGTGGCGCTTACTTTTACAGCAAGGACATCAGCACTAACATTAAGACTACCGCCTATAGAGTTACTTGAAGTTCCCTCTTCCGCAGTAAGAGTTACTTTCTTGAAATGCCAGGAGTTGGAGTTCTTACTATACGCACAGTAGGCATTGGTACGGAATATGAATTCTTCCATTTTCTTCTCCGAAGAGAAGTTCGCACCGAATTCCTTATCCGCTGTGCCGTTAAGCCTCGGAAGCGGCTGTGGCGCGTCCATATGCGTATTTCTGGCATCACTGTGTCTGAGTGAATAATCAAACACTGTTGCAGTAACCTGAACTTTGTGCCAGGTACCATCAAGTTTTCTGTCCTTTTTGGCAATCAGCTTGCCATACTTGTCAACCTGTTTCTGAGGCCAGCCCTTAAGCTGACCGTTACGGACTCTGTTACATGCATCTTTCTCCGTATACATAAAGCAGGTATTAGCCCCTGATCTTATGTCGGCATAAGAAAGACATACATCAGGGAATCCCTCGGAGAGAAGACCGTCGCATACTTTTACAGTTATCTTATTGTTTTCAGCATCATAAACCGGGACAACCTGGGGTTTGTTTACAAGAATGATATCCTGCAGAACATCCGGTACTTTTCCTGTAGACTGCCCATTGTCTGTCGTAGGCTTTGTGCTGGACGGAGTTGTATTAGTAGGCTTCGGAACAGTGGTATTTGTATTATTATGGTTCACAGAGCTGTAGTTCTGAGGCTTTGATGTTTTGCAGGCATTTGTTGAATAACCTGCATTTTTACACAGCGTAGCCCATCTATCGTCAGCCTCTTTACGCTCTTTTGTCACTTCATCCTCTATTTCACGTTTTCTCTTATCTATCTCTTCCAGCCTTGTTTTATTTTCAGGCGTATTCGGCTTTAGGCTATCTTCTTCAGACTGTAATTCATCATATTCTCTGCGGAGAGTATGCACTTTGCCTGTATGGTTAAGCCATTCCGTATCGTTCTTATCCATACCTGGAGCAAGGTTCTTATACTCTTCCCATACAGGAGAAGCGACCTTATTCTTTTTGGAATACTTGCTTCTGTCATTGGCCCACTTCTGGGCATCAATGATATCCTGATAAGTACAGTTATTCTCGCCATTAGCACAGACAGAACGCGTAGTGCCGCCTTGATTTCCGCCATTGCCGCCGTTGTTACCGCCGCCCTGGTTTCCACCATTGCCTCCGTTATCACCGCCGCCCTGGTTTCCGCCATTGCCGCCGTTATCACCGCCGCCCTGGTTTCCACCATTGCTGCCTTCACCACCGTTCATATTGAACTTTTCAGAAAGAAGCGAAAAATGCTTTGAATAGATAGATTTAAGTTCACTAATTCTACCATTAAGAATTTCCGCACGTTTCTCCTGATCTCTAAGTACGAAAGGTATTTCTACAACAAGACGATACCCAGGAGCATAGAATTGTGTCTTGCTCATAGCTGATTTATCTCCCTGGGCTTTTTCATCTAACTCTATAAGTTTTTCAACAGATTTAGGGAAAGAATCATCAATTGTAAACGGAGAATCTGTTTCCCAACTGTTGACCTCATCACGTCTTACCTGTTTCGCAGCTGTCGCATATTTTTCATTTAGAGATTTTTCATTGGTATCTTTCTCATCTATACCGAAATTATGCGCAAGTCCTCTCCACACTCTTGCCTTAGCAGACGGAGCATCTTGTGGAAGAGGCTCATCATTAGGAGCACAAAGAATTCTCTCTGCTTTTACCATAATAGCAGCAACGTCGACAGGAACAGGCACAGTTCCATCTATTTTCTTAAGGAAAACACCAATTTTCGTCTTAAGATCCTTTTCTGTATCATTTAGTCCTTCTCTTAATCCATTGACTAAAGGAATATACTGGTTAATATACTCATTATCATGTACCTGAGTATTTGTCTTACGACTTTCCTCTATGTATTTATCGATAATCTTGAAAGCATACCCATAAGCAGCAATGCGTTCTGTTTCTTTAGCTGTAATATAAAGATCATACTTAGCCTGATATTCAGCTATCGCATTTTCTATAAGTTTCTTTTCATCAATCGTTATAGCTACAGCGATATTGCTATCCTTGTCCCTTTTTATAAATTTTTCAGGTTCAGCCTTCATTGCCTGAAGTTTTTCAAGGAAAAGCTTTCCCTCATTTGCAACATCACGATATGAACTGCTTATTTCGTTAAATGTATTTACAAGCTTATCATTTCTTTCTTTATCAATTGAGGCCGCTTTATTGATATGCCAGTATATTTTATCAAAGGGGAAATGTATACCATCTCCTTCCCTCTCACTAACATATGTGTTTTGAGCCGTTAAGGAAGCCTCAAGTCCCTTTTGTGACTGGGAATTCTTTTTCACCTTAGCTAATTCAGACATAAATTTCTTAACGCCATCATCATACATGGTGACATATTTCTCGAATTCTCCATCTTCCTGTTTTACGAGTTCATCCTTAGGATCAATTTCAGGCTCACTGCTTTCACCACCAGCAGCAACTTCACCGTACATATCCTTATACTCTTTTCTAGTATACTTACCACAGATACAGTTATCTTTCCAAGAATCTATGGTTTTCTGCTTTTTGGATGAAGCTATAATTTCGATATTTCCTCTTACACAAGATGTGGTGCCAGCTTTGTTTTTCTTGTTTGTATCGATTGGGGCAAGACAATAGTACTTTGTTATTCCATCGACATCTTCATTAAAAAGTAAGGCTGTACCTTTTTTAGCCGCATCGCCAATAAAACCAGTAAGTGCACTGACTCCGGCTTTTATACATTCTTTAGCAATTTCCTGTGGAAGATATTGCCAATATAATTCCCATTCTATGGCCTTCTTCTGACGAGCTTCTGCAGCTTTGCAGGCGAGAGTCTCGCATTTGCCGGAGTGTTTGTGTGAATCGTGCGGGCCACCATTAGAGGGTCCTTTGTAACCTTCACCGCCACCCATGCTGCCACCGCCAAAACCACTGCCCGGGCCGTCGCCTGGTATATCAGATATTTTAACACCGTTGGCATTATCCAGAGACTTTATGGCATTGGCTCCGCTGAAGTATCCGCCCTGGGCATCGCCCTGAGCACGGAGTTTTTCAATTCCGCTCTTGTTGCCACTCTTGGGTGTACTGGCAACACCTTTGTATCCGGCAGAAGCAACTGGATTTACCATGGTGCTCTGTTTAGCAGACACATTGGATTTTATAGGAGCGCTCAGTTTGCGTTTGGAATCACCGGATGATGATGTTCCGCCAGCGCTGGCAATGCTTCCGAGACCGCGGAACCCCGCAGCCATACGGGGAATAACCGTAGGAGCGCCGGCTGATTTAACAGCTTCAGAGGCACCGTTTCTGGCCGCGTCACGCACTGAATCGCGCATATCGTCCATATCAGGTGACGAAGATGATGATGAAGACGAACTGTCTCCACCTGCGCCTTCGCCGCCACCCATGGGCGTATAATCAATCATTGGAGGCTGATCGGACTGCGCTCCAAGAATAAGGGATGAGGGATCTCTTGCGCTAAGGGGCGTTATGACTTCACCAGCACCATCCGCGCTGCCCTGGCTTAAGGCATTGATTCCCGGTTCATACAGGCTGGCAGAGCCAGACTGTGAATCACGGGAAGAAAAGCCCGAAGTGAGCATGTTCGCAGAGTCCGCAGGTTTAGACATCATGTATTCGGCGACAGGAGCTGCCACCAGTACGCTCAGACCAACACCCACCAACGCAAGATCTCTGCGGGAGAGGCCTTTGAGCCGTTCCATGATTCCGCCCATAGACCGGGAGAACTGTGATTTCCCGATCTTCGATGCGCTTCCTCTTCCAAAGAGTGAAGCTACACCGGACGTCTTTGATTTTTTGTCGTTTCCATTTGAGAGGTTCATAGTTTCCTCCAGTTGTTTTTTCTATTCTTTCCAGATAAAAAAACAACCAAAAAGTATCAGACAACATTCGCTTCCGACACTTCTTACTGAAATTGTATCATTAGCGCGTCAAAAAAACAAGGCCTATAAGGTAACAAATCATATAGGACTTTGGACCTACACAAAACCGGCAGAAGCCTGTATCTGACACAAAAAAATATTACGATAAAAAAGCACGGCATTATGATAAGTTCATAATGCCGTGCCGTTTTACAGGTCATTTAAGACAGACGGTTTCTATGACAGATTACCAGTTACTTTTTACTTGCCACCGTCTTCTGTTTCAGAACTTGCGTTTCCATTTTGTAAATCAGAACCGTCACCTATCTTGACCCCACTCCAGTCATTAAACATACCAGTTAAGAAATTTTCCATATCTGTTGTTGTCATAAGTATGGCACCAACAACCAATCCTAGAGTCATTATGACGAAAGCAAAACCCAATGTTGCCAGCAAAGCTTGCCCAAAAGAACAATTTATTTTGTAATCATTGAATTTTTCGCAACCGACGGCTTCACTGCCTGAGTTTGCACTGCCTGCACCTATATTAACTCCAGCACAATTTTCAGAACTGGCTTTTTTTATAACATTTTCTGCTTCATAACAGTTTTTCTTTAACTGATTTACTTTATCATTCCATCTGTCACGTCTTCTTTTTGCGCGAGGCCAATATGAACAACCAGGAGGATTTTCAAAATCCATACCATCCATTATTTCCTGGCTTTTAGCAAGAATACTACTAGTTTCCTCTTCAGCTGCAGAAAAGCCATTCATACACTGCTCTATATCGCCCATTCTGCTATTTGCAGCACTTAGATTACTTGCATAAGAACCGGAAGGCACAACTATTGGCTCTCCTGTATCAAGCAAATCACCTGAAACAGAGTTACCATCGAAAATACCTCCAGATATGGAGTCATCAACTTCCGGTGTTATATCGTTATCACTTGTAAGCAACAGGGAAGCATAGGCATAAGCCTCATTCATCTGTGTCTTGGCTAATTTGTTTCCACGGTGAGCTCCAGTAAAAGCATTAGCACGTTTGGTGCGTCCCATCTTTCTCCATGAGAAACCAGATACACGGCCAGCAGATGCCATTTTACGTGGATTACCTGAACGAGGAATACGCTCACCCACCTCTCGTGAAACCTTTGAGGCCAAAGCAGAATTTTTATTATCAGCTCCACCCTTTGACATAATGGTCTTTGAGCCCATAAACGGAGCGAAGGCACTGTTGGAACCTAACTCCATGGCGCGATATGCACTATCTTTTCCCTCTGCAGATTCGTCACCGTTTTGTTCATCTCCGGCTTCTCCTCCGCCACGTGCCATAGCTATCATTCGGGATAAATCAACACCATCTCCCGTGGCACCTGTTTCATTCTTATTTGCTTCGTTGGCCACACCCTTTATGCCATACTTGTTTTTTGTTTTATCCTTGATTTCAGCAGGCCCTATGTCGCTGATGTCACCATTCAGAAATTTCATTGAACTGAATTTTCCAGACGGAAGCGGGGCGTTGACCTTGCTGAAATATTTCTGCCAGTATGACGATTTTTTACCAGCGCTGTTGTGCGCGGCCTGGGCAATCATATCCTTGTCTGAATACTCAGGAGCCCCAAGGCCAAACGTACGAAGAACAGCAGCTACGGCAGGGTGATTTGTGAAAGCCTTGAAAGCATCGCTTGTCACCACCAAAGGGGCGGAGACAAACAGGGCAAGGAAAAGCACAGCAAAATATTTTCCTCTTCCCTTAAGAAAAAGCAGAAGCAGAGCTCCAAGCGATTTCTTTTTATGTTTTTCAAAAAAGTTATCTTTCATTTTTCCCTCCTTTCCCCGCCGCCATTGAGGCGGGCGGGGTCAAGGTATTCTGCTGTATGCCACATTTTTTGCGGCATATACAGCTTAGCAGAGCATTCCTCTGTTTACAGGGGAATCAGAGAGCTCGTAGGGAAGACTGCTTGTTTTGCATCCTTTCTCATCTTTATGTTTAGGGTCACTGCAATATTTTTGGCCTTCCTCATAGTCAGCTTTTTCAGCAGCACTTGCACCAACAGAGTTTCCAAGCGTCATTCCTATTGTTCCACAAAGACCTGTAATAGCCATTACAATAGTTCCTGCTGTAGCAAGCAATTCTGTAGTGGCTCCGACTACACCTACAGCAGCTGCTGCGACAGCTGCAACAAGCGAAATACTACCAACCGTTAGCCACATATTACCCATTTCATCCTGATGATACACACTCTTAAGCTGCGACGCCAAAACAACCACAGCAATACACAGAGCTATAGCAGCTGCTGCCAATATAGCATAGGCAATATATCCCCAGGGTTTGATTTCAGCAGCAACAGCAGCTGCCATGATAGCTATCATAGCAGCCATATACAGATTTTGTATTGTATTTAATGTATCTTTCCACGGAGAAACGTTTGTCGGACCGTTAGCTCCAGGTATTCCTCCACCTGTGGTGGCGTTATTTGCAGAAGGGGCACCTGTTCCAAGAGGATCAACAGTCATCCCCTCACCTTCACCGAGACCACCGGCCTCAATTGTTTCAGTAGCATCACCTTCTGCAGTCGTACCTTCCCACGCGGCATCTGTTGTCGCACGGGAAGCTTCATAATTTCTTAAGCCACTTGATGCACGGGCCATCATGGCTCCCATAGCCTTGGCCTGACCATAAGCACGTGATCCTTTTCTGGAACGTGCACGGTCTGTCCCTATAGTTCCAGCCTTGTTTGCTCTTGCCATGGCAAGGTCTTTGCCTCCTTTACCATTTCTTACATTCCCCATTGGCCTAAAGCTATTGCTGGCCATGCTTTTGAATGTAGGCTTAAGTCTCGGAGCTGAACCGCTCATATTCATGCTCTTTGAGGAGCGGTCACTGCCGAGAGAAGTACTGAGATTGGAACTATTCAGTTCCGCCCTACCAGCAGCATCGGACATAGCGGCAGCAGCCATATCCTGCGCTGAAGCTGCAGAAGAAACAGCCTCATCAGCCATAGCATCATATTCGGAATTATCCTGCTTGTTCTTGTCATTTAATGTTGGATCTATATCAAAAGATATGGACCCCTTATTTGTCTCATTAAACATTCCAAGCGAACTTTTGCCATCATTGGCTGCCTCACTGCGCTGAATAGCTGGTATATATTCAGCAGCTTCCTGAGCGCTGGCCATAAGTTCTCCGGCATCCATGGCATTATCAGAAGCATTTCTTGCCATATACATTGTACCTACCCCACCGAGTATAACAGTAGAAATAAGCACCGTCGCAAGTTTGCCTGTAAGCATTGCAAGCAGCCCGGAAGATGCATTAGCTGTACCGCCAATTACTCCGGGGGTTACACCGGAGGCGCTTGAAGCGCCTACACGAAGAAAACCGAAAAGACCACTTCCCTTTTCCTTGTTTCCTTTTTTATTTACATTAGGAATATCTATTTTTTTCATAATTTCCTCCCTGAATTAACCTTCAGAGTCGGCATCACCGCCGCCATCATCGGACATAACATCTTCTAACCCCTGACTCAGTCCCTCTGTAATCTTCTGCGTTCCCACCTGGTCAGCAGTTTCTGAAAGAGTCTTAGCCATCTCCTGCCCGAATGTAGGCTTAGGAGGTTCCGGCGTTGCTTTAACAGTTTTGGTTACAGTATCGGTCTTGACAGTTCCATCATCGTTATAAGTATATTCATGCGTTTCAGTAACTGTTTCAGGCTTAGGATCCTCAGGTTTGTACTTATTGACTTCAGCTTCATAGGCTTCCTGCTTAGTCTTAAGATTATCTTTAGCAGTTTTAACTCCCTCATCAGAATCATGTTTTATATCCGCCAGATTTTCTTGTTCAGCCTTATTATCTTTTGCTGTAGTTCTGTCAATACCATCTTTTCTGTCCTGATTATATTTTTCATTGATTTCTTTCTGATCATTACTACGTACTTTATCAGCATCATGTTGCGCAGTATTTAACTCTTTCTTGGCTTCAGATACACCGTCTTTAGCATTCTTATAATCAGTGTTTGCTTTATCCCAGCTTTTATCCTGTGCTTCAGAAAGCTTTTTATCGTATTCTTTCTGTGAAATTTCTTTGTTTTCGAGTTGTTTGTCAAGATCAGCTTTACTCTTCTGATATTCAGGATCCTTGTCATAAGCATCTGCCTTGGCATCTTTATATCCGCTTACGGCTTCTGCGAGTAATTTTCCTCCCTTAAACAGCATGAATGCGCCTGCGATACCATATGTAACAGCCATTCCAGTCTGTTTATGTTTGAATCCAAGAATGCCTGCCATAGCAATAATACCCAAAGCTGCCGCACAAACAAGACCTGCGACAATACCCGTCGCTATAAGAAGCGGAGCTTTCTGTACAGGGTGTACAGCTTTTGCTGCCTGCGATGCTAAAATAGAGCCTGCAATCAGCAATACAGTAGCAGCTGCGAGCGTAATGAGCAGTGCCTTTTCAAGATTTTTCCATGGAGACGCATTTGAAGCATTGCTTACTTGGGGAACATTTTTAATGCTATTTGTATTGTTTGGGTCATTAGCTTTAAGAGCATTTCCCATGCTCAATCCTGCTCCGCCAAGTCCTGCGCCTTCAAGCACTCCCTCTGCAACATCTCCTGTTCCAGTGGTTTCGCCTGTGAACGCCGCCTGCGCTGAGGTTCTGGCTCCTGCGGCAGATGAACTGTAGGCTGCTTTTGAACCCATTGCATTGGCGAACATAGCCTGACTGTGGGCAGTACTTCTGCGGCCACGGGCTGAAACGCTTCTGCCTTTTGATATGCTTGCCTTCTTTGCAGAAGCCATGGCAGTCGCACTACCTCTGCTTTCAGCAAGCGCAGCTGATTTCATGCTGGCAAATTTACTGTTAACACCACCGCTGAGGCCACCCATGCTCTTCATTCTGGGAACAGAAGAACCGGTAGAAGAGGAGCCACCACCACTGAAAGACCCCATACTCTTGGAAGTAAGTCTGTTTCCTTTGGGGCTGGCGGAACTTGCCGCTGAGGCTGAATAGTCCACGGGGGCTCCGGAACTACCGTAAGATGAAGCATCAGAATAACTGGTATCCTCAGCCTTTGAATTTTCCTGCTGCTGTTCCTCCTGTACCTCAAATCCGAGGCCGGATTTTCTGGCCTGCTCGGAGAACATTCCTATGGAGGAGTTTACCGTGGCATGACGATCCTGACTGCTGGAACGTTCTGCGCCAGCTTTTGCAGCTTCTTCTTCAAAATAACTGTTCTGGAAAATTGCGGGAGTGTTGGAAGCAGTGTTTGTAGCATTACCCGCGAAATGATATACAGCACCGGCACCAGCCGCTATTGTGGCTCCGCCTAAAAGCAGACCCAGAATTCCGACATTGGAAGCAAATATGCCTCCGGTTGCTGCAGCGCCGGAAACTCCACTGCCTGCGGCTGCGCCTCCCTTAAAGAGGGCAGCAATGGCGGAAAGAAATCCGCCGCTGTTTTGTTTTTTGTTATTTGTTTTCATAACTCCTCCCGATTCTCCTTAAATTTACTTACCGCCACCACTCATTGCACCTTTTACTGCCGTCTGAAGGACGGGACCTAACACTCCACTGATAAGCGATTTTATAAGTTCCTTTTTCCAGTCATCACTTTCTTTACTTGCATCTTTTGGTTTGCTTGGTGGTGTCACCTTATTAGTATTCAGTTTAGGATCATTCGTTTTAAGATCTGTTATTGCCTGCCCCAGCCCCAGACTCGCAGCGCCTGAAGCGCTTTCAGTACCTGTATCAAGAAAATCTGTTGTTGCTTTTTTTGTACCACCGTCAAAAGCAAGAGAATTTGTAGCCGAGGCACTGCCAAGATTGTTTGTCTTTAAAGCATCAGAAGCGTAACGGTTGGCTGTCTGAAGCGATGTCAGCCCCTGTTTTCCCGGCGCCGATAGTGGTGCATTTTTTTTAGGCTGAGTACCTATATCTATCTTATTTATTGTTGTTTTGGGATTACCTGAACCAAAAAATTTATTATGATTCCCGCCACCAGACGTACTTGTGGAACCGCCACCGCTTCCACCCAAAGATGAATTCAAGGCTGAAAGTTTTGCGCGCGCACCATCTGAGACAGAACCTCCTGAAGCCGGTGAGGCAGAAGGAGATGAATAACTGTCTGATGCAGAACCACCGTCATCCGCTGAAGGCGCAGCAGCCGCTTCAGATCCTCCGTCAAGAAATTCCATCTTTTCTTCCTCGAACCCTGAACTGAAAAGGGAACCCAGAAGATTATTCCCGCCATCATGTGAGCCCATTTCCTCTGCCATCTTCTGTGTTTCTGATTTGAATGTATCGTCACCAGCTGAAGAAAGAGCTGAAACATCCGATACGCGGGATGAAAAAGGATTGCCGGCCGCGATAACCGCAGTACTGAAAGAACTGCCCCTTGACGGAGAGGTTATCCAAAGAACAAGCATGACGAGAGCCACTACACCGCCGATTGCATACTGAACCGGCTTGTTTGCCTTTTTTTTACCAAGAAGATTTCTTTTTACTATCTTCGCCATATCAATCCTCGTTCTTATAAAATAATCTATTGCTTTTCCTGATACTCACAAAAGTTCAGGACAAAGCAGTAAATTGTAATATTAGTCTAACAGATAAACCTCATTTTGTCAACCCCTGAACACATTTTAAAGCTGCTCTCTGAAAGAAGTAACTTTTTCTCCAGTTTTAGAATTAACACATTCTGATACCAGATGTGTCAGTTCAGGGTCAGCACCAGGCCTTATAACATACTTATCTTCGTATTTTATTACATCCCCATTATCCATTTTCTGCTCACCAGTATAAGACACAATCCAGTTTCCTCTTTCAGTTTTTGTATAGGTAGCAGAATTGTCTTTATAAGTAAATCCGTCACGGGCACATCCATCAGGGCAGTATATTCCACCATTTGCATCGTTTTTTTCAGCTACATTTGAAAATTCAGACGGTGGTTTAACATTTGGTCCTGAAATAGCCCCAGACGAAGACGTCCCGGCCTCCCCCGCAGCTTCTGTTTTATCAGATGAACCCTTGCTGTTTTCTTTGTCCTTTTCTTTACCTGAAGTAATAGCATCAACCCCAGCTTTCGCAGCTGTACCAGCAACATCACCAAGGGCCTTTTCTATCAGATCATCATTTTCATCGCCTTTCTTGTCTTTATCTGCCATTGTCGGGACACTAGCAGCGGGAACAGCACCAGCCTTTCCATCTATGGAGTTCATCTTAAGGTCTGTGATCTCGCCACTTTTTATCTTGTCCAGATTGGCAAGCCCGCCGGAATTATAAGCATTAAGATCCGCCTTGTTGTTTGAAAAACCGCTTGTCTTACCGGTGGATCTGCCTTCACCAAATGCACTGCTCCACTGCGAGCGGGCCACATTGGCGGATCCTGAAGTAAGGCCTGTACTTAACATTTGTCTTGAGGCCTTTAATGTTTCAATTCCTTTGCCTTTGCCAACAGGGAGTTTTGAGCCTGAAGCATATGAGTGCCCACCACCTGTATTAACGGCGTCTGCTGAGCCGCCTTTTTCAAAAGAGGACATTCCGTTTGATGAGGTCTGGCTGCGCCCGCCACCACCACTGAATCCGGAACTTCCCAATGCTGCCTCCATTTTACGGTAAGGTTCAGACGACGGAGCAGATGCGCTGTGATTTCTTCCGCCTGAAGCTTCGGAACCGCCACCGGAAGATGAGGAAGAATCATCACCTGCAGCCGAAGCCGCTCCCTCCCCTGTCCAGTCCGCAAGATTCAGGGCAAACTGCTCTGGGGAACGATCATACACCCTTTTGCGCGTTGCCTCTTCAAGTTCCGATTTGGCATCCGTAATTCCAAGGGCCTCAAAAAGAGGAGCAACAGCCCCGGCAATAACATTGCCATAACTGAAATTCATTTTCGCATCCGTGTTCTTTATATCCTTTGCACCCTGGAAAGTCATAAGAACAAACATGGCACCACCTGCAAGCAGAAAAGCGAGAATACCTACGACAAGAGATTTCTTTCTTCCGGGCGTTTTCCGAACTGAGGATTTATATAGCGGTGCCTTTGCCTTAGCACCGTTTTTGTCCGCTGTGCCTGTTTTTGTCTGAACACTGTTTTTTACAGTTCCGGCAGAAGCCTGGCCTGAAACAGCCTTTTCTTTGCCATTTGCGTCAGCCGGTCTGTCACATTTTTTTCCATTATTTGCTGCATCTGCTGTTTCCTTTACAGATTCAGCAGTTTTTTTCTGTGCAGATTTTTTTGTGTCAGCTATCTGTGTGGCTTCATTTATTTTCTGCTCCGCTTTTTCTTTGTTTTCCTCTTTCTTTATGGCAGCCGGCTGATTCCCAGGCTTGTCCTCAGGCTGTTTTTCTTCCGAAGGGGATTTTTTACCCGCATTCGGTTTATCCGCTGGGGTATCTTCCTTGGCCTTGCCAGCCATGGACTTCTCTTTTACAGATTTGTCATTTTCAGTTTCTTTTTTACTGTCAGATGTTCCGGTTCTTTTTCCGGCGGAATCCTGTTTATCTTTGTCTTTTTTTCCGCCCTTACCGCTTTTCTTCTCCGGTTTTGAATCGAGAAAAGCTATGGCGTCAAAAACTTCCTCCTGCATGGAACCGTTTAAAATATCACCAAGTGATGCATGAGTTTCATTCGCTCCGGCATCTGATGTCATATTCTCACCTGTGTTCTCTTTATTTTCTTCTTCCGCCATAAAAAACACCTGCATGATAAAAATTTTCCCGTCTTTTCATCTTTTTTAAAATAAAATGAAAATACGGGTACTTCTATTACAATTTTAGCAGAGGAAAGCCGGAATTTCAAGTACCACGGCTTTCCCGTAAATCTTTCAGGGTTTTCTGCCTGCCTCTATTGCAAGCACCTTGTCAAGACGGCGGCAGTGACGCTCCCCGTTTGAGAATCTGGCTCCTATATACGCCGCAACAATTTCATATGCCGGCTCAACACCAATAACACGCGCCCCGAGACAGAGCATATTTATATTATCATGCTCAACAGCCTGATGCGCGGAATATGTATCATGACACAATCCGGCACGTATACCTTTTATCTTATTGGCGGCAACACAGGCACCTACACCGGAACCGCATACCATAACCGCGCGTTCCGCCTCACCTGAGAGCACAGCCTGTCCGGCCTTATAGGCAAAATCCGGATAATCTACCGATTTATCCGGCGAATCAGTGCCACAGTCTATTACCTGATGTCCCAGTTTTTCAATAAAAGGGATAAGTACTTTCTTTAGCGGAAAACCCGCATGATCACTTGCCACTGCTATTTTCATAATTTCTTTACTCCGCTTTTCAATGCCCAGCCGCTTATTCCTTCGGCAGCAAGACCTATTTCATAATATCTGTCGTCAGACGAACTTAGTATGCGCACTATCCTGCCTTCCGGGGCTGAAGCACATTCCCTGAAATTTTCCCCCGGACCACTTAAAAGTTTAAGTCCTCCTGTTTCTGTTATCACGGCAGCTGAAGAAGAGAACTGTGAATAATGCCTGGCCCAGATCCAGCCTCCGGAGAACATAAGTACCATAAATGCTATTACCGATACACGTACAGAATATCTGCGTACCCTGTCAGAAAAAACCGTTGCGGCACAGGCAGAAAGCATTGCTATCCAGAAAAAAACAGCTGACAGCGCTTTAAGTTCCTGATCTGAAAACATATAAAACATCAGATACAATGCTCTCGGAGTGCCTTCCGGAATGAAAGCCTGTCCGGTCTGACGCATTGCGTATTCCAGATTGAATCTTATATCCCCATCCCGCGGGGCAAGCGAGAAAGCCTTGGCATAAGCATATACGGCATCACCGGGACGGTTGAGCCTGTAAAGCGTGTTTCCGGCATTGTACCACAACCCGGGATTGTTTCTGTCTTTTGCAAGCCCAGCAGCGTAGCCTTTGTAAGCTTCCTCGTACTGCTCGCCGCGGTACATTTCATTGAATCTGGAAAAATCCTCCGATGCATACAGCACGGCAGGAACCGCTGAAACAATACCGGCGGCGAAAAAGATAAAAAGGAAAACAGCATTTTTTATTCTTTTCATTTCAGTTTACCATCCAGCATTTTAAGTATCATGCGACACTGCTGCAGCAGCGCCTCCGATGAGAATTTATCGGCTTTCCCCGGAGCGTAATGATGCATTTCCAGTTCCTGCCAGAGATTGCGTATGCTGTCTGCCTCCGAATCCTTCACCTTCGGGAATTTGGAACGTATAACCTCTATGGCCTTGCGCACCTGCATGGCGGAAACCTTTTCCCCGCATTTATCGGAAAGATAATCCATAAAAGCATCGTACAGAAGCGATACAGCCTCTGAAGACTGTCCGGCTTTTATCATATCACCAGCCTCGTCAAGCTGATGGAAAGCCTTGCCCCTGGCACCCTTGAAACGGAACAGCTGAGGATTCTTCTCGCGGTAACGGCTGAAACTCTTTGCCGTAAGCAGCACAATAAACAGCAGCAGGGGCAGAATATGAATCCAGCCGGGAAGTGAGACAACAGAGGCGGCGAATGAGGCAAGAGGGCCACGTCCTGTTTTCTCTGTAACATACCGTATATCCGTTCCGGTCGCAGTCACGACCTGTTCAGCAGCGCCTGAAGGATTGAAAACAACATTTTTGGAAGCCGTATCGCTCCTGGCAACTTCTATTTCTGCAGGTTTGGTATTAAGCGTATAATAATGTTCAGTAGACGGATCAAAGTATGAGAACGAAAGTGAAGGGATAACCTTGTGGCCCGCTGAACGTGGCACAAGCAGATATGTAAATGTCTTTTTTCCGCCTACCCTGTCATTGTCTCTTGTCTGGTTCGTAGCCACCTGCGTGTCAAACACTTTGAAATCAGGTGTTTCCTTGAATTTGGGCGCAGTAACGGATTTAAGATTTCCACGTCCTGAAACAGTAACTGTGAAACTCAAAGGTTCGCCTTCCTTGTATTTGCCTTTTTCAGCCATGGAACGCATGGTATATGAACCAACGGCACCGCTGAAGGAAGCCGGAGCTCCCGCAGGAAGAGGCTTTATCCTTATTTTGAACGGTTTTGATTTCAGAACTTTCTTTTCGGTACTGTTCATGGTTCCGTTCATGAAATTCTGAATAAAATTCGGGTCAAAAGGATCTATGTCAGGTGCTGAAGCAACATTTGCTGTAACCGTTGCCTCCTGAATCTCCCCCTGTCCTGAGGCAAGACCGAAAAGAGCCGTCTTTATCTCACTGTACCCGTAAATGGCTCCGCCGGCAGTAAGTGATTTCTGTCCATTGCGCACGGGCGGGAGATCTTCGGACATGAAATTTTTGAATACAGGGGGCAGATACTGCGGATTGTCCGCCAGAGGCACCATCGTATAAAAAGTAACGGAAAGCGTTATCTGTTCACCAGGATATGCCGATGTCTTGTCAGCCACTGCGGTAAGGAACATGGATTCTGATGTCTGTTGTACCCTCTGCCGTACCTGAGGCTGGGCTGACTGCGGAGACTGCGCAGGCGCCCTGCCTTCGTCTTCTTCCTCATCATCTTCATAGCCCGAATAAGGATTCTGCTGTCTGCCGGTTCTGGCTGCCTTTCTGCGCCTTTGTGAGGATTCCGAAGCACCTTTTACAACTTCAACGATTATAGGCTGTGTTGTAGTAACCTCGCCACCACCGTCTATCCTTACAGCCGGTATTGTCAGTTTGCCTGTCAGTCTCGGTGAAAGAACATAAGTATATGTGCGCGTTGTGGACATTCGGCCGTTCTGCAGCAGCACACGCGTGGAAGACCCCATGGAGCCAACTCCGAAACCTGGTACCTGAATCCTTGGCTGTCTCGCACGCCCGTACGGATCGTCCAGAACCTCTATGTACAGCGTAACCGTTTCATCCATGGTGATTCTGTTCTTATCCACACTGGCTGTGGCCATAAGCGCCCATGCCTGGCCGGTAAAACACAGGGGCAGACCAAGAATCAGGAAAACCTTTTTTAATAATGAAACAAAACTCATTACCAGTCTTCCTCCACCTGAAATTTCTGCTGTTTCGCATTCATCTTGCGCAGTTCCGCCTGTTTTTTGTCAGCATCGGACTTTTCTTTTTCAGCCATCATCTGTAAAAGCTGTTCAGCCTGTTCCCGTTCTTTCTGTTTCTGGCGGTCCTGTTGTTTTTTCTGCTGCTCCTGTTTTTCCTTTTCACCGGATTCGCCTTTATTCTGCTTGTCATCGTCCTTGTTTTTTCCAGGATTCTTGTTATCGTCCTTTTTTTCATTCCCATCGCGGCTCTTGTCATCGCCACCCTGGTTTTTATTTTTATCCTTGTCGTCCTTGTCGTTGTTCTTCGGATCCTGCTTGGGATTCTGGCACTGCGGAGGCTGTTTTTCCGCAATTGCTTTCTGCAGATTGAACTTTGCATTTTCATTCATGGGATCAGCCTTAAGGACCTGTTTCCATTCTTCAATAGCGCCTGCGGCATCACCAGCCTTGTATCTGGCATTACCGCTGTTGAAAAGGTTCTTTACTGCAAGTCCTCCCCTTGGTATGGGTTTTCCAGTAAAATCCGGAGTCTGTTCTCCGGGCTTTTCCATCATTTTTTTTCTTCCACGCTCTTTGTCTTCCTCTCCCGGATCGTCATACGGTTGTCCTTCAGGATCCTTTCTGTCTTCCGGAAGTTTAAGACTGTCAAAAATTTCCTTTGCCTTCTCATACTCCCCTTTTTTATATAGAGCCACGCCCAGATTATATCTGATGCGGTAATCATCGGGAGCGAGTCTGGCTGCCTGCTCGTACTTTTCTGCAGCCTGCTCGTATTCACCGGCCCGGTAATGTGTATTTCCGTCCCGCGCAGCACTCTTTGCGGATTCTGCGTATGCAGGAGACAGAATCATAAGATTAAGCAGAAATATAACGGCAGCGCAGGACATTTTCTGTCCTTTTGCCATGTTTTTCAGGCTGAAACCGGAAAAAATTCTTTTATCCATCAATAATAATTCTATCATAAGGAAAAGAAATGCCAAAGAAAGCGGCCACTGATAACGGTTTTTAAAAGAGGCACGTGCCTTGCCTTTTGTTTTTTCAAGACTCAGGCGGTTTATTGAATTTACCAGAGCATCGGCGGCGCTGTCCGGGGCAGCATAACGCACATAGGCTGCTCCTGTAGCGGCAGCCATTTTCATAAGAAGGTTTTCGTCCAGACGGCTTATAACCGGTTTACCGCTTCTGTCTTTTTTATAGCCTAATGTATTGCCCATTGAATCGGTAAGAGGCACAAGCTCACCTTCAGGACTGCCAAGTCCTACGGGGAAAATACGCAGATCTGCTTCCTGAGCCTCTTTCAGGGCCATATCAATATTCTTGGAATGGTCCTCTCCATCGGTAATAAGAACCAGTACTTTTGTACCATTAAGTGTTTCAGTCATGGCAAGGGCCTGTTCCAGAGCGGATGTAAAATCCGTACCCTGAAACGGAAGCATACCAGGAGTCAGCTGGGATGCGAAATACTTTATTGCTTCGGCATCATCTGTGAGCGGGCACTGCGTATATGCCTTGCCGGCAAATGCAACTATACCAACACGGTATTCTGCAAGCCTTTCGGCAAGATCATTCAGCAGCATTCTTGCGTGTTCAAGACGGTTCGGCTTGAGATCCTTGGCCGCCATTGAATATGATACATCAACTGCAACAATAAGGCTGCCGCGCATTTCCGTAACCGGGGCAAGCTCAATACCCCACTGTGGGACACAGGCTGCGGAGATAAGGAAAAACAATGCAGCCAATGCGCATATACGCCGCAGATTTCTGCGTAGTGCCGTTCCGGCAGGGATCTCTGCGGCAGATGGTCCCAGTATCCTGCGTGCAAGTTTCTTCCGGTCCTGGTCCAGCTTTATGAAAAGAACTGCAAGACCGGCAAGCAGCAGCATTGAAATGAAAAAATAAATAGAATATCGGAAAAGTCCCATAGTATCAAGGTATAGATCTGAACAGAGTTCTCTCGCTCAATACTGCAAGCAGGAACAGGAAAAGAGCAGGAATAAGCAGATAATTGTAATAATCCGTATACGAAGAAGATGTTTTGACCTCAAATCTGGTTTTTTCAAGACTGTCAATGCGGGAATATATGCCGTTAAGCTCCTCTGTGTTCTTGGCACGGTAAAATTCCCCACCTGTGATAGAAGCTATCAGCCTGAGTGTTGGTTCGTCAAGATCCTCTTCAATAAAGGCAACAGGCATAAGCGCATTACCGGTAGGTATTTTTGCCTTGCCCTTACCTGCCGTTCCTATGGTATAAATTTTTATATCAAAACTTTTTGCCGTTTTAGCGGCAAGCGTCATATCAGTTACCATTCCCACATTGGAACGTCCATCAGTAAGCAGTACCATTACCTTGCTCTTGGCCTTACTGTTCTTAAGATGATTAACACCGGTGACTATGGCATCGCCTACTGCCGTTCCGTCAGCAAGTGTCATATTAAGTCTCGCGGAATTTATTCCGGACAGGACAGAATTGTAATCCAGCGTAAGCGGGCAGGACAGAAGCACAGCCCCGCCGAATACGGTAAGACCTATTCTGTCATTTTTCCGCTTCATAACAAAGTCTGCCGCAGCGGTTTTGGCAGCCTCCATGCGGTTCGGAGAAAAGTCCAGAGCTGCCATACTGTAGGAAGTATCCAGAACCAGCATTATATCTATGCCTTCTGTCGGCGGTATTTCCTGTCTGTCTACTTTCTGCGGTCTGGCAAGCGCGAAACATACAAGGACAAGTGCCAGCACTTTAAGCAGTGGGGGTACTGTTTCAAAAAGGCGGACCCTTACACTTTTGACCGCCGGAACCATATTTGGAACACGTGCAGAAAATGTTCTTTTCTTAGTGAAAAAAACCGACAGTGCGGCAAGCAGAACCGGAATCAGGAGAAAGAGGAAATATGGATTGCGGAATGACAGCATTATTTCTCCCTCCTGCCGGGTTTAGGCATCCAGCGGGAATCGTCTTTTTCCTGCTTTTCAGTTTTTTTCATTCTATCCTGCTGTGTATACAATCTCTCCTGCGCTGAAGGCGGACGTGGCGCAGCAGTGCGGTTAAAAACAGGAGGCTGTGGACGTCCTTCTGGTACTGGCGGGCGTCCTGCCCCCGGAGGAACAGGTTTATCAGTGCCATTACCAGACTGCAGAACAGAAATATGCCGTACGGGAGGACGCGGTGCACCGGGCTGTGCAGCTGTATCCAGTGAATAGCTGTTATACTCCTGGCCATATCCTTCCGAACTTGCATAGCCGGTATCAACCGGGGTATGCTCGAAATCCAGCGCCTGCAGCAGATCACGCAACACCATAAGATCAGGATTTACGCTTTCGGGCCGGAGTTTTGCGAATTTTACCATATCGGCACGGTTCAGGAAATCCCTGGCCATGGACACATTCTTCACTCCTATTCCGCTTCTTTTCATCTGTCTGGTAAGGTCCCTTGTTGTGAAAAGTTCAGCAGACAATGCAAACTCCTCTGTCAGATACAAACGGAAAACCGAGGTAAGCCCGATGTAAAATTCCTTAATCTTTTCACGCTGAACAAGTGAGGAATTCTCCAGCACGGTAGTCCTGTCATACGCACGCTGATAAGCTGTACGCTTATCAGCCCATGGTTCCCTGCGGAAAATACCACCAGCCTTCTTTCCTGTCACCCTGTAAAGATAATACAGGAATGCTGCCGCTGCAATAACTGCAAGAACAACCAGCAGCCAGTTGGGAAATTTAACCGGCGGATAAATATCACGTATATCTTCTTTTTTTACTTCTTCAGGGTCAAACATCGGTGAAACCCTGATATTGAATTCGGGAGAGGGTGCAGAAGATACTGTTCTGCCGTTCTGCTGCAGATTCCATGTAATCGCCGGGAAAGTGCTTGTGCCTATGCAGTAAGCCTGCGCCACCACGGACCACGATGTATTTTTCAGTGTACCTGATGAAACTTCTCCGGCTTTTGAAAAATCCAGAACCTCAAAATCATCATTTTTTATTGAGGATGTATCCGGCATTATTTCATACTGTTCCGGATATGAGGTTTCCATACGAAATGAAAATTTTTCCGAAAAACGTATATTCTCATCAGGAGGTCTTACGCCGAAATAAACCGTGTCGGCAGCTGAAATCAGCTGAGCCGGAATAAAAAAGGTAATAAGGAAAAGTATATATTTTTTCATGAGAACCGGAACTTTCGGCTCCTCTGGCGGAAATATTTTATAACCGGATTGTACACCGGTGCGGAGCAGTCTACATCAATCCAGTCTGTGCCGGCGCTTCTTAGCGTTTCCTCAAGATTTCCACGGAACGCTTCGGCTTCCGCTCTGTATCTGTAACGGAATTCAGGGTCTGCAAGATCAAAAACGGCATCTCCGCCTTCTTCAAGCGTTTCGGCAGAAACAATGACATTGCCTTCGGGGAGATTCTTCTCAAATTCGTCCGAAACGACAACAGGTATAACATCATGCTTCCCGGAAAGCAGCCGCAGCTCGCGGGAGAAATCCCCGGTGCGGAAATCGGATATAAGTATTATTATGCCGCGGCGTTTCATTATCTGACTGGCTGTGCGCAGCGCAAGAGCCACATCCGTGCCCGGATTCTGTGGTTCGTAAGCAAGGAGTTCACGTATTATACGCAGACAGTGATTCTGTCCCTTGCGTGGCGGAATATAAAGCTCAGTGCGGTCACTGAAAAGCAGCAGTCCTGTCTTATCACTGTTTTTAAGCGCCGAGAAAGCAAACATTGCGGCAAGTTCCGCAGCAGCTTCACTTTTGGGTTTGCCGGAGGAACCGAACTGCTGTGATGCGGAAATATCGCAGAGTATAAGTAGTGTAAGTTCACGTTCCTCAATGAAATTTTTTACAAAAATCTTTGAGGAAGCGGAACGTGCGCTCACATTCCAGTCTATGGTACGTATATCATCGCCAGGAATATATTCGCGCACATCTGCAAATTCCACGCCGCGTCCCTTAAATATGCTCTGATACTGGCCGGCAAATGTCTCACTGACAAGACGCCCGGTCTTGATCTCTATCTGCCTTACCTTTTTCAGGATTTCCGCCGTGTTCATATTTTGTATCCTGCTCTTTCCGCAGACTGTAATTACGGAACTTCCACCGCCTCGAATATATTGCGCAGAATATCTTCGGAAGTTACATTTTCCGCTTCGGCTTCATATGTAAGAAGTATACGGTGTCTCATTACATTGAAACCAACAGATTTTATATCCTCCGGCGTCACATATCCACGGCCATTTATAAAGGCATATGCCTTCGCTGCCTGAATCATAAAGATAGTGGCACGTGGACTGGCACCACATCTTATATAGTCCTTAAGCTTCTTAAGCCCGTTTCTTTCAGGTTCGCGGGTAGCAATAACGAGATCAAGCACATAATTCTTTATCTTGTCATCAACATAAATTTTATCAGCGGTCATTCTGGCCCTTAGTATCTTGTCCGCTGAAATAATTGTCTTAACCTGCGGATGTTCCTGCCTGGCCATTATCTCAAGTACACGCAATTCCTCACTCTTGGTAGGATATGTGACATTGACCTTAAGCATGAAACGGTCTACCTGGGCTTCAGGCAGAGGATATGTTCCCTCCTGTTCTATTGGGTTCTGAGTTGCCATAACCATGAACAGTTCCGGCAGGCGGTACGTATTTTCGGCTATTGTCACCTGACGTTCCTGCATTGCCTCAAGCAGGGCACTCTGTACTTTTGCCGGGGCACGGTTTATTTCATCAGCAAGTATTATATTCGCAAAAATCGGACCTTTTCTTACCGAGAAAGTACTTTCCTTTGGATTATATATCAGGGTTCCCACTATATCCGCAGGCAGCAGATCCGGTGTGAACTGTATACGCTGGAACGAGGAGTCCAGTACCTGCGACAGTGTTTTTATCGTAAGTGTCTTTGCCAGTCCGGGAAGACCTTCCAGCAATACATGTCCGTTACCGATTATTCCTGTAAGCAGGGCCTCTATCAGTTCTTCCTGTCCAACTACGACTTTAGACATTTCACGGCGGAGATCCTGAATGAACAGAGAATCCTCACCTATTTTTCTGTTAAGTTCGCTTATTTCAAAATCCATGACTTCTCCTAAAAAATAAAATCTTTACCTTCAGTTCATAGCTTTCATTATGTCTTCCGGTGAAATCTTCGGGCCAAAGCGACGTCTGTTCCTGTACTCATTGTTCAGGGCATCTATTTTTTCCTGCCTTTTCTGCTTTATGCCCTCATTGATTTTCATTATACCGTCAATGGCGGCCGTTCTTATTTCGCTGTCCCTGTCATTCAGCGCCCTGTTCATTACAGCGAGTGCCTCATCAGTGTAATATCCGGATATTGCATTAACTGCACGCAGCCGGAAATTTCTGTTGTGGTCTGCCGCGGAAATGCAGAGAAATTCAAAATTCAGCTGGCTCATATCCCTTGCCACAAGATCAAACACACGCTCCTTCATCTCACCGAGAGCCTCACAGTTATCCCAGCAGTATGTCATTTTTAATGAAAGCACCTTTTTTATGGCAGGAATGACAACCGGATCCTGATTACGCCATAGAAGTTCTACAGCCTTGAATGCCTCATTGGGATTTCTGGAACGGAGCGATTTGTGCAGCCTGCGCACAACATTCTCAGGAAGATCTATTTTTTCTGTCTGCGGGATATCCGGTATTTTTATTTTATACTGCTGTGCGGCAGCAAGTTTTATACTGTATTCCTGTTCAAATTTTTTCTGAGCGGCGCGGTTGGATCCTGTATAATAGAGCAGGAACACCATGCACAAAACAAAAAAAACGAACCACTTCATAGTACAGTATCTGTGTTAATCAGTGGGCAGCAGAAGAAGCTGCACTGTTCTTTGAAACTGTATCGGCTATTGCCTGGAGTTTTTTTTCGGCTTCCTTGTAATCACCAACCGCTATTTTGGCTGCGTATTCTTCTATAAGCGCGTTTCTTCTGTCACGTTTCCAGTTATCCATGGCTTCTATGACTTTGTTGAAGGATTCGTTAGCAGCGTCGGCAATCTCCTTGTGCTTATCGGAAGAGGCAATCTGAAGAGGCTCAAGCACATCTGCCGTAACATATTCACCGAGACCCTGAACGGCGGAAAGCCTTACATCTTTGTTTCTGTCACCTGCCGCAGCTATGAGAAATTCCATATTCAGCTGTGAATGTGAACGCTTAAGCAGATCAAGCACCTGCAGTTTCTGCGCAGGAATATTCTCGCACTGGCCATAGCATACGACATATTTCTTCAGAATTATATATTTTATCGCTGGAACAACAGCCTGGTCCTGTGCTTCCCAAAGCCTGTTTATTGCATCCATACGTGTAGCAAAATTAGATGATTTCAATGCACGGCGGTATTTTTTCAGCTCCGGTTCCGTAAGAGCCTGTGCCGGATCCGCTTCAGGAATATCAGGAATTGTAAAGACATGATTATTCACTTCCTCTATTTTGGTCTGAAATTCTTTTTCTGTTTTACGAAGTTCCGCCTGCTGCATCTGAAACACAACAAAAGCTCCGCCAAGACAGAAAAGGGACATGATAAACCACTTCATAACAATTCCTCCGTATATTTATATTATATTTTTTTTATGTTATGCGCAATATGTTAAAATAATCTTTAAATTTGGTAATATATCAGTAAGATTTCTATTATCTGTCAGGAGATTTATTTATGGAATTCAACCCCAATGAGAACAGTGATGACAACGATGTGTTCACTCCGCCACAGGCAGAGGAAGATATAACACTCGGAGAAACTGATGATGGCCCGCAGCCTGCCGGATTCAACGAACGTTTTCTTGCATATGTCATAGATTCCGCTCCTTTTCTTTTTGCGCATTCGCTTACGGTGTCTTTCCTGAGGAATTCAGGAAATCCTCCGTCGTCGGTAATTCCCATACTTCTGGGCTGGTTCGCACTGTATCTTGTCTATCAGGCCGTGCTTTCATCCGGCGGACGTGTAACACTCGGCAAATACATAATGCGGCTAAGGGTTGTGGCAGCAGATGGTTCTCCGCTTTCCTTTCCAAAGGCTTTCATAAGGGCTGTGGGTTATATGATAAGCGGCGCAATTCTGGAACTGGGCTTTATAATGGCACTGGGTACAAAAGAACACAGGGCGCTGCATGATTATATGGCCGGAAGCAAGGTTATAAGCCTCAAGGAGCGCGGTGACCTTGGACAGGGCATTGTCCTTGCACTTTCCTGGGCACTTATGATTTCGTTAGGCTGGGCCTGGATACACAACAATGTACTTAACATCGGCCCGCAGGAAAAGAAGCAGATAATGGCCGCACACCGCACACTTTCAAAAGTTGGCATACTCGAGGAAATATATTTCCAGAGAAACGGATTCTATACGAATGATCTGAAAGAACTTTCCAATCTTTTAGGCAGTGGCAAAAACGTAAAAGCCATGAAAGACGAGATGATGAGGACACTTGATTACAAAAACCTGATGATAAGTTCTACAGGCCGCGATTATGTCATAAAAGCAAAAGCAAAAAACTGGAGAAAAACAGAAGTAATCGTTTCCTCAAATGACAGAAAAAAACAGAAGAAGTAATCTTTACACCGGATTACTTCAGACACAAAAAAAGCCCGCGGCCTGAAACCGCGGGCTTTTTTCAATCTTTGAACTGCTTGTTTCCTGCAGGAATACAATATTAATCCGCAGATCTTCCTTCCGAATATATCTGGCAGGTCACGCAGTAACGTGCGTAAGGAATAAACTTAAGACGTTTCTTGTCAATAGGCTTGTGGCAATGTTCGCACAGGCCATATGTTCCTTTCTGTATCTTTGTAAGAGCCGCATCTATATCCCGCAATGTAATACTGTCATTTGACGAGATCTCATAAAGAAGTTCATTATCAAGATTGCGCGAAGCTATATCTGCCTCATCACCACCACTTCCGGATTCCATTTCAAGAGCCTGTTTGGCCTCTATGCTCTCAAGAATATCTGTTTTCTTTTCCCTGAGACGCTGAACAATCTCTTCCATTTCCTTTATGCTGAACCCCTTATCTTCCGCAACCGTGTTTTTTTTAGATACTGCAGCAGATTTTACAGACGTTTTTTTTGTCTTCGGAGCTGTCTTTTTAACAGCCGCCGCTGTTTTTTTCTTCGTGGGCGCAGCTTCTGTCACTTTCTTTACTTTTTTTACCGGAGCCGCTTTCTTCGCTGTTGTTTTTTTAGTTGTCTTCTTTACTGCGGCCTTCTCTGTTTTCTTTTGCATTTAAAAAACTCCTTTGACATTGCCCGGACCCTGAACCCGGTTTTATTAAACTACGAAAAGAAAATTTATAATATTATATCAGTGCTTGTCAAATTCCATGCACATAACGGTACATAAAAAAGGTCTCCCTGTAACAGGAGACCTTTTTTATAACTGCCAGTGTTTTATTATTTATCCGAAGTAATGCGCATGGAATAGAAAGATCTCCACACGAAAATAAGACCGACAATAAAGAATATCGCCGCAAGCGTGTATGTGACGCATGGGGTAAGACCTACGGCCAGTTCCACGGCAAGCAGACCAAACAGTGTTGTGAACTTGATGATAGGGTTGAGTGCTACTGAAGAAGTGTCCTTGAAAGGATCTCCTACGGTATCACCGACAACACTTGCATCATGCAGAGGTGTTCCTTTGGCGTTAAGCTCCGTTTCAACAAGTTTTTTGGCATTGTCCCATGCACCACCGGCATTTGCCATAAAAATAGCCTGATAAAGACCGAAAATGGCAATACTGACAAGATATCCTATGAAGAAATACGGATTCACGCAGGCAAACGCCAGAGTGCTGAAGAACACGGCAAGGAATATATTGAACATGCCTTTCTGCGCATACCTGGTACATATACCGACAACCTTCTTGGAATCCTCCGTGGAGGCTCTCGTAGCCTTCATATCAAGATGAATATTATTCCTGATGAATTCAACAGCACGATAGGCACCGGTAGTAACAGCCTGCGTTGAAGCACCGCTGAACCAGAATATTACAGCGCCACCAGCAATTATTCCCAGAAGGAATAAAGGATTGAGTATTGAAAGTTCCCTGGCAATACTATCGCCACCTAACATCTCGATTATGGAAAATATAAGCGTTGTGGCACCTACAACAGCTGTGCCTATGAGAACAGGCTTGGCCGTGGCCTTAAAGGTATTTCCCGCACCATCATTCTCTTCAAGATAGGCTTTGCAGTTTTTGAAATCCGGCTTAAAGCCAAATTCTTTTTCTATTTCCTTTTCCACACCAGGGATTGTTTCTATTGTGGAAAGCTCGAATACGCTCTGTGCGTTGTCAGTGACAGGACCGTATGAATCAACAGCGATAGTAACAGGGCCCATACCAAGGAAACCAAATGCCACAAGACCGAAGGCGAAAATAGCCTCGTTATTCATTATGGCATTCAGACCAGCCTGGGAAACAGCGTAGGCCACAGCCATAAGGGCAATAATGGTGATTCCGAGCCAGAAACCGGAGAAATTACCGGCAACCATGCCTGAAAGAATATTGAGCGACGCGCCACCCTCTCTGGAAGCTGTGCATACTTCACGCACATGAGCCGATTCAGTGGAAGTAAAAACCTTTACAAGTTCAGGAATCAGGGCGCCCGCAAGGGTTCCGCAGGTTATTATAGTGGAAAGTTTCCACCACAGTCCGCTGCCCAGATCACCTATAAGCAGTCCGCTCAGTATATATGTCATGATTATGGACACGGCAGAAGTAATCCATACAAGACTTGTAAGAGGACTTTCAAAATTGAATTTTTTAACGTTTTCGTATCTGGCGCGTGAAACAACGCCGTTAAGCCAATATGAGAAGGCACTGGTTATGATCATGCCTATACGCATAACGAATATCCAGACAAGCAGACGGGCCTGCAGATCTGCTCCGGACACGGCAAGAGTAATAAATGTTACAAGGGCTACACCCGTCACACCGTATGTCTCGAAACCGTCTGCGGTTGGTCCTACGGAATCACCTGCATTGTCTCCGGTGCAGTCTGCTATAACTCCAGGGTTGCGTGCATCATCCTCTTTGATCTTGAACACAATCTTCATCAGGTCGGAACCGATGTCAGCTATCTTTGTAAATATTCCACCAGCGATTCTCAGCGCTGCCGCACCAAGGGATTCACCTATGGCAAAACCTATGAAACACGGGCCTGCGTATTCACCCGGAACCAGAACAAGAATCACCAGCATCATTATAAGCTCAACGCATATAAGCAGCATACCTATGGACATTCCGGCTTTGAGAGGAATGGCCATGGTCGGATAGGGTTTTCCCTTAAGTCCGGCAAATGCCGTACGGCTATTCGCATATGTATTTATCCGTATTCCGAACCAGGCAACAGAGTATGAACCCAATATTCCGATTATGGAGAAAAGAACAACAATCAGAATCTGTCCGAAAGACATTTCACGGCTGAAATACCAGACCATGATTGCAGCTATGAAAACCCACAGTATTGCGAGGAATTTTCCCTGATTTATGAGATAGGTCTTGCATGTTTCATAAATAAGCTCGGAAATATCCTTCATCGACTTGTGTACCGGCAGAGAGGCTATCTGTTTCGACTGCAGAAGACCGAACAGAAGACCGAACACACAGATAACAATTCCTATTACAAGCAGCGACGTTCCGGATATACCACCCAGTCTGTAAAATGATACGCCCAGATCCGGGAGTCTGATATTGGCCTCGCTGGCAAATGCCGGCGAAGCCGCAAGCAAAAGCGCAGCTGTCACTGCCATTCTATTTAGTATTTTCATCTTTTCTCCTTGAATAATAAACAATATAAATAAAACTATGTACTTTTTTCATTATATATAAATTTTTCAAAAAAAATAAAGATTTTTCTTGTTTTTTCCATACGGCGGAAGATTTATAAATAGTCCCGACTGTATGTTTTTTCCGTATACAGACTGTTGCGGCAGTACAGTTTACACACATGGGAATTTAACTGTACCGGTGCAGTTTTTACATAATCAGACATAAAAAAACCGCCGTTTCAGCGGCGGTTTTTCTTTTTTTCCCTTACCGGGGGAATCAGGCTTTCTGATCAATTATAATCTGCAGGCCTGCGCCCATTGTGGAACTGATATATGCTGAAAGCACATACGCGCCTTTGGCAGCAGAAGGTCTGGCCTTGAGAACAGCACTTATAACGGTGCGGATATTCTCTGCCAGCTTGTCCTCCGGGAACGATATTTTTCCTGCTATGGCATGAACAATACCCTGAGGATCCGCTTTAAACTCAATTCTGCCTGCTTTAAGTTCCTTTACGGTTCTGGCAATATCAAATGTAACCGTACCGCTCTTCGGGTTAGGCATAAGTCCTTTGGGACCGAGGATTTTGCCGAGTCTGGCAGCTTCTCTCATCATATCGGGAGTAACCACCAGAACATCAAAATCCATGAACCCGCCGGCTATTTTCTCGATAAGGTCCGTATTGCCGGAAACATCGGCTCCGGCCGTTTCTGCCTCTTTTTCCTTCTCGCCTTTGGCTATTACAGCCACTTTTTTGGTCTTGCCGATTCCATGCGGAAGGCTTACTGTGCTACGCACCTGCTGATCAGACTGCTTAACATCTATTCCAAGACGCATATGAACTTCCACAGTCTCATCAAATTTAGCATTGCTGTTCTTCTTGAGAAGGCTTACAGCTTCTTCAAGATTGTATTTCTTATTAAGGTCAAGACCCTTTTTAAGATTTTCTATTCTTTTTCCCATTTGTTTCTCCTTGTTGTTTCCAGAGTTTTTTCAAACTCCCGAGGTTCTGTCGCGGAAAGGTTCCGCTGCCTCGTACTTAGTATTTTAAATCTGAAAAAAGACGGCGGCCTTTCATTACGCCGCCGTCTTCTCACTATATGGCCTTTTTATTTCTGCTCAACAGTAATTCCAAGGCTGCGGGCCGTTCCTTTTACCATTTCCATGGCCTGTTTGACATCCTTGGTATTAAGGTCGGGAAGTTTCTGCTTTGCAACTTCTTCAACCTGTGCAAGTGTAATTTTTCCGACCTTCACTTTGTTGGGAGTGCCGGAACCCTTGGCCACACCAGCGGCCTTTTTCACAAGGGCAGCCATAGGAGGCATCTTTGTGATAAAAGTGAAAGAGCGGTCTTCAAATACTGTGATGACCACAGGTATAGGCATACCCTTCTCAAGTTTTTTGGTTTTATCATTGAACTGCTTGCAGAAGTCCATGATATTAACACCATGCTGTCCGAGAGCAGGGCCCACCGGAGGAGCTGGATTAGCAGCGCCGGCTGCAATCTGCAGTTTTATTAAGGTTTTAATTTTCTTTGCTTTTGCCATTTTCTAATCCGGTAAAACCGGTCTCCTTGATAATTCGCACTGAAGATGCCGTAACCGCACCGTCATAAGCCGCCGAAGCACGCGGCCCTGTGCTGCTCTAAATTTTTTCAACCTGAAGCAGATCAAGTTCCATGGTTGTGGGACGGTCAAACACCGTCACAATAACACGCACCTTGGATTTCTGCTCGCTTACATCATCAACCTTGCCGACAAAATATTTGAACGGACCTTCGGTGATTCTTACCTGCTCACCCTTTTCAAACTGAACAGCGGCTTTAGGCCTTTCCGGACTGGAAGAGTTCATGAGTTCAAATATCTGCTCAACTTCAGACTCCTCCATCTGTTTTGGATCCGGATCGCCCAGGAAACCGCTCACACCGTTAATGCCTTTAATGGTCTGATGGATAAGATTATCCATTTCCATATTGATAAGAACATAACCAGGGAAGAATTTTCTTTTTGTGATTTTTTTCGTATTGTTCTTTACCTGTATTACATCTTCAACAGGAATAAGAACCTGAAAAACTTTTCCGTCAAACTCGTGGTTGTCTATCCTGGCCTGAATGTTCTTCAGTACGGATTCTTCAAAGCCGGTTCTGGTCTGAATTATATACCACTGTCCGGGCATCAGCGGCCTCCAAGAATGGATTTCATCAATTCTGTAAGACCAAGGTCAATAAGACTGATGTAAATAGAAACAAGCATTACGACGACTCCAACGGATATGGTGGAACGCACCACATCTTTACGGGTAAGCCACGTAACTTTCTTGAGTTCGGCGTATACTTCTTTCAGGAAGGATTTAATTTTGTTCATGATAAAATTTTGGCGGGAGCGGAAGGAATCGAACCCTCAGTTGCGGTTTTGGAGACCGCTGGTTTACCGTTAACCGACGCTCCCGTCTGAAAAAAATCAGTTCTTGACTTCTTTATGCGGGGTCTGTTTGCCGCATTTTCTGCAGAACTTGTTAATCTCTACCTTGTATTCCTGTTTTTTTCCACGGGAAAAATGGTAGTTCTTGTTTTTGCACACTGTGCAGCCCAATGTAATGTGTACTCTATCTGCCATAATTTCAGTTACTCCGTTTTATACAGGCGGCACTTTTAATGCCGCCTATATATTATAACATATTTCAGCGCTGTTTACTCAAGAATTTCAGAAACAACGCCTGCGCCTACTGTATGACCGCCCTCGCGTATGGCGAAGCGGAGATTCGGCTCCATGGCCACAGGGGTGATAAGCTCAACTACCATTTCTGCATGATCGCCCGGCATAATCATTTCCACGCCTTCCTTCAGCGTTACCTGTCCGGTAACATCTGTGGTGCGGAAGTAGAACTGCGGCTTGTATCCCTTGCGGAACGGTGAATGGCGGCCGCCTTCTTCTGCGGTAAGAATATAGGCCTCACCGCGGAATTTCTTATGCGGTGTGACGGATTTCGGTTTCGCCAGCACCTGTCCGCGCTGTATCTTGTCCTTGTCTATGCCACGCAGCAGAACACCAATATTGTCGCCTGCCATGGCCTCGTCCATCTGCTTGCGGAACATCTCTATTCCGGTTGCAACTGATGTCTGTGTATCCTTTACACCAACAATCTCTACGGGGTCGCCAAGTTTTATTACTCCGCGCTCCACACGGCCTGTTGCAACGGTACCGCGTCCGGTAATTGAGAATACGTCCTCTATTGCCATAAGGAACGGCTTGTCCGTCTCACGTTTCGGCTCAGGTATAGATTCGTCAAGAGCCTTCAGAAGTGCATCGATTGAGGGTATGCCGTACTTGCCGGTATCTCCTTCAAGAGCCTTCATGGCGCTACCGCGGATTACCGGCACATCATCACCTTTAAATTCGTATTTGTTCAGAAGCTCGCGGACTTCCATCTCTACAAGATCAAGAAGCTCATCATCATCAACAAGATCGCATTTGTTAAGGAACACGACGAGGTTCGGAACGTTAACCTGCTTGGCAAGCAGTACGTGCTCGCGGGTCTGCGGCATCACGCCATCAGCCGCGGAAACAACCAGAATTGCTCCGTCCATCTGCGCGGCACCGGTGATCATGTTCTTTACATAGTCGGCATGTCCGGGGCAGTCAATATGCGCATAGTGGCGGGTATCTGATTCATATTCCACATGGGAAACGGCTATCGTGACTGTCTTGGACTCGTCACGCACTGTGCCGCCTTTTGTCACGTCTGCGTACGATTTGAATTTTGCAAGACCCTTGTCTGACTGTATCTTAAGAAGTGCAGTCGTAAGGGTGGATTTACCGTGGTCCACGTGTCCGATCGTTCCGACGTTCACATGGGGTTTCTTTCTTTCATACTTCTCTTTTGCCATTTTAGAATTTCTCCTTGATACACTGAAAAATCAAAAAAACGGCGTGGCGGAAAAACGCCACGCCGGTCTGAATATTATTTTGCCGATTCTGTTCCGGCTGTACGCTTCTCGATGATGGCTTTCGCTACATTGGAAGGTACTTCCTCATAGTGGCTGGGTTCCATGCTGTAAGTAGCACGGCCCTGTGATATGGAACGTACGGCTGTCATATAACCAAACATTCCCGCAAGCGGAACTGTTCCGCGGACAAAGCGCACATTTCCGCGGTTGCCCATTTCCATGATTTTTGCACGGCGGCTGTTGAGGTCGCCAATAACATCACCGACATACTCTTCAGGAGTTGTCACTTCCACTTTCATTATAGGCTCAAGCAGGAACGGATTTGCCTTTTTGCAGGCTTCCTTGAATGCCATGGCACCGGCAATCTTGAACGCCATTTCAGAAGAGTCTACTTCATGGAATGAACCATCGAACAGCGTCACTTTAACGTCCACGACAGGGAATCCGGCCTGAATACCGCCGTCAAGAGCCTCGCGTATACCTTTTTCAACAGCCGGGATGAATTCCTTGGGGATACGGCCCTGCTTGATGGCATCGACGAATTCGAAACCTTTTCCAGCTTCCTGAGGCTCAACCTTGATCCATACATGACCATACTGTCCATGACCGCCGGACTGACGTATGAATTTGCCTTCCTGTTCAACAGCTTTGCGTATGGATTCACGGAAAGCCACCTGCGGAGCGCCTACATTCGCCTGCACATGGAATTCACGGCGGAGACGGTCCACAAGAATATCAAGGTGAAGTTCTCCCATACCTGAAATAATTGTCTGGCCGGTTTCTTCATCAGTACGGATACGGAATGTCTGATCCTCTTCTGCAAGACGTCCCAGAGCCATTGACATTTTTTCGCTGTCATCCTTGGATTTCGGCTCAATTGCAATGGATATAACAGGCTCCGCGAAATTGATTCCCTCAAGAACAAGCTGATGTCCGGGGGCACAGATTGTTTCACCGACGGTAGCGTTCTTCACAGCTACGGTTGCAGCTATATCGCCAGCAGAAATCTCCGAAATTTCCTCGCGTTTGTTGGCCTGCATTCTTATAATACGGCCTATACGCTCTGTTGTCTTCTTCTTGGCAAAATATACAGTGTCTCCCGGTTTAAGTGTTCCTGAATAAACACGGAAGAATGTAAGTTTTCCGACATACGGATCTACCTGAATCTTGAACATAAGGGCAGCGAAAGGCTCATTTGCGTCAGCCTTGCGCACAACCTCATTGCCGTGTTCGTCATGACCAACTGTATCCGGAATATCAAGCGGGGAAGGAAGATAGTCAACCATTGCATCAAGCATGGGCTGCACACCTTTGTTCTTGTATGATGATCCACAGGTTACAGGGAAGAATTTGCAGGCTATTGTAGCACGGCGTATGGCTTCGTGAAGTTCCTTCTCTGATATTTCCTCGCCGCCGATGAACTTCTCCATAATTGCGTCATCGACATCTGCCAGTTTCTCGATCATGTTCTCACGATATTTCTTAGCCTGATCAAGAAGATCAGCCGGAATTTCCTCGTCATGGAACTCGGCTCCAAGATGTTCTCCGCTCCACACAACGGCCTTCATGCGGATAAGATCCACAAGACCTTTGAATGTCTGTGTGACACCGATAGGAATCTGTATAGGGGCAGCGTTTGCGCCAAGTTTTTCGACAATAGAATTGGCGGACATGAAGAAATCAGCGCCGATGCGGTCCATTTTATTAATATAGGCGATTCGCGGAACGTGATAGCGGTCCGCCTGGCGCCACACTGTTTCAGACTGCGGTTCCACACCCTGCACACCGTCAAAAACCGTTACAGCTCCGTCAAGCACACGGAGAGAACGTTCCACTTCGGCTGTGAAGTCCACGTGTCCGGGGGTATCAATTATATTGATTGCGTAACCTTTCCAGCTGGTGGAAATAGCGGCTGCGGTAATAGTAATTCCGCGCTCGCGCTCCTGCTCCATCCAGTCTGTTGTAGCGGCGCCGTCATGCACTTCACCAATTTTATGTGATTTGCCAGTGTAGTACAGAATACGTTCGCTTGTTGTCGTCTTGCCGGCATCGATATGCGCTATGATTCCGACATTGCGTAATTTATGTAAGTCAAATGCTGCCATGATTTCCTTTTTCTCTTTATAAATTTTTTATACCGGGCACCCCATAAAAATATGGAATGCCCGGTTTTTCAGCTGCAATAAGTATCTCTTATTAGAAGCGGAAGTGGGCAAAAGCGCGATTGGCTTCAGCCATTCTGTGAGTATCTTCGCGTTTCTTGATAGCAGACCCTTCTTTCTTGTAGGCAAGAAGAAGTTCTTCTGCAAGCTGTTCTGCCATCGGGCGGCCTTTGCGGGCACGTGCCGCGGCAAGAATCCAGCGCATCGCGAGAGTGGTGGAACGTGTTTCCTTCACTTCTATCGGGATCTGATAGTTGGCACCACCGACACGGCGGGCTTTTACTTCCACCAGAGGACGCACATTATTAATTGCTTTTGTCAGAACATCCAGTGAATTTTCTTTTGTCTTCTCAGCAAGAATATCCATGGCCTCATAGAGTATTCTCTCGCCAACGGTTTTCTTGCCATCGAAATTCATTCTGTTAACGAAGCGTGAAACCAGCACTGAATTATATTTATAATCCGGAGCGGGAGCTTCTCTTCTGTCACGAGGTCTTAAACCTTTTCTAGGCATAATTGTTTATTTCCTGTCCTTACTTATTTTTTCGCAGGGGCTTTTCCGCCCTTAGGGCGTTTTGCTCCATAGAGTGAGCGGCTCTGCATACGGCCTTCCACACCGGAAGCGTCAAGTGCGCCGCGGATGATATGGTAGCGGACGCCAGGAAGATCTTTCACACGGCCGCCGCGGACCATAACTATTGAATGCTCCTGAAGATTGTGACCTTCACCGGGTATATAGGCGGTCACTTCCACCTTGGAAGTGAGTTTCACACGTGCAACTTTGCGAAGAGCCGAATTAGGCTTCTTGGGTGTTGTGGTATAAACACGTGTGCAGACGCCGCGGCGCTGCGGGCACGACATCAGGGCGGGAGCCTTGCTGAAAGTCTTCAGAGGTTTTCTCCCATGTCTGATTAATTGATTTATTGTAGCCATAAAACTTTAATTTTACTCCTGTTTACTTTCTCCGGACGAAGAATTTCTTTTCTTTACAGCCTCCGCCAGAGTACGGGTCGCATAACCGCTGCCCGCAGGTACCAGATGTCCTATTATAACATTTTCCTTGAGGCCCGTCAAATAGTCCGTCTTGCTGGTTGTAGCCGCATCCGTAAGGACTCTTGTGGTTTCCTGGAAGCTGGCAGCCGAGATAAATGACTCAGAAGCAAGAGAGGCTTTTGAAATTCCAAGCAGGACCGGTTCAGCCTGGGCCGGGGTTTTTCCCATTTCGCGCGCCGCATCATTTTCCTTGCGGAATGTACCACGGTGCACAATTTCGCCTTTCAGAAGCTTTGTCTCACCAGGATCAATGACCCTTACATTGCTAAGCATCTGCCTGACAATAATCTCTATATATTTGTCATGAATTTTAACATCCTGTGAGCGGTAAACTTCCTGAATTGCATTGACAATATGATTCTGGACTTCCCTCACGCCTTTTACGGAAAGCAGATCCTGCATATCAACGGAACCGTCTGTAAGGGATTCTCCGGCTGTCACGCGGTCCCCTTCGTAAACGACAATACGCTTTCCGAAAGGAATCGGATATGATTCCGTCTGCATGGTTTCCTCGTTCTTTACCGTAACCTCCTGCAGTCCCTTGGGCGTTGTTCCCATTGAGACAATACCGTCAATCCTGGATATTATGGCAGCGTTCTTGGGTTTGCGTACCTCGAAAAGTTCGGCAATACGCGGCAGACCGCTCGTAATATCCTTCGTCTTTGATGTGTCACGGCTCTGTGTGGCGATAATATCACCGCAGTGTACTTCCGCTCCATCATCTATTCTGAGAACCGTATCTACGGCAAGGGTAAGCGTCTCAAGTATCTCATTGCCGGCACCACGTATAATAATACGCGGGCTGCGTTTTGCTCCTCTCTGCTGTATAATGGTAGACTCAACTATACCTGTGGCTTTATCACGTTTGCGGAGCAGCGTGACACCTTCCTTGATATCCACAAACTCGGCTGTTCCCGTATGTTCGGTTATAACCTTGTTTGTCTGCGGGTCCCACTGTGCTATAAGGTCACCCTTGGCGACTTTCGCACCGTCCTTTGCAATTATGCTGGATCCGTACATTATTTCCTGCTCATCAGCAGGGAATTTCTTTGGGTCCGGATATGTTACGGTAACAACAGCATTTCTGCTAACGCAGATATCGGTACCGGCACTGTCCCTGATGGTCCTTACATTTTTGAAAGACACTTTTCCTTCTGTCTTTGCGCGAAGCTCGGTTTTGGCAAGAACATTCTGTGCGGAACCTCCTGAATGGAAGGTTCTGAGTGTAAGCTGTGTACCAGGTTCACCGATTGACTGGGCCGCAATGATTCCGACAGCCTCGCCAGGTTCAACCAGATAGCCGGTGGCAAGATTCTGGCCATAACATTTAGCGCAGATTCCATGATCAAGTTCGCAGGTAAGAATGCTGCGGACAAGCACAGATGAAATCTTTGCCTTCTCAACAGCTTCCGCCTGTCTGGCAAGTATAATCTCACCCTTCTTTATGGAAATATCATTGCCCTTTTCGTCTTTCAGCTCAATATCCTCAAGAGCCGTGCGGCCAACAATGCGGTCGGAAAGCGGTTCCAGCATCTTGTCATCACTGTAAAGAGCCTTCATTTCCACACCATTCTCAGTACCACAGTCATACTCACTGATTACAGTGTTGTGACCGGCATCTATGAGACGGCGGGTAAGATATCCTGCTTCAGATGTCTTAAGAGCCGTATCGGAAAGACCCTTACGGCCACCATGTGTGGAAATAAAATATTCAAGAACGGTCTGTCCTTCACGGAAGTTAGCGAGAATCGGGTTTTCTATAACAGAACTGCCGCTTTCGTCAAGCTTCTTCTGCGGTTTCTGCATCTGACCACGCATACAAAGCAGCTGTTTTACCTGGTTGAGGTTACCACGTGCGCCTGAATCAAGCATCATATAGACAGAATTGAAACGCTGCTCACCCTCGACATAAGGTTTGTTTTCCTGCTGTTTAAGCACTTTTATCATGTCGCTGGCAAGTCTGTCACCTGTACTGGTCCAGATGCTGCTGATTTTGCTGGAGCGTTCCTTTTCGGACATTACACCTTCTTCCATCTGCTCCTTTATGAGAGCTACTTCCTTCTGTGCCTGGGCTATCAGCTTAGGCTTGCTCTCCGGTATAAGCATATCTGCAATGGAAATGGAAAGACCAGAAAGAGTGCAGTAGTGGAAACCAAGATTCATTATCTTGTCCAGAAGAACCACGGTTTCATGATGTCCCACTTCCGGATTTGTGAACGATTCGTAAACAAGCCCGGAAAGGTCTTTCTTGCTCATGGGCTTGTTATAATTTCTCCAGTTGATTTTCGGAGGAAGCGTTCCGAAGAAAATAAGACGGCCTATGCTTACGCAGTCCTTCCATTCCGAAACCGGCTTCCATGTTCCTTTTTCCTTGTCGAAGTCCTCGGAAGCAGAACTTATATCGTTCATGCCACGCACTTTTATTCTGGCATGAAGATCAACCTTGCCGTACTGATGTGCAGAAATGGCATCCTCACGGTCGCAGAATATAAGTCCCTCGCCTTTTTCTCCAGGCTTGAATCTTGTGATATAGTTTATTCCCAGAACCATGTCGTTTGACGGAGTGGCAACCGGGCGTCCGCTCGCTGGTGACAATATATTATTTGTCGCCATCATGAGCATACGGGCTTCCATCTGTGCCTCCTGCGATATGGGCACATGAACAGCCATCTGGTCACCGTCGAAGTCAGCATTGAAAGCTGCGCAGGTAAGCGGATGCAGCTGAATGGCAAGACCCTCGATAAGTATAGGCTCGAAAGCCTGAATACCCAGACGGTGAAGCGTTGGGGCACGGTTGAGCATGACAGGATGCTTTTTGGTTACCTGTTCAAGTATATCCCAGATCTCCGGATCATTCAGATCCTCCATTCTCTTTTTGGCCGTCTTCATCGTTGTGCTTTCTTTCTTGATGAGTTCGGCAAGAATGAAAGGCTTGAACAGCTCGCGGGCCATTGTCTTTGGCAGACCGCACTGATTCAGTTTAAGATTAGGACCGACGACAATTACTGAACGACCGGAATAGTCAACACGCTTTCCTAACAGATTCTGACGGAAGCGGCCCTGCTTTCCCTTGAGTGTGTCTGAAATAGACTTAAGGGCTCTGCTGCCCCCCGGACCAAGTACAACCTTGCCACGTGCTCCGTTCTCAATAAGGGCATCTACAGCTTCCTGCAGAAGACGTTTCTCATTGTAAATCATCACCTGTGGCGCACGAAGCGCTTCAATATGCTTTAGCCGGTTGTTGCGGTTTATAATACGGCGGTACAGATCGTTGAGATCTGAAGAGGCGAAACGTCCCCCGTCAAGATGAACAAGCGGGCGGAGATCCGGAGGCAATACCGGAAGTACCGTAAGTACCATCCACTCCGGCCGGTTGTTGCTGTGCAGGAAACCTTCAAGAATTTTCATGCGTTTTACCGCTTTTGTACGGTCCGCATCATTCTTTATTGTTGAAATCTCTTTTTCTATTTTTGCCATTTCGGCTTTGAGATCTATGCTCTCAAGCAGGGTGCGTATGGCGGCAGCACCTATACCAACCTTAATGCGTGGGAATTTCTTCCGTGCTTCAGAAAGTTCCTTCTCATTCAGTACACGGCAACGGGTATACTCTATACGGCCCGTTACCGGGTCACGGGTATCCTCAAGCACTACATGCGCGGCATAATAGACCACTTTTTCGAGGTCTGTAGGACGCATATTCAGTATAATGCCGATTCTGGACGGATTCTTGCGAAGGAACCACACATGGGCTATAGGGCAGGCAAGCTCTATATGTCCCATGCGCTCACGACGTACCCGTGAATCTGTCACTTCTACTCCGCAGCGGTCACATACCACTCCCTTGAATTTTGCCCAGCGGTATTTTCCGCAGGAACATTCGTTATCCTTCTGCGGACCGAAAATTCTCTCGCAGAGCAGGCCATCACGTTCTGGCTTGAGCGTTCTGTAATTAATTGTTTCAGGTTTCTTCACCTCACCGTATGACCAGGAAAGAATTTTCTCCGGGCTGGCGATGGAAATCTTAATGGCATCAAAATTGGAATAATTAAGTTCTTTGGCGCGTTTTCTGGTCCTGGCACCTGATATGCCGAAAAATTCGCTGGCATTAGATTCTATATCCATGATAATTGGTTTCTCCTGCTTTCTGTTGCTCTCGGAACTTCACTGCCGGCGCCCTTTTTCCAGGGCGCCGGCGTAAGATCAGGCTTTCGCCTCCACTTCTTTCACCGCTGGCACACGGGCTTCTTCAGCCGCGCCATCCTCTTTCTGAGGTTTGGTGGAGAAGAGCTCAACTTCAAGTCCCAGCGCCTGAAGTTCTTTTACAAGAACCTTGAACGATTCAGGCACTCCGGGCTGCGGAGGGAAGTCTCCCTTTATAATGGCTTCATACATTTTGTTACGTCCGGTAAAATCATCAGATTTAACCGTAAGCATTTCCTGCAGCGTATAAGCTGCTCCGTATCCTTCAAGAGCCCACACTTCCATTTCACCGAAGCGCTGACCTCCGAAGAGTGCCTTTCCTCCGAGAGGCTGCCTTGTTATAAGGCTGTAAGGCCCTATTGAACGCGCGTGGACCTTGTCTTCCACCAGGTGGCACAGTTTCAGAATATATATATAGCCTATCGTTATTTTTTCATCAAAAGGATTGCCTGTGCGTCCGTCATACAGCGTGATACGGCAGTAATCATCGGGCAGATATTCCTCTGGCACACCTTTGCCGCGCAGTGTATCCTTCGCAAGCTGAATCATCTGTATGACTCCGGGCTTGGGAGCCGAGGGATTCTCTACATCCTTAAGAATATCATCAATGGTTATTTCCCCACGCTTCTTGCCGTGTTTTTCCTGCCAGTATGCCCAGTATGTCTTGTTATCCTCGACAGCGCTGTCGAATACCGGGTTAATCATCTGTGTATTCAGCTGCTTTCCGGCCCAGCCAAGCATGGTTTCAAGTATCTGCCCGATATTCATACGGGACGGGACACCCAGAGGAGAAAGAACTATATCCATAGGAGTGCCGTCTGGCATATAAGGCATATCCTCACGAGGAAGAATGCGGGCCACAATACCCTTGTTTCCGTGGCGGCCTGAAAGTTTGTCTCCAACCTGCAGACGGCGTCTGAGTGCAATATAAACCTTTACAGCCTTGTTCACGGACACTGAAAGTTCGCCACTGTTACGCAGCATTTCCTTCTCATGCTCGCAGCGTTCCCTGATTGTGCGTGCCATCTGCTCGCAGAATTCAGCCGTATTCTTGCCTTCAAGTTTTGTCTGTTTGCGGAATGCCTCAAGAGCGGCAAGCTCCTGTTTCATATCCTCTTCAAGTTCTCTCTTGCGTTTTTCCTCTTCGGAACGTGTAAGTTTCTCACGGCGGACAAATACCCTGGTACCAATTACCTTGCCTTTTGTTCCCGGAGGAACTTTAAGAGAACTGTCCGTCACTTCGTCCGCTTTCTTGCCGAATATAACTTTAAGCAGGCGTTCTTCCGGAGTAAGCTGCTGTTCACCTTTGGGTGACACCTTGCATACAAGAATATCGCCTGGGCCAACCATTGTAGACGGAATAACTATGCCGTCGGAGTCTATATTCGCAAGAGCCTCCTGACCGACATTGGGAATATCTTTTGTTATTTCGTCCGGTCCGAGCTTTCCTTCACGCGCCTCAGTCTCATATTCCTCTATAAAAATAGAAGTAAGAGCATCTTCTTCTACAATTTTCTCTGATACAAGAATAGCGTCTTCGTAGTTGAAGCCTTCCCAGCTCATGAACGCAACAAGAAGATTGCGTCCCAGGGCCAGCTGACCATGATCTGTTGACGGACCGTCAGCAATAACATCTCCGGCCTTAACCTTCTGACCACTGTACACCAGCGGACGCTGATTGACGCAGGTATTGTTGTTGGAACGGCGGTATTTGATGAGATTGTAAATATCCGGTATTTTGCTGCCTTCAGGACGTATGGCTATCATTTCGGCAGAGGTATACACAACCTCACCTGTCGTATGGGAGGTAACGCATGAACGGCTGTCACGTGCCACATATTTTTCCATACCGGTAGCGACAATTGGAGCCTCCGGCATAAGAAGCGGTACAGCCTGACGCTGCATGTTAGAACCCATAAGCGCACGGTTAGCATCATCATTTGCAAGGAAAGGAATAAGAGCGGCAGATATTGACACAACCTGCTGCGGGGATATATCCATGTATTCCACATCATTGGCGGAAACGAAGATATAATCGTCTTTCTTGCGGCCATACACCTCTTTGTCAGCAATCTTATTATTAACAACCGGAGTATTGGCCTGCGCCACAAATTTATCGTCTTCTATGTAGGCGTTGAGATATTTAATCTCGTTTGTGACCTTTCCCTTCTTCACCATCCTGTAAGGAGTCTCTATAAGGCCGTACTGGTTTACCTTGGCATAGGAAGCCAGGGATACAATAAGACCTATGTTTGCACCTTCAGGTGTTTCAATGGGACACACGCGGCCATAATGCGTATAATGCACGTCACGTACTTCAAATCCGGCGCGTTTTCTGTTAAGACCTCCGGGGCCGAGAGCAGAAAGACGGCGTTTGTGCGTAAGTTCAGCCAGAGGATTGATCTGATCCATGAACTGTGAAAGCTGGCTTACACCAAAGAACTTGCGTATCATGCTTGAGACAGGGGCAGCGTTTATGAGAGTACGGGGGGTCTGTCCTTTTCCTTCATCTTTGCCCATGCGGTCGCGTACGGCCTTGGCTACCTGAACCAGTGAAATACGTATCTGGTTTTCAAGAAGTTCACCAACGGAGCGCACACGTCTGTTTCCAAGATGGTCTATATCATCTACCTTAAATTCATACTTCTGACCATCGTATTCTACAGTTTTTCCTTCGGCGTCCTGCAGAACCTGAATACCACTGTTGAGTGAAAGCAGATACTTGATTGTAACTATAAGATCTTCAAGACAGACATTGCGGAGTCTGTCTGAAGGAATGTGAAAACGTGAATTGGAAGCGGCAAGCTCTTTGTAGAGAGGCATAAGCTTGCGAAGGGCTTTATAACGGCCGACTATTGAGAAATCATAGCGGCGAAGGCTCTTGAACAGTATGCTGTCAAGATAATTTTCAGCCTGCTCGGGAACTATAAAATCCTGGGCACGCATTTTTCTATAAATCTCAAGGCGCGCATCCGAGGCTGTCATCGCGGTCTTTCCCTTTGTCTCCCTGAGAGCGAGAATGATACCGGGATTGTCCTCCACCGGGTTTCCTTTTATCACGCGTATTTTCTTTATTCCACGTGATATGAGCAGCTTGAAGACATCTTCATCAACAGGTGTAGCGAATTTTTCTTCAAGATTCCAGATAACCTCGCCAGTTGCCTTATCAAAAATATCTTCTATTGCATAACGGCCTATAACATTTACGGAATTTTCCGGAGTGACCTCAACTTCCTCACCTTCATAGAAGGTCTGAAGAATTTCAGTATTGGTTTCCAGACCAGCTGCCTTGAGGAGTGTGGTTACAAGGAATTTTTTCTTACGGTCCAGACGAACCCACAGAACATTGTCTGTGTCAAATTCAAAATCTATCCACGCACCGCGATATGGAATAATGCGGGCGAAGAAAAGCGGCTTACCGAGATTTGACTGTTTCTTTTCCTCATCATTCTCGAAAATAATACCAGGAGAGCGGTGAAGCTGGCTTACCACAATGCGCTCAGCTCCATTGAAGATGAACGAGCCGGTTTTCGTCATAACAGGCAGTTCGCAAAGCATTACATCCTGGTCAATGATATGTTTCAGTTTTCCGCTTGGTTCACGGGAACTGAGCGAGAGATATGCTCTGAGAGGCGCGGAATATGTACCGCTACGCGCGATGGCTTCCGCTTCGCTTGTATATTTTGGTTCACCTATTTCATAGCGGATAAAATCCATTACATAAGTGCCATCTGCGGACTCAATAGGAAATGTGTCAAGGAAGGCAGCCTGAAGTCCCTGTAGTTCCCTTTCCTCGGGCTTCTTGTCAAGCTGAAGAAAATCTTCAAAAGACTTGGTCTGCATACTGAGCAGATCGGGAATTTCAAGTATCTGCCCGATCTTTGAGAAATTTAGCTGTTTCATCTTCGCCTCGTTTCAGGATTTGAAATTGTCAAATCATACAAACAACTATATCCCTGCCGCATATGTTTCAATGCAGAGGGATAAAAAAAACAGTGAGCACCTTGTTTTTGCGACGCACTGTCAGTATTTTTTCTGGAATCTTTAAAAAAACTTACTCCCCACCGTGCTTTTTGTCACGGCAGGGAGTAAAATCGCCGCTGATTTATTTCAGTTCAACGACAGCGCCGGCAGTCTCAAGTTTCTTCTTGAGCTCCTCGGCATCTTTCTTCTCGATGTTCTCTTTAATGTTCTTCGGAGCGCCTTCAACCATTTCCTTGGATTCTTTCAGTCCAAGACCAGTTACTTCGCGCACAACCTTAATAACACCAATCTTTTTGCCAGGTTCTGTAAGACCTTTCAGGACGACTGTGAATTCAGTCTTCTCTTCGACAGCAGCTGCGCCAGGAGCGGCAGCCACGGCAACAGCGGTGGGAGCTGCCTTTACACCGAATTTCTCTTCGATGCCTTTAACGAGATCGGCAAGTTCCATAATGGTATATTCGGAAATTGCATTGATTATTTCATCTTTGGTTAATTTAGCCATTTATCTTATCTTCCTTTCCCTTATCGGGTTTTTAGTAGCCCGTCGTCGTAATGACCGGCGGTTTATCCCTGTCCTGCGGGACTACCGGGATTAAGCACAAAATATTTTACCATAATTTGTGCCTTTACTGCAAAATCAGTATTTAAATGTACTCCGCAGAAAGCGTGGTGCTTAATTTATTTGTTATCAGGCCTGTACAGCCTGTTCAGCTGCGGGCTGTGCAGGTGTATTTTCCTGCTTTTCCTTAAGGTCCTTCAGGCTGTCAAGGACGTAGCGTATCTGTGCGATTGCGGAATAGAGGGAACCTGCGAGCTGTCCGAGGACCTCCGGTCTTGAGCCGACCTTCGAGAGCTTCTCCATGTCCTCCGGCGAGAGCCATTCGCCGTCACTGAACCCGCCCTTCCAGGCAATGCCGGGGTGGTCCTTGGCGAACCTCACGAGCTCCTTCGCCACGCGTGTTATCTCCTCGGCATCCTCCATGGTTACAAGTGCCGTGGGGCCCTTGGCCACCGTGGCGTCACCGGGCTTCAGTCCGGCGTTCTCAAGCGCGTGCGAGGCGATGGCATTGCGCACCACAC
>Ga0310696_10000084_pt1 | contig 159884 bp, 137 predicted proteins | sample AusTroGonzalo_MG_4_FD_203885 | JGI IMG/M metagenome (GOLD analysis project Ga0310696, IMG submission 203885) | Bovine rumen microbial communities from tropical cattle in Woodstock, Queensland, Australia - Gonzalo_02 (v2) (version 2) | ecosystem: Host-associated > Mammals > Digestive system >...
CAATTCCTCAGGTCGACAGAGATATTCGGTCAAACGTAAACAAAAAAACAGAACCCCTGATTTTCGCAGGGGTTCTGTATAATTGCAAAGATAAATAACGGATTATCTCTTGGAGAACTGTAACGGCGTCAAGAAAACAGTTCTGTGAACTATTTTTAGCCGTGCTTTGCGAAGGCTGCGCCTGAGCAATTTCTCAGGTCGACAGAGATATTCGGTCAAACGTAAACAAAAAACAGAACCCCTGATTTTCGCAGGGGTTCTGTATAATTGCAAAGATAAAAACTGATTATCTCTTTGAGAACTGAGGAGCTCTACGGGCTGCCTTGAGACCGTATTTCTTACGCTCTTTCATTCTCGGGTCACGTGTGAGGAATCCGGCCTTCTTCAGGGCGGGTCTCAGCGCGTCGGAGTCATACTGCAGCAGAGCTCTGCTGATGCCGTGACGGATAGCGCCGGCCTGACCGGTCACGCCGCCGCCTGCGACTCTGCACACTACGTCGAACTTCTCGCCTGTCTCGGTGAGGACGAGGGGCTGACGAACGATGAGCTTGAGTGTATCGAGGCCGAAGTAATCGTCGATATCTCTGTCGTTGATGGTGATCTTACCGGTACCCTGATAGAGTCTTACTCTCGCAACAGAAGACTTTCTTCTGCCTGTACCGTAAAAATAAGGTGCCTTATCGTACATTGATGTGTTCCTCCTTCTTAGATTTCATGCAGCTCGGGCTTCTGCGCCTGATGAGTATGCTCAGCGCCCTCAAAGAGTCTGAGTCTCAGCATAGCCGCTCTGCCGATGCTGTTGGAGGGAACCATACCCTTTACTGCCAGCTCCATAGCCTTTGTGGGGCGTGTAGCCATCAGAATGCTGTAGGGTGTCTCCTTAAGGTGACCGACATAACCTGTATGACGGTACCACTTCTTCTGGTCGAGCTTCTTACCTGTCAGGACAACGTCCTTGCAGTTGATGATGATGACGTGATCGCCGCAGTCTACGTGAGGTGTGAATGTTACCTTGTGCTTGCCTCTGAGCAGAACAGCAGCCTCAGCGGCTACCTTGCCGAGGGGCTTGCCGGCAGCATCTATCACATACCACTTACGCTCGATCTCGCCTTTTTTTGCCATATATGTGGCCATAATAGCGTACCTCCTGATTTGATCTTTGTTAACGCTCACATATCTTACCAAAAAGTTAAGGGAAAGTCAAGCGCTTTCCTCCGATTTTTTAATATACGCCTTATCTAGCTCTTTTTATCTCTTATTTCCTCGTTTTTACTCCGCTTTTCTCATTTGCTATTTTATATATTTTTGCGATCAGCCGCGTATTTCGGCTATATCACGGGCTACCTGAGCGCACAGCTCCCCAGCCGATGAGAACTTCATCTCCGGTCTGACGAACCTTACGAGCTCACATTTAGCGCTCTCTCCGTACAGCTCGCCGCCGTTATAATCGAGCAAAAAGCTCTCACACACAGGCTCGCTGCTCTGCCCTACTGTCGGATGCACGCCTATATTGGTCGCGGCGGTGTAGCTCCTGCCGTCGATGATCACGCGTGAGGCGTACACACCGTATCGCGGCACGGCGAGTTTATTATCCATCGGCAGGTTGAGCGTCGGATATCCCAACTGCGTCCCTATGTGATTGCCCGAGCTGATCACACCCCTCACGGCATAAGGATATCCCAGCATAGCGTTCGCCTGTCCGATATCTCCGTCAGCCAACTCCGCGCGTATTCGTGTGGACGATATCGGCTCGCCGTCATACAGCACCGGCTCGATCACCGATACTTTTATACCCTCTATGGCGCAAAGCTCCCTGAGCGCCGTGATATCGCCCTCGCCGTTTTTGCCGAAGTGATAGTTCACGCCGCAATATACAGCGGCAGCGTTTAATTTGTCCCTGAGCACAGTGCGCACAAAGTCGTTGGCGCTCATGTCCTTGAGCGACAAAAAGTCCGCGAAGATGATCTCATCCGCACCGATGCTCTCAGCCAGTTCAGCCTTGATCTCATTATCTGTCAGCAGCGGCGGAGCCTCTCTGCCCAGAGCGGCGGCAGGACTGTCGGCGAAGGTCAGCACGATAGCGTCATTCTCGCCTTTTTGACCGCAGCAGGCGCCTATGACCGCCCTGTGTCCCGGATGAACTCCATCAAAAAATCCCAGAGCCACACAGCTACCGTTTTCGCCCGATATTCTGTTATCCAAGCTGTATTCGATCCTCATATCTGCTCCGTCCTTTACCTTTTCAGTATAGTACAAAGCCGCGACTTTTGCAAGCGAGACGATACTCACAAAAATATCTGTCTTTTGTTTTTGTTTTCGTATCAATAAATCCTTGAAGTTTTCGGTAATATATGGTATTATAGTCATGATAATGGGTTGGAGTAGGCTTATGCGCCGTATCCGACTGATTAGTTAACTGCTACTTGAAAGGAGTTTTACGGTATGTGCGGTATTTGCGGCTTTACCGGTCCCCTTGAACAAAAGGAAGATACTATCCGAAGAATGACGGAGGTCATCACTCATCGCGGCCCCGATTCCGACGGATTCTATATTGACGATGATATCGCCATCGGCTTCCGCAGACTATCCATTATTGACCTCGAGGGCGGCGATCAGCCCATCACCAACGAGGACGGTAACCTGATCCTAACCTATAACGGCGAGATCTATAACTACAAGGATCTCCGCACTGAGCTCGAAGAGCTGGGTCATACCTTCAGCACCTCATCCGACAGCGAGGTCATCATCCATGCTTTTGAGCAGTGGGATGAAGAGATGTTCGAGCATCTGCGCGGTATGTTCGCCTTTGCTATCTATAACAAAGATACTAAGGCTCTGTTCCTTGCGCGTGACTTCTTCGGCATCAAGCCCCTGCATTACACTATGATCGGCAGCTCCTTCTGCTATGCCTCCGAGATCAAGAGCATCCTGGAGCATCCCGATTTTGAAAAGCGCTTTAACGAAAAGGCTCTGGACGCCTATCTGTCCTATCAGTATTGTCCTCAGCCCATGACCTTCTTCGAGGATGTATTCTGTCTGCTGCCCGGCCACTTTATGTGGTACCGCGACGGTGTGATCGAGACCCAGAGATATTTTGAGCCTAAGTTCCGTCCCGATAACGATATGACGGAGCAGGAGGCTGTGGATAAGATCGAAAAGGTCTTTGAGGACTCTATCAAAGCTCATAAGATCGCCGATGTAGAGGTAGGATGCTTCCTGTCCTCCGGCGTAGACTCGTCCTATGTTTCCACATACTTTGAGGGTCAAAAGACCTTTACCGTAGGCTTCGACTTCGGCGATAAGTATAACGAGATCACATGGGCGCAGGCTCTGTCCGAGAAGATCGGCGTAGAGCATCACGCCAAGTTCATATCCTCCGAAGAGTTCTGGGCAGCCGTGCCCAAGGTACAGTATCACATGGATCAGCCTCTGGCGGATCCTTCGTGCATCGCTCTGTACTTCGTTGCCAAGCTCGCCGCTGAGCACGTCAAGGTCGTGCTGTCGGGCGAGGGCGCCGACGAGCTGTTCGGCGGTTACACCATCTATAACGATCCGCGTGTTTTCAAGGTATATCAAAAGATCGTACCCTACTTCCTGCGCAGGTTCATCGGCTGGATCTGTAAGAAGCTGCCCGATATCAAGGGCCGCGACTATTTGATCCGAGCTATCCATCCGCTGGAGAAGAGATATATAGGCAACGCTTATATGTATGATCAAAAGCAGAAGAAGGCTCTGCTCAGGAACCCCGCGCTCGCAACAGATCCCACTCGCGGAGTACGACGTCTGTTCACTCGCGCTCGCCGCTATGACGACGTTACCAAGATGCAGTATATCGACATCAACACCTGGATGGTCGGCGATATTCTCCTCAAGGCCGACCGCATGAGTATGGCTAACTCTCTTGAGCTCCGCGTACCTTTCCTGGATAAAGAGGTCTTCAAGGTAGCCGCTACTATCCCCACAGACCTGCGCGTCAACAAGTTCAACACCAAGTACGCTATGCGCAAGGCTGCTGCGCGTCATCTGCCCGATGAGGTCGCAGAGAAGGAGAAGCTCGGATTCCCCGTGCCGACTCGCGTATGGCTCAAGGATGAGCATTACTATAACGTAGTCAAGGATATGTTCCTCTCCCCCACAGCTCAAAAGTTCTTCAACATAGACGTACTGATGAAGTATCTCGACGAGCATTTTGAAGAGAAAGAGGATCATTCTCGTAAGATCTGGACAGTTTATGTCTTCCTGGTATGGTACCAGATCTATTTCGGCATCGTAGAGCCCGAAGAGATCCCCCAGCCCATGCCCGAGGCTCCCATGGCTCCTGCCGAGGACGAGATCAGCTATGATATGTCCGACGAGGCCGACGGCGGTACAAAGGTGTTCAAGCCGATCAAAGAAGGCGTAACCATGGCTCCCGAGTCTCCTGTCGCCCAGGCAGCTCCCGAGCAGGAGGCTCCTGCACAGACGGCTCCCGTACCCGAGATCCCCGAACAGCCGGCTCCGGAAAGTGTATTTGAGCCGGAGCAAGTGCCCGAACCTGCTCCCGTACAGCCTGCCTTTGATATGGAAGAGATCTTCTCATCATCCGTGCGCGCGCCCCGAGCCGCCAGAGTCAACATCAGCTCAGTCGATGACGCCCCTATCGTTCCCGAAGCAGTAGATGACGATGCGGATGTCAAGGCAGCCGATATACCGGCTCCCACGGGCGACGGCACAGACTTCTTTGAGAGCCTTAAGGAACAGCTCCGTGAAGAGATCACCGTAGACGACGTCCCTGCTGAGGATGCTCCCATTGAGGATGCTCCCGAAGAATAATCACACATAACGATACCTCCTGTGACACAGCAGTCGCAGGAGGTTTTTGTTGTTAAAAGCAAAAGCCGCCAGCATAAGCGGCGGCGATCGCTATGATGAAATTTTGATTATGTACATGAACTATATATCAGGCGAATATCCTCTGATCCTGCTCTATGCCGTACATCAGATATTCGTTATCTTTGGTGACCGTTATCATGCGCAGCTTGGGCATTATCTCGTGCAGAGTGAGCACAAAGCCGTTCGGACGGCTGTCCGGCATTCCGGTGACCACCAGACGGGCGTTTGTCCTTCTGGCAAAGTCCGCCGCGCTGTGCGGCGCGCTGACGGCGAAGGTCAGCGTCATATCCGCGCCCAGGTCCTTTGCGGTGCGATACAGATGCTCTATCTCGTCCGAAGCGGATCCCAAATCGCTCACCGGCGGACGTACGCTGAGCACATGCAGCTCCCATCCTTTCTCTACCGCCAGCTCAAAGCCGGCTTCGATCAATCTATCGCAGTCATACTGTCCTGTCACACAAACCAGTACCGACGGTTTTCTTTCAGCTTTCATAACTCTGCCCTTCTTTCGTTATCGGTCTTTCCCTTTGATGTGTATATCTTAACACCCTTATGTGATGAAAAATGTAAAAGCGTGTGAATATTATATGAACATTTCGTAAATCACAGGTGACCTCCCTCAAAGCCGAAAATATCGTGTGATACTATTGCTCCCCACAGATATTTGTGATACAATATATAAAGCGAAATTTGGCATATATTACATAAGGGATGATAACAATGGCATTGATAACACGAAAGCCGCGCGGCACCGAGGACGTACTGCCTCGCGACAGCTACCGCTGGCAGTTCCTCGAAGATCTCTTCCGCAAAGAGGCTGCGGTATACGGTTACCGCGAGCTGCGCACACCGGTCTTTGAGCACACCGAGCTGTTCGAGCGCGGAGTCGGCGACACCACCGACGTAGTGCAAAAAGAGATGTACACCTTCGACACCAAGGGCGGCGACTCCATCACTCTGCGCCCCGAGGGCACCGCAGGCGCGGCGCGCGCTGTTCTGGAGCACGGACTGTTCAACGATCCCCTGCCGATAAAGGCATATTATCTGACCTCTTGCTATAGATACGAGAAGCCCCAGGCAGGCCGCCTGCGCGAGTTCCACCAGTTCGGCATGGAGTGCTACGGCACCTCCGATCCTGCCGCCGACGCGGAGCTCATCACAGCGGCTAAGGGCATGTTCGACCGCATGGGCATACGTGACCTCAGGCTGGAGCTCAACTCCATCGGCTGTCCCGAGTGCCGCGCAGAGTATCACAAGGCGCTCAGGGAGTATTTCACATCCTACCGCGACGAGCTGTGCGACGACTGCAAGGATCGCCTGGAGCGCAACCCCATGCGCCTGTTGGACTGCAAGGTCGCTCACGATCACGAGATAGCGATGAAGGCCCCTACTGTGCTCGACTATCTGTGCGACGAGTGCCGCGAGCATTTCGACGGAGTCAAGGCATATCTTGACGCCGCAGGCGTAAGCTATACGGTCAATCCCCGTATCGTCCGCGGACTGGATTATTATACAAAGACCGTTTTCGAGTTCATTTCCGGCGATATCGGCGCCCAGGCCACCGTATGCGGAGGCGGACGTTATGACGGACTGATGGAGGATCTGGGCGGCAACCCCATGCCGGCGCTCGGCTTCGCTGCAGGTATCGAAAGACTGCTGCTCACTCTCGATGCTCAGGGTATCGAGATACCCGTCCCCGATCCCTGCGACATATACATCGCCTCTATGGGCGGCGCGGCTCATCTGCGCGCCTGCGCTCTGGCGGGAGTCGTCCGCTCGGCAGGACACCACGCCCAGTTCGACGTGGTCGGCCGAGGCCTGAGAGCACAGATGAAATACGCCGATAAGCTCGGCGCGAGATACAGCATAGTGCTGGGCGACACCGAGATCGAGGAGAATAAGGCTAAGCTCAAGAACATGAAGACCGGAGAACAGCATGATATCAGCCTCGAGCCCGAGGCGTTCCTCAGTGCGTTCGACTCTATCATGCTCAACGACACTTTCTCCGACGTCGCAGAGTCCGACTGATAATAAATTAAGGAAGGTAATAAATATGGCAGAATTCATGACAGGCCTCAAGCGCACCCATTACTGCGGTACGCTCAGAGCCTCCGATATAGGTTCGACCGTGACCGTTTGCGGCTGGGTACAGCGTCAGCGCGACCTGGGGCAGCTGATCTTCATCGACCTGCGCGACCGCACCGGCATCGTCCAGCTGGCGTTCGACGACAGCACCGACCGCGCGATATTCGACAAGGCGTTTTCGGTACGCTCCGAGTTCGTTCTTTGCGCCGTAGGCAAGGTGCGCGAGCGTTCATCCAAGAGCGATAAGATACCCACAGGCGACATCGAGATCGAGGTCGCCGATCTGCGCGTACTGTCAAAGGCGCAGACCCCTCCCTTCGAGATAGTCGACGACAGCAAGACCGCCGAGGATATCCGCCTCAAGTATCGTTATCTCGACCTCAGACGCGCTCCGCTGCAGCAGAATATCATCCTGCGCTCCAAGATCGCAAAGGTCGCACGCGACTATTTCTATGAGAACGGCTTCATCGAGATCGAGACCCCGATGATGATCAAGTCCACCCCCGAGGGCGCTCGCGATTATCTGGTTCCCTCGCGTATACATAACGGCAAGTTCTACGCTCTGCCCCAGTCGCCGCAGATATACAAGCAGCTGTTGATGGTATCCGGCTTTGACCGCTACATCCAGATCGCCAGATGCTTCCGCGACGAGGATCTGCGCGCCGACCGTCAGCCCGAGTTCACCCAGATAGATATGGAGCTCAGCTTTGTTGACGTCGAGGACATCATGGAGATCAACGAGGGTCTCATGCAGCGCCTGTTCAAAGAGATCAAGGGCGTTGATCTCCCCGTACCCTTTGAGCGCATGACTTACGAGCACGCTATGAACACCTACGGTTCGGACAAGCCCGACGTACGCTTCGGTATGCCTATCGTCGACCTGAGCGATACCGTTAAGGATGTCGACTTTGTGGTATTCAAGAGCGCGATAGAGAACGGCGGTTCGGTACGCGCCATCGTAGCCAAGAACGCCGCCTCCACCCTCACCCGTAAGAAGATCGACAAGCTCACTGAGTTCGTCAAGGGCATCGGCGCAAAGGGTCTTGCATATATCCGTTGGGCGGAGGATGTGCCCAACTGCTCATTCAACAAGTTCCTCGGCGAGGGCGATCTCGACCGCATACTCGGCTTGCTGAACGCAGAGAAGGGCGACGTGATCCTCATCGTAGCCGATAAGAACAGCACCGTCCTGCCTACTCTGGGCGCTCTGCGCCTCGAGGTCGGACGTCAGCTCGACCTGATCCCCAAGGATGAGTTCAAGTTCGTATGGATAGTAGACTTCCCGTTCTTTGAAAAAGACGAAGAGAGCGGCGAGTGGGTCGCTATGCACCATCCCTTCACCATGCCGCGCGAAGAGTGCCTGGAGTATCTCGAGAGCGATCCCGGCAAGGTCATCGCCAAGGCGTACGACCTGACCCTCAACGGCACCGAGCTCAGCTCCGGCTCCATCCGTATCACCGACTATGAACTGCAGCAAAAGATGTTCCGCGCTCTCAAGCTGACCGATGAAGAGATCGAAGCTAAGTTCGGATTCCTTGTAGAAGCCTACAAGTACGGCGCTCCGCCTCACGGCGGCATGGGCATCGGTCTCGACCGTATCGCCATGCTGATGTGCGGCGCCGACAGCCTGCGTGACGTCACCGCCTTCCCGAAGGTACAGAACGCCTCCGAGCTGATGAGCAATTGTCCCAGCGCGGTAGACGACGAGTCGCTGGAGGTGCTCGGCATACAGCTGCGCCCCAATCAGTAACACGATCTGATATCCTGACGGAAACTCATAGTTTTCCGTAAACAAAACCAAGGAGGTTCGATATGTCAATAACCAAAAGATCGATCAGTTTCATGCTTTCAGTTATCATGTTGGCAACTGTATTATTGGTTGCTCCTGTCACCGCGTCGGCAGAAGATGATTATACGGTGATCCCCGGTGGCTCTTCCATGTCATCGGCGACTGCGGTTTCGTTCAACAAGATGTACGCGGCTCGCCTGACCTATGAGGAAGTATTATACTTCAAGTTCACTGTGCCTAAGGGGCGCGGTTTCGTGGAGCTCTACGGTAAGAACATCAGCATAAATACTAAGTATACCAGCGATAATTACTCGCTTAATCTCAGTGTGTACGACAGATATGAACATTTTCAGGGATATCTTACACTGAAAGAGAACGAAGAAGACTACTATAACTCCAAAGGACTGTCGGAGGATACGACATATTATCTCATAGTACATAATGGTTCTCCCCATAGGAGTCCCGGCTATTTCAAGTTCAAGCTCTCCTTCTTTGCGGATGAGGCGTATGATAAGGTTGAAGATGCAAGCGCCTACGGCAGTGTCATAAGCACCAACACAAAGATCACCGGCACCATCGATGGCACCACAGATTACGAATACTATAAATTCAAGACCGGCAGCGCAAAGAAGTATCAGCTTCAGGTACAAACCGGTAATTGGATAACCTATGGTTCCTATGCGAGTAATTCATTTGAGATTCGCAACGGGATCGATGAGAAGCTAATTGGTGTTTACGTTTATGATTACAAATGCGACACTGTTCAAGTAACAGATGCCATCGAGCTTCAGCCTAATACCTATTATTATGTATATGTCGAGCCCTACAAGATCCGACATGCCACTTACAGCTTTACGGTAGTCGATCCGACACAGCCGATGTCGGTCAAGCTGAACAAAACATCGCTGTCCCTCCTTGTGAACCAAACCGCGACTCTGACCGCCGCCGTATCGCCTTCCACCGCACCCAAGACCGTCACATGGGCATCGAGCAACAAGGCGGTCGCGGCCGTCAGCGCTAAGGGCTACGTCGTCGCAAAGGGTCCGGGTACCGCGATGATCACCGCAAAAACCACAAACGGAAAGATCGCGAAATGCACGGTAAAAGTGCTACCTGCGACCCCTAAGATCACTAAGTTCGAGAATGTCAACACCGGCGTCAAAATGACATGGGGCAAGATCCCCGGCGCGGCGAGCTATATTCTCTATATCAAGACCGGATCGACATGGAAAGCTCTCGGATCGGTCAAGTCCAACGCCTACATCTATACCAAGGCGAAGTCCGGCGCCAAATATACTTTCACAGTGCGCGCGGCGGACAAGAGCGGAAAAATCCTGAGCGGTTATTATAAGAACGGTTGGTCAACTATCTTCTATGCCGCGCCGACTTTAAAAAGCGCAAAATACTATTCCCAAAAGAAGGGCATCGTATTTACGTGGTACCCGGTAAAAGGCGTGACGAAGTACCGTGTTTACCGCAAGATCAACGGCGGCGCGTGGAAAGCGATCTATAATACAACTAACGCTAAGTATGTCAGTTTCGTAGACAAAAACGTAAAGAAGGGCAACACCTATACATACACAGTACGCTGTTTGTCAGCGAACGGAAAGAAGATCGTATCCGGACTTAACGCCAAGGGTCTGACATACAAGTATAAATGATTTTTACTGAATAAAGGTTCACCCCCGAAGGCAGGTGCTTTCGGGGGTTCGATTATGAGAGCTCACTTGGCGATTCAGTCTGTAATATACTGACTTGAGTTTTCGGACTAAATAAATCAGCGCAAGAGTTCTGAGCTCGATCGCGCTTATCAGGCCTTATCTATTGAGACAGTGCGCGCTATGCCTTATCGCTATGACTTGCGATACCGATATGATTTATTTCCGAAAAGTACGCCGGCAACCGATGAACGCGATCCCCATAACAGCGATCAGTAAAAATGCTAAAGCTCTTTTCATGCTATCTCTCCTATTCTGTAAACAGACCTTTGTATATTGGACCTTATATAAATAATACAACAGCTGCCTGACTGATATCAAGCAACTGTTGTATTCGGTCGTGTTTTTTCATTTTGAGCTTGCCCTCAGCTGCCGTTCTTCACTCGCTTATAGCGGAAGAGCGTGTTCTCCGCCCACTCGCGGTCTATTTTGATAAAACCCGACAGCTTCTTGTCATTAGCACATATAGCGTCCACTATCTTCAGGCTCTTGCGATATATCTCCAGCCTCGCGCTCTGCACGAACGGTTCGTTATCCTCACCGATAAAGTATGTGAAGCCTATGGTGTTCGTCTCTCGATTATACATTGACAAGAACCCATCCGGGACCCTGCTCAGTTCCTGCTTCTTTGCCACCATCGTGCCTATAGCGTACTTGGTCAGTTCCACCGCCATATCGTCCAGCCCGGACTCAAAGACGAATATCTTCTCTTTCATCGAGTTGAAGTCCGCCGTTATGCGCTTGCGGATGCCTTTGAGATTGCGATAATCCTCCTCCAGCGAGCGATCCTCCAGCTGAAAGCGATCTATCTGCGGTATCAGATAGATCATAAAGCGGCGCTTCATATCATTATACAGCAGAGGATAAGTGTATCTGGCCTTGTGTCCGCAGTAAGGACATGTAAAGCTGAGCAGCTTGCCCGATAACAGATCCTCTCTGAATTGCGGATCGTTGGTAGTGTTTATGCTGATATACAGATGAGCCGAACTGCTCTTGCTGCATTTAGGACAGCTGACTTCTTTGGAAACGACATTCGACATATTTTTCTCCCATTTTCCGATACGATACTTGGATGTATATCATTATTCTACCATATTTTATGTGAAATGCAAATAATTTATCGCTATATTTAATTTCATATTGATTTTCTGATAATATTCTGCGATAATATATATACAATACTAAATCCATGCGGAGGTAATATTATGGATATCAAAGATAACATCAAGACCGGTATCACTATCGTCGGCGAGACTGTATCCGAGATCGCTTCTTCGATTGCCGAGAAGAACCGCATCCGCATACAGCTCAATCACCTCAAGGCGCTCATAAAGACCGACGCCGCCACCCGTGATCAGGCTTATATCGAGCTGGGCCGCTTTTTCTATGAGAACCTGCGCGACGGCGCTTCCGAGGATAACGAGGCTCTCTGCTCGGTCATCGACTCTACATCCGAGCGCATAACCGACGCCTCCATGAAATATGTAGAGCTGCTCAACCTCCAGAACGAGACCAAGATCCGTTCCGAGAACACCGACAAGCTCAAGAAGATCGTAGCTGAAAAGGCTGCCGCCTCTGCCAAGACAGCTAAAGAGAAGGGCGCAGTGATCGGCCAAAAGGCGAAGGACGTAGCTACCGACGCCGCGGCTAAGGCCAAAGAAGTCGCGACCAAAGCTAAGGACGTAGTAGTCGATCTCAAGGACAAGGCTGTCGACACCGTGGGCGACGTCAAGGATCGCTTCTCATCCGACCCCAACGGCGAGCTCGAACAGCTCATAGCCGAAGAACAGGCTAAGCTTCGTGATACCGAAGCAGCTGCAGAAGCCGCAGAAGCCGCGGCAGAAGCAGTTCAGGAAGAAGCTATTGCAGATACCTCCAACGAAGAATCTCCCGAGGACTTCTCATTCTGATAATTTCAGCGTAAACTTAAAGGCTGACTCAACTCTCAACAGAGCTATGAGTCAGCCTTTGTTTTTCGTTATTTAAGATCACTCTGTCTCGCCGGGTTTATCCTCCAGCTGTGACAGGAGCTCATCAACTTCTTCCTCGATAGATGTCTCATCGACTTCATCGGCTGCTGTCTCTTCGGCCTCAGCCTCATCATCTTTTTCTTCGTCTTCGTTCTCTTCTGCCTCATCGTCTATCGGCTCATAGTTGCTCAGAACATACAGCATGATAGCGCATACCGCTACTACTACCGCAGTACCTACCACCAGTATGCTGGCCATCAGCACTCCGTTGCCTATGATTATCGCTCTGACCAGCGTAACTATAGAGAACACCAGAGAGGCGATAGATACGCCCAGAGCTATCTTGGTTATTATATTGTTGTCCTTCTTTGGTTTGTTCATCATTAACCCTCCTGAGGTCGGAGCAGCAGCTCCTTGATACGGTACACATTACCGTCCATTATCTTCCATTTAGCACAGATCTCGTTTTCGTCCGTTACCTCAGGCGAGATATCCTGGTGGATATACAGTCCGTCGATACCGGCATGTTTTGCGCCCAGCATATCCGCTCTGGCGTCGTTGCCTATCATTATGCTCTTGCTGCGGTCCAGCTTATACTTATCTATCAGCATGTCAAAGAATCTTTTCTGCGGTTTGCATATACGTTCCTGAGAGCTTATCATTATACCGTCAAAGTAGTTGTATATGCCCACCTCGCGCAGCTCGGGGATGGTGAAGCTCTCCTGAGCGTTCGACAACAGATATATATTCTTGCCGGCGGCCTTTAGGCTGTCCAGCAGATCCTTGACTCCGTCATACAGACACAGCTTCTGTGTAGAAGCCTTGCGGAACCTGCGCGCTGTATCACGCAGCAGCTCATCCGACGGCGTGATACCCTTCATGCGATACAGCCTTTCAAACACTTCCAACAGATCGATATCACGGTTGTGCCACAGAGGATGTCGCCTGCGCTCGCGCCACAGCGCCGAGCGGACGAACTTGTTATAATACCGTCTCAGTTCACCGGGAGAGAAAGAAGCCTTGCCGCGCGCGAACACAGAAACTATCTTGCGCCAGAAGTCCAGCGAATACTCATCCGTACGTATATCTACCAGCGTACCGTACAGGTCAAATATATAGTTCTGATACATGCGCGTCCCCTCCCCTCTCGTCTATTACCCATATTGTACCATAAAAATCCATAATGTCTATATGTAATGATAAGAAAATGTGGCGTATACTCTGCAAAATATTTTAGTAAATAAACATAATAATGATTGATGATGGATGATTGATGACAGGCAGTATAAGAAAAGCGGGATCGGCTGATGTGAGTCGACCCCGTTACTGTTATGATCTTACGGATCATAGTTGATGATATAGTCCTCCAGACCGTCTTTGGTCGCTCCCAGGTCCAGCTCATCGGACAGTGAATAATTATCGTACAACTGATTATACATCTCTTCGCTGACGGTCTGACCGTTTACGGAGTAATCCGTGCCCGATTCGGTATTGACCGCGCCGAACGACGCCATTTCGTTGAATACGGTTCCGGTAAAGTTATACAGCTTGATTCCCGACGCCTGACCGGAGTGTCCCAGTATCGCGAAGGTGTTTCCTCTTTCTTTATACATGATAACAGCGTGCATCGAGGTGACCTCGTCGCCGGAGTCCTTCACCTCGCCGTCCTCTATCCAGCACAGCCGCGCGGTATGCAGATCCTTGTTATAATCAGCAAAGCTGTTTTCGAACAGCATCAGCTCCGGTATATCGTCGTCGTTCAGGAATATCAGCGTGCCTCCGGTATACTTATAGTCGGTGCTGTTGATATAATCAACATACAGCTGTCTGTAGTCTGCGTCTGCCTCAGCTTCTGTAGGAGCCTCTGTGGGAGCTTCTGTAGGAGCCTCAGTCGGAGCCTCGGTAGGCGCCTGTGTAGGAGCGACAGTCGGGTCGTCCTTTTGTGCCGATGTCGGCTTCGAACCGGATGACGCGCGCTGTGCGCTCTCTTTATCCAGCTTTACAAAATAACCGTTCAGGTTCACTATCTTGTCGGTCGCCCCGACAACGTCATAATCGAACTCAGCCTTATCTATCACATTGCCCTTATACTCGGTGCTGATGATTATCTTGTTCTGAGTATCGTCATAGTCATAATTCTGTTTATATTCCATATCGTTCACGGTGAACGTGATGACCGATATGCGTCCCACCGCGTCAAAAGCGAATTTGATCCCCTCAGTCGAGGGATCGGGAAGCGTCAGATCTAGCACGAACGCCTCTGCCGGCGGCATAAAGTTCAATTTAGCCTTGTTCAACTCCTCTTTGCTAATCTTGTTGCCTGAGAAGATGAAGAACATACCGGTCACGATCGCCGCGACCAGCACAACTGCGATGACGGATATGACGATCGCCTTGCGCTTTTTCTTAGATTTTTCGGGTCCCTTTTCGGGCGACGGCTGATCCGGCTGAACAGCCTTCGCAGGAACGACCTTTGTAGGCTCGTATCCGTCAGGAGCAGCCGATGTGTTGAGCGTTACCAGCGGCGAGCCGCAGTTACCGCAAAAATTCTCATTTTCGCTGACTTCAGCAAAACAGTTCGGACATCTCATATTCATCCTCCGTTCTGTCGCGCATGGCGACGATATATATCGTGATACTCATGTATCGCCGCGGTATCCGGCAGTTATACACATCGCTTTTATAATATCACAGCTCAGGTATAAAATCTACATTTTTTTCGGATTATTTATCATTAGCTCACCCTCGATAAATAAACCGCGTTTTTGTGTGAATTTCCGCGTATTTATCCCTTTACACTGAGTCGAAAAAGTGGTAATATAGTATCGTGAGTAGTCTGTGCGTCAGCACAGCACATCATGAATCAAGCCGGTGTAGGAAAGAGCTCATCTTACAGCGGCTGTATATAGGAGGAAAATATGGCTAGACAAAAGAAAACCATGGACGGCAACAATGCCGCGGCTTATGTGTCCTATGCGTTCACAGAAGTTGCCGGTATTTATCCCATCACACCGTCCAGCCCTATGGCAGACTATGTTGATCAGTGGTCCGCACAGGGCGTCAAGAACATCTTCGGCACTACCGTAAAGGTAGAAGAGATGCAGTCCGAGGCAGGCGCGGCCGGTACAGTACACGGCTCCCTGAACGCAGGTGCGCTGACCACCACCTACACAGCCTCTCAGGGTCTGCTGCTCATGATCCCGAATATGTACAAGATCGCGGGCGAGCTGCTCCCGTCCGTATTCCACGTTTCCGCCCGCTGCGTATCGTCTCACGCGCTGAACATCTTCGGCGACCACTCTGACGTATACGCCTGCCGCCAGACCGGCTTTGCTATGCTGGCAGAGACAAACCCCCAGGAGGTCATGGACCTGAGCGCTGTCGCTCACCTCGCCACCATCAAGGGCCGCGTACCGTTCATCAACTTCTTTGACGGTTTCCGTACCTCCCACGAGATCCAGAAGATCGAGATCTGGGACTATGAGGATCTTAAAGAGATGACCGATATGGACGCTGTCAAGGCGTTCCGTAAGCGCGCTCTCAACCCCGAGCGTCCCAAGATGCGCGGTTCACACGAGAACGGAGATATCTTCTTCCAGCATCGTGAGGCTTGCAACAAGTATTACAACGAGCTGCCGGCTATAGTAGAAGAGTATATGGACAAGGTCAACGCCAAGCTCGGCACCGACTATAAGCTCTTCAACTACTACGGAGCTCCCGACGCTGAGCGCGTTATCGTAGCCATGGGCTCCATCTGCGACGTAGCAGAAGAGGTCATCGACTACATGAACGCCGCAGGCGAGAAGGTCGGCCTCGTAAAGGTCAGACTGTATCGTCCCTTCAGCGCCGATAAGCTCGCAGAGGCTATCCCTGCTACAGCTAAGAAGATCGCGGTACTCGACCGCACTAAGGAACCCGGCGCTCTGGGCGAGCCGCTCTACCTCGACGTAGTAGCCGCTCTGGCAGCTAAGGGCTGCACCGCTAAGATCGTTGGCGGCCGTTACGGTCTGGGCTCCAAGGACACTCCTCCCTCCAGCATCTTCGCTGTATATAAGGAACTCGCTAAGGACGCTCCGCGCCACAACTTCACTCTCGGCATCGTAGACGATGTCACCGAGCTCTCTCTGCCCGAGGAGCCGGCTCCCAACACCGCGGCAGAAGGCACCATCGAGTGCAAGTTCTGGGGTCTCGGCGGCGACGGTACTGTCGGCGCGAACAAGGACTCCATCAAGATCATCGGCGACCATACCGACAAGTATGTACAGGCATACTTCCAGTATGACTCCAAGAAGACCGGCGGTATCACCATCAGCCATCTGCGCTTCGGTGATCAGCCCATCAAGAGCCCCTATTATATCAACAAGGCCGATTTCGTTGCCTGCCATAACCCCTCTTATGTCGAGAAGGGCTTCCGCATGGTCAACGACGTCAAGCCCGGCGGCGTCTTCCTGATCAACTGTCAGTGGGACGAGGCTGAGCTCGCTGAAAAGCTCCATGCCGAGGCTAAGCGCTATATCGCTAACAACAACATCCAGCTCTATACCGTAAACGCTATCGATCTCGCGGCTCAGATCGGTCTGGGCAAGCGCACCAACACCGTTCTTCAGAGCGCTTTCTTCTCGCTGGCTAAGGTCCTCCCTGCCGAGGAAGCTATCGGCTATATGAAGGAGAAGGCCCAGAAGTTCATGAAGAAGGGCAAAGAGATCGTAGAGATGAACGAGAAGGCTATCGACGCAGGCGCCTCCGCTTATGTCAAGATCAACGTTCCTGCAGAGTGGGCTAACGCAGCTGACGAAGCTCCCGCAGCTCCCTCCACCGGCAGAGAAGCTCTCGTGAAGCAGGTCGACGGCATCATGTTCCCCGTAGGCAAGATGGACGGCGACAACCTGCCCGTATCCGCCTTTATGGATCATGCCGACGGTACATTTGAGCAGGGCGCGTCCGCATTCGAGAAGCGCGGCGTAGCCGTACTGGTTCCCGAGTGGAACGCCGACACCTGCGCTAAGTGTAACCGCTGCGCGTTCGTATGTCCCCACGCTACTATCCGTCCTTACGCTATGAGCGACGAAGAGGCCGCGGCTGCTCCCGAGCAGACCAAGATCGCTCCCAAGCCTGTAGTTAAGACCAACTATAAGTACACCCTGGCTGTATCTCCCTTCGATTGCATGGGCTGCGGCGTATGCGTAGGCGTATGCCCGACCAACTCTCTGAAGATGGTATCCCGTGAGTCTCAGGACGATCAGCAGGCAGTATTCGACTATTGTGTTGCTAACGTCACCGAGAAGCCTGAGACCACAGCTAACATGAACCTCATTGCTTCTCAGTACAAGCAGCCGCTGCTCGAGTTCTCCGGCTCCTGCGCAGGCTGTGCCGAGACATCTTACGCACGCCTTGTTACCCAGCTCTTCGGCGACAGGATGTATGTATCCAACGCTACAGGCTGTTCCTCCATCTGGGGCGGTCCTGCTGCTACATCTCCCTACACCGTCAACAAGAAGGGTCAGGGTCCCGCATGGTGTAACTCCCTGTTCGAAGATAACGCCGAGCACGGTCTCGGTATGCTCCTCGGCCAGAGAGCTATCCGTGACAGACTGATCAACGAGGTCAAGGAGGCTGCCGCTTCCGATAAGGCTTCCGCCGAGTTCAAGGCTGCTGCCGACGAGTATCTCGCTACTCTCAATGACGGCGAAAAGAACGGCGCCGCTACCGAGGCTCTCGTAGCTGAGCTCGAGAAGGTCGCTGACAAGTGCGATCTGTGCAAGGATATCTATGATAACAAGGAATTCCTCTCCAAGAAGTCCGTATGGATCTTCGGCGGCGACGGCTGGGCTTATGATATCGGCTTCGGCGGCGTTGACCACGTACTCGCTACAGGTGAGGATGTCAACATCATGGTATTCGATACCGAGGTTTATTCCAATACCGGCGGTCAGGCTTCAAAGGCTTCCAACATCGGTCAGGTAGCTCAGTTCGCTGCTTCCGGTAAGGCTATCCAGAAGAAGTCCCTCGCCGACATCGCTATCTCCTACGGCTACATCTATGTTGCTCAGATCGCTATGGGCGCCGACATGAACCAGACCCTCAAGGCTATCCGCGAGGCCGAGGCTTATCCGGGCCCGTCGCTGATCATCGGCTATGCTCCCTGCGAGATGCACTCCATCAAGGGCGGCATGCAGAACTGCCAGAAGGAAATGGCACGTGCCGTAGCCTGCGGCTACTGGAACAACTTCCGCTATGATCCTCGCCTCAAGGCTGAGGGCAAGAACCCCTTCATCCTTGACAGCAAGGCTCCGTCTGAGAGCTATCGCGACTTCATCATGAACGAGGCTCGCTACAGCTCGCTGACACGCTCCTTCCCCGACAGAGCTGAAGAGCTCTTCCAGAAGGCTGAGGATACAGCTGCCGCTCGTTATGAGACGCTGACCGAGAGAGCGAAGTAATCATCGCATAATATGATATCGCCTTAAGGCAAAGCTTCACCCCCGAGGATGTCCTCGGGGGTGAATTGTTTCTCCGGTCAGCAGGATAAGGGGATATGATCACAGCTTTGTTCTGTCGATCTCCTTATTCAAGAAATTATATACATTATAGGCCAAATGATATCTTAGCAGCCTCTTCAGCCAGTTCCTATACGAATTGGTATTCTCTCCGGCTTTAGATTTCCACTTCATCGCTCTAAATATCGTACCGTTACCCTTATCATCTCCCAAAGCGATCTGACACTCTCCCCACAGACCCAGGGTCCATCCCTGCGCGCGAAAATCTCTCAGTCTGTTTCTGGATGCAAAATACGCTTTCTTTATTTGAGGGAGTATCCTCTGTATTTCAGAGGCGTCGATCTTTTTGCCCGCAAGGATCAGCTCTGTTTCAAAGGCGATGCTTATCACCAGAGGATATGTATTATACGGCGATATCTTCTTTTTATACTCTTCCAGCAGACCAGACGCTGTAGCATAATCCTTTTTGAGTATACTTACCGATATCAGCGTAGACATACCTTGATCCCATGCTGTAGTGTTCCTGATTCTGTCATCGGCGTTTTCAATCATATACAGGAGCCGATCCCAAGATCTGTCCAATCCCAGCTCATTTTCACATTCCACACAGAGTCTTGTCAGCTGAACGAAAAGCTCGTCACCCATTGTGATCGGATCTTTATATCCCGGGATCTCTTCATCCAACACTCTTCTGACCCCGGTCAAGATCTCTGAGCTCGGTTCACACAGCGACTCACAGTGATACAGTGTATACCATATCCAAGGGTTGTCCGGATTACCGTAGTACTCGAGATACTGCCGTATTACTGAGATAAAGCGCCTGTAATCTGCCGAGTCCATGGCGTTTTTTCTCATGTTGGTGATGATCTTTTCATAGTCGCCTTTGACTATGTCCCGGATATTCGCCGAGGCGACTATAGCTCTGTCAAAGCACCTGCAGCTGAAGTACGCGCTCTCCAGCTGCGGAGTGCGGTTCTTTTTATAGTTATAATCTCTGGCATAGAACTTTCCCATGCTATAAAAGGTATACGCCAGAATATCATTTTTTTCAGGATTCCTGCTGAATGCCTCGACAAACTTGCTGCAGTTTTGATAACAGTTTGAGGTAAAGTCCTCTATCAGACCGTATTCCAACAGCCTGTCCTCGATAGTAGATACGTCAAAGAAGTCAGCCGGATATCCGATCGATTCACAGTATCTGTTGGTTTCACAACAGACATAGCGTATCAGTCCCTTACTGTATTCTTTTTTGTTCCTTAAGCAGAGCGCGGTATATATCGTTCTCAGTTCATCGGTCAGTTCTTCATGAGCCGATTTTTCCTCTTCGGGTTTGGATCCGCTTGTCTTGCTAACGCTGCTAAAGTCATAAGCTTTTATATCAGGCGACGCGTCTGACTCATTGACCAAAAACAGATAAAAATCATATTTTGAATGAGCCAGTATTTTTAGGATCTCCGTAAACTTATCCTCGTCACGGTAGAAGTTGTCCAGGATCAATACGGTTTTCTCCAGCCTCTCGCCTAGCACATAATCGAAACCCGGTCCGTCACTGTCTTTGTCGGTGCCGAAATATGAGAAACAATCGTTCTGGAATTCTGAACACATGTTTTCATTATTGCCTTCCGAATCGATGATATAGATACGAACCGCATAATCGCCGTAGTGTTCTTTCAACATCACATACAGCGAAGCCAGTGCGTCTTTGCCATCTACACGATATATTTTTTTGTTTTTTATTACATCTTCCGATAAGCTCGTATATCGATGCTCGTTTACCGCGTCGACCAGCTTCACCAGCTGTTCGGGTCTGAAGAAGATATCCGTACTTTCAGGCTCCGGCCATTGAGCCTGTATGTCAGCGATAAAATCATCTGCAACCGATCTCCATGTATGTCCGATGAGATTCTTTCTCAGTTCCAGAGCGTTGTTTTTGTACTGCGCTTCTTTATTTCTAATTATCCTCAGCGCGTTTGCAACATTCGACAGATCTTCTTCACTGAAGCCATCCTCCTCTGTCGAGCCCTGTATGCTTATCTTGTATACCAGATTATCCATTTTGTTTTTTGCCAAATACTGATACAGCCCTGAGTTCTCCGATATGATCAGCGGCACGCCGGCGGCGATCGCCTCCATACCGACCAGACCGAAGCCCTCGTGGAACGACAGCATCATCGCGACAGACGCGTCACTGATCAGCTCTGCCAGCTCTTCTCTATCCGTGACATACGGCTTTGGTACGATATTGCAAAGTTTTTTGGCGATGTTTTCGGCCTTTTCCTGAAGGCGATCGACTTCTGCCTTCAAAAATTCCGGATCCGAGTTATCGTAACCGACAACTGTCAGCGTGGGATCGTTGCCTATTATCGGAAGTTCCGCGTCCATGCTGATAGCTGAGGCGAACGCGCACATAGCCAGCGACGTCTGCTTGATACGCACATTGCTTTTTTCAACGCGACCGAATACGATAGGATCAAAACAGTTTTTTACCTCTTCAATAGGTTCGATATCGCTCAGTCCCGGTATGAATTCTATGACCTTGATCTTCTTCCTTCTTACTTTGTCTGCAGCCGAATCGTACAGCTTAGGGCCGACCGCAAAGACAAGATCCGCATTTTTCAGCACATCTTTCTGTCGACTCACCTTTTCTTCATATCTTGTCACGTCGTTATTCTGGAACAAATAATACGACGGATAATCCATATGATGGAATACTATATTCTTTCCCTTGCACAGCTTTGCCAGCGCAAAAGATATCATCCCCGTATAGATATCGTGTCCTATGCAATACACACTGCAGTGACGCGGATAATAGTGCCTGAGCGTGGGGTTCGACTCTATCTCATTGCTTATCAGCTTTGCTGCTTCTTTTTCATCTCCGCCGAACGCGTTATGGCTGATAGTGACCGGTATGATGCCCAGCTCCTGCATTTCCTGCTTTGCTCCTTCGCTCAAGTCAGGTATCACGCAACAAACTTTTTTATTCACATCTGTTCCGGCGGCGCACGCCTTAGCCAAATCATAGTTAAGTGAATTTATGCCCCCGTTAACAGGTCCCCACGCGCTTGCAATGAATATGAACAGATACATATATTTGTTTCTCCTCAAGTGTTGTTATTGTGATATATTTTAACATAAATTTCTATAATTTGACAACATTTTACATTACAAAATTTTACTTTGATATTTGTGCAATAATTTCTATATCCGTTTGATCGTCAAGAACTGACGTACAATATTGCGCTGATCGTGTTATTCACTAAAATGCCGGTTCTTTTTTGTGAGTATTTATTCTTGATTTAAATATTCTTTTCATTTACAATATAATCAGTGCATTAGGCTCTGTTCACCACCCCAATATCACCGTTTTTTAGGAGGAGCTATGAAGAAGATTTTATCATTCCTGCTGGTGTTGACCATGCTCATTTCGGCAGTCGCAGTTTTCACGACCTCAGTCTCTGCGGCAGAGACTTTCAAAGAAGGCGACGTTCTCTATTTTAAGATAGAGAGCCCCACCGAGTGGGCTGATAACGCCACCTTGTACGCCAACTTCACGAGCTACAGCCGTGCGGACAACGGCGGCGTGTCCATCATAATCGCCTCAGCCGACCGCACTAAGTATGATCCCGTACAGGGCATTGTGTACGATTCTCAGCGCGGCCTGTACAAATATACCGTTACAGCGGCTGACGCAGGAGCTGCGGCTATGCGCTTCTGGCGCGGTAATGCCGAAAAGCTCTGGAACTGCACCGTAGTCATCACAGCGGACGATTATGCTTCGGGCAAAAACACCGCCGTCATCACCGACTGGGACGACACCGGTTCTCTTATTTCCACCGATCTGTATGATCTGAACGCTAAGCTGAGCATATCCAAGACCAAAGGCTCCATTGGCGACAGCATCGATATCCGCGCTACATACACAGCGCCGGATATCCTCACCGTCAAGACTGAGATATACATCAACGATGTCAAGGTCAGCGACACCGAAACCTATACCTTCAACGCCACAGAGGACGGCGCTTATTCCGTCACCGCCAAGCTCACCGCTACGCGTTTTGATGACACCCAAATATTAGCGCGCGCAACCGTCACCGGTTCGATCATCATCGGCACCGATCCCGTAGCTATCCTTAAGAGTAACGTGCTGTATGCACATGCCTCTCTGGGCAGCAAGGAGCAGCAGGCATGGCTTACATGGTACAATGTCAACGATATATACTATTTCTTCCTGCCGATCAGTGTCAAAGCCGGCACGCCCGTAGAACTCTACAGCTCATATAAGGATACCGCCACCATAGGCGACGTCACTATCCAGCCTGGTTCAGTAGCTCAGCTGACCGCGGATCCGAGCCGTACCTATACCTTCACCTGCGGCAGCATCAGGCGCAGCGTAAAATTCATGTATTCTTCCGCCGAGGCAGCCCTGTTCGTCAACAACCCCGAGAGCTTCGACGGCATGGATTTCTTCCAGTATCTCCAGTATGATAAGAACAATTATGTTTCGGGCACAGGCGCGGTGGCGTTCACCAACGGCACCGTCAGCGACGTCGAGGTCAAGAAGATGAAAGGCCGCGGCAACACCTCGTGGAACGCCGATAAGAAGGGCTTCAACATCACCTTGACAGAGGCCATCTCTATCGAGGGCATGCCTAAGTGCAAGAAGTATTCGCTGGTATCCAACTTCCAGGATGCCGCCATGGCGCGCAACCGCATCCTCTATGACCTGTCCGATAAGGTAGGCGTACCCTATGCCTCCGACAGCCGCATCATCGACCTGTATACCAACGGCAAGTATCAGGGCACATACCAGTTGTGCCAGAAGATCGAGGTGGGCAAAAACTCTCTGATATCCGAGTTCAGCGAGGACGACTATCTCAACAAAGAAACCGGCGGCGTCAAGTCCGATTTCTCCTTCGTGACCGAGATCGATTCGTCCCCCTCTGACGACGACTTCCACTTCACCGTACAGAACGGCAACAATCTGACCATGAAGGCCCCCGAGCTGGAGGACAGCGATCCCAACGCGGCAAACGTACGCGGCTATGTAAAAAAGAAGTTCAACGCGATGTACGACAAGCTCAACGCAAAGGCAAAGGACGTGGGCGACTATATCGACCTCGACTCCCTCGCTAAGGTCTATCTCATCAACGAGTTCGGCAAGAACTGGGATAGCGGCGCATCGTCATTCTATCTGACCTACATGCCCGACGCTAACGGGGTATATAAGTTCTTCGCCTCGCCCGTATGGGACTATGACAACTCTCTGGGCAACGCCTGGGGCGTCAGCAGCGATCTTCGCCGCATGGGCGTCAACGACTACACCTTGCCCTCAGGATGGTTTTCCACCGTTAAGGGCGGCTACAGCGGTCCGAACTTCCTCGCCACCGCCGCCAAGAGCCCCGAGGTCATGGCGGTCGTATACAAGTCATGGTTCGAGGATTTCCTGCCGGCTCTCGATGTGCTCACCTCCACCGGACAGAAGACCTCTCCGCTGTATTCCTCAGATGCATATCGCAGTATCATCAAAGGCTCCGCCGAGATGAACTACAAGATCTGGGCTCTGTATACCAACGCCGACTGGGTATGCGACCACGGCTCGCTCAAGAAGTATTCCGCAGTATATACTAAGAACTCCTACGGTCAAGTGACCGGCGTAAAACTCACTCAGGACGCCCATACCACCACCTATGACCAGTATACATACGACGGCCAGTTCGACTATATGATGGATTGGGCAACCTCGCGTGCCGCATGGATCAGCGCTCAGTATATATCCAACTATCATCCCGAAGAGCCCGTGATCCCTCCGACCGATCCGCCCACCGAGGCTCCCACAGATACATCCACCGAGGCGCCTACCGAAACTCCTACAGAGGCTCCCACAGAGGCTCCCACCGATCCTCCGGCGACTCGCTATCCGGCTCCCGATCTGGATACCTCCAACGCGATCGCCGCATGGATATTCAACGATGCGGACAAGACCGCCGGTGATAAGCTCTCCGAGTACGGATCCTCCGACGGCTATACTGCCACAAAGGGCAGAGGCATGCTCACCATGAGCGTCAGCGGCGATGATCTGCGAGCTCTTGAGTGGAGCGACGCCGAGTACGGTCCCGACGGCAATTCGATGACCCCCATCATGGCTGCCGGCAAGAACAATCTCTGGGGTGCTCCGTACATCCTGCTTGATGTATCGACCGCTGGCTGCAGCGATATCAAGCTGACCATGTATCTCGCCGGCTCCAACAAAGCTCCCGCGTCATGGAAGCTGCAGATGAGCTCCGACGGCACGAACTTCAGCGATATAGAAGGAGCGGTCGCCACCATCAGCGCAGAGAAGCGCAAGGAACTCACCGCGTACTTCGACAACATTGCTCTCCCTGCGAGCGCCGCAGATCTTGAGCATCTGTATCTCAGGCTGGTGCCCGTATCCATGACCACCATCAGCGGCGGCACCACAGCCGATAAGCCCTCCGGCGGCGAGATCGCGCTGAACTATATCATAGTATCCGGAACCAAAGCTCAGTCAACGGGCACCCTGATGGGCGACGCCGACCGCGACGGTGAGGTCTCTATCCTCGATGCCACCCGTATCCAGCGCTTCCTTGCTAAGCTGACCGAAGATATCGATGGAAAGGCGGCCGATATCACCGGCGACGGCATAGATATCCTCGATGCCACCGCAGTACAGCGTTATCTGGCTCTGCTCTCTACATCCGATCCGGTAGGCGTATATGTCGACTAGTATTAGTATATAACCCCTGAATATCAAAAGACCCTGAACCGTCACCGGCTCAGGGTCTCTTATTATATCCATCATCCATCATCTATCATTCCGGTCACCGTATCATAATAGAACGCCTTCTCATCTCCGTCCTCTAAATAGAAGCGGTGGTCGCCTATCGCATAAAAGTATGTAATACCTCTCAGACCGTCGAACCTTCCGTCGTCACACACCGGCGTCTCACTGCCTTGTGTGTGATATTCGCTGAACGGTCTGGGGATGACCGTCTCTGACTCGCGCACGCCGTCGGTCGTACCGAAGTGCATCAGCTTTGATTCGCCGTCCTCGGCTCTGTCCCAAGCCGGATCACAGTGATAATACTTTCCTTTATATTTGAAAATGACCCATTCATGGCCCATTTTGTTCGCCTTGCACTCGCCGTGCACACAGTAGCATTCGATACCTCTCTGCAGCAAGGCGAACCTCAGCACGTTGGCATAACCGTAACACAGCGCCTTATTATCCCTCAGCGCCTTATACACTTCATCGCCGGGATGATCGAAGAGCGGCGATCCGACCTCTTTGTTATCGGTACGCGTGTGATCATAGGTCAGTTTTTGGGTGACTGCGTGGTATATCTTCAGTATGATGTCCAGCTCATTGTCATCGGGCTCGAACTGATGGTTCACTATCTTCAACAGCTCCGAGTCCATCAGCTCCAGCATCATTTTCTGACGACGCTCGCTGTAGGTGTAGCTCAGGCTCATGCTGCCTGACGTCATCTCATAATCGCTGACGAAGAAGCCGTATGGGCTCTCACGCAGCAGATCGATCAGAAAAGCCGTCTTCTGAACGTCCGCCCCGAGCTTTACCTTTGTGCGGCGCTCCAGCACCGCGTCCATAAGCCTGCGATACATCTCCATATCGGAGTCGCTCATCACGCGGCGTTCATCGGGCTCTACGGCGCAGTGATCTATCGCGGTTATCGCGTCGCCGTCGGGCAGAGGATCGGGTCTGCCGCCGTTTTCTGTTGTCTTTTTCACGCCGCAGGCGGTCAGTATCATAACAGCCGCCAGCAGCACGCACAGAACGATTCGTTTCATGATCTCACTTGGTTTTTAAAGGCTCAAAAAACCCCGAACCGTTTATGTTCGGGGTCGTGTTGTTTTTTATCAGGTCAGCGGTTCCGAGGTGAACAGATAAGCTTTTATCTTATCGTTCTTGACCTTGCCTGCAAGATACTTTCTCATATACAGCGCGTCTTTCAGGCTCACTGCATTGTCGCCCGTAAGATCGGATGTGTTCAAGCTGCATGTAGCCGATCCGGCTGCAGCCATCTGCATATAGGTAGCGTCCATGATGTCAACGCTGAAATCGCCGTTAGCATCGCCCACCATACCGTTCGACGGTTCGATGGTGATAACGGTATACGCGCCTGTGCCTTCCTGAGCTACATTATGATAGAAAACACGATTTTCATCTGAGTCTATCATGTGCTCGATCACGTGCGATATATCCGTTGTGCCGGCGGCGATAGCCTTAAAGTGGAATTTTGCGTAATGCTTGTTGACGTCGTTGAATACATCTACCTTCTTAGCGTGTGTGAAGTTATAGAGCAGATGGTTCTCAACGTCGGCGTTCAGCACCAGCCCGCAAGAGACGATCTTAGACGGGAACGAATACGCGTCGATATCATATTCACCCGAGACCTTATTATATGCTGTATAAGGCACAAAGCTCACGTACTTGTTATCATATTCCACATATCCCTGACCGTCCAGGATGTTCTTCTCACCGGCATACAGACCTACATTGAAAATGATCTCGTTGCCGACGGCTACCTTAACGGGATTCTGACCGTTACCGGTAATGGTAAGATACTTAACAGCGGCGTCTGTAGTCACATGCAGAGCCGATACCGCAGCTGCGATCATTACGATAGTGAGCACGATACTGATTAGTCTTTTCATAACGCTATTCCTCCGTATAAGAGTAGTTATAGATATTATACTTTATTTTTGTAAAAAAAGCAAGATATAATTCAAAAGTATTCTCCCTTAATACGGCGATTGCTTTCGTCCTACCGATATGCTACAATTATCACAAAGGGGTGATGATAATGACAAAAAAGCAGCGCTCCCTGCTGGCGGTAGAAGCGCTCAAGCGCGAGTATCCGGATTCCATATGTTCATTAGAATACACCGACCCTCTGCAGTGTCTGGTGGCAACGCGCCTGTCAGCCCAGTGCACCGACGCCAGGGTCAACATGGTCACTCCGGCGCTGTTCGCGCGATATACCTGCGCGCGTGATTTCGCCGAGAGCTCACCCGAAGAGGTCGCCGAATACATCCGATCCTGCGGCTTGTATAAGACCAAGTCGCGCGACATCGTAGCTATGGCGCGCGTACTGTGCGATCGCTACGGCGGCGAGGTGCCGCATACGCTCGATGAGCTGACCGACCTGCCCGGCATAGGACGCAAGACCGCTAACCTCGTCATGGGCGATATCTTCGGCATGCCCGGCGCGGTGGTGGTAGATACTCATTGCATACGCATCACGCGCCGACTCGGACTGCATTCCGAGAGCGATCCCAAGCGTATCGAAAGCATCCTGCGCTCCCTGCTTCCGCCTGATGAGAGCAACGATTTCTGTCACCGTCTGGTGCTGCACGGACGCGCCGTATGCACCGCGCGCAAGGCGATGTGCGAGAACTGCTGTATGGCCGACTTCTGCCGCCGACTGCCTTGATAACACCCTCCAGCAACTCTTCACTATTCTGTCATTCTGAGCGCTTTTTATTGTCATTCTGAGCGAAGCGAAGAATCTTATAAGCCCCCCTTGTCTAAAGGTACCCCCGTTGGGGGAATGTCCGCAGGACTAGGGGGGCGCCGTTTCCGGCGAGAAAGCTGTCAGCGCAAGCTGACTGGGGGATTGTATAAATGTCGCGCAGCGACCAACCGACACCGATCATCATTCATTTATCATCATTCACCAAAACCATTCCCCCTCTTTTTCCTCCATTTTCCTTTATCGTAACAAAAATTTAAACAGAATCTCAATTTTTTAATATTCTTTTTTCTAATTTTAACGATTTTGTATACTATACCCCCTTGTAATTTATTATTCTTTTGTGTTATAATGATTACACTAATATATTAGGAGGATTTTTCTATGAAAAAGATTGTCAGCATTTTACTGGCTGTACTTCTCGTAGCTTCTGCCATCGTATCTGTTTCGGCTTATTCCGTAACTACGGATACCAAGACCGTTGCTGATGCAGTTGCTGAATATGAAGAGCTCGCCGGTGAATCAGTTCCCACTTGGCGTTATTATTTCCAGATGCCTACCGGTAAGAACGGCCCTCTGGCTACCGAGGCTGTTTACTTCCCCGAGACTGACGAAGAGACCGGCGAGGTTCATGACGTTCTCGTTTGCAACGCAGGCGAACACGCTCCCACATGGCTGAACTCATTCAACTATGATCCCATTACCAAGACTTGCCTCGTTGGTATCTATTTTTGGGACTGCGCTGCAGGCTGTGAGTCCTGGGCAGGCTATCAGGGTATGGTAGAAGATGCCGAGCACTTCATCTATTATGCAGATGTTCCTCAGGAAGCTGTTACACACATCTGGAACAACAGCGTTGACGGCGGTCTGGACAAGACTGACCCGATCTATTACTATGCACAGCAGACCATCAACATCGCTTGTGAGTATCCCGATCCCGGCGAGTATGATACTATCCCGGACGGCGCTGACAGCTTTGACGGTATGATATTCATCATCAACCCCGATAAGGTTGACGTACAGCCTGATAACCACAAGCAGACTTGCGGCGGCGACTGGTACTTCTACTATGGCAACGGCTGCTATGGTTCCTATGCAGAGGGCAAGGGCGACAACACCTGTCTGAACCCCGACCACTATGTTGACGGTCAGCATGTTGGCTGGCACGGCGACGTTGAGGTAGAAGTTTCTACCTTAGCTCCCTCTACAGACGATCCCACCGAAGAGCCCACCACCGAAGTGCCCACATCCGAGCCTTCCACAGAAGATCCCACAGAGCTGCCCACTACTCCTGAACCTTCCGAGTATCTCCGCGGCGACTATGACGGCGACGGCGAGATCACTATTCTCGACGCTACCAAGGCTCAGAGAGTTCTTGCAGAGCTCGATCCCAGAGACGACGATTTCCTTGCTAAGGTCGACGCTGACGGCGACGGCGAACTGCAGATCGTAGACGCTACCCGTATCCAGTGCTTCATCGCTGAGCTCATGAACATGGACGGCTCCAAGCCCTATGTTAAGCCCGTATAACAGTTTTGTATAATACTTGATATACAGCATCGCTCCCCTGATCCGTTTCAGGGGAGCTTTTGTTATGCATCAAAAGCCTTCCCTTGAGTGAAGGTGGGCTTTTCAGGTCTTAAGAGCTGAAAAGGTCGGATGAGGTGGAAGCGATTCCGGCATAGCTTTACTGTTAATCTGGATGCTTTTTATTGTCATTCTGAGCGCTTTTATTGTCATTCTGAGCGCTTTTATTGTCATTCTGAGCGAAGCGAAGAATCTTATAAGCCCCCCTTGTCTAAAGGTACCCCCGTTGGGAGAATGTCCGCAGGACTAGGGGGGCGCCGTTTCCGGCGAGGAAGCTGTCAGCGCAAGCTGACTGGGGGGTTGTATAAATGTCGCGAAGCGACCAACCGACACCGATCATCAATCATTTATCATCATTCACCATTAACCATTCCCTCTTGCCCTATCCGACATTATACTATATAATAAAGCTGTAACCATTCCATCATACAACTGTCACATTGACCCGTTATCCTATAGATAACAACTCCCCGGAGGTTAATTATGAGTAAACTGCTCATCGTCGATGACGAATTCCGTATCCGCGAACTTATCAAAAAATACGCCATCTTTGAAGGCCACGAGGTGGACGAAGCCGAGGATGGCCAGCAGGCTGTGCTCAAATGCCGCAACGCTACCTACGACCTGATCATCATGGACATCATGATGCCGGTCATGGACGGCTTTGAGGCCGTGGCACAGATCAGGCGTTTTAGCACCACACCCATCATCATGTTGTCAGCGCGAGGCGAAGAATACGACCGTCTGACAGGTTTTGAGAACGGCGTTGACGATTATGTTGTCAAGCCGTTTTCACCCAAAGAACTGATGATGCGCGTCAGCGCTGTGCTGCGCCGCTCCGGTGTCGGTGAAAAGGAAGATAAAAAGAACCTCTTTGTCTATCAGGGGCTCAGCATCGACTTCGCCGCGCGTGTCGTCACGGTCGACGGCGAGCGCGTACAGCTGACTCCGCGTGAGTATGAACTGCTTTTCTATATGGTAAATAACAAGGGACTCGCCCTGACCCGTGAACAGCTCATCTCCAAGGTATGGGGATACGACTTCTACGGCGACGACCGCACTCTTGATACACATATAAAGCTGCTGCGCAAGAGCCTCGGCAATTACGCTTCGCTCATCGTTACCCTCAGAGGAGTTGGATACCGTTTTGAAACAAACTAAGCGCAACAAACGCAAGATGCCCCTGCGAATGCATCTCGCGATAGGCTTCCTGATATTCTCAGCTTTGCTGTTGACGGTACTGTGGCTGTTCCAGACAGTGTTCCTCGAGACCTTCTACAGATCGATCAAGACCGCTCAGGTGCGCAGCTGTGCCGACTCGGTGGTAGATAACATCGAGTCCTCTTCCCTGTCCGATCTGATATCCGATCTTGAGGAACAGAATACCATGTCGGTGAGCATCTTCAACACCGATTCCAAGATTTTCACCACCGTGTATTCGTCCAGCAACAACACTTTTCCGAACATCAAGCTCGCAATGAGCACGGTGTATGAGCTGTACGAAAATACCGGTTCCTCCGGCGGCGAATACTCGACCATAACCCAAAGCGGCTTTGAACGCCGCTTCGACAGACAGCAGAGCAACAAGAACAATGATCAAAACAACGGCTTCGGCAAGCACAATAACGGCTCCGGACAAAGGTCCGCTGCCACTGCCGACTCCGCGGCCATAGACAATAACACGAACGGCACATTACCGCGTGATGATCTCACCGGCGACTTCCGCGAGCCTTCGCTCGAACGCGAGAGAGTACAGATACTCGCATACTCACGTATCATTTCCACTTCAGCCGGAGAGCGGCTGGTGATCGTCCAGAGCGAGATCACCCCCGTATCCAGCGTCGTCAGCACACTGCGCTATCAGCTGATCATCATGACCGCCGTGCTGGTGGTACTCAGCGTGATCGTGGCGATCATAGTCGCCTCGCGTATCTCTAAGCCCATTTCGGATACTAACGAAAAGGCTAAAGCTCTGGCTCAACGCCACTATGACCTGCATTTCTCAGGCGGACGCTACCGCGAGATAAAGGAGCTCAACGATACCCTCACCTATGCCGCGGATGAACTGCGCAAGGTGGACGATCTGCAAAAAGAGCTGATCGCCAACATCTCGCACGACCTGCGCACTCCGCTGACTATGATCACCGGCTACAGCGAGATCATGCGCGATCTGCCCGGCGAGATGACTCCCGAGAACATCCAGATCATCATCGACGAGGCTACCCGACTCAACGCTCTGGTCAGCGACCTGCTGGATATCTCACGACTGCAGTCCGGCACAGCCGACATCAAGCACGAGACCTTCTCACTCACACAGTCCATCCGCAGCATCTTCTCTCGCTATACCAAGCTCGTCGAGAGCGACGGCCTCAATATCGTGTTCGAGTGCGACTGCGAAGCCTTCATCAGCGGCGACGAACTGCGCATGAGTCAGGTTCTGTATAACCTGATCAACAACGCGATCAATTATATCGGCGAGGACAAGACCGTGCTGGTGCGCCAGACGGTAGCGGGCGGCCGCGTACGCGTAGACGTCATCGATCATGGCGAGGGCATCCCCCAGGAGAAGCTGGATTATATCTGGGATCGCTACTATCGCGTAGATAAAGAACACCGCCGCGCCGTTATCGGCACCGGTTTGGGGCTTTCGATAGTCAAGAATATTCTGATCGCCCACGACGCCGATTTCGGTGTCGTTTCCAAGCTCGGCGAAGGCTCCGACTTCTACTTCTCCATCCCGATAGTCACCTCAACCGACATACCCGATTCAACCGACAAATGATCAAATCACAAAAGGGAAAGTATTCAAGGCCCCCTTTGGGAAAGGGAGCTCCGGCGTGAACCGGTGAGTGATTGTACAATTGTCGCGTAGCGACCAACCACAACCATTCACTATTCACCATCATAACATGCCAAAAGCCGCCGAACCATCGGTTCGGCGGCTTTGATATGCCTGTCAAATTATTTAACGATATCGCGCCAGTCGAGGTCGCCTCTCTCAAGGCCGTGTATCAAGACCTCAGCGGTAGCGATATTGGTCGCCACGGGGATATTATGCATATCGCACAGGCGCAGCAGATTCATCTCGTTAGGCTCATGGGGCTTGGGAGCCAGCGGATCGCGGAAGAATATCAGCATATCTATCTCGTTGCACGCGATACGCGCGGCTATCTGCTGATCTCCACCCTGGCTGCCGCCCAGGAAGGTCTGGATGCTCAGTCCGGTCGCTTCGGATACCATCTTGCCGGTCGTGCCGGTAGCGCACATTTTGTTGCGGCTCAGGATTCCGCAGTAAGCGATACAGAATTGAACCATCAGTTCTTTTTTTGCGTCATGTGCGATAATTGCGATGTTCATACTTACCTCCGTTTGAAGTCTACCTGATATTTCCTTACTTTACGATGATGGGTACATCCACGCCGCTCAGGCGCTTGGTGATCGTTGTGAAGATCAAGCCCGTCTTTGACCAGTTGCCGGTCATGGCGCCGCGCTGTGACAGCGCTATGATCCTGATATCCTCGGGGATCAGCCCGATGAGCCGCATACCCGCCTCATCGATGACCGCGTCCAGATCCTCATATATCCCCATCTTATAGAACCGTTCTCTGTCGAATCGGTTGATTACCAGCCTTTGATCATGTATGCCCAGATCATCCAGCCTCTTTTTAACATTTTTCGCGCCGCGTATGCTGATGGGTTCAGCGTTCACCACTATCAGCGCTCTGTCGGCGCTGCCGGCAGCGGATACCAGTCCCGTGCCTGTTCCTGCAGGCGCGTCGATCAGGATATAGTCAAAGTCCTGTTTAGCTCTTTCCACAAAGCACTTGATCAGCGAGGGGCTGACCTCGTCGTCCGCGTACAGCGGAGCCGCCACGCACCATAGCTCCAGCGAGGGGCTCACGCGATACAGCGCGTCGTTGAATTCACATCCGCCGCTGACGATATCCGAGATATCATACACGAGCTTATCCGATATGCCCAGCACCATATCCACGCCGCGCATACCGCTGTCGCAGTCCATGATCAGAACCTTTTTATTCTCTTTTGCCAGCGCAACCGCCAACCCTGCGCACACCGTTGTTTTGCCGGTACCGCCTTTGCCGGAGGCCACCACGATCACTTGACTCATAGCTTTATCCTGAGCATATCGGTTTTTGCCGATATTACCGCTTATACTTATCATACTATCGTTCTTATCATATCACAAAATTAACAAAAGAGCAACTTTTTTGAGTCGCTCTTTTAGTAGAAATATTCAATACAAAATTAGTTAAAATACATAAAACACAGTTAAAACCGCATGATAACGGCGTTATATGACGTCCGCGCCTGTCCAGCGCTTCTGCTTGACCTGCGTCAAGGTCTTGCCGTTGAAGTATGCGTCCATCATATCCATAGCGACATACTGTGTGAATCTTCCTTTTGCTCCGTTCTCCAGGACTACCGCTATAGCTATCTCCGGCTTTTCATACGGAGCAAAGCATACAAAGGTCACGTGATCCGATCCGGCGTTCTCGGCGGTACCGGTCTTAGCTCCCATCGATATGGGATACTTACCGGCGAACGACGAGGCTGTACCCGAGGTGACGACCGCTCTCATCGCCTGCTTTACCTTAGCCATATTCTCTTTGCTTATTCCGGCGTTGTCCACGACCTCAGGCTTTTGGGGATCGTTATACAGCACGGTCTCGTCACGCTCATAGTTGACTATCTTGCGCACCAGATGAGTGCGGTATCTCACGCCGTTGTTGGCGATAGTCGCCACATAGGTAGCCAGCTGTATCGGGGTAAAGGTGTTGTCGCTCTGGCCTATGGCCGCCTGTACTGTATTGCCCTCATACCATGTGGTAGAGTCCCTGCCTGCCAGCACGCCGGTGCTCTCGTCTACTTCCAGACCGGTCTTTACGCCCAGCCCGAACTTCTCGGCATACAGATACATCGTCGTGATCCCCGTACGCCTGCCCAGTTCGGCAAAGTAATAGTTGCATGACTGTTCCAGCGCGTTATACAGCGGAACATCGCCGTGTTTATGCATACAGTTGACCACATCGTTCTTATAGTAGTCATAACGCCCTGTGCATTTTATCGTCTCGTCGGGCGAGATGATACCTTCCTGCAGAGCCGCCAGAGCTACGCAGGGCTTAAAGGACGATCCCGGTGAAAACAGACCGTTGAAAGCTCGGTTGAACATAGGCGCCTCATCGTTATTGAACAGATAGTCGGAGTAGTCCGAGTCATAATACTTTGACAGGTCATAGTTGGGATAAGACGCCGCGGCTATAACCGAAAAGTCCTTTAGGTCGATCATTACCGCCGCTCCTGCGGTACAGTCCTCGCCCAACTTGCTCTGCTGCTGAGCTTTATTCGCCTTTGCCTCGGCTACTGCTCTTTTTCCTGCCGCCTGAGCTCCCTGAACATTTTTTGCCAGGCTGTAGGCGGTCACCGCCTGTATACGTGAGTTGATGGTCAGATATACGGTATCGCCGGGCTTAGCTTCTACCGTCTCGGTCTCGCCTACTATATTGCCCTTAGCGTCTTTAGTTATGCTTTTCTCGCCCGGTTCGCCGCGCAGATATTCCTCCAGCGCCGCCTCTATGCCGAACTTGCCTATCTCGTCATCCAGCGCGTAGCCGTCGTCCTTGTGAGCTTCATATTCTTCTTCGCTCAGCGCGCCCACCACGCCTAAGATATGCGGCACCAGCTGTCCGTTCTTGATGACTCTCATGTTGGTGGTGCGGATCTCCACAGCCGGTATGGTGCGAGTCAGCTCCGATACCAGCGCCACGACGTCGCTGTCCACGCCCTGAGCAAATACATATACCTGCTGGTACGAGAAGCCCTTTTTCTCCATATTATATCTCACCGACACCACAGCTCTTTTCAAGAACAGGTCGGTTATATAGTCAGCTTCATAGCGTTCGGCAAGGCCGTTCACTATCTCGTCGGCGGTCAGACCCTCGCGGTTCAGCATAACCTCTGATTCGATATACTCCACATCGCCGCCGCTGCCTTCGTCCAGAACATAACCGTCGCCCTCAACGGATATCGGCAGCTCGTCGATATATTTCGCGCCGCTCTGCGCCATGATATTCAGCAGGTTAACGATGATGTCGTTCAGCTTGCCGTCCTCCACATAGATGCGGTTTATTACTATATTATACGAGGTCTCGTTCACGGCCAGAGCGTTGCCCTTAACATCCAGTATCTCGCCGCGTGTAGCCTCTGAGGTGGTCGTATAGGTAGTCGACGCGACGGACAACTCTTTATACTCGTCGCCGTGCACGATCTGCCAGTCAAAGAGCCTGAGCACAAAAACGGCGAATATGACTATCACCATCAGCAAACACAGTATACCGCGCACCGCTATACGGTCGCCTTTTAAGCCGACTTTTTTAGTATTCTTAGCATTCGCGCTGTTGATGATACTGCGGCTGTTGATGCTGCTGATCTTTTCATACACATTATCGCTGTCGGTTTTCTTACGGCTCTCATGGCGTTCCACCATGCTGTTGATCTTTTCGTTGGTATTCTCGCCCAGACGGCTGAACGCGCCGCTGATACGCTTCAGGCGTTTGCTTAATTCAAGCTTCTTCATATCGCACCTCCTTCACACGGTAATAGAAGAACGCAAAGCGCCTTGCGCCCTCGTTCTTCCGGTTATCAAACCTCCTGCCCCAGCAGGCGGTGAATAAGTTTGTTTAAAAAGTAGAACAATATCGAATAGATGAAGGTCTGCGCCATCCTCGATATAATGTGATCGGTGTAATACACCCAGCTGTCCGCTATGCCTGCCCACACAAAGTTGATCATGAAGTATAGCGTGAACAGACCGCCTATCGCTATCACCGAATAGATGATAAAGTTCGGAAAGTTAGCGACTATCAGGTTGTTTGCCGCATAACCTACCACAAAGCATATCACAGTCAGCGATATGGCAAAGAACCCTATACTGTTGGAGTATCCCAGATCGATCAGCGAGCCGCATATCGCTCCTATGATCATCGCCGGTATCTCTCTCTCATACAGCGCTATCGTCAGCGCCGCGCACAACAGCAGTGTCGGTTTTGCGCCGAATAGCTCCGGCAGCAGACCCGGGGTGTTTCCCAGTATGAACGCTACCGTGATCTCCATCGCGTAGCTCAGATATCTGAAGAAGCCGGTCGCTCTGTCGCTCATCATTCTTCTCTCCTGAGTATCTCGCCCTCGCCCGAGAACGAGGTGATAACAGCTACGTTGACTATCCTGCGGATATTGTCATACGGCTCTATGACCGCGTAATAGGATGTATCAAAGGTGTCATAAGCGATCTCTTTTACCTCGCCCAGCACCAGATCCTTCGGATATGTTCCGCTTATGCCGGTAGTAGTGATGATATCGCCGGCCTTGACCTGATGATCGCTCTTGAGCTTAGCGAACATGGTCTGGTTCTTATCGGCATACTTGGTCGATCCGGTCACTATGCCTCTGTCAGTAGAAGCCGCGTCAACGGCTCCTATGCCGGCGCGCGGCGACAGGATCGTCACCACCTTGGCGGTGTTGACATCAGCCTCGCCGATCCAACCGATCAGACCGCTCTCGCCCATTACAGGATCGCCGGTATTGACGTCGGATGAGGTCCCCTTGTCTATGGTGAACGAATAGAACTCGTCGTTGCTGTCGCGCCTGAGCACTACTGCAGGGATGATATCATAGTCGCCGTGTTCTTTTTTGAGTCCGTAGAACTTCCACAGCCGGGCGTTCTCGGACTTCACGCTGTAGTAGTCTACCAGCCTCGCGCGCAGTTGACTGTTAGCCTCTTTGAGCTGTTCGTTCTCAGCCTTCAGCTCATCATAACTCATGCCGCCTTTATTATTTTCGACCGCGGCGGCGCTGACCTTTGACAGACCGTAGGTGATCCCATTCACCGTAGACGACAGAGGATTGTTCTCTACGTTGCGTGTGAACAGGCTCAGCATGATCAGTATCAAAAGTACCGACAAGAGCTTTTTGATTTTTCTTGAGTCCAACAGTTCCTTCATCTTGCGTTTCTACCACATCAGCCCCCGATGGTCGGGGGACGTATCATTTATCTCTCTTTACTCTCTTCTGTGCTTTGAAGTTCGGATCCAAGCGCATACCCGCTCCGTCTACAACACAGTCCAGCGGTCTTTCGGCTATCTTGACAGGCATACCTGTCTGTTCTTCCACCAGCTTATCCATGCCGCGCAGCAGAGCGCCGCCGCCGGTGAGCATGATGCCGTTGTCTATTATGTCAGCTGAAAGCTCCGGAGGAGACTTCTCCAGAGTGTCGAGGATAGCGTCTATGATGGTCATAAGAGGATCTTTCAGAGCTTCTCTGACCTCAGCGGCGGTTATGCGGATATTCTTTGGCAGACCGTCCACCAGGTTGCGGCCCTTGACCGTCATCGCGCCCTCACCCTCATAGGGATACGCGGAGCCGATATCTATCTTGATGTCCTCGGCGGTCCTCTCACCGATGAGCAGGTTATACTTCTTCTTGATGTAGGTGATGATAGCCTCGTCGAACTTGTCGCCTGCTACTCTCACCGAGCAGGATGCGACTATATCGCCCAGCGATACTATGCCGACCTCACTGGTGCCGCCGCCGATATCGACTACCATGTTGCCCATAGGCGAGTCCACCGGCAGTCCGGCTCCTATAGCCGCGGCCATAGGCTCCTCGATGAGCTCCACCTCTCTGCCGCCGGCCTGACGCGCCGCGTCCTCAACAGCGTTGCGCTCGACCTCGGTAACGCCCGAGGGGATACAGATGATTATGCGCGGCCTGCTCAAAAAGCCCGATTTTACCACACTCTTGATAAAGTACTTGAGCATAGTTGCGGTGATCTCAAAGTCGGCGATAACGCCGTCCTTCAGCGGACGGATAGCTACGATCGAACCGGGTGTGCGGCCGATCATATCCTTAGCCTCTCTGCCTACTGCGAGCACCATGTCGCGCTTTACGTCGACCGCGACCACGGAAGGCTCGCGCATCACTACGCCTTTGCCTTTCATATATACCAGTGTGTTAGCGGTTCCGAGATCTATGCCGATATCTTTAGAAAACATCGCTTTCCCCTTTCTGTCCCGTCGGGACGCTGAAAATCTTATCTGAACGATACATAAGTATCATATATTCGCTTACTTTATAGTATAAGTAAAGCTTTCCCTATTATTACGCTCCCGTGGAGCCAAAGCCGCCGCTGCCGCGCTGAGTATCGCCCAGCTCGTCGACCACCTCGATGTCAGGCAGCTCCACCGGCGCGATCACCAGCTGAGCTATCCTGTCGCCGGGAGCTACGGCGAACGCCTCTCCGGTCTGGTTGATCAGTCCCACGCACACCTCGCCGCGATAGTCCGAGTCCACCACACCCACGCAGTTTGCCGGAGCTATGCCGTGCTTTATCGCAAGGCCCGACCGCGCGTAGATATACGCCACATACGCGCTGCTCTCCAGTTCTATCGCGATACCTGTCGGGATGACCTCAATGCAGTGCGGCTCGATCGTCACTTCGTTGTCGATGCACGCGTACAGATCCATACCGGCTGAGCCGGGTGTGGCTCTGAACGGGATCCTCGCGTTATCTCTCAGTTTTTTGATCCTTAATCTACTCATATGTCACTTCCTGCAAAAATTCTGTTTTTATTGCAAAATCAAAAAGCACTTTTTTCTCTGCCGATCGGTGTTTTCAGCTGTTTTGAGCTTATTTTTTCATCATAGAATTAAGTAATTTTCCTTAAAATAATTCTTTAATAGATTGTGAATTATTTAACACCCCTGATATACAATCCGTGGGTGATACGCTCGAAACTACGATTTTCCCTTATTTTTTCAAGGATATTTTTCATCTTTTCCACAGAGTTTTCCACAGTAAAATGAAAAACGTTGAAAACCCCTTCTCCGGGATTATAATCCCTCTGCAGCATTAAAATCGGCACACAGTTGTATATCTCGCTATATCCCTCGCGGCGGACCACGGGGAACCTCTCGTTCATCCTATCTTGCAAAAATGCGTTATTTTTGCAAGATTCATCTGCTCCTGCCGGCATATTGCGCGTTATCATCAGCGGCATACGGCCGTATCTTATCATTCCGACCGGTATCGCCTTACGCAGTGCCTCAATCCTCTTGAGGTCTGTTTCCGGACTCAGTTCGACGTCAGCCATGCCGTAATCGCGCGCCCATTTCAGCGCCCAACTGTTGGCTATATTCAGTCCGAACCCACCGTGCACAGTGTATCCGAGTTCGAGTCCCATATACACCGACGCGATATTGTGCGCTATCAGGTGTTCTGCGCCCCGCTGCCGCAGATCGCGCAGTTTTTCATATAGCTTCTTTTCTCTGCCGCGACCGAAGCACACTCTCGGCGCGGTCACGCCAACGCCATCCGGCAGTTCTTCGCCGATCGCCTCACATTCTACATATACCCTGCCGAGCTCTCCGAGCTCTTTCGGATATTCTGTTGATTTGACACAGCAGCGGTTTTCGATGTTTTTCGCGCCGTCGGCGCTGAATTCATCTATATCGATCTCGTTGATCTTATAGTTATGGCGGATCGCGCGCAGGTCGTCGAGTTTTGCCAGAGCCTCGCGCCTCAGAGCGTTCAGCGAGGCGGCAGATGCCGCGGCATCCTCTTCGATATCGCAGTCCGCGTCCGTTATATAGTATGGAGTTCCGCCGGTCTTGCTCAGGCTGCGCATGGCTGTCTCACTGTCCAGCGGCTTAGTTATCGCCTGCTCGGCGACCGTTTCGCTGTATACGGTGACCTCACGCTCGCTGTCGCTCACGCATAGCTCCATTTTTTCACCTGTCCTGACCGTCAGCTTCACGATGATCGGTACAACGGACAGCTCATCCTTATATGTTGCGCGTATATCCTTCAGCAGCTTTGCGTCGGCGGTTACTACATCGTCGCGCCTGCGATAGCCGAACATATCCTTACCGAGTTTGCCGCTCAGATAACCGTCGGTGAACCCGGTGCGCGAGAACACCGACCTGAGTCTTTCCTCACTATCCGCGCTCACGCGTCCTGTGCTTCGAGCCTCTACAGCCGCGGCTGTAGCCGCCGCTACATACTCCGGGCGTTTCATTCGCCCTTCTATCTTCGCGCTCGCCACTCCGAGATCATTCAGCCGGCACAGCCAGTCAAGACTCCCGTTATCTTTCAGGCTCAGCGCGTGATCACTGCCGCCGAATCGCATCGGCAGCCTGCAAGGCTGAGCGCACATGCCCCTGTTGGCGGATCTGCCGCCCAGCATGGCCGAGAACCAGCATTGACCCGACACGCACATACACAGCGCGCCGTGGACAAAGACCTCCAGCTCCACCTCGGGACAGAATTCCCGTATCTCGCGGATCTCGTCGAGCGACAGCTCGCGCGACACCACCACCCTCTTGAATCCCAGCTCATACAGAGCCTTAGCTCCGTACGGCGTATGCACAGTCATCTGAGTGGAGGCGTGCAGAGGCAGGTCGGGTATCGCTTTTTTTATCAGGCTGACCAGCCCCATATCCTGTATGATAATCGCGTCGATATCCGCCCGGGCGGCGCGTTCAGCCAGCTCCAGAGCGCTCCGCATCTCATCGTCGAATATGATGGTGTTCAGCGCGAGATACACCTTAACTCCCCTGATATGGCAGTAACGCACCGCCGTCCTCAGCTCTTCTTCATCGAAGTTATGAGCCGAAGCGCGCGCCGAAAATTCCTTAGCTCCGACATACACCGCGTCGGCGCCCGAGCGCACAGCGGCGATAACGCTGTCAAAGCCGCCTGCAGGGGACAGTATTTCTATATTATTCATCCGTATCGAACAGCGAATACTGACGCTGCTGGGTATATCCCTTCTGCTCGTTCTGCTTCTGCAGGAACTGCTGTTTATACGGATTCACATGACTGTGATCGTGTCTGTTCTTCTTTTCCTTTCGGGGCAGAGGCTTCACCGGCTCCTCCGGAACGTCAAAGAAGAGGTCGTCCTCCGCGGATACGGCAGGCTTCTCCTCCTTTTCGAGCTCGGCGATAACCGGCTTCTCCGGCTCGGCTGGGATCTCCTCAGCCGGCTTGGAGTTCACTATAGTCTCAGCGGCCTTCTGTGCCTGTTCTATCTGCTCTTTAAGAGCGGCGATCTGCTTTTTGAGCGATTCTTTCTCTTTATCGCTTTCTGCGAGCAGCCTCTGAGCGTCCTTCAGCGATTCTGCGCTCAGGTTGTTCTTGCTCAGTTCAGCCTTGAGCTGAGCGTTGGCCTCGGTCAGCTCCTCGATGCTGGCCAGATAATCCTTTATCTGCTCTCTGATCTCCACCATCTCGCGCTTATCCTTCTCGTTATCGTCGGCGAAGTCCAGAGCCGTCAACACAGCGGCGCGCTCACGCCTCATGTTCTGGCTGATCGCCAGTGATGTGATACGCGCGTCAACCTTTGCGGCGACCTCGATCACATACTTTTCCTCTTCGTCCGTGATAATGTTGAATCGCTGACCGGCGACCATTACCGATACCTTTTTCTTATCCATATCATACCTCTTGATATATCGCGTGCTACGCGGTTATTTCTTCAGCTTGATGTTCCTGTAGGGAGATATCTTCTGACCGAATATATCTTCAAAATACGGCAGCAGTCCTTTTCTGTCCGGAGTCAGCTCCGGCAGCTGCCAGAAGTAATAGTCGGGATAATCGTTAGCTTCGATTATGCCGGGGCCGTTCTCGCCGATATAGCAGTCCCAGCCGACGAATCTGACGTCAGGCGTATCCATAGCCGCCTTGAAGCACAGGTCGATAGCTTCTTTGAAATACGGGATCTCAAAACCCTCGAACACCACTCCGGTGCGCGGATGCACGGTGAACAGATCGCGCTCATGCTCTCTTCTGCCCTTGGCGGTCAGCTTTCCGGTTTCTTTATCCACCGGGATATTGAAGCCGCCGGTGCCTAAGTTATCAACAAAACATCCGTTGTTGCCGGCTTTGCATGCGGCGTATACCAGATGCGGTTCGCCGTTTACCACGATAGTCTGCATACGCACACAGTTGACCGATTCGGGGTGCAGGGTAGCCATTTTGGGATGCTGCTTGACCACCTCTTCCACTACGCCGAACTTCTTTTCGTTCTTGCAGTATTCATACAGCTTTTCAACGCTGTCGAAATCCGCTGCCTTGATCTTCTCAATACCCCTGCCGGAGTCGAGGTCGTCGGGCTTGCAGAAGATGTATTCCTTATCCTTGACGAACTCTTTGAACTCCTCGAGCCCCTTGTTCTGGATATCGAACCACTCGCGGCCCAGATACTTTTCATAAGCTCTGTTGAAGCGGCTCTTATAGTGCAGCTCAGGAGCCTTGCTCTGGTCGTTGCACGCCATGATGATCTTCTTGTTTTTCAGTCGGGTCACATAGGTCTTGCGGAGCTTTGCAGGAATATCGTAGAAGTGCAGGATATCATAGTCGTTGTATCCGGCTCCGTACTTGATGGTACAGCCTATCATATCGAAGAAAGTGCGGAACTTGCTCTGTCCCGAATTCTTCTTGACGTTTTCCATAGCCGCGTTCATTTTGTCAAAGCGTGCGCCCGACAGAACGCGCAAGATGTAAAGTTCTTTCATAATATCTCCTTATGTTATGTCCCCGATAGGTCCGGGGACGATATTCTGACATCATTTTACCGGCTGTTCGGCATCGGTCGTTTCGGCTATCAGCTTTTCATATGACTTTATCTGATGATCCGCGGCGTTTTGCGCCGTGATAGGTGAGATTATCAGATTGATACTGTCGTCATCTTTCAGCCGGGTGAACAGTATCCCGTCGTGATACAGTTCATCGTCGCCGCCTCCGAGCAGCTGTTCAAAAACATCTTTTATAGTTGACAGTTCATCATCGCCCGATCCTGCGGCGCTTTGCGTCAGTACAGCGGCCAGCAACAGGTAGGTGCTCTTGATATCTTCATCCTCCAGGAGCTTTGAGTTACAACCGCAGGCTAGGTTGATCACCTTGCCGCTTTCATCCTCGGCGGCGGCGGTCAGCGAGAATATCCCGACCTTTTGATAGTAAGAGGTGTATTTGACCCCCTTATCGTCTACCAGTCCGCCCGACAACACCTCCCACTCTCCCAGCAGGAGCTCTGTCTGTCCGCCTTCATCGGCGCGGCTGTTATCCTTCATGATGCCGTTGACTCTGTCGCTCAGCTTGCGCAGAGAGAAGGTGAACCTCATACCGTTGCAGTTGTCGGCGGCTTCCCATGAGCTTTGGGTCGGCTCATAGGCTGTTTCACTGCTCTGCGGAGCTGTCTCGGCGCAGGAACACAACGCCAGAGCCGACAGCAGTATCGCGGCGGCTGTTCGGATGAACTTATTCATCCGCCGCCTCATCGGCAGTGCCGTCCGACACAGCGATCTCTTCAACAGGCTCTGCTTCATCATCCTCATGAGGCACGTCGGCCACGGTCACTACGCGGTTGTCACCCTTGATCTTCATCACGGTAACACCCTTAGAGGGACGCGCGCAGATGCGTACGGTGGACGCGAGTATGCGGATGATGACGCCGCTCTCGGATATCAGTATCAGATCATCGTCGGGCGATACTACCGACAGAGCCGCCACATCGCCGTATTTAGCCACATGATAGTTGGTCAGACCCTTGCCGCCTCTGGACTGCAGACGATAGTCGGTCGGCGAGGACAACCTGCCGTAACCGGTCTCGGACACGGTCAGTATGAACTTACCTTCTTCGATTATGCTCATGCCGACGATCTCGTCGCCCTCTTTGAGGTTCATCGCCTTAACGCCGCGAGCCTGTCGGCCCATCGGGCGGACGTCGGTCTCTTTGAAGCGTATCGACATACCCTTCTTGGTCGCGATGATGACCTCGTCGCTGCCGGTAGTCATCCTGACCCATTTCAGCGAGTCGCCCTCGTTGAGATCCAGCGCGATCAAACCGCCCTTGCGCGCGGTATTATAAGCGTTCAGGCTGATCCTCTTTATTATGCCGAATCGGGTGACCATTATGAGATATTTATCATCCTCGAACCGCGGCACCCTGATCATCGATGTTACCTTTTCATCCGCAGACAGCGGCAGGATGTTAGCAATATTTATACCCTTGCTCTGACGGGTGCTCTCCGGGATCTCATAGCACTTGAGCCTGTATACACGACCGGTACTGGTGAAGAAGAGGTTATAGTCGTGCGAGTTGCTGATATACATCCTCGTCGCTATATCCTCATCCCTGCGCGTCATTCCGGAGATCCCTCGTCCGCCGCGGCGCTGGAGCTTGTATGTATCGTGAGGCATACGCTTGATATAACCGAATTTGGTCATAGTAACAACGCAGTCCTCCTGTGGGATCAGATCCTCTATATCCACCTCGCCGGTCACAGCGCATATCTCGGTGCGTCTGGGGTCGGCGTATCTGTTGCGGATATCCATAGCCTCTTCCTTAACGATAGACAGGCGCTTTGACTCGCTCTCGAGTATCTCGTTGTATTCGCTGATCTTATCGCTCAGAGCCTTTATTTCATCTTCGATCTTTGTGCGCTCCATGTTGGTCAACTGACCCAGTCGCATAGATACGATCGCCTGAGCCTGAGCGTCGTCCAGACCGAACCGCTCACACAAAGCGAGCTTGGCTGATGCCTGATCCTTCGACTTGCGGATGATGGCGATTACCTCATCGATGAAGTCGATAGCTATCTTCAGACCCTCTAAGATATGCATCCTCTCTTTGGCCTTTTTCAGGTCAAAGATGGTGCGGCGCTCGATAACGCTGACCTGATGGTCTATATAGCACTGCAGCATTTCCTTCAAGGTCAGGATCTTTGGCTCGCCGTTTACTATCGAGAGCATTATAGCGCCGAAGGTCGTCTGCAGCTGAGTCATCATGAACAGGTGATTGAGCACTACCTGAGCCGAGGCCTCGCGCTTTATATCTATCTCTATATGCATACCCTTGCGGTCGGAGTGATCCTCGATGTTCGAGATACCGTCGAGTCGCTTATCCTTGACCAGGTTAGCTATGTTCTCTATCAGACGAGCCTTGTTCACGCCGTAGGGCAGCTCGGATACGACTATCTTGAATCTGCCGTTCTTCGCTTCGACTATCTCGGTCTTTGCGCGCGCTACGATCTTACCTCTGCCGGTAGCATAGGCCGCACGGATGCCTGAGCGACCCATGATAAGGCCGCCGGTCGGGAAGTCCGGACCGGGCATACATTCCATGATCTCACTGAGCTCCGCATCGGGGTTGTCTATCAGCAGGCACATAGCGTCGATAGTCTCGCCGAGGTTGTGCGGAGGGATATTGGTCGCCATACCGACGGCGATACCGTTACTGCCGTTGACCAGCAGGTTCGGGAAGCGTGACGGCAGCACCGCGGGCTCTGTCAGCACATCATCGAAGGTCGGCATGAAGTCCACGGTATCTTTATCTATATCCGCGAGCATTTCCGCGGAAATCTTGCTCATCCTCGACTCTGTATAACGATAGGCCGCAGGCGGATCGCCGTCGATGGAACCGAAGTTTCCGTGACCGTCCACCAGCATGTATCTCATCGAGAAGTCCTGAGCCAGTCGCACCATCGCGTCATATACCGAAGCGTCGCCGTGGGGATGATATTTACCCAGCACTTCACCGACGGTATAAGCGCACTTACGGTGGGGCTTAGAGGCAGTTATGCCGTTCTCATACATACAGTACAGGATACGTCTGTGTACCGGCTTGAGTCCGTCGCGCACATCCGGCAGGGCGCGCGCAACGATAACGCTCATCGAGTAGTCGAGGAACGACTTGCGCATCTCGCGGTTGATGTCCACGTTGATGATCTTGCCGGAGCTGAAATCGGTATGATTCATCATATCCTCGTATTCTGCCTCAAAGTTCTCTTCTTTTTCTGTATATTCATTGATGTTCTTGTTCTCGTTATCCAATATCTACACCTCGTTTTCGCTGCAGTTGATATCTGTCATTCAACGATCTGATATCATATATCCAGATTCTGGACATATTTCGCGTTCTGCTCGATGAACTCGCGTCTGGGTTCTACCTGATCGCCCATGAGTATCGAGAAGGTCTCGTCCGCCTCCTGAGCGTCGCTGAGCTCCACGCGCAGCATGGTGCGCGTCTCGGGATTCATCGTAGTCTCCCATAGTTGTTCGGGATCCATTTCACCAAGACCCTTATATCTCTGGATGGTCGTCTTGCCGTCTATCGAAGCGAGTATCTCGTCGCGCTCCTGATCGGTATATGCGTAGCGGTGATCCTCTTTTCCCTTGGTTATACGATACAGCGGCGGCTGAGCGATATATACATGACCATCCTCGATCAGCGGTCGCATATAGCGGAAGAAGAACGTCAGCAGCAGCGTCCTTATATGCGAGCCGTCCACATCCGCATCGGCCATGATGATGATCTTGTCATAGCGGAGCTTTTCGGGGTCGAACTCCTCGCCTATCCCGGCGCCCAGCGCGGTGATGACCGGAGTGAGCTTATCGTTACCGTATACCTTGTCCAGTCTTGCTTTCTCTACATTCAGCATCTTGCCCCACAGCGGCAGGATAGCCTGGAACTTTCTGTCTCTTCCCTGCTTTGCGGAGCCGCCTGCGGAGTCACCCTCTACTATGTATATCTCGGTCTCGCTGCGATCCTTAGACTGACAGTCGGCGAGCTTGCCGGGCAGCGAGGCTGTCTCCAGTCCCGTCTTGCGGCGTACGTTTTCACGAGCTTTTCTGGCGGCTTCTCTTGCCTTTGCTGAGGCCAGAGCCTTTTCGAGTATCGCCGATGCCGATGCCGGATTCTCTTCCAAAAATTCGCTGAGCTTATCCGTTATCAGCTTGGATACCATCGAGCGCACGATGGTGTTGCCCAGCTTAGCTTTAGTCTGTCCTTCGAACTGAGCCTCAGTGATCTTGACTGAGATAATAGCAGTCAGACCCTCTTTATAATCCTCAAATTCGAGCTTTAAGTCCTTGTCCTTATCCTTTATCTTATTGAATTTTGTCGCGTAGTTGTTCATCACCCTCGGCAGAGCTCTGCGGAAGCCTTCTTCATGGGTACCGCCGTCGGTGGTATGTATATTATTGGCGAAGGATCGGATATCGTTGTTATAACTGTCGTTATACTGCATCGCGATCTCTACCTCACAGGTGTTCTCCATATTCGCCGTTTTGAGATAGATGACCTCGTCGTGTATCGGTGTATAACCCTTCTTTTTGTGTATATAATTGATGAACTCTTTTATACCGCCTTTATAGAAGAAGGTCTTGTCCACGATGTGTTCGGGATCGCGTTCATCCTTGAGTTCTATATTTACGCCTGCGTTCAGGAACGCCTGTTCTCTCAGTCTGCGAGCGAGTGTGGAGTAATCATATACATCGGTGTCCTTAAAGACCTCTTTATCGGCCTTGAACAGCACCTCGGTACCCTTTACTGATGACTTGCCCACCTTTTCGAGCTCGTTCATTATCTTACCGCGTTCATAACGCTGATAGTATACATCCTCGCCGTCGCATACGCGCACCTCTAGCCATTCAGACAGAGCGTTGACTACCGAAGCGCCCACGCCGTGCAGACCGCCGGATACCTTGTATCCGCCGCCGCCGAACTTACCGCCTGCGTGCAGAACTGTGAATACCACCGTAACAGCCGGCAGACCCATCTTGGAGTTGATGCCTACGGGTATACCGCGGCCGTCGTCCTTTACTCTGATGATCTCGCCGGGCAGGATGCTTACATCTATCTTTGAGCAGTATCCCGCCAGAGCCTCGTCTATGGAGTTGTCCACTATCTCATATACCAGATGATGCAGACCTCTCTCGCCTGTCGATCCTATGTACATTCCGGGACGCTTGCGCACGGCTTCCAGTCCTTCGAGAACTTGTATCTCGTCGGCGCCGTATTCGCCCTCTACCTTAGTCATCTTCTCATCATCCACTACGTCTACAGTCTTCAGCTCCTCACCCTCTATGGGTGTTTGAGCGCGCTGCAGCAGCTCTTCTACCGCTTCTTGAGTTGTTACTGTCTTCTCTTTGTTCTTATCCACGCTAAGACCTCCGCTCATTTTCTCTTCTTGCTTTTGTTGCTGATATTACTATTTTCGTTCTTTTTATTGTTTCTTTTATTATTTATCTTTTCCTCGGGTACGAATCGTATGAAGAACGGCAGCGCTATGAACGCCAGCGCCATATATACTACAGTAGTTATGAACATCAGCGCCAGGTTGAGCCTGTCCATCCTCGACAGCATTATCAGGTTCGTGGTGATATTCAACGCGAGCCATATCGCCAGAGGGATGAGTACCCCGGGCAGATATGCCGTTCTGAACGACTTCTTACAGTGATAGCAGACGTTCTTCTTTTTATCTTTGCTTTTCAAAAAGCCCGATCGCATTATACGCGAGGTTTCTTTATATCTGTATATCGTTCCGCAGTGCGGACATACCGGCAGCCTGAACATATCACTCAAAGTTAGACAGATCATAAGATGTATCCGCGGCAGCCGCGGCCTTTTCTTCTTTGATCTTCGGGATATCGCTCAGATTATCCACAGCCATGGTGTTTTCCATCGAAGCTCCGCTGGATATGTTTTCAAATTTATCGAAGCTCTTTGTACCGCCGTCGACGTCGGCTACGACCTTTCGCTCTTCCTTGATGGCATTGAATACATCCGAGTTGATGGTCGGCTTGAAGTCCTCGTCGCCCAGAACCAGATCGTCCACAAAGGCAGGTACAACCTTAGCGGATTGCGCTATCGTAGGATCGGGATCGGCCTTTTGACTGTCTACCATCTGCGTATCATACAAAGAGTCCTGAAACTTCTTCTTCGGCCTGAGTGTTACGAACAGCGGCGACAGCAGATAGAACAGGATGAACGGCGCCATCACCAGCGGTATGAACCATAGGTTATCCCTTTCTGTCAGGAGCAAAAAGTACGCCAGACCTAATAAGGACAGTACAGCCATTCCCATGAACAGCAGCCATATCGTCTTTTTGATATACACATTCGATTCTTTCTTGCATTTCTTGCAGAAATACTCTCCCTTGCGTCTGATAGCGAACGCTGTAAGATACGAGATCGTTTTTCCGCAGTAAGGACATTTTGAACTTTTCATAATGCTTCCTTTCGGTCGTCGGGATAGCTGTGATCAACAGTGATCTACACCCTACGATTATATTATGTCAGTATAAACTGACTGATATTTCGGATATCATCCGCCGCTTTCGATTCGCTTTAGCAGCGTCGCCGCGTTCAGCGGTGATAGATACACCGAGTATTCGCCTGCAAAATCATACAGGATATATGATTTCGGCAGTTCATAGCTTACGTTTACGATACGGTTCTCCTGTTCGCATATCCTCAGAAATTCTCTGGTATGCTTAGAGACCGTGCTGGTATCCATATCATAGATACCTACGATATTATCTATCTCTATTGAGGTATCTTTTCCAAGATGCAGGAACTTTGCGCTCATATCTCGCTCACCGTCCCGTTTTCAAGATAAAATATCTTTCCGTTTTTCAGCTGTTCCTTATTGCTCTTTTCACAGCAGGTCACGAACACCTGATATCCGTCGGTCTTGTTGAGTAAGAAGTCTTGCCTCGCATTATCAAGCTCCGACAGCACATCGTCCAGCAGTATGATCGGCCGCTCTCCGTTCTTTTCATACAGCAGCTCCGATTCGCTCAGCTTCATCGACAGCACAGCCGATCTCTGCTGACCCTGCGAGCCGAATTTTCTGGCGGATATACCGTTTATCTGTATATCCAGATCGTCTCTGTGAGGGCCAACAGATGTATATCCCGTGCTGTAGTCCTCATGACGGCTGTCTTTGAATGCTTTCAGCAACTTATCGCGCAGTATTTCGATACTATCGTCTTCCGCGGTCTTTTCCGTGGAAATATATCTGATGGTCAGCTCTTCCCTGTCGCCGGATATCCCCTTATGGAACACCCTGGCAGGTTCTTTGAGCTTCATCAGATAATCATATCTCTCTCGCAGTATCTGAGCTCCTGCCGCCGCCAGAGAGTCATCCCATATCGACAGCGTATCTTTTAGCTCCTTATGCTTATATATATCCTTCAACAGAGCGTTGCGCTGATTCATCACCTGCTGATACTTCGACAGCAGCGAGGCATATCTTATCCTGTGCTGACATATCGCCGCGTCAAGGAACCTGCGGCGGATATTCGGACCTCTTTTTATCAAAGTCAAATGCTCCGGAGAGAAAACCACCGCCGAGAACACTTCTGTCAGATACGATGACGAGTTTCTCTCAACGCCGTTTATCCATATCTGCTTGCGGTCCCTTCCGAAAGCTATGTCCGCTGTCTGTTCTCTTTCATTTGATTCAAAGGTCAGCCCCAGTCTGAAATAGCTTTTATCAAAAGCTATCATCTCACTTTCTTTAGAGCCTCTGAAAGAATGTCCTCCGCAGAAGAGCCACAGCGCTTCCAGCAGATTTGTTTTACCCTGAGCGTTTTCACCATAGATCACGTTGACTCGATCCGACGGAAATATTTTGTTGTTCTTCAAGTTTCTGAAGTTCTCGAACCTCAGTTCATTAACCGTCAACCGCTACCTCAACCGTTCTGTTCTGATATTCTACTACATCTCCGGGTCGGATCTTCTTACCTCTCATGGTGCATACCTCGCCGTTGAGCTTCACTTCTCCGCCTTGTATCAGATATTTAGCTCTGCCGCCGCTGTTGCACAGCCCGGAATATTTCATAAGACTGTCCAGCCTTATGTATTCTTCACTTATCTTTATTCTTTCCATTTTATTCAGCAGCTAATCTCATCGGAACTACTAAAAAGGTGAAGCTGTCGCCCTCTACCGGCTTGATGATCATCGGTGACAGACTGCCGTTGAGTATCACCTTCACCTCATCGGTATCGGCATTCTTCAGAGCATCCAGCAGATAACGATTGTTGAAACCTATCTCAACATCATTACCGATGACCGAAGCCGGGATAACGTCATTTGCTCTGCCTACTGTAGTAGCGCAGCTAAGCTTTATCTCATCCGCTGATATAGAGCAGCGCACCGGCGACTGTATCTTCTCATTTGTCAGCAGAGCCATTCTGTCTACCGAAGAAGCCAATACTCTTGTATTGATCACGAAGTGTGTAGCCTCCGCCTTAGGTACAGTAGTTTTATAATCCAGGAAGTTGCCTTCTATCAGACGCGATATGATGCTGTAATCCTCTATATTGAGCACGATATGTCTTTGTCCAACCGTGATACTGATATCTTTTTTATTATCTGTTATCAGCTTGAGTATCTCATTCTGAGTTTTGCCCGGCACTACGAACTTTGCGCTGATATCGCTGTCAACATTTTCTTCTCTTATAGCCATTCTGAATCCATCCACAGCAACTATCCTCAGCACGCCGCCGTCGATATCGAACAGTGAACCGGTATAAATAGGCTTAGCCATATTATCGGATACCGCAAAGACCGTCTGTCTTATCATATTCTTGAGAAGCTCCGCCTGGATAGTCATAGAATTGACCTCTTCAACATTCGGCAACTCGGGATATTCGGAAGAATTGATACCTACTATCTGATAGTCAGCTGCGCCTGATCTTATATAAGTTATCATCCTTTCATCTGTCTCGATATTTACGATCTCCTCGGGCAGCTTGCGGATGATCTCATTGAACAGTCTGGCGGATACAACTATCTCTCCTTCCTCAACTACCGTAGCTTCCACCTTAGTCACTATACCTATCTCGAGGTCATAACCGGATATCTCCAGCATATTACCGTACGCTTTTATCAACACGCCCTCCAGCGCCGGTATGGTAGCCTTGGGTGATACTGCTCTCGATACGTTGCCGACAGCTGCTGATAGATTTGATCTCATGCAAGTGAATCTCATATTCATTATCCTTTCTTGATTAGGTTTATCCTGTATAATCTTACTTTTCATGATTTCTCATCATCATGATAAGAAACCACGTTTTTCATCCCATTATATGGAATGATATATAAATAATTAGTAGTAATAGTAGGTGACGTTAATATGATGAAAACCTCATATTCTCGCATCCTATCTACACTTCTGCCTCATACTTCTCTCTAAACATTAAGGAAAACTTTCCCTTTCGTCCATCCTTATCCATCGTTATCAACATCATGTTTAATCATGTTGATACAATATCCATGGAAAAGTAGAAAAACTTTATCTCTCCCTGATGTTTTTTATGATGTCTTCTACCGTCTCTCTCAGCATAGGATCATTCTTGATATTCTTCTCTACCTGCTGAACGGTATATACGATCGTGGAGTAGTGACGACCGCCGAATTCTTTGCCTATATTTTCCATCGACAGGGTCGTAAGTTCTCTGACGATATATATAGCCAGCTGTCTGGGTTTATTTATATTAGCTCTTCTGGATTTTTGTGATCTGAGATCGTCGCTGTCCTCTATACCAAAAGTCCTTGCAACTTCATCTATGATCTTCTCGACCGTCAGCTCCGGAGGAGTATCGTCATTAAGGATCTCTGAGATTGTCTCATTCACTATTGTAAGTGTCGGAGCTTCTTTGGTCAGATTATATCTGGCCATCAGCTTTTTGACTACGCCTTCGAGCTGGCGAATATTTGTCTTGAGCTTATTAGCGATATACTCGCACAGATCGTTGCTCAGGTCCAGCCCTATTATCTCTGCCTTTCTTTTTATGATTGCCACTCTGGTCTCAAAGTCCGGCGGCTGGATATCAGCCAGCAGACCCATCTCAAAGCGCGATCTCAGTCTTTCGGTCAGCACCTTGATTTCCTTGGGAGGTCTGTCGGAGCTCAGCACTATCTGCTTTTTAGCGTCATACAGAGCATCGAAGGTATGAAAGAATTCTTCCTGTGTGCTTTCTTTACCGCCGATGAATTGGATATCATCCACCAGCAGGACGTCGGTCTGACGATATTTTTGTCTGAACTGAGCCGTGGTCTTGTTAAGTATCGACTGGATGATCTCATTGGCAAAGTCCTCGCCTTTGATATATATTACATTATAATTTTCACGAGTCTTTTTTATCTCATTACCGATAGCATACAGCAGATGAGTTTTGCCCAGTCCCGAGTTGCCGTACAGGAACAGAGGATTGTATGCCGACGAGGGATTCTGCGCAACGGCCAATGAAGCGGCGTGAGCAAATTTATTGGACGAACCTACGATAAAGGTATCGAAGGTGAATTCATATCCGGTATCTACGCTGTTCTCTTCACCCAGCAGCTTATCCTTAGCCTGCTTATTTTCCTCCGGGATGATGAAGATCGTCTCAAAGTTCATACCCAGCACAGCCTCATACGCTTCTTCCAGCTTAGGCAGATATCCGCGTATCAGAGTCTGACGATGAAAGTCGTTGGGTACCATCAGGGTGATGATACCTTTTTCAAAGTCGACTCCTATCGGAACTATCCTGGATATCCATGTCTTATACGCTACCTCTACTATTTTTTTCTCTTCTCTGAGATAGTCACAGATTATGTCCCAGCCTTCTTTAAAGTTGTCCATTTTTACCCTTCCCTCATATAGAATTAAGTCATTATTTTATCATTTGTTCAATGCAAAAATACTTGGTTCAAAAGGCTTTTTTTGATAGCTCTTCAAAGTTATCCACATTTTAGCCCATTATCGTTGATTATTATACCAAAATCTTCTGCCAAAAGCAATAAAAACAACGCAATTTTTTAATTAAATTTTCGCATATATAAGTATTTATATACATTCATAATATGGAGATGTAATTTATGCTTCTGATTTGAATATTTTACCGATCAAAACGACATCAATATTCTCGAAAAATTTTTATTCATCCGATATCCCATATAATGGCTGTTTTTCTTGATTGATCACTATATATTGTGGTCAAAAAATTCGATCTTTCATTGTATTAAAAAAACATTATAAATATAAAAAATTTTTATTGACTAAAGCTGTAATTTGAGATATAATGCTATTTTGTAAGGTTATGTACCCGAAAGGAGGAGTATTCATGCTCAGAACATATCAGCCTAAGAAGATTCATCGCAAGAAGGAGCACGGCTTCAGAAAAAGAATGTCTACCAGTAACGGTCGTAAGGTTCTCGCCAGGAGAAGAGCTAAAGGCAGAAAGCAGCTTTCATACTAAGACCTAAGGCCACTCTCGGCAGTGGTCTTTCTTTTTATCATGCAAGATTATCGTGCAGGACTCTATGGTCATGTATGAGCTTTCAAAGGCGTCGGGCATATACACACAGCGATCCGCCGGTTTATCGCGATCTTCCTGCCTGACGTATTTTGATAACCGGTAAAGATTTTGGTGGTCAGATGAAATACACTATGATTACCGAGAACCGGGATTTTCAGCGGCTGTACCGCCGCGGAAGATCTTCAGTATCGCCCGGTCTCGTGACCTACGCTTTAAAGAACAAAAATAATAACCTTAGAATCGGCATCACCACCTCGAAAAAGGTCGGCAAGGCAGTCCGGCGCAACCGCAGCCGCCGCGTTATCCGAGCGGCATTCAGCAAGATGAATATCCCGTCAACTGCTCCGTATGACATAATTTTCGTAGCGCGTACACGCACGGCATATCTCAAGAGCTATGAGATCGAGACATATATGCGCGCGCAGCTGCAAGAACTCGGGATAATTTGATATGAAGAAGTTATTGCTGCGTTTCATACGCTTTTATCAGACCGCCATATCTCCCCACACTAAACCTAAATGCAAGTACTTCCCTACATGCTCACAGTATACCTACGAAGCGATCGAGATCCACGGAGCCTTCAAAGGCTTCTTCATGGGTATGTGGAGGATACTTCGCTGTAATCCGTGGTCTAAGGGCGGCTACGACCCCGTCCCCGAAAAGCGCCACAGGATCAAGTAAAAGCTACATATGAGAGAAAGGCTTTTTATCTATGTTTGCTATTTTTAATTTTATCGGTAGCATCTTCGGCTACGTACTCTGGGCCATCTACTTAGTTTTCCAGAACTTCGGTGTCGCTATCATCATCTTTACTATACTGACCCGACTCATCCTCTTCCCCACTTCGATCAAGCAGCAGAAGAGCATGGCGTCCAACGCGCGTATGCAGGCTAAGCAGCGCGAGCTCAAGGAAAAGTACGCTAACAACAAAGCTAAGTATAACGAAGAGGTTCAGAAGCTCTATACTAAAGAAGGCGTATCTCCCTTCGGAGGCTGCCTCACATCTATCTTCCCTATGTTCATCATGCTGGGTATCTGGTATTCGGTTTCCCGTCCTTTGTCAAACGTGCTGCATATTGCAAGTGACAAGATGGACAGCCTCTTAAAGTTCGTCAACACCATTCCCGGTATGAGCATCAACACAAGCGGAGCTTATTATGAGATGGATCTTGTCCGTCTTTTCAGCAATCCCAACACCATGGATACCCTCAACGTCAACGGTAAGGGCATCAGCTCTATCCTTTCGGCGGATGAGATCAGTCGTATCCAACATCTTTCCGGAGGATTCAACTTCCTCGGACTCAACCTGCTCGACATACCCCAGTTATTAGGGTTTGCGTCTGCGATCATACTCATCCCGATTTTGGTATTAGTTACCTCTGTCGGATCTCAGCTGCTCACCATGCGTATGCAGAGCAGCATGATGGGACAGCAGAAGGGCTGCATGAAGGTCACTATGCTGCTCCTGCCCCTGATCTCTGTATGGATTTCTTATGTAGTTCCCGGCGCCGTTGGCTTCTACTGGATCTGGTCCACAGTTATCGGCTTTGCTCAGACCGTAGTTATCAACCACTTCTATACGCCGATGTCTATCACAGCTAAGACAGAAGCTCAGCACGTCGCGTTGATGGAACTCAAAGAGGCGCAGGTACCGCGCGTGTATCGTCCCCTCTCCCCTGTTCCTGCCGCAGCAGAAACAGCAAAAACAAAAAAGAAGAAGAAAAAGTAATCACAAAGTCATATAAATTTTAAGAGGTGCAATTGTGTTAAGAGAAGTTATAGCTATCGGCGCTACAGAAGAAGAAGCGCTGGCTAATGCTTGTAAAGAACTCGGCTTTGACGGTTTTGATTCCGATAAGATGGATTTCGAGATCATCGAGCGCCAGACTAAGAAGGTCCTCGGTCTTTTCGGAGGCCGTCCGGCTAAGGTCAAGGTAGTGCTCAAGCTCTCCGCAGCTCAGACAGCCGAGAATTTCATCCGCGACATCGTCACAGCTATGGAGCTGAGCGATATACAGCTTTCTACTACCGAGGCGGATAATGTTATCACCGTCGATATCGAGGGCGAGGACGTAGGCTTCATCATCGGCCGCAGAGGCGAGACCTTGGACGCCCTGCAGTATCTCACCTATCTGGCAGCCAGCCGTGTGGATCCCTCATATAAGCGCGTGGTCATCAACACCGGCGACTATCGCGAAAAGCGTGAGAAGACCCTCGAGACCCTCGGCCGCAGACTGGCTATAAAGGCTGCTAAGACCGGCCGCAAGACCCCTCTCGAGCCCATGAATCCCTATGAGCGCAGGATCATACATACAGCTGTACAGAAGGTCAACGGCGCTACCTCGTGGAGCGAGGGTGAGAACATGAACCGTCATGTTGTTATCGGCCCCGACGGCAAGCGCGAAAACAACCGCGGCGGACGCGGTGGTCGCGGTGGCAGAGGCTACGGCGGCGGACGCGGCAGAGGCTCAAAGCCCAAGCAGAATCCTGCTCCCAACCCCGACCGCAAGCCCCTCAACGAGGGCGAAGGCATGGGACTTTACGGCAGAATTGATAAATAATTCCTGTTCCGGCAACTTATACCTATAAGGTAGCTGTCCCGGACATCTGTTATCAGAAGACAACGGGCGGTTCTCCGCCCGTTTTTGTTTTATTTGATAAAGTCGTTGCAAAGCCCTTTAGGGCTGCGTCGATCTCAACCGATCAAATAGGATTTATATTGATTATTTCCGGAGAAATGAAGCTCATATAGCTTCACCGGCATTTACTGTTATCTATGAAGAATACTACGATAGCCGCTATATCAACAGCTCGCGCTTCAGCAGGAATATCCGTTATACGCGTATCCGGCCCGAGAGCGATAGAAATAGCGCAAAAGGTTTTTACAGCAAAATCAAATACCCCCCTCTCTTCCATGCGCGGCTACACCTGCGCTCTGGGCGATGGTTACATCGGCGGCGAAAAGCTGGACGAATGCATAGCAACGGTTTTCAGAGCGCCGCACAGCTACACCGGCGAGGATGTTGCCGAGCTGTCATGTCACGGCGGCGTATATGTCACCTCTCGCCTATTGCGCGCCCTGTATGATGCCGGAGCCGTTCCGGCAGAGCCCGGCGAGTTTACCAAGCGAGCTTTCTTGAACGGAAAGCTGGATCTCATTGAGGCTGAGTCCGTCATGGATATCATCAGCGCGAGATCCCGAGGCGCTGTACGCGCAGCAATAGAGGTCAAGGACGGCGCTTTATCCAAACGCATCGGCGAGCTGAAGTCCGCACTGTTGTCAAAAGCCTCTCACCTGAGCGCGTGGGCTGATTATCCCGAAGAGGATATCCCCGAGGTCGCCGATGAAGAGATGATATCTGTCCTGACCGCTGTTCGCACCCAGCTGGATGATATCATCCGCAGCTTTGATAACGGCAGGATACTCAGGGACGGCATTGATACCGTGATAGCCGGTAAGCCCAACGTAGGCAAGAGTACTCTGATGAATCTGCTCTCGGGATATGATAAAAGTATCGTGACTTCCGTCGCCGGCACAACGCGCGACGTGGTCGAAGAGAGCGTCAGCCTAGACGATATCGTCCTTAACCTGTCTGACACCGCCGGTATCCGCGCCACCGATGATGAGATAGAGCGTATCGGCGTGGATAAGGCTAAGTCGCGCCTCAACTCCGCCGCGCTGGCGCTGTGCATATTCGATTCTTCACAGTCTTTGAGCGAAGAGGATCAAGAGCTGATAGATTCAGTCGGCGATATCCCTGCGATAGCGGTACTTAACAAGGCCGACCTGCCACAGGCAGTATCTGCCGATCAGCTCAGCGGCAGTTTCAAATATATAGTATCCATGTCAGCCAAGAACGCCGAGGGTGCGGATGAGCTGATAAGAGCGATCCGGGAGCTGTGCGCCGTATCCGAGATAGACAGCAACTCGGCTCTGGTATACAACGAACGCCAGCGCACCCTGACCGCAAAGGCGCGCGACTGCGTCAGCGAAGCTATAACTGCTATCTGCGCAGGCATAACATGGGACGCTGTGACCGTATCTATTGAAGAAGCTATCGGCTGCCTGTGCGAGCTGACAGGCGAACGCGTCACCGACGAAGTCGTGGACGGAGTATTCCACAATTTCTGCGTAGGAAAGTGATTTTCCGACAGATGTTTCACGTGAAACATTATTATCGATATATAAACGGAGTGATGGTATGACTACCTATAATGCCGGTTCTTATGACGTAGCCGTCATCGGTGCGGGCCATGCCGGTATCGAAGCCGCTCTCGCGGCGGCGCGGCTGGGCTGCAGGACCGCAGTCTTCACTATCAATATGGACGCCGTGGGCAACTGCCCGTGCAATCCCTCTATAGGCGGCACAGCCAAGGGTCACCTGGTGCGTGAAGTCGACGCGCTCGGCGGCGAGATGGGCAGAGCAGCGGATCACTGCACCCTGCAGTCGCGCATGCTCAACCGCGGCAAAGGCCCTGCGGTGCATTCGCTGCGCGCGCAGATAGATCGCCGCAAGTACTCGGCGTATATGAAGCATACTCTGGAATTGCAGGAGAACCTCGACCTCAGACAGGCTGAGATAACCGATATACAGCGCGCCGATAACGGTGCATGGCTGTTGACTACGCGTATGCTGGCGGTATATGAAGCTAAAGCGGTCATAATCGCGACCGGTACATATCTGGGCGGCAGGATATTCGTCGGCGAGGTCAGCTACGAGAGCGGACCCGACGGAATATTCCCGGCGGCTTTTTTCGGCGAGAGTCTGCGCAAGCTCGGCATACCTACTCGCAGATTCAAGACAGGCACCCCGGCGCGTGTGAAACGCTCATCCATAGATTTCAGCGAGCTTGAGGTACAGCAGGGCGACGAACCTGCGATCCCGTTCTCTTATGATACTCTTACACCGCTCGAGAACAAGGTCGTGTGCCATGTATCATGGACAAATGATAATACTAAAAAGATAATATTGGATAATATCAGCCGCAGTCCGCTTTACGGCGGAGCGATAGAGGGAGTAGGGCCGCGATATTGTCCCAGCCTAGAGGATAAGATAGTGCGCTTCAAGGACAAGCCTCGTCACCAGCTCTTTATCGAGCCATGCGGCGAGGATACCGAGGAAATGTATCTGCAGGGCATGTCATCATCGCTGCCCGAAGAGGTACAGCTCGACTTTTATCATACTATAAAAGGTTTGGAGAACGCCGTCGTTATGCGCCCAGCGTATGCCATAGAATATGACTGCATAGATCCTCAAAGCATGCTGCCGACGCTGGAGTTCAAAGGCTTTGGCGGATTATACGGCGCAGGACAGTTCAACGGCTCTTCGGGATATGAAGAGGCCGCCGCTCAGGGACTGATAGCCGGAATAAACGCCGCGCGTCATGTGAAAGGGGAGAGCCCTCTAGTCCTCGACAGAGCGAGTTCATATATAGGAACGCTCATAGATGATCTGGTGACCAAGGGAGCCAACGAACCCTATCGCATGATGACATCGCGCAGCGAATATCGCCTGATACTCCGTCAGGACAACGCAGATGAGCGTTTGACTCCCATAGGATATGAGATAGGGCTGATCAGTGAGGAGCGATACGGCCGCTTTTTAGCTAAGTGGGAGCTTATCAAAGCTGAGCGAGAACGCGCGCGCGCAACGGTGATATCACCGTCCGAGCGCCTCAGCAAGATTCTCACAGAACGCGGTACCACGGATGTGACCACCGGCATAAGGCTCGAGGATCTGCTCAAACGCCCCGAGCTTAGCTATGATGTGCTGACAGATGTAGATACATCGCGACCCGAGCTGGATCGCGCGATATTCGAGCAGGTGGAAATATCCATAAAGTATGAAGGATATATCAAAAAGCAGCTCGCAGCTGTAGAAGCTATGCGAAAGCTTGAGACAAAGCTCCTGCCGACGGACATAGACTATTCGCAGATAACGGGACTGCGGTTGGAGGCGCGTGAAAAGCTCAGCGCGGTACGTCCGCTGAATATAGGACAAGCAGGACGTATATCGGGCGTATCCCCGGCCGATATCAGCGTGCTGATGATATATCTGATGAAGCGCAAGTATTCGGAGGGCAAGGATGAGTGATATCAAAAGAGCGCTGACAGCGGCTCTGAATAAATATGATATAGAACTCGGGAATAAGGCGACAGAACAGCTCTGCGGCTACTATGATCTGCTCATAGAGTGGAACGCAAAAATGAACCTCACAGCCATCACATCGCCCGAGGATGTGGCGCTAAAGCACTTTGCAGACAGCCTGATGCTGCTAAGATACGCCGAAATACCGTTGAATGCCTCTGTGATCGATGTAGGAACAGGCGCAGGGTTCCCGGGTATCGTGCTGAAGATAGCCCGACCGGACATAAGGCTGACGCTTCTGGACAGTCTGAATAAAAGGCTTGTGTTTTTAGATGAGGTTTGTGATGATCTGGGATTAGACGGCGTAGTGACCGTCCACGGCCGTGCTGAGGACTCAGCTGCAGCACCGCTCAGGGAGAGCTTCGATATAGCCGTATCGCGCGCCGTAGCGAGCCTGAACGTACTGTGCGAATACTGCCTGCCGTATGTTAAGGTGGGCGGCAGCTTTATCCCGATGAAGGGGAGAGGCGCACAGGAGGAACTGGACGCGGCTCAAATCGCGATAACAGAACTCGGCGGCAAGCTCGATAAGCTGATCGCGTTTGAACTCGGCGAAGCAGGGGAGAGAGCCATCATAAAAATCGACAAGGTCGCTCCAACTCCCGACAGATATCCCCGAAAGAGCAAAGCGATCAAGAATAAACCGTTATGATATATGGTAGTATATGCGGATCTTCGACAGGAGATCCGCTTTTTCTTTTAGCACTGACAAAAGCATATATAATATTCACACAGGGTTCGACAGCCTTTTTCTGTCAATTGAGATAGAATATAGCCGTAAGGACAAGCAACACAGTTTGTACTAAGCGGTATTCAGACTTTCGGTGAGGTGAGGAGGGTGAATCTAAGCGCGCTCAGGGACAATAAGGTACTGATGGTATCAACTATACAGATCAGACCCAACAAGACCCAGCCACGCCGGAATTTTGACGAAGAAGAACTGCGCAGTCTGTCGCGTTCTATAGTAGAGAACGGCATCCTGCAGCCCTTAGTGGTGCGGCGTATCAACAATACCGAGTTCGAGCTTGTGGCAGGCGAGAGGCGGCTCAGAGCGGCGATCATGGCCGGACTGAGCAAGGTGCCTTGCGTAGTGCATCGCTGCAGCGACAAAGAGAGCGCTCTGCTGGCGCTGATAGAGAACCTCCAGCGAGCCGATCTGAGTATGTTTGAAGAGGCGAGAGGCATCGCCCGGCTGATACGCAAGTACGGTCTGACTCAGGAACAGGCGGCAATAAAGCTGGGCAAAAAACAGAGCACTATAGCTAACAAGCTGAGGCTGTTGAGGCTCACCTTTGAAGAGCAGGAGTGGATCCTGACCGCGAACCTGTCCGAGCGACATGCGAGGGCTCTGCTGAGGATCAGCGACGAGAATCTCAGGCGAGAGGTGCTCAGCCGCATAATCGCCGAGAACATGAGCGTGGGCGCAAGCGAAGCCTTTGTGACCGACGTGCTGATGAAAAAGCAGCCCGAAAAGCCCGGCATAAAACCCGAGCGCAGAGTAGTGATAAAGGATGTGCGAATCTTCGTCAACACTATCAACAAGGCTGTGGACACCATGCGGCTGTCGGGCATCAACGCCGAGTCGCACCGCAGCGAGACTGATGACTACATCGAATACACCGTAAAGATACCAAAGGCAGCAGAGATCGCCTGATGATATATACATAGCTTTCCCCAGATGTGTAAACATCTGTCCACTCATACCCATTTCCTTATCTGAACCCCTTGCCGACAGCCGTGCGCAGTTTTGCGCGCGGCTGTTGGCGTTATGTTTGGGTCAATAGTGAATGATGGCGGTTACTTGCGCGACACGTGTGTCGCACTCGGACAACAGAAAAAGCCTTCCCCCGAAAGGAAGGCAAATAAGATTCTTCGCTTCGCTCAGAATGACTGGAATAAGCGTTCAGAATGACAATGATAATAAATTAAGAATGACGGGAGATAAGATCTTGATAAAAATAAAGAGGAGAATTGATGTAGGGGAGAGGCAAAAGATGTTTCACGTGAAACATTTTGTAATAATTCGTCTAGGGGCTTTAATTATCCTGTCGTTTATGATACAATAAGCGAGTACGACAAGCAAAGAAATATGCGGACAAGTCATAAATGTTAATAAATAACAATACAGCCAAATAAAGGTAAATGTGACACGAGAATCAATACGAAACGGAAGGACAGGTGAAGGAATGGCTAAGATTATCGCGGTTGCGAACCAGAAAGGCGGCGTAGGCAAGACCACTACATCGGTCAACATCGCCGCGGCGCTGGGCTACTACGGCAAAAAGACCCTACTGGTAGATATCGACCCCCAGGGCAACGCTACAAGCGGCGTAGGAATAGACAAGAGAAGCGTAGAGAAAAGCACATATGAGCTGCTCGTAGGCGAGGCAAAGGCTCAGGAAGTCATCTTACACACAAAATACAAGGATCTGGACGTAATGCCGGCAGGTATCGACCTCGCGGCGGCAGAGTTCGAGATCCTGGACGCGAGCGATCGCTCCCACAGACTCAAAAAAGCTCTGTTGATGATAAAGCAGAACTACGACTATATCATCATCGACTGTCCGCCGTCGCTGGGACTGATCACAACTAACGCTCTGACGGCTACCGACAGCGTTCTGGTGCCCATACAGTGCGAATACTACGCGCTGGAGGGTTTGTCACAGCTGATGAACTCGGTGCGTTATGTAAAGCGCAAGCTGAATGAGCACATCTATATCGAAGGCGTTCTGCTGACGATGTATGACGGCAGGCTCAACCTGACTCAGCAGGTGGTCAACGAGGTCAAGCAGTTCTTCCCCAAAAAGGTGTTCGGCACGGTCATTCCGCGCGGCGTAAGGCTGTCGGAGGCTCCGTCATACGGTATGCCGATAATGTATTATGACAAGAGCTGTAAGGGCAGCGAGGCTTATCTGAACCTCGCACAGGAACTGATGCGTAAGGAGAAGAAGTATGGCTAGAAAGATAGGAGGCCTGGGCAAAGGCCTGAGCGCGATATTCGTAGAGAACGATACCGAGGATAAGAATGAAGTCGTCACCTTAAAGGTGTCACAGATAGAACCTAACCGCAATCAGCCCAGACGCAGCTTTGACGAAGACGCGCTGGCTGAGTTGGCTAAAAGCATATCGGAGCACGGAGTGCTGCAGCCGATACTGGTGCGCCCGATGCTGCACGGCGGCTATCAGATAGTTGCCGGCGAACGCAGATATCGCGCATCGCGTATAGCGGGACTCAGCGAGATACCTGCGATAATCCGCGAGCTGAGCGACAGCGAGACCATGCAGATCGCCCTGATAGAAAACCTGCAGAGGCGCGATCTGACTCCGCTCGAAGAGGCTCAGGGCTACCGCACGCTGATGGATGACTTCGGATTCAGTCAGGACGACGTCGCCCGTACGGTGGGCAAGTCGCGTTCGGCAGTCGCGAACACAATACGCCTGCTGAGCCTGCCCGACGAGATCAAGCCGATGCTGAGCGAGGGGCGTATCAGCCCCGGTCACGCGAGAGCTCTGCTGGCGCTGGATGATAAGGATAAGATATCCTCAACAGCGACAAAGATCGCCGACAGCGGCATGAGCGTGCGAGACGCCGAGGCTCTGGTGAAGAAGCTCAACGGCTCAAAGAAAACCAAAAAGACAAAAGCGAAGCAGCTGCCTGTGATATATAAAGAATGTGAGCTGGCGCTCGCTGAAGAGCTAGGCACCAAGGTCACGATAATCCAAGGCAAGAATCCTGCGCAGGGTACGCTGTGCGTAGAGTTCTACGGCCCGGAGGAGCTGTTCAGACTGACAGCCAAACTCACCGATCTGTGGAAAAGAGAGCTGGACAGCGAAGGCAACGCGATAATACCCGATCATATAGTTCAGCCCTGAGTTATAAACAGGCTGTCACACGGAAAGTATAAGGAGAAAAACTATGATTGATATCAAATTCTTAAGGGAGAATCCCGAGATAGTAAAACAGAATATACGCAACAAGTTCCAGGATAAAAAGCTCCCCCTGGTGGACGAGGTCATCGAGTTGGATAAAGAAGCTCGCCGGGTAAAGGGCGAGGCTGACGCACTGAGAGCCAACCGCAACAAGATATCCAAAGAGATCGGCGGATGCTACGCGAGAGGCGAGAGGGAAAAGGCAGAGGAGCTGAAGGCTCAGGTAGCCGCCCAGGGACAGCAGCTCGAAGAACTGGAAAAGCAGGAATCAGAGCTCAACGATAAGGTGACCGAGATCATGATGGTCATCCCGAACATCATCGACGAGAGTGTCCCGATAGGAAAGGACGACAGCGAGAACGTCGAGATAGAGCGTTACGGCGAGCCGGTCGTTCCGGACTTTGAGATACCCTATCATACCGAGATCATGGAGAAACTCAGCGGCATAGACCTCGACGCGGCGCGCAAGGTAGCAGGCAACGGCTTTTATTACCTGATGGGCGATATCGCAAGACTGCATTCAGCTGTGATATCCTATGCCCGTGACTTTATGATAGACAGAGGGTTTACTTATTGCATACCACCCTATATGATCCGTTCAAATGTCGTATCCGGCGTTATGTCGTTCGCCGAGATGGACGCTATGATGTATAAGATCGAGGGCGAGGATCTGTTCCTGATCGGTACATCCGAGCACAGTATGATAGGCAAGTTCATAGATACTATCCTCAAAGAAGAGGACCTGCCCTATACCCTGACATCTTACTCTCCGTGCTTCCGCAAAGAGAAGGGCGCGCACGGGCTGGAGGAGCGCGGCGTGTACCGTATCCATCAGTTCGAAAAGCAGGAGATGATCGTAGTCTGCAAGCCTGAAGAATCCAAGATGTGGTTCGATAAGCTGTGGCAGAATACTGTGGACTTCTTCCGCACACTGGATATACCGGTACGCACACTGGAGTGCTGTTCCGGCGATCTGGCTGATCTCAAGGTCAAGTCGATAGACGTAGAGGCTTGGAGCCCCAGACAGAAAAAGTACTTTGAAGTAGGTTCCTGCTCCAACCTCAGTGACGCTCAGGCGAGAAGACTCAAGATCCGCGTGAACGGCAAGGATAAAAAGTACTACGCCCACACACTGAACAACACCTGCGTAGCTCCCCCGAGGATGTTGATAGCCTTTTTGGAGAACAATCTGAACGCTGACGGCAGTGTGAATATCCCCGAGGCCCTCAGACCTTATATGGGCGGCAAGGAAGTAATAGGCAAGTAATACGGAGTAATATATGAAGCTGAGTTTGTTAAGCAAATACCGCACCCATATCATGGGTCTGGCGATGCTGTGGGTGATGTACTTCCACTCGATATACAGCGGTCAGGACTCGTTCGTTGCGTTCATACACCGTATCGGATATTATGGCGTGGATATTTTTCTGCTTGTATCCGGACTGGGGCTGTATTACTCCATGCGCAAATGTGAGAAGAGCGCGGCCGAAAAGACCGACACCGTTATGGGGCGGTTCCTGAGGACGACCGGCTCATTCTATCTCAAGCGAGCGGTGCGTATCCTGCCGGCGTATCTGGTGATCACCATATGCTGGTATTCGTTCTACAAGACCGATGTCGGCGCGGGCGACACGATCCTATCGATACTGGGCATCAACTACTTCAGAGGCAGCATATACGGCAGACCGCCGTACTTCGACTGGTTCATCCCGACGCTGATCGTGTTCTATCTGATCACGCCGCTGTATGACAGGCTTTTTCAACGGGTAGAGTCAAAGTGGAAACTGACCCTGCTGGCATCGTGTATATCACCTCTGCTGTGTATAGTGAGCTACAATAACGGTACACAGGTTCTGTGGGGCACGTTTGTACGTATACCGGTTTTTCTGGTCGGCTACTGTATCGGACACTTCCTGTATGAAAAGAAGGAAGAGACAAAAGGCAGCTGGATGGTCTTTTTGGCGATGTTCATATCGGGAATAACGCTGGTCTATTATATCGAGAACAATCTCAAAGAGTTCAGCACGATCTTCTGGGGACTGAACTGTTATCCGGCTCTGCTGGCGGCTCCGGCTATCGCGGCCTTTGTCGGAGTGTTCTGCCTGTATATGGAAAAGATCCTGAAAACAGTCGGCAAAGTACTGTTGCTGCCGCTGTATATTTGCGGGCGGTACAGCCTGGAGATATATCTGATACATCAAAGGCTGATGGAGATACTCGGCAGCGAGAACTTCACTTCAATAAGAGAGAGCATCAAAGCGGCTGTGGGTCAGCCGGGATATAATATCCTGCTGATGCTGATCACCATAGCTCTGGCGGCGCTGCTGCACGAGCTGATAACCGCGGTCGAGAACCTGATACGCAGCCTGATAGCGAAAAACAAAAAGCCGCAGCCCGAAACGGCCGCGACAGGATCATAAGATAAGAACAGCGCCGGCTCATGATGCGAGTCGGCGCTTTATCGTGATCATAATATATACCAGTCGAGAATACCGGATGAATAATCGCTTTTGTGGCGGTCGAACAGCTCCGAGGAGTTGTTGATCAGAGCTTGCCACGCGCGAGGGGAGAGGCGTTTTTCGACTACCTCTTGAGCCTTGTTCATATTAGGGGCGCGGTCGGTGACGTTGTGGCAGTCGGTGCCGAGGAAATGGAGCATTTCATTGTCCATCAGCTCCATCGCGAGCTTGCGCGTGCGGCGCATGGTGAACGCCTCGGCGTTGCACTGGAATAGGAACGGCTGATCGAGCATGGTGCGGTATATCGAGCGCTTCTGGATATCAAGATAACGCTCGACATGGGCGAGGACTATGTTCAGCTTATGGTTATACTGAAACGCGATCAGCTCGTCAAATATGCTCTCTGACCACGGTGTGAACGGAAGCTCGATGAGTATCAGTGAGGTGCTCTCGATAGCGAGCTTGGACACCTCATCGCTGTGGGATATGCCGGGATAATACAGCACCTCCGCGCCGTATAGGATGTCAGGTTCAGAGCCCGATAAACGGGACTCTAAACGATGGCGCGCGGAATGTCTGCGCCTGAGGAACTGCTCGGGCGACTCGGAGTCGGCATAAAAGTGAGAGGTGGAGACTATGGTGGTGACACCCTGCTCCGCGGAGCTCTTGAGCATCTGCAATGACATTTCGGTAGACTTGCTGCCGTCGTCGAACTTGGGCAGTATATGGCTGTGGATATCGAGCACGGTGATCACCTCCTTGATGTTTAGGATGGTCAGGGGGTCAACTCCCACCATCCTTAAACTATTATATCACAATAAGTTTAGATGTTCAACTTGAAATTGCGGTATAAGGATGATATAATGATAAGGAGCTTTCAGCGTTTCTGTATCAAACGCCGGGGGCTCATTATGTTTTTACGGAGATATGGAGAATATATGAAGAAAAAAGTTTTTTATACCGAGTTCGCGTATCTGGTGGGATTGATAGGGATCGCGCTGGGAGTCGGCTTTATGGAAAGGGCAGACTTCGGGCTGAGCATGGTTGTGGCGCCGGCATATGTACTGCACAGATATATCTCATTGCTGCCGGGGATGGGGTTCTTCAGCTTCGGCATGGCTGAATACTGCCTGCAGGCTGTGCTGATCATACTGCTGACCGTGGTGGTGAGGAAGTTCAGGCTGTCGTATCTGTTCTCGTTCGTGACGGCCGTGGTGTACGGCTATATACTAGACCTGATACTGTGGCTGATGCCGGCGGTGGACGGAGGCGCGTGGGCGGTCAGGATAGCGTTCTTCATAATAGGGGAGATATTCTGCGCGGTGGGCGTGTCGATGATGTTCCGCACATATATATCGCCCGAGGCTTATGAGCTATTCGTGGCGAGGGTTTCGGAGAAGTTCGGGATAAAGACCTCGAGGTTCAAAACGGTGTATGACATCGTGAGCTGTATGGTGGGGATAGGGCTGTCGTTCATCTTCTTCGGCTTTGGCAGCTTTGTCGGGATCGGATGGGGCACGGCTGTCTGTGCCATTATCAACGGCTTTGTGATAGGGCTGATGAGCAAGCTCTGGGACAGGCTGTTTATCTTCAAAGACGGGCTGAAGCTGAGGGGACTCTTTGAGCGTTGACAGGCGACGAAAAACAGGATAAATAGTAAAAAGTATTGACAAATAAATTCTTTTATAATATAATAATCCTTGCTTTTAGGTCGAGGTTACCGGACTCGATCCAAGCATATGTGGCGGAATAGCTCAGCTGGCTAGAGCATTCGGTTCATACCCGAAGTGTCGTAGGTTCAAGTCCTATTTCCGCTACCACAAGGCCCGGTGGTCAAGCGGTCAAGACACCGCCCTTTCACGGCGGTAACACGAGTTCGATTCTCGTCCGGGTCACCAAGTCCCTGTCGCTTGACAGGGGCTTAACTTTTTCGGTTCGCCGAATGGTGGGAAATCACCGATATCCGCCGGTGTGGTGGAATAGGCAGACACAAGGGACTTAAAATCCCTCGGAGTAAAATCCGTACCGGTTCAAGTCCGGTCACCGGCACCACAAAAAAGGAGTACCACTGGGTACTCCTTTTTTGTGTGCTGTAGGGCAGGACTTGATGAAATATGGGGTCCCCATGCCGCCTGCGGCGAAGGGGAGAGGAGGAGTTGCGGAGCGATAGAGAACCGCCCAAACGGGAGGTTCTCAATGAGCAGAGCGGACGACGACGAGGTCACCGGCACCAAAAGAGACAGTTTTCGAACTGTCTCTTTTCTTTTGTCAACTTTGCTAAGCTGATATACACAACCAACATATAGAGCACAATAAATGCGAGCCGCTTTTGCTTCAAGATATGAAGTAATCGGGGTTTAATGTATTATATAATATAGTTATCAGTATTGTAAAAAGGTATCCGCTATGCTATAATAAACTCGCCGCATAAAGTTGTTTATGATGGAGGAAACGGATTCTGTTTCGGTCACTATCGAAAACGGTTTGCTGAAACATAGCACCAACACCGGCATTTACACGAAACGGTCGGAGGGTGGAAGCCGTATGAACAATAATTTTGAGTATAACGATACCGAGATCAGCCCGTCAAGATACGCAGCACTGATCGATTACTATATCATCAATCACGGCGGAAACTAATATAATATTAAATAGGAGATGATCTGTCTGATTTGTGTACAAAACTACACCAAGAAGTACGGTGATAAAACTGTTGTGAACGATATCTCGTTCACCGCGAAAGACGGCGCAATCACCGGATTTATCGGCCACAACGGAGCCGGTAAATCAACAACGATCAAAGCGATTACGGGTGTTATACGCCCGACAAGCGGTTCCATTACGATCAATGGGATCGACATTCAGAAGGATGGGAAAAAGGCGAAAAGTCAGTTTGGCTATGTTTCCGACAGTCCTGATCACTTTTTGAGACTAAGCGGCATCGAATATCTGAATTTTATGGCGGATATTTATGATACGTCCTTAGACGGAAGATCCGCATTCATTGAGGATTACGCCAAACGCTTTGGCATTTACGACTCACTGAACAGTACGATCCTCTCGTATTCTCACGGAATGCGTCAGAAAATCATGATCATGGGCGCGCTGATTCATAACCCGTCCGTATGGATTTTGGACGAGCCCTTGACCGGTCTCGATCCGCAGTCGGCATTTGAGCTAAAGCAGATGATGCGCGAGCACGTACAAAAAGGGAACTCGGTGTTCTTTTCAACACACGTGCTCGAGGTTGCCGAAAAGCTGTGCGACGAGATCTGCATCATAAAAAAAGGTGAGCTTTTGTACTGCGGTACCCTTGATGAGCTGAGGACTACGCACAAATCAAACGCTTCACTGGAAAATATTTTTCTTGAATTAACAGAAACAAAAGATTAATCGGAGGTAGTAAAAATGATTATGTCAATTGCGTTTGGTATATTGGGAGTCGGTTTGATTATCTTAGGCATAAAGATCCTTCTCACCGGCAAACTAACAAAAGGCGAGGAAGCGAAAATCGCCTCGTATTCAAAGAAAGGCGCACGCACTTATAAGCTGATTAATGTCGTGTTGAATATCGTTGTCGGTCTCTTTTTGATCGGGGAATGTATTATTGATCTTCTTGAGTTTCAAAAGGTTCTTGACGATTCTTTTTGGATCAAGGCGATCTTGTTTGGCGTCATCATTCTTATGGTGATAATATACTTCGTTGTCGCAATAAAATGCAAGAATATGACCGACGATGAGTAATAAAAAATTAACCGGCGGTTTTTCCAAGGTAAGAAAGCTCATTTCCGTTTTGGAAAAATGCAACGGCAAATCAAAGATCGGCGGCAGTGAAGCGCTGATCTCACCGAGGGCGGCAAAAATATTTGCCGCTGTCGGATTGGTGTTCTTGATCGCGGCTTTGGCGGCGGCGGCTTACTTTGTGGAACCCTTGATCTCGCCGTACATCTCCCTGCAAGACTTTACAAAAGTTTTGATGATGATACTGCTTATGCTCAGCCTTGTGCTATCGGTCAAAAACATAGTCACTGTGCTGTACACGGCGGACGATCTTCCGGTTTTGCTGCCCATGCCTTTTTCGGCGGGTCAGATCGTGATCGCCAAGCTGACCGTGACCTTGAAGTTTCCGTTAGTTTTGAGCGTTTTACTGATCAACGCGAGCTTTTTCGGGTTCGGCTTTCGTGCGGGAATGGGCGCAGATTTTTACATCGGCACGGTGCTTTCAAGCGTCCTTATTCCCGTGAGCGGTCTTGCGATCGCCGCGCTGCTGACGGTCGTGATCTTCAAATGCTGCGGCTTTATCCGAAATCGCGATATAATGGTAGCGATCGGCGGTATCCTGACGATCGCGCTGACAGTCGGTTATTTGATCGTCAGCAGTATTCTCAACAGCAATGATTCCCCTGATGCTGCTTTGAGCGCCCTTTCGACGTTTGCAGGCATATCTGAGTACTTCCCGAATGTCGCGTTTATGAATGGCTTTATGTTCGACGGAAGTATCATAGGACTGTTAATCAGTCTTGGCATTACCATTGCAGCTATCGCTTTAGCCTTGCTTGTTATCAAGCTGTTTTATCTGTCCACAGCGCTCTCTATGCAAAATACAGGCTTCGCAAAAAAGCCTGTAGAAAAAAGCATGCTTTCCGGTCGGAAGAAGCGTAGCGCTCTGAAAGCGCTGACCTCTTATGAGGCGAAAAATGCGCGCAGAAATCCGGCTTATATGATCTATGGTTTTGCCATGACCTTTATCTGGCCGCTGTTTATTGTTTTGCCGTTTGCTTTCGGCAAAAACGCGCTTTTCAACTCCGCAAGTTCTGTTGACACAAGCGCCGCGCTGATCTGCGCGATCTTTCTCGGTGTCGCGGCGTCCTGCTTTGCCTGCGGTTTCAATATTTTGCCCGGAACCGCCTTTTCGCGCGAGGGTGACAGCTTCTATGTTTTACGTACCATGCCGCTTGATTTCAATGATTACTACAAGAGCAAGCTGCGCTTTTCCATGTTGATCTGTTCGCTCGGAAGTGTGTCGTACATCCTGATTCTCGGTATCGTTTGTATAGCGACCGGCATCGTTCCGTTGACAGGCAGCTGGGTATTTTTGTATGGCGCATTCGTCTGTGTTCTTTGTAACTTGATCTTTGTCAACTGTATGCTCGTGAGCAATGCCAAGAGTCCGGTTTTCAACCGAGACAGCGAAACGGAAATATCACGCAAGCTGGGCGGAATAAACGTCGTTGCCCTTGTCGTCGGATTTGTGATGTATATCGCTTTCTTCGTTTTCGTTATCATTGCGGTGATCCCGGAGCTTTCCGCGATATTCATTAACAGCACAACGGTGACGGTCGCTGCTGTCACGGCTGCTGTTTTTGCACTCGCAGTTTTAGCGATCGCTGCAGCAGTCAACAAAATCTCCGTCAAAAAAGCGGAAAAGAGTTTGATGGTGATCGAATAACTTTACGTAGTAATGATATAAAAACACAATCAGAGGATAATTTAACTTGTAAAGCTATCACACTCAGATCGGTCGGGCAGCGAGGACGCCGATATCATATTTACAGCTTAAGCCTGCCAGATACCTCTGTATGACGGTCGCGTCGAGGATATCTATTCCGTCGCTGTTAGAGTCCGCCGCGTCGAGGTCGATATCTGTCTTGAATCCGGCGAGGTACCGCTGTATGCGCGTGGCATCCAGGATCGTGATATCGCCGTCGGCATCGGCGTCGCCCGACAGATATTGCTTGAAATAATCTGTCAGATATTTTATACGCTGATCCAGCCAATCGCGCATATAGGCGACGTTATCGTCGTAGGTTGAAAGGGGCTTTTTCATGACATTTATGGCCCACTTGGATGGGCTCCAGCCGGCGTCGGTATAGTTGCGGCTGAAGACGTCGCCGTAGGTCGACAGGAGAGAATCCATAACGCCGTCAGTTGCCGTGATATCCCTGATATCCGCATAATACTGCCTGAACACTGAGATGACTTCGTCATTGAACCAGTCAAGATCACAAAGGTATTTCATGATATTCTTATCAGCCGCGTATACTCCGGTCGGGGACGCGGCTGCTTTCGCGTTAGCGGAATAGTCGGCGTTGGAGTTGCCTGAGGACAGGTCATAGTCCCATGCCGGGCCGGCGTAGAGCTTGCCGTTCTTAAAAAAATAGAATACGGAACTGAAATTAAAGTCAACGGTCTTGAGCAGTTCGTTGAGCAGATAGTAACGCGCGAAGGAGGCGATGTCTATCTTCTGCTCGATCTCTTCACGCGTTCCGGTGTGGGTCAGGGTGATGATATCACGCAGGGTCGACGAGATATAATCCTGCTGTTCCTGAGTGGGAGTCTCGGGCTCGCTGACAGCGAAGCGCATTCCGTAGACGGTGAAATAGGTGACGTCGGTCTCGGCGCGTGAGCTCTCAAGCTCGATCATAAAGTCATTGAGTCCGCCGTTGCTCGCGGTGTCGATATCTACTCGGGTGTCGCCCTTTTGAATAGGCTCCATCAGGGTATAGCAGCCGCGATAGCTGTCATCTACCCATAGCTCGACGATACGCTGCTGAGAAGTATAGGGCAGCCCCATCTTATGAGCAAGGTCGAAGGCTATATAGTTGCGCATGAGGGTGGGATCGAAGGCGTTGGCGAGGAGCGCCCACTTCTTGGCCTTGCCCATGCCGAGGACGTCCTTCTTCTTATCAAATTTGAAAGTGAACGCCTTTTTTTGCACAAAGGAGAGAGCGGTGGAATTTCCGCGTACCTTGAACCCGACGGCGTCGGAGAGCGAATAGCCGCCGGTATCGGTGATGGATACGGTGGCGTTGACATAGCCATCTTCTTTTTGCAGTGATGTGCCGTTGCCGGCCTCGGTGGTGATATACACTTTAGGTACGGTAAGTGGCACGTCGTATGCGGATACCGGCAATACGGTCAGCGCGCAGATAAGCAACGCGGATATCAGGATGATGGATAAAATGCGTTTCATTGAAAACCTCGGAGTGATGAATGGTGAATGGTTGCGGTGGTCGCTTCGCGACATTTATGCAATCCCTCATTCACCTACGGTGACAGTCTCCTCGCCGGAAGCGGCGCCCCCCTTGTCCTGCGGACATTCCCCCAACGGGGGTACCTTTACCAAAGGGAGGCTTTTGTCATCCTGAGTGGAGCAAGACACTTGTGACTAGCGGAATCGAAGGATCTTAATGTGAAGAGGGTTTGTTAGATTGCGCCTATCAGGTTTTATTTGTTGGATAAAGGGAGCTGTAAGATTCTTCGCTTCGCTCAGAATGACGGGAAAGATGCTCAGAGTGATGGGAGAGATGCTCAGAGTGATGGGAGAGATGCTCGGAATGACGGGATAGGGAAGAGTTAAGGGAGGGTGTGACCCTCCCTGATATTATGATTATACGGTTATCAGATGCAGGCGGCGCCGATGATACCGGCGTCGTTGCCGAGTGTGGCTACGCAGACCTTAGTCTGCTTATCGTTATGCTTAGTGAAGCGCTCGCGCTCGATGATGGTGCGCAGAGGGAGCAGGAGGTTCTCGCCCTGGTTGGCGATACCGCCGCCGATGCACAGAACATCGGGCTGGAAGATGTTGATGACGTTGATCAGACCGGTGGCGAGATACTCGATGAACTCGTTGACTACCGCGGCTCCGGTGTTGTCGCCTGCGAGCATAGCGTCGAATGCGGTCTTGCCGGAGACCTTATCCAGATCGCCGCCGACAGCGTTGAGCATATATGAGAACTCGGGCTTTTCGTTCTTTATGGCGTCTTTGGTCATACGGATCAGAGCGGTAGCGGAAGCGTATGCCTCCCAGCAGCCCTTGCGGCCGCAGCCGCACTCGATGCCGTCTTTGACGATGACCATATGGCCAAGCTCGGCTCCGGCATAGTTGGAGCCGGAATATATCTTGCCGTCGATGATGATGCCGCCGCCTATGCCTGTGCCCAGTGTGATGGCTACGGCGTTTCGGGAGCCTTTAGCGGAGCCTGCGAGGAACTCGCCCAGCGCAGCGGCGTTGGCGTCGTTCTCGACCTTAGTATACTTATGCAGGCGCTCCTCCATCATCTTGGCGACCTCCCAGTTCTGGAAGAACAGGTTAGGAGAAGTCTCGATGACACGCGTCTCGGGATTTACCGCGCCGGGTACGCCGATACCGATATAGTCGACGTCGTCCAGCGTGAGATCGGCCTTAGCCAGAGCCTCTCTGACCACAGCGGCCATAGAGTCGCATATATCCGCCTCGGGACGGGGTACCGCGGTCTTGCAAGCAGCCTTGGCGACGATATTATACTCTTCATCCACTACGCCGGCTACGATGTTTGTACCGCCTAAGTCAATACCTACTCTATACATATTACTACCTCCGTTGTCCATTATTAACATTAGTATAGCATAATGATTATCGTGAAAAAAGACCTTTGGATAAAATGGATGTAGAAATTAAGCGGCTGTTGTTGTGGAAAATAACAATTAACGCTCGGCTGATAGATGAATTCATATGAAAAAACTTATTATAACGGTATAAAAAGCTGTAGAATCACAGATAACAAGAATTTTCAATTTATTATTGATTTTTTGCTTGCATTTGGTATAATAGTAATGTTGAAATAAACAGACGGAGGAAAACTCATGAAAAGATTATTTGCTATCATTCTCGCAGTTCTCGTGATCACTGCTGCTCTTGCTGCGTGCGGCTCCGGCAATTCTGATTCCGGTTCGACCCCTGATCCCAACCGCGAGGTCAAGACCTCGGTATCGCAGAAGTATAACGACGACTTCGCTAAGAACTATGCTAAGTCGACAACAACAGACGATAAAGGCAACGTAAGCTATGAGTTCATCGGCTCTCAGTATGACGAGTATATTGAAGCTCATAAGAAGTCTCTGGCTATCGATCTGGAGAAGGATATTTCTTCAAAGCACGATGAAAAGTTCGGTCAGTATGCTTATATCAACATTGAGCAGAAAGCTGTCATCATCGGCGTGAATCCCGGACAGTATGACGAGGCTTCCGCTAAGGCTGAGGCTGCAGGTTATGCTGAGTACGGCTTTAAGTACTTTATGTCGCTGGAGAATCCCGTAAACACAATCTCGGTCATCTATGCTAACGCTAACGACCAGAGCGATGTATACGGCTCCTTTGAGTTCACTGCAGAGTAATCAAAATAAGAAAAGCAGAGCGCTTCGGACGATGTCCGGAGCGCTCGTTTTGTTATATAAACTGTTTTAAGGGATCTTGTACATACGCTTGGCGTTCTCGGTGGTGATATCCACCAGCTGTTGAGGATCCATGCCGCGGATCTGAGCTATCCTCAGCGCGGTATGGACTATGTTGGAGCTGTCGTTGCGCTTGCCGCGGAACGGCACGGGGCTGAGATAGGGGGCGTCGGTCTCGAGCAGGAGTCTGTCGAGCGGTACGGCGGCGGCGACCTCTACGGGTACGCGCGCGTTCTTAAAGGTCACGGTGCCGCCCAGCGAGATATACATGCCGAGCTTGATTACCTCTTTGAGCATTTCTACAGAGCCGGAGAAGCAGTGCATGAGCCCATGGGGGCGGTATTTTCGCAGCAGTTCCATGACGTCGCCGTGAGCCTCACGGTCATGGATGACCACGGGGACGTCCAGCTCGGCGGCGAGCTTTAGCTGTTCTTCAAAGATGCGGCGCTGCTCGACCTTTGGGATATCCCAGTGATAGTCGAGACCGATCTCGCCGAGGGCCACTACCTTTTCGTGCCGCAGAAGTTCGGCGAGCTGATCGAGATAATCGTTGGGGATCCCCTCGAGGTTCTCGGGGTGGATACCTGCGCAGGCGTACATGAACGGATACTGCTCGGCATAGCCGACGGCTGTCTTGGCAGTGGGGATATCCACAGAAGCGTTGACGATATAGCTCACGCCCTTTTCGGGCATGGATGAGAGCAGGGTGTGTCTGTCTTCGTCGAACCATTTGTCGTCATAGTGCGCGTGCGCGTCGAAAATGTTGTTGAGCATAAACTACCTCTATATGCTGTTCAGGGAGGAACGGATCGTCCCTCCCTGTGTGTGTTTATAATTCGGTGTGGGCAGAGGTGCCCATAGTTTTTACTGTCATTCTGAACGAAGTGAAGAACCCTCAGTCAGTGTCAACAAGTTGTCACTGACAGCTCCCTTAGAAAAGGGAGTCTTTAAGATCCTTCGATTCCGCGTGACAAAAGTGTCACGCGGAATCGAAGGATGACGAGGTGTGCAATTCGCTCCACTCAGGATGACGAGGTGTGATCCTCTCCCTCGGAATGACGAAATAGTCCCGGAAGGGCGCGGATGCCCTCCCCTACAATTATTGATTGTCAGAGCGAGTCACAGCAACTACTTACTATACGAGGCTGCCGCCGGGCAGGATCTCGTCGTCGATGGTGACTACGCGCAGTCTGCCTCCGCTCTCGGCCGAGAGGATCATGCCGCAACTCTCGATGCCCATCATCTTGCGCGGAGCGAGGTTGGCGACATAGGCGATCTTTTTGCCCACAAGCTCTTCGGGCTCGTAATACTCGGCGATGCCGGAGAGGATGACGCGCTCGCCCTCGCCGTCGTCGAGAGTGAACTTGAGGAGCTTTTTGGACTTTTTGACCTTTTCGCATGCCAAGACCTTGGCTACGCGCATCTCGACCTTTTCGAAGTCGTCAAATGCGATCTCTGCCTTATGCTCAGGCAGCTCAAAAGCAGGTTCTTCGGGTTCATCGGCGAGCTCGCTGTTCTTGAATATAGCGTTGAGCGCCTCGATCTCTTTGTCGATATCTATCCTGGGGAAGATGGCTTCGCCGCGGTGAACGGTGACGTCCGCCGGCAGAACGCCGAACTTGTCGCTGTTCTCATAGGTCGCGCAGTCAGAAGCGCCGATCTGCTCAAATATCTTGGGCATGGTAGAGGGCATGAACGCTGACAGCAGGGTAGAGGCGATGCGGATGCTCTCGAGCAGGTTGTACAGTACGGTCGCGAGGCGAGCTTTCTTGCTCTCGTCCTTGCCGAGGATCCACGGGGTTGTCTCGTCGATGTACTTGTTGGCACGGGACACCAGCTTGAAGATCTCTTCCAGAGCGAGGTTGAGCTGGGTGTTCTCGACATAGTTGTCCACCTTAGCCTTGAGCGAAGTGGCGACAGCCTTGAGATCGGCGTCGAAATCGCCGTCTTCTCTGTCGGTCGGCAGGGTGCCGCCGAAATACTTGTCGATCATAGCGACGGTGCGGCTGACAAGGTTGCCCAGTCCGTTCGCGAGGTCGGTGTTGATACGGTTGATCATGATCTCGTTAGAAAACGAGCTGTCGGCGCCCAGAGCCATCTCACGCATGATATGGTAGCGTATGGCGTCGGCTCCGTAGCGCTCGCCGAGGATAAAGGGGTCGACTACGTTGCCGAGCGACTTGGACATCTTCTGTCCGTTGAAGGTGATCCAGCCGTGTACGGCGAGGTGCTTGGGCATGGGTTCTTCAAGTCCCATCAGCATAGCCGGCCAGATGATGGCGTGGAAACGCATGATATCCTTAGCGACCATATGCACATCGGCAGGCCAGTAGGCGGAATAATCGTTATAAGTGTCGTTGTCATAGCCCAGGGCCGTGATGTAGTTGGACAGAGCATCGATCCATACATATACGACGTGACCGGGATCAAAGGTGACCGGGATGCCCCAGCTGAAGGATGTGCGCGATACGCACAGATCCTCTAGGCCGTAAGTCTTGTTGCCCTGATCGTCGACTGACGGCTGCAGGAAGTTGTTGACCAGCTCTGTCGCGCGAGTTCTGGGGCGCAGATAATCTGTCTCGGTGAGGAGCTTTTCAATGCGCTCGGCGAAGGGAGCCATCTTCATGAAATAAGCCTCTTCTTCAGCCTCTACGACGTCGCGTCCGCACTCGGGGCACTTGCCGTTGACGAGCTGGCTCTCGGTCCAGAAGCTCTCGCAGGGTGTGCAGTACTTACCCTTATAGGCACCTTTGTAGATATAGCCTCTGTCGTACAGGGTCTTGAATATCTTTTGCACAGCCTCGACATGATAGTCGTCGGTGGTGCGGATATAGCGGTCGTACTTGATGTTCATAAAGCTCCACAGCTTTTTGAATATCTCGACGATCTCATCGACATACTGCTGAGGGGTGATACCGCGCTCCTTGGCCTTTTGCTCGATCTTTTGGCCGTGCTCATCGGTGCCTGTCAGGAACATCACATCGTAGCCCTGCATGCGCTTGTAACGCGCGATGGAATCGCATGCGACGGTGGTATAACAATGCCCTATATGGGGATTACCCGAGGGGTAATATATAGGGGTGGTAATGTAGAATCTCTTTTTGTCACACATAAGATCACCTTCCGTGGTTATCGTTAGGGATGCGGACAGCCGTATTATGCACATCCGCAGATACAATTAGTATATCACAGTTGATCGCTTTATGCAATAAGTAAAAACTCTGACAAAGCGCACATAGATCGCATATATAAGGGGTGAAATCCTTGCGGAGAAGCTGAAGAAGGGGCGGCAATTTATATCACAATACGCTAATATGTCAATTGCACTTATGCGGCCTTTTGCATATTATTAACAAAATGGGCAAAGAGGCGGCTCTTCGACGGCTTTCGCCCTTGACAAAAGCTATCTTAAGTGGTAACATATAGAGGCTGAAAGGCATATATCGCGGGGTGGAGCAGTTGGTAGCTCGTCGGGCTCATAACCCGGAGGTCGTGAGGTTCAAGTCCCACCCCCGCAACCAAAGAAAGCCGCTTGAACAAGCCGTTCGAGCGGTTTTCTCTTTACCTATGTTTTATACCGTTTATGACGTCTTGCCCTCCGTTTGCCCTCCAAAACCCTCAATTTTCGTTATTTAGCCTTCTTACAGAAAAATGATAGCCTGAGTAAATCATCACGAAATACTCAGGCTTTTTCTTATGCTATTTGCTTTATACTATCAATTTTCCTATGTTCTCATTCGACGGTAATTGTACTAACCACCGCTGAATAGCAGTAGCGTCAATGATTGTCACACTTCCGTCCTGATCTGCGTCAGCAGCAGCTTCAATGTAAACAGCAGTAGGTATTGAAGCTAAATGTCTTTGAATCACCGTGGCATCAAGGATTGTTACGCTATCATCACCGTCAGCGTCACCGAGTAAACGATCTACTTTTCCAAGGCTGATAAATGTAAATCCATTATCTCTTGCATAGCTTTCAGCGACCGTACCGCTATATCCTCGGATAGTTACGTTTTCTATATTCCCGATTTTCCAACCTCCTGCACCTGGACCTCCTCCGAGAACATATCCTATCCCTGATATTGATTGAATATCTTTGGTAAAAGTGAAGTCACAAAGATTTTCGCATTGAATAAATGCGCTACCATTTAATTCTTTCATACTCGCTGGTACTACTATTCCTGTAATCTGGTTACATTTATAGAAAGAGCAATTATCCAACTCCTCTGTCCCATTAGGTAGCACTACTTCAGCACACTCTCTACCACGAGGGTAACACAATAAACGGGTCTTTTCTTTATTATACAGTATTCCATCAATATCGCAGATAGCAGGATTGCTTGCGTCAACATAAATATTCTTGAGATTTTCGTTAAACTCAAATAAGCCAAAATTGAAGTTTATCAGGCTACTGGGAACGTATACGTTTTCAACATAGCGACACCCATTCAAATAAGAATTTCCTGTCACACCATTGGTACCCTCTGGAATATGAAAATCTTTTGTCCTATTATTTTGCGGATAGGCTGAAACCTTTGTATCTTTATACATGATTCCGTTTTCACTATGATATACTGTGTTATTCTTATCCACGATTATATTCTCAATACAATCTCCAAACAAAGTGAAACTATAATTGCCAAATTCTGTAACTGATTTTGGAACATATATATTTTTCAGATGTTTAGTGCCTTGTCCATTCCTTAAACTCCATGTTCCGCCAAGTTCTCCTTTGAGAGTTACCACCGTATCAGGTATATGATAATCCGTCATCATATTTCCCCATGGATAGCAAAGCATTTCCGTTATGTCTTTGTTATAGAGCACACCATCAATACTGCAATAAACCTTATTGTCATCATTCACGAAAATATTCTTCAAACTTTCAATATTATTAAACTCATAACCGACTATTTCTAAACCGTTAGGCAAGTATAGATCTTCAAGATATTTGCAATACTGTAATTCATTCCTGCCTAAATATTTTTGTCCGTCTGGTACTTTAAAGCTGGTAGTTTTGTTCGAGGGAGGAAAAGCATATCTGTCAATTTCTGATTCGGTATCATACCAATACACAATTCCGTTTATGCTACGATAGTATGGATTACCGCTTTCTACAAATATGTTTTCCATTTGCGCATAGTAAACAACACTGGTGAGATTGTAGTTTAGTTCTGCTGTTTGAATTACATTCTTTCCTATTGTCAAGTTTCTCATGCTTTTACTGAAAGGTAAAGCAGATACCTTTATGACGCTATCTTGAATAGTTAGGTCTGTAATCTTACTCATGGAGGGAATATATAACAGTTCTGTCATGTCAGCTGAATACAGTATACCTTGACTGCTTGATAGAAACTTATTTTGATTATCAACGTATACGTTTTCAAGTGGGGAATCGGTAGTACAGTAGAAACTTGAAATATGCTTTCCCAAATAAATATTCAATACATTACTGTTTTTGCTTTGAATATCAATAGCCGTTACAATGTGATCAGCTAAAGTGTCGGGAATATACAAATCTTCGTTTGTCCCAATATAGCTAGTTATCTCCGCAGTATCATCGTTGAGGATATGATAATAGAAGTCGTCACAGAACAAATCAAACTCTGAGCCTGTCAAGGTTAGTATTACAGTATCATCAAAAGTAACAGCATTTGTACTGATACTGAATGACAAAGCAATTAACATTGATATTATGAAACATAACATCTTTTTCATAGCGGGACACCCTTTGCATAGATTATTTACTTTTAGTCTATAACTATATACTCGTTTTGTCAACGAAATTTTAGTATTTTGACACACTTTGCTTTACAGTTCTATTACAATAGCTGTGAGGTGAGAGCTATGCTTTTCTGCGATAAACTTCGCTTACTTATAGAAGAAAGGAATCTGACTCAGAAACAGGTTGCCAAAGGCTTGAATATCGCACCGTCAACTATGGGCGGATATGTGCAGGGAATGAGCCAACCCGATTTTGAAACGCTGAAAAGGTTAGCCGCATACTTTGATGTGTCAACCGACTATCTGTTAGATGTACCCGCAAAAGCTACCAACGGATATATGGAAGATGAATTACTGAGAGTGTTCCGCTCAATGACACAGGAACAGAAAGCGATCTATGTTGATCAAGGCAAAGCATTTATCCGTGCTAATACATCTTCAAAATAATAACCGCACCATTTCGCCCTTGACTTTGAAGTCGAGGGCAAATATTTAATACAAAGGATATATTTAGATTATAAAAAAGCATTATTCACATACTTGTTTATTCTTTTTTGTATCTATTTAATAAATATAAATTTTGAATTTTGTAGAATAAGAATATTTATTATATTTTGATAATAATGTATAATTATTATTAAGGGAATCTTCAAGAAGGAATTGTCATTATGAAAACAGGTAAGTACATTATAATTGAGAAATACAAAAAGAATAAAAACCATATTGGAACTATTACAACAATAGTATTCAATTTCATAACGCTTGTACTTGCAGTTTTGGGACTTATCGGGTTTAAAAATGATTGTTTATTCTTTTTTATCTATTTTATTCCATATGTTACCAGTACGGTTTTATTGATCTTTATCTTTTCTTTTTATAAAAGATATGATAAAGTTAAAGTAGCAAATAAAGAAACGGTTGACTTCATTTTTTCTAAAAACCTAAAGAGAGTAATCGCTCAATTAAAAGATAGTGAGAATAATTTAAGTAATTCATACAACGAATTCGGTAAATCTGTTGTCGACATAAATCAAGAAGCAGTATCTTCAGGTGTTATTGTTTATAATACTGAAATAGAAATGAGTGATGGAATTGAGGAGGTTAATAGTAGCACTGAAATAATAATGGAATCTGTAAAAGATGGTTCTGTTGAAGTTAACGAATCACTTAAAAAACCTTATCAATTATTTTACAAGGATATAAAAAAGAACAGCGACATGATGTTTTCTGCAGTAGTTGAATCTTTAAAACGAACCGTAGATCACATACTGAGCATTTCATATGATGGCACAGAGATAGCTGTCTGCATAAAGCAGTTAGACTCTGTCTATAAGAAAAAAGGAACAGGTATTCCCGATGAACTGCACACATTTGCTGTTTTTAGAAACAAAGAAGCATATGAAGAAGGCAGAGAAATAGGTAGATCTTACATAGTTAATAATAATGTGACTTTTAGAAGCTGTATAATGGCAAAAGAAACTAGAACAGCTTTCTATACAGAAAACGAAATATTTAAGGCTATAGAATCCGGTACTTATAGATGTGAAAACCAAGACGAGTTATTATCACATCGAACATACTCTGCTACAATGGTTGTTCCAATATGTCAGAATAAAGAAACTGAAAAAATGTATTATGGGTTTCTTTGCATTGACACCAAAACTGAAAAAAAGAATATCTTCAATCCAGATGAATTGCTTTCAGTAATGCAAACATATGCAGATATTCTAGCTACATATTACCATAACGTTAATATGTATTTTCCTTTAATATTTGATTATATTTACCATCAACAAAAAACAGAAAACTAAGGTGAAAAAATGAAAAAGTCAATAAAATCAATAGTTGTTGTCGGCAATCGTATTGTCATAGTTGATGGTAAATTTCTCCCTCCTCTTAAACGCCATAAGAATAGTGTTCCAAGATCTGATTTTAACCTCTTAGGCAAAGCAATAGTAGGAAATCTAGGCTTTTCTGAACTAGACAATGAAGTTAAAGTATCAATTATAAAGAAAAAAGAGTCAGTATAAACAACACTAGATCGCTCTCGACCATTAAGGTTGGGAGCTTTTATTTCATGTTTAAACGCTCCGTAGAGCTGTTTTATTTACAGGCGGAAACCTTTCCCCCTAAAGGCTGAAAACCTGTCCACAGCGTCCACAGAGCGTCTACACACTTGTCAAGCGTTGAGCACCGTTGCGGAAACGCTAAGAACGCTTAACTGATTGCTAAAACACCGTCCAGCGTTTCTGCTGCTTGCTTATCTTTTGAATCCAAAGCATGAGTATAAATGTTGAGAGTAGTTGAAGTTTGAGCATGACCGAGTCGATTTGATACAGTTCTTATGTTAGTACCCTCCGCTATCAATAGACTTGCTTTAAAATCGATCCAAAACCGGATGATGTACAGGTACAGTCAAATTAAGAAAAATGTGTTGTTATTTCAACTGCAATATAGCTTTTTGTGATCCGTTATGATATAGTATACCTGTAAACTCAGTATGGAGGGAACAGAAGGATGGGCAATACATTTTACTTTGAATGGGAAGTAGCTCTGATGCAATGGCTCCAATCATGGCTAGGTACAGTAGGGGTCGCGATAGCTTCAGCTTTCACGATGCTGGGCGAGGATCTAATATGTGTGGCGATCATCGGATTCTTGTATTGGTGCTGGGATAAGGAGCTCGGTAAGCGCGTCGGGCTGAACCTGCTGTTCGCCGTAACGCTGAGCGGCATGATCAAGAATATCTTTATGCGGCGCAGACCGTATTTTGATAACGAAGGGATCAAATGTCTAAAAGCGGCTGACAGCAGCGCAAATATCAAAGATATCTCGGCGCAGGGGTTCTCATTCCCGAGTATCCACGCGGCTAAAGCGGTGACGCTGTATACATCCTTGGGTGTATACACTAAGAAAAAGATATTGATGATCCTAGGCATCGTTCTGCCCCTGCTGGTGGGTATATCGCGATTCTGTCTGGGTGTGCATTATCCTACCGACGTTATCTGTGGCTGGATGATCGGCGCGATCATCATCTTCTTGATCCCGTTCTTGCAGAAAAAGATCAAGAATCGCTGGATCTTTTACGCGTTACTGGTGCTTGCCGCCGTGCCCGGTTGGTTCTTCTGCAAAAGCGCGGACTATTATACCGGATTCGGCTTTTTGACCGGGTTCATCCTGGCGACCGAGTTCGAAGAACGCTTCGTAAAGTTCGAAACGACCCGAAACGTGCTGCGCTGGATACTGCGCCTGGCAATAGGCATTGGATTGTATTTTGCTGTGAACACTCTGTTCAAGCTGCCGTTCAGCAGTGAATTTCTCAACTCGGGTACAACGCTCGCCCTCGCTGTCAGAGCGATACGCTACTTTGTCATTACGATCGTGATCATTGGCGTATATCCGCTGGCGTTCAGGCTGGGCGACCGCGTCTTTAAGCGCAAGAGATAAGCTGATCAAGTCAACAGTATCGTATATATAAAGAGTCCTTCAAATGCGCGAAGGACTCTTTTTGTGTTTTTCAATTGACTGTTCCGCAACGGAACATCTAAATATCAACAAAAGTATTGCTTTTTTATGTAAAATATTGTACAATCTTGACAGATGGCGTTCTACCATTAACACTTATAAAGAGAGGGAGCATCTATGGACGAAAAGACCAAAGCTCTAACACAGCATTTTACACTCGGCAAGTTATTTAAGTATGTATTGCCTACGATCCTGGCGGTTCTTCTGGCATCGCTCTATTCGATCGTAGACGGTATTTTTGTATCAAATTTCGGCGGAACGACTGCCTTTGCGGCTATCAACCAGGCTTCGCCTATCTTCATGATCATAGCTGCTATCGGTTTTATGTTCGGTACCGGCGGAAGCGCCCTGGTCGGCAAAGTCTTAGGAGAGGGAGATACCAAGCGCGCTAACGGTCTTTTTTCGTTCTTTGCCTATGTTCTGATCGGTATCGGCGTTACGGCTTCGGTTGTTCTGTGGTTCACCATGGAGCCGATGCTTACTGCTCTGGGCGTTACGGAAACGATGATGCCCTACTGCATGGCTTACAGCCACATCATCATTCCGGCGATAACGCTCTTCATGCTGCAGTTCTATTGCCAGAGCTTTTTGGCGACAGCGAAAAAGCCCGGACTCGGACTCATCTTCACGGTCCTTGCCGGTGTTACTAACGTCGTAGGCGACGCGATCCTGGTCGGAGTTGTGGCTAACGGCGACCCCATGAAAGCGATCCAGGGAGCTGCCATCGCAACAGCGACAGGTCTGTTTGTCGGCGGAGTTATCCCCATCATCTATTTCGCCAGTAAAAAGAATAATAGTCTGCTGCATCTCGGAAAGCCCGAGACGGACGGAAAAGCTCTTGCAAAAGCCTGCGGCAACGGTTCTTCCGAATTCTTTGCCAACATCTCGGGCTCAGTCATCAACGTCGTTTACAACAGCTTGTTCCTCTATATGATCGGAGATATAGGCGTTGCCGCCTATGGCACGGTGGGATATGTCAACTCGATATTCACAGCTATCGCTTCAGGCTTTGTGATAGGCGCCGCGCCTTTGTTCTCTTACAACTACGGCGCCGGCAAGACGGACAACCTCAAGAATCTGTATAAGAAGAGTATAACGCTTGTGCTGATTTTCAGCGCCGCTGCGACCGTTTTGATCGAATGCTTGTCGCATCCGCTGGCAGGCGCTTTCTCACACGGAGACGAGACCCTCAGGCTGGTCACGATAGACGGTCTATCTATCTTTACGCTGTCGTTCCTGTTCAAGGGGATCCCGACCTTTGGCTCCGGACTATTTACCGCATTAAACAACGGACGCGTCTCCGGCATCATTTCGGTAGTCAGAACGTTCGTATTTAATCTGGCGACTATCATCGTCGTGCCGGTCGTATTCTTCCATATATTCGGTTCAAGCTATGAAGCGGCATTCTATGGAGTATGGTATTCCGTAGTCTTCTCTGAGCTGCTCGCGTTTATTATGACGTTCCTCTTCTTTGCTAAATACAAGAAGAAGTATAAGTATGCGTAAAAGCTGCGGATAAGCGCAAACGTAGTTTTACACACGTTGAGATCGTAACAGTAAAAAGACAAACTGACTCCCGGACGGTTGAAAAACGGTCCGGGAGTTTTAATATAACATCACTGCTTGTCCGTACTGCTCTGATCCACGTAAAGATCGGAAGCTTTTTTGTTTGTATCGAGAGTCTTTCTGAAAACAAAAAACCGATCATACAAATATTCTGTAACCAGATTCAGCGCCATGTTCAGTATCGTCACGAGAAGATCGTTCCATCCGCAGGTTTCGGCAAGATAGTTTCCCAGAATTGTCGAGACCGGTGTAAACACAGCATAGTAGAGCGCGACCTTCAACATTGCTATCGGCACATTTCCGGCGGAACGGAATGTAAAATGCCTGTTCAGTGTAAAATTCCATATCACAGACAGTACGAGCGCTATCAGATATTTCGGCCAGTATGTCCACGGTGTGAAAAAATCCAGCAGCGCGAAAGATGCGAATTCAATGACGCCTGCTGAAATCGAGAAAAGCACGAATTTGGCGCCCCTGGTGAGTTCTTTCTGTTTATTCAACTTATGACACCTCACAGTTATCAACCGTTTATATCCTTAAAGTTCGACGCGTTGGAGCGATAGAGATTTTTGAAAACTCTATAATTGCGTTCGTATACCGCTTTATTTGCAGGGTCGGGCGTGTAAACATGATTTGCTTTAACAAGCTTTTGTGCCAATTCAAGCACATCCACCCCCTTGATACCGGCCGCGACAACGAGCGCGGTTCCGATCGCGCCGACCTCCTGTGTGTTGTTGACCGTTTTGATCGTTCGTCCGGTGATGTCCGCAAGCATTTGGCAAGTGACGGGAGATAATGCTCCTCCGCCGACAAAGCGGATCGTATCGGACGTCTTTACCTTCTTCTGTGAGCATTCCAACAGCCAGCGCAGATGATAACAAATGCCCTCTAAAACCGCGCGGATCATATCTCTCTTGCCGTTCTCGATACGAATATTGAAGAACATCCCGCTCACATTGGAGTCCTCAAAAGGACAGCGGTTGCCGTGGAGCCACGGGGTAAAGATCACGCCGTTCGCGCCCGGCGGCGACTTGCTGACCTCTTCGGAGAGATAGTCATAAAGGCTCAGGTATTTGCTCTCAACATCTGTAACTTTGGTTTGGTCTAAATACACATTGATCTCATCCAGCGCGAGATGTTCCATGACCCATTCAAAGCTCTTTCCGGCTGTTTCTAATTCAGCGTAATAATTGAAGTATCCGTGTTTCGCTGATAGAACGCCGGTAATCATGGCGTCGATATCGACGGTCTGATGATCCATAAATGTCGATACCCATCCCGACGTTCCGACATAGATATGCGTATCGCCGGGTTTAGTACATCCTGCTCCGATATTTACAAAGGTGGTGTCGCCGCCACCGCCGAAGACCGGAATCCCTTCCACGAGTCCGAGTTCATCTGCCGCCTTCTTTGTGAGTCCGCCGACCAGATCCGTACAGTCGACGATATCCGGCATGTGGTCGGGATCTACCTTATACATCTTCAAAAGGCCTTTGTTCCAGCCTTCTTTTCCCTTGCGCGTGTCATACAGGAAGGTCGCGAATGCGGTATCGGCAGTTCTGACGATCCTGCCCGTACAGCGGGCTAAGAGATAGTCGCCGATATCCAGCCATTTGTATATGTTTCTGAATACCTCCGGCTCGTTGTTCTCTACCCACTTGTATTTCCATACAGGATCCTTGGCGCTGGTGGAACCTGCGTAGTTCACGAGCAGGTTCCGCACAAGCTTGTAAAGACTGCAGCCGGAAACCTTTATGATTCCGCGTCCCATACAATCCTTGTATTCTTTATAGCCCTTTTGATCCAGATAGTTCATCGGGCGTCTGAGGGCGTTTCCGCTTTCGTCGACAAAAACCGATCCCTGCATCTGTGAGCAGAACGCCATGCCTTCTATCTGTTGGGGTTTGACGTCCGATTTCTTTAACACATCACGGGTGGTCGAACACAGCGCTGCCCACCATTCCTCAGTGTCCTGCTCCGCGCCTCCGTTGTCGGAAATGTAAAGCCCGTACTCGCCGGTTGATCCGGCGATAAGATGTATTTGTGAATCGATCTGGAACAGACAGGTCTTAACACTGCTGGTCCCGAAGTCATAAATGATTATATACACTTTTTGCCTCTTATTCTTCCAGATGGGTGGTCCATCCGGTATCGACTTTTTCATGGACTTTTTTCAGCGTCTCTTCATCCAGTTCGGGCCAGTCGATGACGGTGGTGGCCTTTTTTGTTACAAAGTGAGCTTTTTCGGCGCAGAGAGCAAGCGGCGTATCCGCCAGCGAGTCGGAATAGAAATTCTCGATCACAGGGAAGCCATGGTCGATCATGTACTTCGCCTTTTCCTTCGCGTACATCAGGTTGTTGAGGAACACCCCATATTTACGGTTGAATTCAGTAGCCATGAAGTTAACGCCGAGTCTCTTTGCAATAGGTCCGATGATGCAGTCGGGCGACGCGCTGATGATCAGATCGTCGGGTCTCTTTTGCTTAAGATACCAAGGGGCGATCTTCTTCTCGTTTTTATCCCAATAACGCTCGATCTGCTCGTCGAAGTCGTTTATCAGCGTCAGATATCCGAAAAACTCACGCTGCATAAGATACTCGGGTATCTTCCCCCTTTTGCGCAAAATGATATTCTTGATCGCTTTAGGAAAAAAGGTGAAAAACATCTTTGGGTGTCGCTTCATACACCAGAAGCAAAAGTCTATCGAGCAATCTGTCGGAAAAATAGTCCCGTCAAAATCATATACATTCATTTTTGTTCTCAAAAACCCTTTCATTATACGCTCCGATATATCACATAAATCCGGATGCATATTGGTTCAATGATTTTATCATACTATCCATTATATCAAAACAATTATAAAAAACAATATATTTAGCAAAAAACAGATCTCATACATGAACTCCCCATTGACTAAAATATTATAAAATTGTAAAATAAAAACCAGATTCATATGTGTACGATACCGTTGCCGACGGATATGACAATAAGGATTTCTTTGAATCCACGAATAAACAGGAACGGTAATCACCGCGACTGACGGCGCATGAGATAATTATAGAAACAGGGGGATACAAAAATGGGTCTTTTCAGTAAAAAGATTAAGAATACTACCTTTGCCTCGAGCTCGGATATCAAAAGTTATTTGAAGATCTCGATGACAAAAGACGGATCGGAATACACTTTATCGCTCAATGGCAGACTGGATACTGTGACCTCTCCCGATCTTCAAAGCAAGATCAATGAAGTAGTTGACGACGCAAATAAGCTGATACTGGATTTTGCTGAACTGGAATATATCTCCAGCGCCGGACTTCGTGTTCTGCTGAGCACGGTACAGGCAATGGAAGATAAAGGAGAGGTGGTCGTTCGCGATCTCACCCCATCTGTGCGTGAGGTTTTTGACCTTACCGGATTTTGCAATATGTTAAACATTGAATGATATGGAGATACACCTGTCTGATATGACGGTGCGATATCGATATAACGGAGAGAGAATATGATCAAGAAGCTTAAAGATATCAGAATATACGGATTGGTTTTTACCATTTTATCGACACTTGCTGTCTTAGCGCTCAGCACACCTTTTTTTATTGAGGCAAGGCTGCAGCCGTATCTATATAACGCCGGTATAGATTCGATAGGAGCGCTGATCTGCGCGGCGCTGTTTTACGGATGTATGAGGCAGGATGGAAGCGGAATAAAGTACTTCAGGATCCTGGTCCTTTTGGTATGCGCCAGCTTTGTCATCAACGAAGTGGTCTGTTATTCGGCATTCGTGCCCGAAATGAGGATACTCTGCTTTGCTTTTTGCATGCTGAGCAAGCTGACAGACCTTGCGATGATCTATCTTTTCTATTTGTACGTAAGAGAAACACTCGGTTTTGAGGGCAAGTTCGCAAAAGTCGCGGAAAAGCTCATCCCCATACTGATGTCTGTGCAGATCCTCGTGCTGCTTTCTAACATCATCACACCGGTCACCTACACGATCACAGCCGACGGAGTGTTTCAGGGAACGGCAATCATCATGATAGAGGACGTTTTTCTGGCTGTGACTTCCATCATTACGACCGTCATGGTATTTATGTCCCATAATCCCTTCAACCAGAAAGCGGCCGCTCTGACGTTTATCTTCTTACCGTTGATAGAATACGCCATCATCGGCGGAACCTTTGGAGAAGCTGCTCAGTACGGCGTCATTCTGATGTCGCTGATTGTTATGTACTGTGTCATAGCCAATGTCAAGAGCAGAAAGCTGGCGGCAACAGAGACTGAGCTCAATATGGCGAGCGAGATCCAGATCGGCAGCCTGCCCACAGTCTTTCCTGATCGACCGGAGTTTGATATCTACGCTTCCATGGATCCGGCGAAGGAAGTCGGCGGAGATTTCTATGACTTCTTTATGATTGACGACGATCACCTTGCGATAGTGATCGCGGACGTATCCGGCAAGGGTGTTCCGGCGGCGCTGTTCATGATGTCGTCGAAAATCTATATCAACGACCATGCTACGATCGGAGGCTCTCCGGCAGAGATACTCACAAGAGTCAACAAGCTGGTCTGCGCCAATAACAAGGCCAGTATGTTTGTGACCGTATGGCTGGGTATCCTCGAGATCAGCACCGGCAAGCTCACTACTGCCAGCGCCGGTCATGAATATCCGATAATCAACACAAGCGGCAAATACGAAATACTGAAAGACAAGCACGGCCTGGCGATAGGCGCGATGGATATCACTAAATACAAGGACACCGAGATACAGCTCAAGAAGGGGGACAGTATCTTTGTCTACACCGACGGAGTTGCCGAGGCGACAGACGCGAACCATGAGCTGTTCGGCACAGAACGCACGGTGGACGCTCTCAACGCTATCCCCACAGACGCGTCGCAGAAAGAGGTGCTGGCCGGTGTTCGAGCTGCTGTTGACATCTTTGTAAAAGAAGCGCCTCAGTTCGACGACTTGACGATGGTCGGTCTGAAATACTTTGGCCCTCAGGATAATTAAAGTCGTAACGCAGGAACGGCAACAAAAGGGAATTGAGTATGGAAAAAACGATACAAGATAGATTTGAGTTGACCGCGGAAGAGATCGACCGCTATGTTGAGGCGACAGCCGATCTGCTGGAGGAGAAAAAGATCGACGCCAAGGACGCGCTGCGTTTGCGCTTGATCCTGGAAGAAACGATACTCAAATACCGTGACGCGTTCACAGAGAAAGCGGAGGCATCTCTGCGCTTTTCCAGCTTTTTCGGCGCTTTCCGCGTGTCGCTGAAGGTCAAAGGAGAGAGCATGGATCCTTTCAGCGGAGAGGACTTTTCTGAGGCTTCTGTCATGGGTTCGCTGCTGGCGAACTCTGAGTCGCTGAGCCGCGCGTGGCGGTATCGCGGCGGCGCTAATCTAGTCACTTTTACAGTGACAAGAAAGCGGCGCATGAGTCAGCTGGTCACGATCCTGCTGGGTATCATCATAGGCGCGGCGGTAGGATCGCTCCTTACGGTCATTATACCCGAGACAGCCGCGGAGATCGCACAGAGGATCGTAACACCGCTGACGAACGCCTTTACGGGACTCTTATGCGTAATGGCGACGCTGATGTGTTTTGGCGCGATCGTGCTGGGCATAGTGCGGCTGGGGGATATCTCTACGTTCAGCAATATCGGCAAGAAAATGATCCGCAGTTTCCTGCTGGTGGCGTTCGCTCTAACCCTGTTCAACACAGCCTGGATGATACCGGGCATGACCTTCGGTATGGAATCGCAGGTATCGATCGATTTTTACGACTTTTTTGATATCCTGATAGATTTTGTGCCGAACAATATCATCTCACCCCTGTTGGATTTCAACTCGGTACATATAATCATCATCGGCGTGATGTTCGGTATCGTCATGCTGAAAATGGGACAGAAGGCGGATCCGCTGACCGAGATCTTTGACGAGGTCAACACGGTCGCGATCCTGTCCAATACTTCACTGAATCACTTTATCTCTATATATGTCGGGCTGATGGTGTGCGGACTCATCATGTCCGGACAGCTGGCAGTTATCGCAGGGTTCTGGAAGCTGCTTTTGATCGTAGTGGCAGGCGAAGTGTTCACACTCATCGCGTATACGCTGGTCGTCTGTATCCGGCTGAAGGTCAGCGTGCGTACCTATCTGCATAAGCTGCTGCCCTCGTTCATGATCTCTCTGTCCAGCGCCAACGTCGGCGCGGCGTTCGTCACCACGATCGACACGCTGATCGGGGATCTTGGGGTGGACGCGGACTTTGCGCCGCTGTCATACAACCTCGGCACTATCCTGTTCCGTCCCGGATACTGTATAGTATTTACGGCGTGCAGTCTGTTCACGGCGGATATGTACGGCATAGAGGTGACATGGGCGTGGCTGCTCGCGGCGTTTTTGCTGTCGTTCATCCTATCGGTGGCGACTCCTCCGGTGCTCGGCGGCACGACCGTATGTTTCTCTATCCTGTTCTCTCAGCTCGGCATCAAGTCTGAGGCGTTGGCTATGATCATCTCGGTGAACGCTATCTTTGAGTTCCTTACGGTAGCTGTCAACAATTATTGTCTTCAGAGTCAGATCGTTCTGCTGGGTAACAGTTTCGGCAAGCTGGACCGCGAACGACTCAGAGGATGAACGGATCACCAGCAGAAAATCTGTATACAAACCGATAGGATCACATCAGTGAAAGAGGCTGATCATATGAGAATGTATGATATTATCCTGAAAAAGAGAAACGGAGAAAGGCTGAGTGACGAAGAAATCGGATTCTTTGTCGACAGCTATACGCGCGGCGAGATACCCGACTATCAGGCATCCGCGCTGTGCATGGCTATCTGCCTGCGCGGTATGGATGATGACGAGACCGCGGCGCTGACCTACAGCATGGCGCGCTCGGGCGATATGCTCGATCTGAGCCGCTTTGGGGAGCTGTCATCCGACAAGCACTCCACCGGCGGAGTCGGCGACAAGACCTCTTTGATCGTCGGACCGGTCGCGGCTGCTCTGGGCGCCAAGGTGACCAAGATGTCGGGCAGAGGGCTGGGGCATACCGGCGGCACGGTAGACAAGCTCGAATCCATCCCCGGTATGAGGATGACCCTCACGCGCGAAGAATTCCTCGACCAGTGTGACAGAGTAGGACTGGCGATCATCGGACAGTCGGGAAATATGACACCTGCTGATAAAAAGCTGTACGCCCTGCGTGACGTGACCGCTACGGTAGATTCGATACCGCTGATCACCTCCAGCATAATGTCAAAGAAGCTCGCCGCAGGCGCGCACAACATCGTGCTGGACGTCAAGTGCGGCAGCGGCGCGTTTATGAAAACCTATGAAGATTCAAAGCGCCTTGCAGAGAGCATGGTGAGGATCGGCAAGCTGTGCGGACGCAATATGGCTGCGCTGATCACCGATATGGACAGACCGCTCGGATATGCAGTCGGAAACGCGCTGGAGATCATCGAGGCCGTCGAAGTCCTGAAAGGACAGAGAAAAGGCGATCTTTACGAAGTGTGCATCGCGCTGGCGAGCGAGATGGTGATGCTGTGCAAGGGGATCGGTCATGATGAAGCGCGGGCTCAGGCCGTAGGCGCGATCGAATCCGGAGCCGCTTTTGAAAAGATGAAGGAATGGATCTCGGCCCAGGGAGGAGACGTCCGCTGTCTGGATGATCCCGGGCTGTTTGCTAAGATCCATCCGATCAGGCACGTTGTGCCGATCCTGAGTCCTGCGGACGGATATATTACTTCGATGGACGCCGCAGAGATAGGCACGGCGGCGATGATACTCGGCGCAGGAAGAAGCACCAAGGAGGAATCCATCGACTGCGGCGCAGGTTTGACGATCGGCGCAAAGACAGGCGACAGGGTCGAAAAAGGCATGACCCTGGGATATTTGTATACCAATAAAGAGGATGCGCTCGCGCTCGCCTGTGAGCGCTATATCGGAGCGCTCACCTTCGGCAGTGAGGTTCCGAGGAAAACTGAGCTTATCCAAGGGATAGTGAGATAAAACATGGATCATAAAACGATATTAAACGTGGTCGATCACACTTTGCTCGCACAGGGAGCTACATGGGATGAGATAAAGCAGATCTGTGACGATGGCATCCGCTATGGGTGCGCGTCGGTATGTATACCGCCGTCGTATGTCAAAAAAGCGGCGCAATACATCGGCGGCAGGATACGCGTATGTACGGTCATCGGCTTCCCGAACGGCTACAGCACCACTGAGGTCAAATGCTTTGAAGCTGCCGACGCTGTGAAAAACGGCGCGGACGAGATCGACATGGTCATCAACATCGGATGGCTGAAGGATAAACGGTATGACGATATCCTCGACGAGATCAACGCGGTCAAGAAGGCGTGCTCGGGACGGCTGTTGAAGGTCATTATCGAGACCTGTTTGCTCACCGACGAAGAGAAGATCATGATGTGCAGGATCGTTTCGGAGTCGAGCGCTGATTATATCAAGACATCGACCGGTTTTTCGACTGCCGGAGCTGCGAGAGAGGACATCATGCTGATGAACGAGCACATGAGCCCGGATAAAAAGATCAAAGCAGCCGGCGGTATCGCGAGCTTGAATGACGCCGAAGAGTTTTTGCGACTCGGCGCGGCGCGGCTGGGCACGAGCAGGATATTGAAAATCATCAAATCAAACGAAACAGCGAGCGATAATAACGTTTGAGAATAATCTTAGAAAGACACATCCGCAGGCAAGACCTTTCAGGTCGATTTCTTGACACAGAATCCATGCGGATGATATAATATCCCGGAACAAAATAATTTTTAAATGGAGTTGTAGTTATGAAAATCAAAAAGACACAGAATGCAGGTGCTATGATCGTCGCTGTAGAAGGACGTTTAGATACCACTACCGCGCCTGAGCTGGAAGCGGAGCTGAAGGACAGTCTGGACGGAGTGTCGGAACTCGTTTTTGATACAGAGGACCTCGATTATATCTCTTCTGCCGGGCTGAGAGTACTGCTCTCTGCACAGAAGGCCATGGCTAAGAAGGGCGAAATGAAGGTCATACATGTGAACGAGACCGTTATGGAGATCTTTGAGGTCACCGGATTTGCGGATATACTGAACATCGAATAAAGGTCGGATGGAAATGAGATCAAACAGGGCATATATCGACCTGCATTTGCATCTGGACGGCGCGATCACCGTAAAGATCGCAAAAGAGCTGGCAAGGCTGCAGGGGATCACACTTCCTGCTGAGGATGATGATGAGCTGAGGTCGCTGCTGTCTGTTCCTGCGGATTGCGCGAGCTTAAATGACTTTCTCGCGTGCTTTGCTCTTCCGGATTCGTTGATGCAGACCGAAGTGGGACTGCGCGAGGCGGTCCGGCTGGTGATGGACGACGCTCTGTCCCAAGGCGTAATATATGCCGAGGTGCGCTTTGCGCCGCAGCTGCATACGGACGGCGGCATGACGCAGGAAGAGGCTGTGCTGGCGGCGATAGACGGATCAAAGCAGTCTAAGCTCAAGGGCAACCTGATACTCTGCTGTATGCGCGGCGAGGATAATGCGGACGCGAATTTTGAGACGCTGGAGCTTGCGAAAAAGTATCTGGTGGAGGACGGCGGAGTGGTCGCAATTGATCTCGCCGGAGCTGAGGGACTGTTCCCTACCAAGGATTATAAGGACTTGTTCGCGAGGGCGAAAGAATACGGCGTGCCGTTCACGATCCATGCCGGAGAAGCGGACGGCGCCAACAGCATATGCGACGCGATCGGCTTCGGAGCAAGCAGGATCGGACACGGGGTACGCTGTTATGAGGACGCCGCGCTGTTAGAGCTGATCAAAGAGAAGAATATCCCCTTTGAGATGTGTCCGACCAGCAATCGTCAGACCCACGCGGTGGTGAATATGGCAGACTATCCGTTCATGAGCTATCTTGAACAGGGGATCAAAGTCACGCTGAACACCGACGATCCTGCGATCGAAGGGACGACGCTTGCGCGCGAGTACCGTTATATGGAAGAGACCTTCGGTCTGACGCAGGAGCAGGAAAAGATCCTGCTGATAAACGCGGTCGAAGCCGCATTCACCTCTGAAAGCGTCAAGGCGGAATTAAGAAACAGATTGTTTTGTTAAATCACATCACAAGACACAATGTATATGAAAAACAAAGGAGCAAAGGAACATGGCTACACCGCATAATGAAGCAAGCAAAGGCGATTTCGCCGACGTTGTATTGATGCCCGGAGATCCGATGCGCGCAAAGCTGATCGCAGAGACATATTTAGAGGATCTGACGCTGGTGAATCAGGTAAGAGGCGTCCTCGGCTATACCGGTACATATAAAGGAAAAAGAGTCTCGGTAATGGCGAGCGGTATGGGTATGCCGTCGATAGGCATCTATTCTTATGAGCTGTTCTCAGTATATGACGTCAAAGCTATCATCCGTATCGGTTCGGCAGGCTCGTATGTTGATGAGCTGGCTCTGGGAGATGTAGTACTGACAGAATACGCGTGGAGCGAATCCACCTTCGGAAAGGTTCAGAACGGCAGTACCGATCAGATAAAGTATCCGAGCGAACGTCTGAACGCGGCGATCAAAGCGACAGCGGAACAGCTCGATGAGCAGCTGGTAGCTGCGCCGGTACATTCGACCGACGTCTTTTATCAGGAAGGCCCTGCGGATTATTATAAGGCTGTAAACAAGGAGCACGGCTGCGCCTGTGTAGAGATGGAGAGCTTTGGCCTGTTTCATAATGCCGACGCGCTGGGAAAGGAAGCGGCGTGTCTGCTGACCATATCGGATTCTTTTGTATCTGATGAAAAAATGAGCGCCGCGGAGCGCCAGAACTCATTCCATAAGATGATCCGCGTCGCTCTGGAAGCAGCCGCAGGTTATGAGGGAACATAACATATGAGCGATTATTTATTGGAAACAAAACTGCAAACGGAGAATAAGGATCTACATCGCAGAACAAAGGACAGCGCGGTGGTGCTGCAGAAGATGCTGGAATCCTTTTTGCCTCGTTTTCCCGATTTCACGGATCACACCATCCTGCACAGCATGGATGTTCTCGAATACAGCAATATGCTGCTCGGTGAAAGACAGATCGAAAGACTCAGCCCGGCGGAGTGTTATGTGCTGATCATGTCATGCTATCTGCATGATATCGGTATGGGAATCAATCAGAAAAATTATGAAGAGTTATCCGCTAAGATAGATTTCGGCGATTATTTCGATACCCACAGCCGCGAAGATACAGAGGCGGTCATCCGTGACTTCCACAATGAATACAGCGGACTTTTTATCCGTAAATACGCGGAGTTGTTCGATATCCCCTGTGAAGAGATGGTATTTGCTATCGTGCAGGTGTCACGCGGACACAGAAAGACCGATCTGTTTGATGAAGCGGAGTATCATGATATGATGACGCCGTACGGGATCATCCGCACCGCTTTCCTAGCCGCGATCGTTCGCCTGGCGGACGAGATCGACGTGGGTGTAGACAGGAACTCGGAACTGCTGTTTGATTTCACAAAGGTAAGGGCGCAGGACAGCCAAAAGGCTTTTGGTACGCACGAGTCAATTCTGAAAGTAGAGGTCGAAGAGGACGCTCTGGTGCTGTATACAAAGCCGAAAGCGCCCGAATATCGCGAGCTGATCCGTGAGCTGGCAAATAAAGTTCAGGATACGCTGGACTATTGCAAAGAGGTCGCTTATTCACGATCGGACTTCTGTATCACTCAGACGAGCGTCAGGATCATAGAGATCGAATAATAAGCTGAGAACATCTTATGTTTAGTCAGCTGCAATATGAATACAAAACCCCCGAAGGCATCTGCTTTCGGGGGTTCTTGTTATGCAATAATCATTAAATTTTGTAAGACAAACCCTTGGCGTTGAGTCCGGATACGACCTTCTTACCGTTCGCTGACAAACAGCGTACGGTGTATGTATAGGTGTAGCCCTTATTTACGTTCTTGTCAACGCAGCTGACGATCTTAGCGTTAGTCGTATTATAGACCGCTTTCCACGCGCCGCAATTGATGGGGGCGCCAAATAATGACGGCTCGATTTGTAGACTATGTATAATCAGATGGGATATCAGTTGTCATATTAACCATATCCAGTAATTATGCGATAATTTGGCAAATAACGGCACAGCACACGATTACCCGGTCATTATAAAAAAACAGCCTGTTGACACAAGGTCAGCAGGCTATAGCAGTATGTATCAAGTTTTCAGTGCGGCAGGGATATATCCAGCTCCACAGGGCAGTGGTCGGAACCGAAGATGTCGGTGAGGATATCGGCGCCGGTGATACGGTCGGCTATGCGATCGGACACGATGAAGTAGTCGATACGCCAGCCGGCGTTGTTGGCGCGCGCGTTGAAGCGATAGCTCCACCAAGAATATACTCCGGCGGTGTCGGGGTTGAGGCTGCGCCATGTATCGGTGAAGCCGGAGCTGAGCACGACGGTCATCTTAGCGCGTTCTTCATCGGTGAAGCCGGCGTTCTTGCGGTTGGACTTGGGGTTCTTCAGATCTATCTCCTGATGAGCTACGTTGAGGTCTCCGCAGTATATGACGGGCTTCTGCTCATCCAGTGATTTGATATAGTTCAGGAAAGCATCATCCCAGCTCATGCGGTAGTCAAGGCGCTTGAGGCCGTCCTGTGAGTTGGGCGTGTATACAGTGACGAGGTAGAAGTCCTCGTACTCAAGGGTTATCACCCTGCCCTCACGGTCGTGCTCCTCTATGCCGATACCGTAGCTGACGGACAGCGGAGTGTGTCTGGTGAATATCGCGGTGCCGGAATAGCCCTTGCGCTCGGCGTAGTTCCAGTAGCTCTGATAGCCCTCGAAGCTCAGGTCGAGCTGACCCTCCTGCATCTTAGTCTCCTGCAGGCAGAAGAAGTCCGCGTCGAGGCTCTCGAATATTTCCTTGAAGCCTTTACCGACGACGGCGCGAAGCCCGTTGACGTTCCATGATATGAATTTCATAATTCCTCTTTCTGTTAGTGAAAACGAGTGGGTGGTCTGTGGGATAAGATTCTTCGCTTCGCTCAGAATGACAAAGCAAAGAAGCTCAGAATGACAAGGCGTTATTCGCTCAGCGACTCTACTATGCGCTCGAAGTGCATGCTGTGGCTCGCCTTGACCAGTACCGCGTCGCCAACGCTCAGCAGACTGTCGAGCTGTGCTATGCAGTCGTCCACTGTTGCAAAGTATCGCGCGCCTTCGCCGTAGCCCTCGGCGGTAGAGCGGCTGAGCTCGCCCACCGCGATCAGCAGGTCGATGCCCTTAGCCTTGGCGTAGGCTCCGACCTCGCGGTGCAAAGCCAGTTCATCCGCGCCAAGCTCCTTCATATCGCCGAGCAGGGCGACTCTCCTGCCTTTGAAGTTAGACAGGGTGTCGAGGCCGGCCTTGGTAGAGGTGGGGTTGGCGTTGTAGCAGTCGTCGATCACGGTCATGCCGCGTGTGTGGATTACACGATTGCGCGAGCCGACGTTGGTGAAGCTCTCGATACCGTTCTTTATCTCTTCATCGGTCAAGCCGAGCTGCTTGCCCACAGCCATAGCGCACAGGGCGTTGAGCACATTGTGGCGGCCCATGGCAGGGATGGTGACGGTCACGGCGCTGTCCGAATGGTGCAGGGTGCAGCGAACGCCGTCGAGCAGGAGCTCTTCGATATCGTCGGCATAATACTCGTCGGAGCTGTCGGTGCCGTAGAATATCGGCTTGATACCGTTGTAGTCGGTCACGGTGCGCAGCTTGTCGTCGTCATGGCACAGGATGATAGTGCCGTTGTCCTGAAGATAAGTGAACATCTCGGTCTTGGCTTTCAGCACGCCGTCGCGGTCGCCGAGGTTCTCGAGATGACAGCAGCCGATGTTGGTGATCACGCTGATGTCGGGGCGCACCATCTTGGACAGGCGCGTCATCTCGCCAAAGCCGGATATGCCCATCTCGATGACGGCGACCTCGTGGCTCTCCTCAAGTCCGAACAAAGTCAGCGGAACGCCCAGCTCGTTGTTGAAGTTGCCGGAGGTCTTATGTACGTTGTATCTTTGGCTCAGCACGGAGCTGATGAGCTCTTTGGTAGAAGTCTTGCCGACGCTGCCGGTGACGCCGATGAACGGGATCGTGAACAGCGAGCGGTAATACTCCGCTATGCCCTTAAGGGCGACGGGGGTGGACTCCACAAGAATGTATGCGACGTCGGCTGTGGGAGCCTCTTCGCACAGAGCGCATGACGCGCCCTGCTGAACGGTCATGGAGATGAAGCTGTGACCGTCGGCTCTGGCTCCGCGGATGGCGGCGAACAGCGAGCCTTCGCATGCCTTGCGGCTGTCGGTGACTATTGATGTTATTTTGATATCGGGATCGCCGTGCAGCTCGCCCGAGCAGGCGGCGGCGACCTCGCGTAATGTGATCGGTTTCATATATACCTCTGGAATAGATAACAGATAACAGATAATAGATAATAGATAACAGATAACTGCAAGTATGCGATTATTTTTTCAAGCTCAGTTCTATGATCTTTTCGCACAGGTCGGGATAGTCTATGCCGGCAGCCTTAGCCTCCTGCGGAAGCAGGGACATCGGGGTCATGCCCGGCAGGGTGTTGGCCTCAAGACAGTAGAAGTTGTTGTCGCTGTCGAGCAGAAAATCTATACGGCCGTATGCCTTGAGCCTGAGTACCTCAAAGGCGTGTTCCGCCTCGCGCTGCATCTTTTCGGTGATGGCGCTGTCGAGCTGTGCCGGGCAGATCTCTTCGGTAGCGCCTGCCTGATACTTGTTGGTATAATCATACCATCCGCTCTTGGGGATGATCTCGATGACGGGCAGAGCCTTGCCGCCCAATATGCCTACCGAGAACTCGCGCCCCTTGATGTATTCTTCGACCAGAACGTCGTCATCATAGCCGAACGCTGCTGTCATAGCGTACTTCAGTTCTTCACGGTCAGACACGATCTGTACGCCTACCGACGAGCCTGCCGAGCAGGGTTTGACAACGCAGGGGAAGGAGGTCCAGTCGTCGAGATAGCCGCTGTTGGTGAAGTCGCGTTTGAACAGTCTGCTGTTGGGAGTGGGGACGTTGGAGTTGAGGAAGATACCTTTGGTTACGCCCTTGTGCATGGCGATGGCGGCTCCGAGCATATCAGAGCCGGTGTATCTGACTCCCTGCAGGCTCAGAGCGGCCTGGATGGTGCCGTCTTCGCCCTCGCCGCCGTGCAGTCCGAGGAAGGTGATGTCCGCCGCGCGGCATATATCCAGCACATGAGCGCCGAAGTACACCGGCGACTGATCGACGCGGCTCTTCTTGACCGCTTCGATATCGGGAGCTTCTGTACCGATAACGGCGTTATCGGTGAAGTCGTAGTTCTGTTCAAACAGCTCGTCGACACTGTCGAGCGGCTGTTCGTAGCCCATGTAAGGGTCGATGGTGACGACCTGATGGCCCTTGGAGCGCAGAGCCGCGGCTACCTTGGAGCCTGATAGGATCGATACGTCGCGCTCGGAGGAAATGCCTCCGGCAAGTACAACTATTCTCATGATATATACCTCCGTTATTATGTGGTGAAAAACAAAACAAGGATCCAAGACGCGAAGCGTTTCCCTTAACCATTCATTATTCACCGCGACAAAGTCGCCCTATTCTCCGATTATCTTGATAAGCGCGTGCTTGCGGCGCTTGCCGTCCAGCTCATAGTAGAATATCTGCTCCCATGTGCCGAAGTCGAGTTGACCGTCGGTTATGGCGCAAACCACCTCGCGCCCCATGACGGTGCGCTTGAGATGAGCGTCGGCGTTATCTTCAAAGCCGTTGTGGTCGTACTGGCTGTAGGGCTTTTCGGGAGCGAGCTTCTCGAGCCATCTCTCATAGTCGCGGTGCAGTCCCGGCTCATCGTCGTTGATGAATACCGAGGCGGTTATGTTCATGGCGTTTACGAGAACTAAGCCTTCACGCACGCCGCTCTCGGTTATCGCCGCCTGTACGTCGCGTGTTATGTTGATTATCTTTCTGCGCTGCGGAACGTTGAACCACAGCTCTCTGCGATAGCTTTTCATATTACACCTTTCTTAGAACATGAAGCTGTTGTAGCCCCAGTTCTCGGTCTCTTCGAACTTGACATATACGCGGTCGCCGTCCACGCCCATCTGCTCGGCGGCGATATCGCACAGGCGCGCGGTGAGCTTCTCGTATGAAGCGCGCGGAGCCGAGTGGAGCAGAGCTACGTCAAAGAACGCACAGGGTCTGTCATTGGCGCCGCCGAAATACAGACGGCGGTCGCCCTCGATCTCTACCATCAGGTAGCTCTCGGGCTTACCTATCAGGGTGATCGCCTCGCCCAGAGCGGATTTGAGGGATATTTCTTTTTCAGCGCTGACGGGGGATGAGAATTTAGCGTGGATATAAGGCATGGTATATCTCCTTTCGGCCGGCTGACGACCGTGTCTTTACAGCTTATGAGCCTATCTATATCATTATAATACTACACAGGATAATTAGCAAGCAAAATAATCCGCCTAATACGCACTTTATTTGATTTTATATATTGCGCGCGGAGCTTTTAGATGGTATAATGACAGTGGATGGATATCATCTCATTACAGTACTTTTCTAGGAGGGAATCTTATGGCATTAGTAAACGCAAAAGAAATGCTCACTAAGGCGAAGGCCGGCCACTATGCTGTCGGTCAGTTCAACATCAACAACCTCGAGTGGACAAAGGCTATCCTGCTGACCGCGGAGGAGCTCAAGTCACCCGTTATCCTGGGTGTGTCCGAGGGCGCCGGCAAATATATGTGCGGCTACAAGACCATCGTAGGCATGGTCAAGGGCATGATCGAGGAGCTCGGCATCACCGTTCCGGTTGCTCTGCATCTCGACCACGGCTCATATGAAGGCGCTAAGAAGTGCATCGAAGCAGGCTTTTCATCCATCATGTTCGACGGCTCTCACTATCCGATCGAAGAGAACTTTGAGAAGACAAAAGAGCTGGTAGGTATCTGTGATGAGCTGGGTCTGTCCATCGAGGCAGAGGTCGGCTCCATCGGCGGCGAGGAAGACGGCGTCGTAGGTATGGGCGAGTGTGCCGATCCCGACGAGTGCAAGATGATCGCCGATCTGGGCGTAACTATGCTGGCTGCCGGTATCGGCAACATCCACGGCGTATATCCCGAGAACTGGCCGGGTCTGAGCTTTGAGACCCTCGCCGCTATCCAGGAGAAGACAGGCGCTATGCCTCTGGTACTCCACGGCGGCACAGGTATCCCGGACGATATGATCAAGAAGGCTATCTCGCTGGGCGTCAGCAAGATCAACGTAAACACCGAGTGCCAGCTGGTATTCGCCGAGGCTACACGCGCGTATATCGAGGCAGGCAAGGATAAGCAGGGCAAGGGCTTTGACCCCAGAAAGCTGCTCGCTCCCGGTACCGAGGCTATCAAGGCTAAGGTCAAGGAGAAGATGGAGATATTCGGCTCTGTAGGCAAGGCGTAAACAAATCTTAGTTTATAAAACCGAGACCGCGCATGGTATGTACCGTGCGCGGTCTTTTGGTGTATAAATATAATGGAAAAAGGAATTCTCAGAATAAATCAAATGTCGGTGATCATAGTTCGGTGACCGTGGATACTCTGCCTATCTGGAGAGGGAGGTTGCCGTTGCGTGCTCTGAGCGCGTCGAGGAAGTCTTTTTCGTTAGCGCCGCGCTTGAAGGTGATCTGATACTTGAGCTCATATACGCTGCCCATCTGTACGGTCTTGACCGCTATCAGCTCCCGGCGTGTGGTATACTCGCCGAAGATATCGTCGAACAGTCCGTCATAGTCGAGGTTCTCGGGGATCTCGATCTTGAGATCCTTTTTAGAAGTGCTGCCGAACGGGGTGGAGAAGAGTATCAGCCACACCGCGCATACCAGCACCGCGCCGAAGGCGGCGAAGGTGACATAGCCTGTGCCGCAGGCGAGGCCTATCGCCATGGAGAGCATGATGGCGAGTATCTCGCGGCTGTTGCCCGGCTGGGAGCGGAAGCGCACCAGCGAGAATACTCCAACAACCGCGATGCCTGTGCCTAGGTTACCGTTGACCATGATGATGAGCATGGCTACTATCGGCGGCAGCAGAGCGAGGGTGACGGCGAAGTTCTTGGAGCAATAGCTCTTGTACATATATACGAACGCGGACATTATGCCCAGCACCAGCGCTACGCCGGCGCAGATGCTGCCTGTTATCAAAGTCAGGCCGGAGCCCGAGGTGAGAATGGATTCGAATGTCATGTTGTTATCCTCCTGTCAGAATTTATTTTTATCAGAAGCTCGCCGCCATGCGGTACGCGACGGCATATTGTTTTTGCTGTTTATGGAGCATATGAGCTGTGCCGAACTTGGAGAAGCTGTGGGGATAGATGTTCTTCTCGGACAGCACATGAGCCAGCCACAGGGGCATGGCGCCGGGGATCTTGATCTCCATCAGGTGCATATCGCCGGGAAGGATCAGATCGCCCTGTGAGTCGCTCTCGAGGCGGATATCGCCGTAGCGCGAGGTGATTTCGCTGTCGAAGGTTATCCTCAGCTCCGGGTCGTTGTTGCCGATCAGCGCCAGTCTGCGGTAGCTGATGAACGCCTTGGGATACAGCCGGTAGCGGCGCATCATGTAGTCGATCTCGGTGGGGATGTTGCCGTCGAGGTCATCGGGCAGCTCGCCGGTGGAGATGTAGCGATAGGCGGCGTCGCGGGTCATCGATACCCTGCGCTTGTAGACTATGCCCATGTACTTCTTCTTGATTTCAAAGAACACGCTGCTGTCGGATGAGGGAGTACCGTAGGAGCGCAGCCTGAGCTTCTCTTTATACTTCGGCTTTCTCAGCGAGGTCTCGATGAGCTGATCTTCGGAATTGTCAAAATATATGTTGCGTATCACGGTCTCGCCGTAGCGGTCTGCGTGCATATGCTCACCGATGCGCGACAGGACGTATTCGTACTGCTCCTGAGAGAGGAGGTATTTCTTTTCGATACGCTTGAAGATATATGTGAAGGCCATTTTTTGATCTCCTTTCGGGGAGTTTTTCTTTGTTGTCTATACTATAACTGAGCCTTGTGTGGTGAAACTGTTGAAATTATGAACAAATTATGAACAGAGGCGGAAGTTTAGGTGAACTGCGGGGCGGATGATGATTATTTACGCGGTGGGTATTTCTGATTTGACTAATTCATATAAATAAGGTATAATAAATCATTACGTGCGTCCGGACGGTGATATCGTCCTAAAACGCAACCCCACTAACTGCGAATGAATGAAGGAAGTGAAAATATGGCACAGCTTAGCACCTCGGATAAAAGGATACAGAACCTCGCGGCGACCTGCGAGGCTCACGGAGACATAGAGAAGGCGCTGTATCAGAAGTATAACGTAAATATCGGACTGAGAGATCTTGAAGGAAAAGGAGTGCTGACCGGTCTGACCGACGTGAGCGAGATCCGCCAGAACAAGATAGTTGACGGCAAGACCATCCCCACCGACGGTAAACTCTTCTATCGTGGTATAAACGTAGAGGATATAGTCAAGGGCTGTATCGCCGACGACAGATACGGCTTTGAAGAGGTAATATATCTGCTGCTGTTCTCAAAGCTGCCGAGCAGCGACGAGCTCAGCGACTTTATGCAGCTGCTGTCCGACTCGCGCGTGCTGCCCAAGCACTTTGTGCGCGATGTAGTGCTCAAGGCTCCCGGCAAGGATATCATGACCTCGCTGGCCAAGGCGGTGCTGACGCTCGCCTCGTACGATCACGACGTCATGAACCTGTCGATAGACAACGTTCTGCGTCAGTGTCTGAAGCTGATATCGCTGTTCCCGCTGCTGGCGGTGTACTCATATGAGGCGTATAACCACTACAACAAGGGCGAGAGCCTGATCATACATAACCCCAATCCCTGTGAGCCTACGGCTGAGATGATCCTCAGGACCATGCGCGCCGACAACAGCTTTACACCGCTGGAGGCAAAGGTGCTGGATATGTCGCTGATACTCCACGCGGAGCACGGCGGCGGCAACAACTCCACCTTCACCACCTGCGTGGTGACCTCGTCGGGCACCGACACATATTCCGCTATAGCGGCGGCGCTGTGCTCGCTGAAAGGCCCCAAGCACGGCGGAGCAAACCTGCGCGTCAAGGGTATGATGAAAGAGATCAAGAAGAACGTCAGGGACTGGAAGGACGACGAAGAGATCGCCGCTTATCTTGAGAAGATACTCAACAAAGACGCGTATGACCGCAGCGGACTGATCTACGGTATCGGCCACGCGGTATACTCTATATCCGACCCCAGAGCCAAGGTGTTCAAGAGCTTTGTCGAACAGCTGGCTCAGGAGAAGGGCAAGATGAAGGAATACGGCCTGTACTCGCGTATCGAGCGCATCGCGCCCGAGGTGATCGCCAAGCATCGCAAGATGTATAAAGGCGTATCCGCCAACGTGGACTTTTACTCAGGCTTTGTATATCGTATGCTCAACCTGCCGCAGGAGCTGTATACTCCGCTCTTCGCCGTGGCGCGTATCGCCGGCTGGAGCGCGCACCGCATAGAGGAACTGCTGAACGTCAACAAGATCATACGACCGGCATATATGAGCGTGTGTCAGGAGCATGACTATACCCCGATGAACGAACGCTGAAACCAGCCGAAGCTGTCATGTACGGCTTCGGCTTTTACTATACGGAGATATAAGGGAATGGAAAGATTACTGAATAAAAAATGGTTCGCCGCGGTAGGCGCGGTGCTGTGTACCGTACTGTGGGGCTCGGCGCACCCGGTGATAAAATACAGCTACTCGGCGTTCGGGATCGACTCGGTCGCGGACAGGCTGGTGTTCGCCGGTCTGCGGTTCTTCATAGCCGGCGCGGCGGTGCTGGTGATCGCATCGGTAAAAAGACGCGGACTGCCTACCGTGCCGAGGGACAAGACCGGATGGGTGGTGCTGTACGGTCTGCTGCAGACGGGTCTGCTGTATCTGTGCAACTACATAGGACTGGCGAATACCACGGGCACAAAGACCTCTATACTTACCGCGGCTTCGGCATTCTTCGCCGTGATGTTCGCGCCGCTGTTCTTCAAGAGCGAGCGGCTGACCGCGCTGAAGGTCATCGGAGCGGTGATAGGCATGGCAGGTATCGTCGCCGTGAACACCGACGTTTTCGGCTCCGGGTTCAGCCTGATGGGCGAGGGACTGGTGCTGGCAGGCACCCTGATGAATACCGCCGGTTCGTTCGTAGGCAAGCATATCTCAAAGGGCAGAGTGTTCGAGATGACGGCGTATCAGCTGCTGACCGGCTCGGCTGTACTGCTGGCGGTCGGGCTGATCATGGGCGGCTCGGTGAGCTTTTCACCGGGATTTATCGGAGTCACGCTGTACCTGGCGTTTGTGTCCGCGGCGGCGTTCGCGTTGTGGACGGCTCTGCTGACCCGTCACGAAGCCGGCAGGATACTGGTGTTCAACCTGCTGATACCCATAACGGGCGCGCTGTGGTCGCTGGCGATACTGGGCGAGAGGGAGATACTGGATCCTATGTACCTGCTGAGCGTGATTTTGATAGCAGGTGGAATTTTATTGGTAAATTACAACAAAAAATTTTGAAAACCTCTTTTATTATTCGGATATATATGATATGATATAGTGTACAGTAATATATATCATCGGCGGACGCGTCCAGACACCGACAGCGGCCGCCGGATAACAGCAGAACAGGGGGATGTTCAGATGAGAATGACTAAGATAATATGCACCATGGGTCCTGCATGCGATGATGTTGAGACTCTGGTCAAGATGATCGACGCAGGTATGAACGTCGCGCGCTTCAATATGTCGCACGGCGAATATGACGCTATGTCGGCTCGCTTTGAACGCGTGCGCGAGGCTATCCGCAGGACCGGCAAGACCGTCGCTCTGCTGCTGGACACCAAAGGCCCCGAGATCCGCGTAGGCACCTTTGAGGGCGGCTATACCGAGCTGGTGGAGGGCGAGGAGTTCCGCCTGTACGCTTCTGCAGGTCACGGCGACAACGGAGGAGTCAGCCTGTCATATCCCAAGCTCATCGAGATATTCGCCCGTGACGTCAACAGCGTGGGCCGCACCATACTGTTCGATGACGGCAAGATCGCCGCTGAGGTCATCGCTATGGAGAACAACGCGATAGTGACCCGTATCGTCAAGGGCGGTAAGCTGAGCAACCGCAAGAGCATCAACATCCCGAACTATACCATAAATATGCCTTACATAAGCGCTGTTGACCGCGCCGATATCGAGTTCGGCCTCAAGCAGGGCATCAACGTTATCGCGGCTTCGTTCGTGCGTTCTGCCGACGACGTCATCAAGCTCAGGGATTATATCGACTCGCTGGGCTATGAGGATGTAGAGATAATCAGCAAGATCGAGAACCAGAGCGGCGTGGACGATATCGACCGCATCATAGAGGTCAGCAACGGCGTTATGGTAGCGCGCGGCGACATGGGCGTGGAGATACCGTTCATCAAGCTGCCGCAGATACAGAAGATGATAATCCGCAAGTGTGTGCTGGCAGGCAAGTATGTCATAACCGCTACACAGATGCTCGAGAGCATGACCACTAATATCCGTCCCACCCGTGCCGAGATCAGCGACGTCGCCAACGCCGTATATGACGGTACATCGGCAGTGATGCTGTCGGGCGAGAGCGCCGCCGGTATGTATCCGGTGCAGTCGGTAGAGGCTCTGCGCGACATATGCTCCGCAGCTGAGAGAAATACCGACCTGATGCTGCTCAGGGGAGCTTCGGCAACTCAGACGGATATGTCGGCTTTCAGGGAGAATATCTGCGAGGCCGCTAAGACCGTTGCCGAGAATATAGGAGCAAAAGCGATCATTGCCGAGAGCAAGACCGGCGCTGTGGCAAGGGCTATGGCTCGCTGCCGTCCGAACTGCCCGATCATCGCGGTAGTCACCTCGGAGCAGGTATGCTGCAAGCTGTGCCTGAGCTGGGGCGTTAATCCCGTGCTGGGCGAGGAGAAGAAGACTTCCGACGAGATCACCACTCAGGCAGTCAACAAGGCTCTGGAGACAGGTATCGTAAAGAAGGGGGATGTGGTCATCATCATCAGCTCCAACAAGACCGTACCCACCTCCGGCACGGATACTCTGAATATCCGTATCGTCTGATAGCATAATACTTTGCAAAGTTCCGCGCCTCCCCTAAAGGGAGGCACGACTTATTGATAAAGTGATACAGGAGAGGTCATATGAAAAGACTATTATGCGTTATATCGATAATGCTGACGCTGGCGATCCTCAGCGGCGTCAGCGCAGGGGCGGAGGTCATCCGTCCGGGCAAGACCGTCTATACCATCGTCACCGTGGATGATTCCGAAGAGATCATCCCCGACGCGCCCGACGCAGAACAGATGGAGGACTATGACAGCTATGAGCTGGTGATCTCGGGCGAGACTGCTCTGACGGTCAAACAGCGCGCGGTGCCCTCGCTCACCAAGGGCGTGCCAACGGTATATTATTCGGCGTCCTTCGATCTGCCCGGTACGACCGGATCGGCGCACCTGTACGGTCTGAGCGCGGACAAGGTCGAAGAGATACAGCAGAAGATCATCAACAGCTATGTAAGCGGCGAAAACTTCGATATCGAAGACATGAGCTTCATCGATACCGAAAAGACCCGTGAAGAGGATACGGATGATCTGCTGTGCTGGGCAGCTACCTCATCTAATATGCTGACTTATACCGGCTGGGCGGCTGTAGCTGGATTCGACAGCACCGACGATGTTTTTGAGGCCTATATCGATTCTTTCGAGAATAAGGGCGGACATATTTTGTTTGGGATCTACTGGTTCTTCAACGGCTCTGATCCGTATAAGGCCTTTTTAGCTTCCGGTATAGAAGAAGGGGCAGCCGCGGCAACATCCGGCACAGGCAAATATCTGGACGATTATGCGAGCGATATGCTGGCGAACATCGTTGAACTGGACGGCGCCGGAGCCGCAGGCATGACCTCGCTGGGCGAACATTTGGAACAGGGCTGCGGAACAGGCGTGAGCATAGCGCTGTACCGCAACGGATCAGCGGCGGGAGGTCACGCTCAGACCTGTTGGGGATATATCGAGGATACTTCTGTCAACAGTGACGATCCGGCGCGTTATACGCATATTTTCCTGACCGATTCCGACTCGGATGAACAGTGGGATACTGACCGCCGCAACGCTCCGAATATACTGAATGTATATTCTCTGACAGCGGATAACAGCGGTAACTATTGGTTCTCTATCGGTGAGGATAGCACTTTTAGATATGACGCTATGATAGCGGACTACACCTGGCTGCTGCCCTACAGCGCCGATCTGCCTAAGGAGACTGATGCCGGCGCTACGCGCGATAAGACGAACACAGCCGATTTGTGCGTTTCCGACTGTTATATAGGCACTGACTTCGAATCCGACCTGGTGAAGCTGGGCAAGATGGAGAGCGGTACAGAGTTCTACCATACACCCGTGTTGGACAACAATTCCGACGTATCTTACAGCGGAAATACAAGGATAGCCGCGACCATCAAGCGCGCCGACGGGACACAGGTCTACACCAGGAATTTGAATACAAACCTTAATATGGGATCGAACGGTTCTGTTACTTACGGCAAGAGCATCAAAGTGGTTGACGGGCTTATCGAAGGCGACTATACGCTGACCTATGTGGTCAACGGAAATCATTCGGTAACCGAGGCTTACTACTATAATAACACATACAGCTACAGCTTTAAGGTGCGCGACAGCTATCTGCTGGGCGATCTGGATAAAAGCGGCGATATAGAGATAACCGACGCCACCTATGTCCAGAGGATACTGGCAGGATACAAAACCAACCTTGACGGCAGAGCCGGCGAACGCGGAATGGTAACATCAAGCGATGATCTGAGTATCGTTGACGCGACCGCTATCCAGAGGTATCTGGCAGGATACAAAACGAAATATCCTATCAAAACAAAGAAGCTGTACAACTGAACAGACAACAGACAGTGATCACTGTAAATGAACTGAGAGAAAGGGGCGAGCGATGCTCGCCCCTAAGTTTACTGAATCATGCATGAATACACTTTGATCAAATCAAAAAGAAAGACCGTATCTGTCGAGATCCGCGACGGCGCGGTGCTGGTAAGAGCTCCGCGGCGGATATCCAAGCGTGAGGCTGACGCCTTTGTGGACAAGCATACCGAATGGATAGAACGTCAGCTGAAGAAGTATCTCGATCGTCAGGAGCTGTTATCGGCTCAGGACAAGCTCAGCGAGAATGAGATAAGCGAGCTGTACCGACGCGCTAAGGAGTATCTGCCGGCGCGCGCGAGGGAGTACGCCGATATGCTGGGCGTGGACTTCGGCAGGGTCACCATACGCTGTCAGAGGACGCGATGGGGGAGCTGCTCAGCTAAGAAGAACCTCAACTTCAACTGCCTGCTGATGCTCGCGCCTGAGGATGTGAGGGACTCGGTGGTGGCGCATGAGGTGTGCCATCTGGTCGAGATGAATCACTCGGCGCGCTTCTACGCGCTGGTGCTGCGGCTGTGCCCGGACTATCGCCGGCTGAATAAGTGGCTGAAGGATAACGGAGATATTCTGCTGGCGAGAGCGGAGAATGGTTAACGGTTAAGGGTGTCGCGCGTAATCGAAGGATCTTACAGTGCTGAGGTTATGTCAGATTACTTCTATCAGGTTTTATCTAAAGGAAAGAGGGCACTGTAAGATTCTTCACTTCGTTCAGAATGACAATTAAGAAGCGTTCAGAATGACAATTAAGAAGCGTTCAGAATGACAATTAAGAAGCGTTCAGAATGACAATTAAGAAGCGTTCAGAATGACAATTAAGAAGCGTTCAGAATGACATAAAATATCGGGACGGCGCGGAGGTTCTCCCCTACAATAATAGTTTTTTCACGGGCGTTCAACACGCGTGTTTGTTCCCTCGGAATGACAGTGTTGCATTTAATAACAAAAGGGTTGGCATGGATAGCCAACCCTTTAAGGTTATACGATTATTTATCTTCTGTCGCGTCTGGGGCGGCGGCCGCCGTCACGACGGGGCTTGCGCTCCTCTGAGATATCGTTCTCGGGAGTCAGGCCGTCGACCTCGATGAGGACGTCACGGCGGCTGAGGTTCAGCCTGCCCTTGTCGTCTATCTCAAGGACCTTTACGCGGATAACATCGCCTACGTTGACAACATCGGTGACATGCTCGGTGCGCTTTACGTCGAGCTGGCTGATGTGTACCAGACCCTCCTTACCGGGAGCGATCTCGACAAACGCGCCGAAGTCCATGATGCGTGTGACCTTGCCCAGATACATTGCGCCGGGCTCGGGATCGGTGGAGATGGTCTGGATGATCTCGATAGCGCGCTGACACTTCTCAGCGTCGAGGCCTGCTACGAATACCTGACCGAACTCGCCCTCTTCTTCGATATCTATCTTACACTCGCACTGAGCCTGGATCTCCTTGATGACCTTGCCGGACTTACCGATGACCTCGGCGATCTTATCGGCAGGGATGGTGGTGGTGTACATCTTGGGAGCATAGGGGCTCAGCTCGGGACGAGGCTCGGCAATAGCCTTGAGCATGATCTCGTCGAGGATATAGATGCGAGCCTTGTGGGTCTTTTCAAGAGCTTCTTTGACCATCTCGGGGGTCAGACCGCTGATCTTGAGGTCCATCTGGATAGCTGTGATACCCCCGTGAGTACCGGCTACCTTGAAGTCCATATCGCCGAAGAAGTCCTCGAGACCCTGGATATCTACCATAGTCATCCAGCGCTCGCCCTCAGTGATGAGTCCGCAGGAGATACCTGCTACAGGAGCCTTGATCGGTACGCCGGCGTCCATCAGAGCCAGTGTGGAGCCGCATACGGAACCCTGGGATGTGGAACCGTTGGAGGATACTACCTCAGACACGAGTCTGAGAGAATAGGGGAAGTCCTCCATAGAGGGGATGACCGGCAGCAGTGCGCGCTCGGCAAGAGCGCCGTGGCCGATCTCGCGGCGGCCGGGTCCGCGTGAGGGACGGGTCTCGCCTACGGAGTATGACGGGAAGTTATAGTGGTGCATATAGCGCTTCTCGGTCTCGTCGTCGATGCCGTCGAGCAGCTGCATATCGCCGACTGTGCCGAGGGTGGCGATGGTCAGTACCTGAGTCTGACCTCTGGTGAACAGGCCTGAGCCGTGTACGCGCGGCAGGATGCCTACCTCGCTGGCCAGAGGACGGATGTCGTTCATGCCTCTGCCGTCTACGCGCTTCTGCTCATCGAGCAGCCAGCGGCGAACGATGAACTTCTGGGTCTTGTACAGGCACTCGTCGATCTTTGCCTCTGACTCGGGATAGATCTCGTCGAACTTGGCGTGGACAGCCTCATAGATGGGCTTGAGACGCTCGTCGCGGACGGTCTTGTCGTCGGTATCGAGAGCGACCTTGATGTCCTCCTCTGAGAAAGCCTTGATGGCCTCGAACATATCGTGGTCGGGCTCGTTGGAGGGATAAGAGAACTTGGGCTTGCCGATCTCGGCAACGATGCCCTTGATGAACTCGATGATCTTCTGGTTAGCCTCATGTCCTGCCATGATAGCGTTGTACATGACCTCGTCGCTGACGCAGTTTGCGCCGGCCTCGATCATAGCGATGCGGCTGTCGGTGGAAGCCACGGTGGTGGACATATCGGAGACTTTGCGCTGTTCGGCTGTGGGGTTGATGACGATCTCGCCGTCAACAAGACCTACGGATACGCCGGAGATCGGGCCATTCCACGGGATGTCGGAGATGGAGATAGCGATGGATGTACCTACCATAGCGGCGATCTCGGGAGCGCAGTCGGGATCTACGGACATAACGGTGGCGACGATGGAGACGTCATTGCGCATATCCTTGGGGAACAGCGGACGGATAGGACGGTCGATGACGCGGCTGGTGAGGATAGCCTTCTCACTCGGTCTGCCCTCGCGGCGCATATAGCTGCCGGGGATCCTGCCTACGGAATAGAGCTTTTCTTCATAATCTACCGAGAGAGGGAAGAAGTCGATGCCGTCCCTGGGCTTTGCGGATGCGGTAGCGGCGACGTGTACGACGGTGTCGCCGTAGCGTACCAGGCACGCGCCGTTAGCGAGCTGGGTCATCTTGCCGGTCTCGATGACGAGAGGTCTGCCGGCAAAGTCGGTTTCAAAAGTGCGGTACTTGTCGAATACCATGGGTTTGTTAGCCATTTGAGTTTCCTCCTGTGATATATTTACAGGATCGTTACAGCAGTTTAGCAATAAAACCAAAGGCCTTTAATAAGCCCCTCGTTTTACCGCTAAAGACTGGCTGTAAAACCCTGCTTTTTGACTTGATTGTTTTGTTCCGAAAAACGAAATGTAGGGCAAACGAAAGGATCGTCTGCCCTAGCGATGCCGAATTACTTACGGATACCGAGTCTGGCGATGATAGAGCGGTATCTCTCGATATCGACCTTGATCAGATAGTCGAGCAGCGCGCGGCGCTGACCGATCATCTTGAAGAGGCCGCGACGGGAGTGGTGATCCTTCTTGTGGATCTTGAGGTGCTCTGTCAGGTCGTTGATACGCTTAGTGAGCAGCGCGATCTGTACCTCGGGAGAACCTGTGTCACCCTCGTGAGTAGCATACTCCTGCATTATAGCAGTCTTTTCTTCTTTCAGCATTTGTTTCACCCTTTCTTGATTTATGCATCCCTCATAGTACAGGGCAGGTGAACTCCTCGTTGAGGCTTAACCCCTGAACCATACCGGGCGCTGACAATTATTCTACCATAATTTTTCTGAAAAGTAAAGAAAAATCTGGTGTGCATAAGCCTTATTTTAGCGGCTCAAGCGTCATAGTTTTTGGATATTTTAGCTATTTCCTCACGCAGCAGGCGCTTTTGCTCCTTAGTCATCGTCCTGTAGACGGCTATCAGGCCGCGCTCTTCTTTACTCAGGCTGCGCACCAGACTGCTGGGCTGATTGAGCCTCACGGAGTTTCCGCTGTCGGGATCGTCCGGCAGCAGCTGCTCGGGCGATACGTTGTAGATATGCGCGAGCTTGACGAGCGTCTCGAGGCTGGGACGGGTCTTGTCCAGCTCATAGTAGCCGTAGGTGGAGCGGTCGATGTTCAGCGCGGTTGCTACCTGATGCTGCGGCATATCGTAGTTCTCTCTGAGCTCCTTGAGCTTCTCTCCCAGGGTCTTGGGCTGTTTTGCCATGCGGGTCACTCTCCTTGACGTACAGCGCGGCTCGGCCGGCTGAGTTAAGTATGATGTTATTATAATGCGGAGAGCTGAGCTGTTGCGGAACGGTGAACATTGTTCGCTGCTTTTGCGAGGATACCACACAGCATAATGATATTTTGCCCTGGTGAGAAGATCGCTATTCATATCATGCTTCAGGCGATCATTGCGGTAAAACCCAACGCATCTGAGGCAGGATAAAAAATCCTTGAAAAATCCGGGAGGATAAGGTATAATAGTCATCGACGCAACAAAAGACGCAATTGAATATCCGCTAGAGTGGCGCAGTTGGTAGCGCAATTGATTCGTAATCAATAGGTCGTGGGTTCGAGTCCCATCTCTAGCTCCATGCGAGAAACCGCATAACAAAGCCATTTTTTGAGGTTTTGCTATGCGGTTCTTGTTATTGCAATTTTGCATTTGATGTTTGTTTGATGTTTATTCCGATGTTTATGCGGCGATCAGGGCGTCAAAAGGCAAAAAACAGCAGACCGGATACTCCATCATAAACGGTCTGCTAACTTGCGTTGGTATTCTGTTTTGAGAAAAGGATGTCAAGCTGCTCTGCGGCGGCTGCGTCGGCGGACTGAATGGCGTGGACATAGATCTTGCTGGTCGTAGTAGGATCGGCGTGACCCAATCTCGAGGCGATGGTGGTGAGCGGGATACCCGAGTTGATCATCAGGGTGGCGTTCGTATGGCGCAGGCTGTGGATGGAAATGTCGGGCAGATCGTTCGCTTTGATGAAGTCACGGAACCAACAGCCGATGGTGTCCGGGTGAATCGGCTCACCGTTATCTCTGGTGAACAGTCGGTCACAGTCGACCCAGCGATCCCCCATGCTCAAACGCTTCTGCGCCTGCCATCGGTGATACTCTTTCAAAGTCTGCATAGCAATCACCGGAGCTTTGATGAAGCGGGTGGAGCTGTCGTTCTTCGTTGTCTCGGTGATGATCCCTTCGTGCGGGATGTAGAGCGAAGCACGGGATATCGCGATTACCGAGGTGTCAAAGTTGATGTCCTTCCATTCAAGTCCGCACAGCTCCTCACGGCGCATACCCGTGAACATGAACAACTTGATCATGGTTTTGAACTGCATATCTTCGCCCTCGATCAGCGCGAGCAATCGGGCGGCCTGTTCCTCGTCGAGGTATCTCGGCGGGGTCTTTTCTTTTTTCGGGAGGGTGGCGCGCTCGCACGGATTGCTCGGGATCAACTGCCACTTGACCGCTACGCCGAGCACGGATGACAGGAAGGTGTGGTAGTGCCGGACGGTGTTGTTGGAGAGCGGTACATCCTTGCCGACGGACTCGAATGTTCTGCCGACGCTCAGCTTGAGAGCCCTGCAAATATCCGTTGCTGTTTTCTCCGAAACGTTGTTGCCGTTCAATGCGTCACGCAGTGTAGACGGTGCCATACCTGCGCTATGTGCGAGAGCCTCTGTCGCAAAACCACGCTCCTTGATGAGCTTTTTCAGGTCGATCTTACACTGATAGGATGCTTTACGGCGGACGCCCTTCTTCAGCTGGCTGCGGTAGAACAGCGTGATCTGCTGAGGGGTGATGCGGTCGATCCTGAGATGCCCCAGCCCCTTGTTAACTACGGCGGCCATCCTGCGGTAACCGACGATGGTGTTCTTCTTCAGATTCAGCTCCGCATGCGACTCGAAGTACATCTCAATGAACTCACTGAGCTTCATGCATCCGCTTTCCGCTGCGTGTCCGGTCTTGCATTTCTCCTCGAAGAGGATCGCCTGACGCTGAACTTCTTTCTCTACCTGCTTTTCGGTCATATCAGGCTCCGGCGTATATGTCAGCGTCTTACGGACTTGCTTCCCTCGGTCGTCATACCCACAGGACACCATGATGAAATAACTGCCGTTACGCTTTTGGATGGACGCCATCAGTCCTCGCCTCCGTAACGCTGCTTTGCTTCTCTAACGGTGTCTGTGATATCGCTCAGCATCATATTATCCAGTATCCGCGCCGAACTGATTTGTTTGCTTGTTTTATTATACTTTGTTATGCCGAGCTTCCGGAACTCTTCGCTGACCTCTTCTTTGCTGTGGAATATCTTTCCGTTGGAAGTGATGAATACTTTTTGTTCATCGCCATCGGTCCCTATTTCGAGGTATTCGGACAGCGCAGGCAAAATACTGTGCCGATGAGCATATCCATCCTCTGTTTCCCGATAGTTCATATCGTTGATCAAAAAGCTGATCGTCTCAATGTACTCCTTCGGTGCGGTAAAGTTTGTCGGCTCGCTGATGTCCATCAATGTTTCTACTGCCTTCTCATCCAGCCCGGTATACCGGCAGATTGCTTGCGTATTCAGATCGGCGGTTTGGATGTCCGTTAAGCCTAATAGGTAATCGGTCGATACATCAAAGTATTGCGCGTAGGCGATCAGGAAATCAGGCGTGATGTTGCGCTGACCATTGTACTGCTTTGTGATCATCGAAACGTCACAGCCTATCTCGTCGGCGATTGCTTGCCTTGAAAGCCCGGTGCCGTCGATCAGTTTTTTCAGCCTTCTCAGGGTGATGTCGGAATTATCTCTCATATTTCTGCTCCTTTCGGTGGTTTTTGTCACAATCGGGGGTGCGGGTTACTATCAATATACCGCCGAGTCCCAACTTTTTGAAAAACCTTGATTTTAATTTTGTCACAAGTATAATATTAATTGTGACAAATCCTCATCACCGTCATGATACTACAAACTGAGGGAAATGTCAACACCATTTTGGAAAGGAGAGAAAAAAGATGCGAGAGTTAGCAAACGCGGATATCCGCGCCGCAGCTAAGGAGGCAGGCGTCAGTCTGTGGGAGATCGCCGACGCGCTGAATGTCAGCGAACCGACCGTCACCCGTATGCTCCGACATGAGCTGTCCGATGGCCGTAAGCACGAACTTATGGCCGCTATCAAATCCGTCTCCTTGAGAGATTGATGCGATGGTTTCACACCCTCCCTACAGCTTTGGGAGGTAAAAAAACGCCGCTCAGGGTGAGGCAACACCTTGAACGGCTAAAGCTAAAAACCGAGTAGATTTACAGCTCTGAGCTTATTATACCATATTCCTCGGGGCTGTAAACCTCTCACCGGAAGATTTTTCTGAAAAAGTTGCATAGTTTTATACAACTATTTGCGGATTATCATCATAAGTGAGAGGACAAGAAAATACAGCCGACTACGAAAGGTAGGTGTAATACATGGCTGAAATCAGAAATTATCAACAATCAATATATAGCAAACCTGTTCCCCGTATGCGTACCGTACATGAGGCGGCGGAGGAACTTCGTAAGCTCGACGCAGGTACTGCCGTAACCGAGTATCACATTCGTCAGCTCGCGATCAACAACATTATCCCGCGCGTAAAGGCCGGCAAGAAATACCTGATCAACCTCGACGCGCTGATCGCGTATCTGACTGATCCCAAGGAGGTGGAATGATGCATCTGGATGAAATCATACGCCGCTTTGACAATCCGAAATCCAACGGTGCGAACAACTATATGGTGCGTTGTCCCTGTCATGACGACAGCACCCAGAGCCTGAGTATCACCGAGAAGGACGATAAGATCCTGATGAACTGCTTCGCCGGGTGCCGTACCGGGGACATCCTGTGGGCAGTCGGATTGCAGGAAAGAGATCTGTTCAATACCGCGTCGACACCCGACAGACCGCCGTCGGTCGAATACCGCTACACACCCGACCTCAAGAAGGTGCGATTCTATGTGCTGAAGAACGGCGAATGGAAAAAGACCTTTTGCTGGAAGCACCGCAACGCAGACGGCAGCTGGGAGAAGGGTACCGGAGGGTTACATATTCCACTGTACCGTCAGAATCAACTGGAGTTCACGCCGATCGTCAGCGACGAGCCCTTGGCATGGGACGACATCATCAACGAACCGGATGCACCTCAAGCGGCAGAACTCCCTCCCGTCTATATCGTAGAGGGTGAAAAGGACGCCGACACGATGAATGATAAGCTCGGGCTCACAGCGGTATCCTCTCCGCACGGCGGCACCTCGGGCAAGCTCGATTCCAAATGGCGCGACGAGTGGAACAGCCTTTTTGCGGATCGTGACGTGGTGCTACTCCCCGACAATGACGAGGTTGGAGAAGCGTTCGCCAATATGGTGGCGAGGAAGCTGATCTCCTACGCAAAGAGCGTCAAGATCGTCCGGCTGAAGGAGGAATGGGATACTCTGCCGAAGAAAAGCGACATCACCGACGTTCTCTCGATCCAGCAACCGTATCACGGCAAGAACGTTGTAGACTGCGTTAGGGACAAGCTGGAGGCGCTGACGATCTGTACGCCGGCGCTTGATCCCAAGCAGGCGAAGGAAGCGGTATCGGAAATCACTCCCTCACCTGAGGATGAAGAGCCTGAATGGGAGAAGCCGATTCCGTTTGACGATTCCAATTTGCCTCCGTTTCCCGTCGAAGCGCTGCCTTCCGTGATCCGCAACTTCGTCCTCTCCCTCAGCGAGAGTACCCAGACGCCGGTTGATATGTGTGCCTCGGCGTGTCTCGCGGTACTGGCGCTGGCAATACAGGGGAAGTATCGGATTCGCGGCAAAGCGGACTGGTTTGAACCGCTGAACCTGTACATTCTGAATATAGCCCGTCCATCCGAGCGTAAATCGGCGATCCTCAGCGCGGCGATCAAGCCGGTGAATACCTATGAATCGGAATACAATGAGCGCAACGCGTTGGCGATCCAAGAAAGCTATAATGAGCTGGAGATATTGAAGAAAAAGAAGGATAGTTGTATCGCGTCGGTAGCGGATATCGAAAGCGGCAAGAAGCAGTTAAAAAAGGATGAAACAGCCGACACATATCGCAGAAGAATGGCGGAAGCTACCGAGCAGTATCTGAACTTCAAGGTCAAGAAATCCAAGAAGCTCTATGTGGACGATATCACGACTGAGAAGCTCGCGGAGGTGCTGGATGAGTACGACGGCAGGATCAGCCTGCTCTCCTCAGAGGGCGGCATCTTCGACATCCTCGCGGGAGCGTACAGCAAGAACGTGAATATCGACGTGTTCCTCAAGGCGTGGTCGGGCGATTGTATCCGCGTTGACCGCGTCGGCAGAGCCGGCAACAGCATTATGAATCCGACACTGACGATCCTGCTGATGGTACAGCCGAACGTGATCTCCGGCATCGTGAACAACCCGAAGTTCCGCGGGAAAGGTCTGACAGCGCGCTTCCTCTACTGTATGCCGCAGTCGGCAGTCGGGCAGCGGCATTATCGCTCAAAGCCGATGTCAGAGTTTGTACAGGCGGAGTATACGGAGCTGATGTATGACCTGATCGACGATGAGTTGCTCGACGCAAACGTTCCGAGATTCATCAAGCTGAGTCCGGAGGCAGACGAACTGCTGGAGGCTTTCTCAGAAAGAATCGAGCCGATGATCCCGAAGGAACCGCCGGCGGTTGCGGAATGGATGGGGAAACTCGTCGGTACAACACTGCGGCTCGCGGGTATCCTCTGCCGCGTCGGGGCTGCCGATCATAAGGTGCATACCTCATTTGCGGACAGTCTCGGGATGGAAGAAAACTTGGACAATCTGATCGTGGACGGCAAGACGATGGCGGGAGCGATCGCGATCGGTGAATACTACCTCAGTCACGCACAGGCTGCGTTCACGCTGATGAGTGCGGATGAGATCACCGAAAAAGCGGAGTATGTGCTGGGCAAGATATGTCGGGCGCACCTGACCGAGTTTAATCATAAAAAGATCCTTGATACCTGCCGCAGCTTTAAGAAGGTCGACGACATCAAGCCGGTACTGAGGCGGCTGACCGAATACGGCTGGCTCAGAGACGTAACACCGGAATGGAGCGGCAGAGGCCGCAAGCCCGAACCTACGTATATTGTGAATCCAGTTGCGTTTGAAAGAAAGGAGGTGTACTAGCTATTACAGAATTGTAAATTTATTTTCATATTTCGAAAAAAGATGTTGACATTACTTTGTGTTTTGTTATAATTATAATGTATAATTATAACAAAAAGCGAGGCTCTATATGGAGGAAAAAGAAAGCGAGATTTTCTTAAACCATGAATATAGACGAAGTGTAGCTTCACTGGAAAGATTTGCAGAGAAATTACAGAGAGTAAAAGAGAATGACAATAAGAAAAAGACTGTTAATCTTACCAAGTACAGATATATACATCCATGTTTTGCTGTTTTAGTGGCAGCTATGCCGTATGTGAATAACAAAACAGTTATTACCTATTTCAAAAACGATTACAAGTGTGTTGAATTTCTGAGAATATCCGGTATTTATCAGCATTATACTGCTCAAAATGATGTTAGTGTTTTTGATATAAAAAAAGGAGCTATTAATTTTCAGATTGTCGAAGATATTGATAAATGCCAAGAGGTTGCAGAAAAAATCATCGACAGCTTTCCGGTAAAACTAGATGAAGAAGCAAAGAATACTTTGATTTCAAAGGTTTACGAAGTTATTTCTAATTCTTTTTTTCATAGCCAACAGAACAAGGTGTTTTGCTGTGGCTTCTTCGATAATCAGGGAGCTTTGAATTTCTCGATTTATGATTTCGGGGTGGGAATCCCTTATAATGTGAGATCTTTCTTAGGAAAGAGTATAACAGACAGCAACGCATTAAGATGGGCGTGGCAACAAGGACACTCCACTTTGAAAGAAGATTATCCGAGAGGTGAAGGCTTTCATACCTTACAGGAGTTTGCCATAGAGAATCACGGAGAAATAATGGTTGGAAGCGACATGGCATATTGCGTGATAAACTCAGAAAAAGAGCTTTTTGGAGAAATGCATTACTCAATGCCGGGGACATTCTTTTCAATGCGTATTAAAAAAGATTTTGCTCATAAGTATAAAAAGGGAAAGAATAAGAATATTATTAGAGAAAACTTGAAGGAGGAAAGATGATATGACCATCAGCATTAAGAGTTTTACATCTAACGCTTTGTCTGCTGAAGCAGGAAAAAAACTACGAAAGTATATAATTGAAGCATATGAGCAGAATCCGGATGAAACAATCATTCTCGACTTTTCCGGTATTGTTCTTTTCGCAACCATGTTCTTTAACGCAAGCATTGGATATCTTGTTAAGGAACGGCGGCAGGATATTTTAGACAAGATCACAACAGAGAACATCACATCGTTAGGTACCAGAACTTTTGAACACTCAATTCAGAATGCTGAGAGTATACTGAACGAAGAGAACGAGAAGATCGTAGATGAATCCATCAACGAGGATTGAGGGGTGATATCATGCGATACATAGATATTACTCAGTTCGATGTGGCGTCATGTAATGAGAGTACATTCATTCTGGATACAAACGTATTACTATATGTTTTCTATCCGAACAGCTCTCCGACTTATGCTGCATCCTATTCTAATTTTGTTGCCGCTTTGATCAACAATAAGAAAAAGCTTTGCGTTCCGATGTTTTATCTTTGTGAAGCTTTCCATGTGATTGAAAAGACAGAATGCAAACTGTATAATAAGCAAAATCATACTTCAATAAAATTGAAAGATTACCGTGAAATACCCGCTGAACGATCAAAGGTTAAAGGGATTCTTCGATTGTTTTTAGACAATATTAAAAATATTCCGGAAATCGTTATTGAGGAACAAACACTGGTAACATCCAGTGCCGATACTTTTATTGATAATTATGACTCTCATAGTCTAGATTATTTTGATCTCTGTTTAGAGGAGTTTAGTGACAGCAACGGTTATCCTATCATTACAAACGATAAGGACTTTATAAACGGCGTTTTTAAGAGCAGTGATATTTACACCAGCAATCCCAATATTTTAGCTGCTGCTTCATCGACATCCTCATCTAGCGGTCCGGCAACAGCTCAATCATCAAACAGCAATACAGCCGACGAATCAACGGATACAAACGATGAGGACTGTGCTGAAACGGAGTCAGAGCCAGAAACAGAACCGAAGTCTGAATAAACTGAATGAACTATAAGCTACCTTAGCCTTATTTGGTTGGGTAGCTTTTTTGTTTCGCATTTGTTTTTCATTTTATTTAGTATTTATACTTGCCGCAAAACCGCATGAATACTGACTTTCTGATTTGATTCGCATTATTCGCACATTTCTGTAAAAAGCATCGGAATAATCATCCTTTTTTCAATGGGATACGTAACCGGAACGAAAGGTATCAGGGTCTATTATCACATGATTAGTCTCAACTATATGATAATTTTTTTTTACATTTTGGCGGAATCCGTATTACATTTTCATCAAAAGCGAGATTTTTCTACAGCTATGTATTATAATAGAACCACCTAAACAAAACATAGTGACCATATACTCCGCTCCTATTTATGTTTGAGCAGTGTGAGTAATCCGCTGTGTGTTCTTCCGAAAATGTGCGAATCATGCGAAACAATGTCAGACCTCACTATCTAAGCCGTTTTCGAGCGTTATAATTGCCGAAACAATACAGAATCAAATGCGAAACAATAAGCCGGCCTATTACCCCCTTGATTTCGATATTTATTTACGCGAGAGCCCACGCCGCTGTCCGGTTTCAAAACCCGTAGAGATTTCACCTCCCCACCCGGTATCGGCTGAGTACGCTCTGCTGTTTTGTCGAGGGATGGTAGGGGTACCAGAATCTCTACAGCATTTTTATCCGGACAACGGGCTGGGCTGTCACGCACAAAAAGCAATAATCAAACAGGGTATTAACCCTTGTTTACATCAAGAATAGCAACGTCAAAAATTTCCTTTAAAAATCTTTGAATAGCTTGCAATCATGTAACGAATAATATATAATATTCGTTACAAGGAAGGAGTGGTTCTATGGATAACGGAATCGCTGCACGCATCAAAGAACGTATCAACGCTGCGCCGTTCGGTTCGATTTTTACCGGCGCGGATTTTTCGGATATTGCAGACAACAACACCGTGCGCCAATGCCTGTCGCGTCTCGTGAACGAGGGCATGATCCGACGCGTGCTGAACGGCGTGTATGAAAAGCCGAAATACAGTAAGCTGCTGAATGAGTTTGTAGCTCCCGATCCGGATGCGGTCGCCAAGGCGCTCGCACGCACTTTTCACTGGACGATCGCGCCGAGCGGCAACACGGCTTTGAATCTGCTGGGACTGTCAACTCAGGTCAGCGCCGTCTGGTCATATATCAGCGACGGTCCCTACAAAATGTATGAATGGAACAATACGCGGCTGGAGTTCAAGCACAGAACAAACAAAGAGATCAGCGGGCTTTCCTATACGACAATACTGGTCATCCAAGCCCTGAAGACATTAGGGAAAGACAATGTGACCGACGATGTTATCACGATACTGAAGAAGCGGCTGACGCCGAAGGAGAAAAAGGCGGCGCTGAAGGAATCGACCGAAAGCACCAACTGGGTATACCAAACCATCAGAAAGATATGTGAGGAATAGTATGAGAAAGATCGCAAGGCTGTCCGACGGTGAACGCCGGGAGCTGTTCAGAAACACGGCAGACAAAATGGGACTCAACGACGCTGTTGTCGAAAAAGATTTCTGGGTGTGCTTCACGCTGGATTATCTGTTCCACCGTTCGTTATGGAAGGATCATATCACCTTCAAAGGCGGTACCAGTCTCTCGAAGGCATACAATCTGATCAACCGCTTTTCGGAGGATATCGACCTGATCCTCGACTGGCGGTTGCTGGGGTATGGGATCAGTGAACCGTGGGAAGAACGCTCCAAAACGCAGCAGGGATTTTTCAACAGAGAGGCGAACTCCCGCGCGGAAGAGTTTTTGAGGAATACCATGTGTCTGGGAATACAGCGTGATCTGACTCAGGAGCTCGGTAAGTCCGCCGCGGTATACATAGATGAGAAAGATCCGCAGACGATCATTTTTGCCTATCCGAGCTTATTCAGCAGCCCTTCTACACTGCGGCATATTCGACTCGAGATCGGTTCGCTCGCTGCATGGACGCCGGCAAAAGAAGCGGTAATCACACCTTACGCGGCAGAGTGCTATCCGCAGGTGTTTGATGTCACCGGAACTTCGGTGTTGACGGTATTGCCTGAGAGGACTTTCTGGGAGAAAGCGACTATCCTGCACCATGAGGCAAATCGCCCGGAGGATTCGTCGATGCCGCCTCGGTACTCGCGCCACTATTACGATCTGTACCGTATGGCGAACAGCGATGTGAAGGATAAGGCGTTTCACGATCTTGATTTGCTGCAAAAGGTCGTCGAATTCAAGATGAAATTCTATCCCCGCGGCTGGGCGGATTATCCGAACGCCAAGCCCGGAACGATGAAGCTGGTCCCTCCAATGTACCGACTGGCTACGTTGGAAGCCGACTACGACAATATGCGCGATATGCTCTACGGAAATATCCCGACCTTCGATACGGTCATGCAGGGCATACAGGCGCTTGAGGAAGAAATTAACCGGATATAACGATTACAGGAGATTCATTATGCCGACGCTTGAATGGATAGGAAAAGATAAGGTTATCAACCATCACCAGAAGGTGCCGTACAGGGTGCTGGAGGAGCAGTATACATATAACGCCGAGAAGAGCGAGAACATGATCATCCGCGGGGATAATCTGGAGGCGCTCAAGGCTTTGCTGCCCCGATTTGAGGGTAAGATCAAGTGTATCTACATCGATCCGCCGTACAATACGGGTAACGAAGGATGGGTCTATAACGATAACGTCAGTGATCCGAAGATCAAGAAGTGGCTGGGTGAAGTCGTCGGTAAAGAGGGCGAGGATCTCAGCCGTCACGACAAGTGGTTGTGCATGATGTACCCGCGCCTGAAGTTGTTACAAAAGCTCCTCTCGGATGACGGTGTTATCTTTATTAGTCTGGATTACCATGAACAACCCTTTTTAAGGATTATTCTGGACGAAATCTTTGGAGCTAATAACTTTGTTTCGGAGATAGCGTGTGTTAATAAACCATCTGGACGTTCAGACGATAAGTATATCGCAACCGCACACGAAAGCATAATAATTTATCATAAAACTGATAATTTTGCGATGGGCGGTTTTCCTCCTGACGAAAAAATAATAAAGAGATATACTAAAACAGATACAGATGGAAGATTATATAGAGAAGAAGATCTTCGCAAGAGAGGTTCTCACGATGAGCGTGAAGATCGCCCTAATTTGTTTTATCCGTTCTTCTATCGAGAAACTGATATGGATTTGATTGTTGGAGATAATGAAGACTCAACTCCACAAGGATATATCAGAATTGTTCCAATGAAAAGCCAGAACGTCGATGGAACATGGAGATGGGGACGCGAGACAGCACAAGAACAAATTAAGTATTTACACCCCAGATATATGCCAAATAAAGGCCAGTGGAGTATCTTTGAGTGGCAGTATTTAGATGAACGCGGTGATGTAAAGCCAACTTCAGTATGGGATTATAAAGATGTTAACAGTGAGCGCGGAACAGAAGTATTTATCAAATTTTTAGGATTTAAAAGCTCTGATTTTCCAAATCCTAAACCTGTTGGGACAATTGAAAGAATAGTCCGAATAGCTACAGATAATAACTCTATCATCCTCGACTCCTTTGCCGGCTCCGGTACTACCGCTCATGCCGTCCTGAATATGAACAAGGCTGACGGCGGTAATCGCAGATTCATCCTTGTCGAGATGATGGACTATGCCGACAGTATCACCGCCGAGCGTGTCAAGCGCGTGATTGACGGCTACGGCGAAGGGAAGAACGCTGTTGAGGGTACGGGCGGCGATTTCACGTTCTATGACCTTGGACAAGCCCTCCTGCTGCCCGACGGCAATCTCAACGAGGAAGTCAGCGTGGACAAGATCCGCGAGTACATATGGTACACCGAAACAAAAGAATCCTTTGTCCCAATTACAACGGATAACCCGTATTATCTCGGCAAGCACAACGATACAGGATATTACTTCTACTATGAGAAAGAACATCTGACAACCCTCAACCATGAGTTCTTAGCTACCATAGCGGAGAAAACCGAAAGCTATCTCATCTACGCCGATCTGTGTACCGTCCCCGATGAAGAACTGAAAAAGTACAATATCACATTCAAAAAGATTCCGAGAGATATCGCTAAGCTGTGAGGCTGGTTATGAAACAAAGCAAACTAAAAACTTTTGTAAAAAGCTATTGGGAATACTACCTTGAATTGGAAGAACAATTCAGTAAAACACGAAAATACGTGTCTTTTGATATTTACAATAAAAAGACGTATTCAGTTGAATATTTGAAATTGTTTCAAGCTGTTTGCAGTGAGATCGATGTGGTAGGAAAAGAAATTGCATCTAATTTAGATCCTTCCTTTGTTGTTGATAAGAACACAAACATCAAAAAATGGGGATATGTGCTTCAGAATAAATTACCGTCCATCCTGAGTTGGGAAGTTGTCTTTAATGATGAAATCGGTATTTGTCCATGGGAGAATTGGTTGTATGAACAATCTCGCTCAAAGACAGGAGCACTCAATTATAGGTTAAAAGATAACTGCAAAACGCTTTCATGGTGGACAGCTTATAATTCGGTTAAGCATGCCAGAACACAATTAAGTGATGATGGAGAAATCAATTACACGAAAGCGAATCTGGAAAACCTGATAAAGAGTTATGCCGCGTTATGTATATTAGAATTATCATATATTGATCATTTGTCTGGCGATATTGGTCCGGATTGGGATTATGCGGAAAGCAAGCTCTTTAGAAGCAAATATAGCAAAGAAGTACTCCGGAGGCTATAATTATGGAACTGAAAACATATCAGAAAAATGTTCTGGGTGATTTGTCACGCTTTCTGACGCTTTTGACGTCAACGAACAGCGCGGCAAAGTCATACCGGATGCTTTGGGAGGAAAAGGGTGTGACCGTCGGATTCGGCGGGCTTTCCTCTTACAATCATAATCTGAAGAAGGGCGTTCCGGACGTATGCTTCAAGGTGCCGACCGGCGGCGGTAAGACTTTTATTGCGGCGAACGCGATCAAGACGATCTATGACGCGATGCCTGAAGAAACGGCAAAAGCTGTCGTATGGCTGGTGCCGTCCGATGCGATCCTGACACAGACGTATGCTGCGCTCAGTAATCCGGATCATCCTTACCGACAGAGGATTGACGTTGACTTCGGCAGCGCTGTTGAGGTGTATTCCAAAACGCAGTTGTTGAATGGACAGAACTTCAACCCTACGGCGATCACCGAGCAGCTGTCGATATTCGTGCTGAGCTATGACTCTTTCAGAACAAGCAAGAAGGAAGGCAGAAAGGCTTTTCAGGAGAACGGCAATCTCGCCACCTTCCCGAAATACATGAAGGATAAAGACGTTCTCCTGCCCGACACGGATGAAACGGCGCTGATCCAAGTCATCCGTTCACTGAATCCGGTCGTGATCGTGGATGAAAGCCATCACGCTACTTCCAAGTTGAGTGTGGAGATGTTGGAGAATTTCAACCCGTGTTTTGTGCTTGATCTTACCGCTACCCCTAAGCAGAAAAGCAATATCATTTCCTTTGTCGATGCGGCAGAGCTCAAAAAAGCGAATATGGTAAAACTGCCGGTCATCGTTTATAACCGCAAGTCGCAAAGCGATGTCTACGGCGACGCTATCAGCATCCGCTGCAAGCTGGAAGCACAAGCAAAAGCGGAACAGGCGGAAACAGGCAGATATATCCGCCCAATCGTATTGTTCCAAGCGCAGCCGAGGATCGGCGCTGAAAGCACAACATACGATAAGATCAAAAATACCTTGATCGAGGCGGGCATCCCGCAGGAAGAGATCGCGATTAAAACAGGCGACAAAGATGAGCTGAAAAAGGTTGATCTGCTCTCTCCCGATTGTCCGATACGGTATATCATCACGGTGAATGCCCTGAAAGAAGGCTGGGACTGTCCCTTCGCCTATGTGCTGGCGACCGTCGCTAACCGTACCTCAACCGTGGATGTTGAGCAGATACTCGGACGTGTTCTTCGACTGCCGTATACAAAGAAAAACAAAAGCAATGTACTGAACATTTCCTATGTTATTACGTCGTCAGTCGACTTCGGCAAGACGCTCGATAATGTTGTCAAAGGCTTGAATAGTGCAGGCTTCAGTGATAAGGATTACCGTGCAAAAGATGTGGATGCTGATATTCCGGATCCCGTCTCTCAGCCTGTACAAAATCTCTTTGACGAGCCTATGGAAGAGGACGTGCCCGATGTCGACACAGGTGAACTGAAGCGCAGGATAGAAGCAATACAGACGCAGGCTGCAACTGCCGAAGATATTGAATCGGACGATATGCTCGCTGCAGCATTAGCGCAGAATGAGGCGTATGAAGAAATGGTCAGCCACGCGGAAGATACTGCTGTCAATAACGCTCCGACGGAGGTGCGCGATAAAATGAACGTATTCAGAATGAATGAAGAATTTGCAGAAGAAGCAGCGGCATTGCGTTTCCCGCAGTTTATGATGAAGATCGGTCCCAGCTTCTTCTCGGATGAGGAATATGTACCGCTCAAGCTGGAGCATCTGGAAGAAGGATTCACGCTTAAGGATAAAGATACACAGATCGATTTCAGTACTGTTGACGCAGAGATGGCGCGAGTAGATATCGACGATTCTGCTGAAGCTGTGCCGAAGGTATGGCAGGTTAAGGGAACAGACAGCGCCTATTACAAAGAGTGGTTTAACGCTCAGCCGTCTGACGTCCGACTCGCTCACAGTAAAGGATTGATTAAAAAGCAGATTTCTAAGATGAACAGTATCAACGATCGTGAGCTGCAGGAGTATATCGACCGCGTCGTTGAGAATATGACAGAGGATCAGCTCAGCGATATGGAACAATCGCCGTATCCGTATGTCAAAAAGATAGAGGATAAGGTGAAGACGCTGCTTTCGGCGCACCGCATGAATGTATTCAATCTTTGGCTGGAGCAGGGCAAGATCGAGTGTAAGCCGAACTATGCTTTGAAATCAACCATCTCTCCGACCGAGTTCTTTTCGTCGTTCCCGAAATCTCTCTATACCAGCGAAGAGGACGTCAACGAATATGAGCGCAGGGTCGTATGGAAGCTGTCCTCGATGGATAATATCAAGTGGTGGCACCGCAACATCTCGCGTCAGGGATTCCAGATTAACGGCGCTGTTCATGCTTATCCGGATATCATCGCTATGACGACGTCGGGAAAGATCCTGATGATTGAAACAAAGGGCGACCATCTGGACAATGCAGAATCAAAGACAAAGGCGGTCATCGGCAGCAAATGGGATTCTCTGTCCGGAAGTCAGTATCGGTATTTCATGGTTTTCCAGACCAAATCACCCGACTATCCCGGCGCATACTCGTATGATCGTTTCTTGGAGATAATCGCGGGGCTGTAATTATTTATCAATTACTATTACCATAAGGAAACAGAAAATGACTTTTGAAGAAAAGTGTAAAGAAAGAGCGTCTGCACTGATGGATTTTACTATTTATGCTAATCAGTCATATATGGTTATCCTTCAGCTGCGTGACCTCCAAGAAAACCAAAATGAAATAATCAACATTTCCCCTGCCTTTTATCAAACAGTATTCAGAACTTGTCTCAACACGCTGTTTATTGATGTGGCAAAGATGTTTGACGGGAATGATAACAACGAGAGCATTTATGTCCTTCTGAAAAACATGAAGGACAACTTACACCAGTTGCACAAAACTCCTGTTTCCGTTCTCCGATATAGCCATATTGATGACAGTTCACCCGGCTGTGCTGATTACGCATCTGTCGATGAAATGGTGAATGATTTGCTGGATATGATAAAACAGTGTAGTTCGGAAAGCTTTGCATTAAGAACGCTCCGCAACAAGTATTATGCGCACGCTGATAAGAATAGTCAGAATGATCTGGATAAGCTATTCAAAGAGAACACTGTCAGTCTTGCAACTATCGAAAAGCTATTAACGGTGAATGCAAACGCTTGTACGGCACTATACCAATACTTTTTTGACAGCACGACGTATCCGCTCACTCTTAACTGGAATGATTTTGAAAAGACGATTCGTTGTGTTCAGAAGTATAAATATCTGTCAGAAAAATATAATGAGTATTGATTTCATTCATAAATCAATTGGTGTCAGGGGTAGCTTGGGTTATTCCTGACACTTCGTTTTAGCTGTATAATCAGGCTTTTGAAAAAAGCTATTCCCCGCAGCTCAAAGTCCAATAAAGCGCCACATCCATGTGTTATACTGTTATCATCAGATCATCGGATACAAGATGGAGGCGCAACCATGTTTATTGAATCGTTTTCTCTGCCGGGAAATAGAGAGTTTAGCATACGGGAGAAAGTCAGAAGCGATCTTTACGGTGCATCGGGAGATTTGGATAACGATTACCCTTGCGGAATCTTTAGCAAGATAGGCTTAGAAACGATCCGCTTCAACGATATCACGATCTTCTACGGAGGCAACGGATCAGGCAAGAGTACACTGCTGAATATCATTTCTACAAGGCTTGCGCTGAATCGTATCTCTCCTCATAACTCTTCGCCGGTTTTTGACGCGTACTGTAAAGGCTGCAAATATTCCATGAGCAACGACGATGAGGGGTTTGTACACCGTATCCCCGACGGCAGCAGGATCATTACCAGTGACGACGTCTTTGATTATATGCTTGCCATGCGGTCGAACAATGAGCAGATCGACGAGGACAGGCGGATAGTCGCCAAAAACTACTTAGGCATCAAATACGGCGAGTCCGTTCGGATGCGTTCGCTTGACGATTACGAGGCGCTGAGAGATCAGGTACAGGCACGGCGCAAGACCGTCAGCCGCAAAAGGTTTATCACTCAGCTTGCCGGAGAGGATGCCACTCTGCAAAGCAACGGAGAAACGGCGCTTGCATACTTTGAACATCAGCTCAAAACAGAAAAGCTCTACTGTCTTGATGAGCCGGAGAACAGTATGTCTCCAAAGATGCAGGTCAGACTGGTCAAGCTCTTGGAAGAATCGGTTCGCTTCTTCGGCTGTCAGCTGATCATCGCGACCCATTCACCGTTCCTGCTGGCGATGAACAATACGAAGATATATGACTTGGACAGCCGACCGGTCGAGGTAAAAGAATGGTGGAGACTTGAGAATCCGCGGACGTACTTTGAATTTTTCAATAAGCATCGAAGGTTGTTTGAGGATGATGTTACCGATACGGATTCATCAACTGAATCTGTCACGCGCCTGCAGAAAAAGGAACCTATCTCCGTTGATAAGCAGCCGCTTGATACGGATGATATCGATTATATCAAAGATTGGGCAGATAGGCACCTTCATATGCTGAATAAGCTGGCGGAATTGAAACTGACAAATGAAGTATGGCTTATGATCTCAAAAGCCGTTAAGAAAACAAAGACTGTCAGCGAGTACCATAATATCATCGAACACATTTCATACCTCGCCGAGAGCACGGATGATTATCATACGTTTATCGGCGAGATCGAGGAAGATTATGATGTGAAAATGGAAAACGCCGTCCCGCTGGATCAGGAACCGAACGGTCAGCAGCTGATCATGTCCACATATGTGTCGTCGCTGTTGTTAGTGAAAATGCGCGGGAACGACCTGAGCGGCGAAACCGTATCAACCATTACAGAAATCATCAAGAAGGTCACACGGGAGAATAAGAATCGAAAATTTACCCAGCTGGTGATTGTCGGAATTATCTATGCCGTTCAAGACGAGGCGCTGATCAATCAGGCGCTGGAGTTAGCTTTCCCGGATTATTATTAAGCAATAAATATCAGCACAGAAAATGCTTCAAGAAAGGGCGTGATGTTATGAACCATACCGTTATCGATCACTTTTCAACAGGCGAATTCTCATGGGGCGAATGGACTGCACTGAAGTTCACTGCTGCCGATGAACTGAGAAAGCATATCGACAGCCTGAATCTTATCGGAAGAAAAATAGAATATTTGCGTATGATCGGCTTGAGTTATATGCATACTCGCGAATGGGTTGAAGAAAGTGCTTTTTGTCATTACGATAAGATCCTCGATAATGAAGATGAAGTCCGGAGACTATCGGATTACGAAAACATCGACCCTGATTTGATGTATGACCGCTACGCACAGATCGATGAACCGTTTCTGATTGGTTTTGAGGATGGCGACAATCTGGAGTTGATCAGTCCGGTTGAGGGAAGCTTCATGATTAGTATGAACCACATTCCGTGGGGAATAAAAGCAGGCACTAATCTTCCAAACGAGGACGCCGATGTTTTGTTCTCCGACTGTATCGGTCAGGTGATCACCGGTATTGAGATTTACTCAATCAGTTATGAGAGGGTCGAGGGTAAAGATTATAGCCACGAACTCATCCGACGCGAAAGCACCGGTGATGACGGAATCGACGAGGTGGTCCTCCGATTTGAAAACGGCTGCGGTTTGAGTCTGATGACGGAATGCCATGATTATTGTGCTGTGTGCAGCATCAGTAAAAATAATGAAGCCAATCAACTTCCGTACAGAGAATTGCGGGAAGGATTGTTCAATCCGGAAGACATATCTGTTGACGAGGTTACCGGTTTTGAATCGGAATCAAACGGAATATGCTTTGGAATGAAGGGCAGGAAATGGGCAGGATCGGATTGCTTGGCTATCGTACCGTCCGGCGTGAATACGGTTATGTATATCAGTCAGGATGATTTCTGGTTATTTAAGATCGGATTCATGTGCCTGCGGAAAGAATGGTTCGATCCGTATTGGTATTATCAATTTGATTATTCTGAATGGCAGGAGCTGTTAGACACTGTTCAAACTATTCTGGAGTATCAGAGTTTTGATGAACTATTCGATTATTTGGTTGGATTGAAGATATATACAAATCACTCAAAGCAAAATGATCTGCTGTTCAAGCTGAATGGTGACGGTGCTCTGTTTTGGAACAATCGTAACTGGTATCAGACCCAGCTTGAAGAGATGCGTAGATGGACTGCGTTGACTTTGAAAGAAAACGATACGATGAAGATCATAGGACCGTAGGAGGTGCGTGATGAGCGAAAATACGAATCCGGTTATCGGCAAAGATCTGAAGGGCGATCTGCCCTGTACTGTCAGACCGTTTATGTGTTCCGATGAGGAAAAGGAACAGCTGCGCGAATATGCCGATGCGCACCGCGTGGACGGCGAAGACGAAAAAGAATACTATATTTGGCGCAAGGCCGATGAGTTTATGATGGGTACGCTGGCCGATTGGGGATATCTCATCCGCAAATCCAGACCGTTTGAGGATTGTATCGGATATCGGTGTGTGCGTAACGGAATTGATTATACAATCTTTATGTATGCCTATGGACAGGAACGCACCGGAGGGATTGATGGCGAAAGCTGTAAGCATTTATTAGACGAACCGTTTTCCGCCGGCAGCACCGTGCTGATTATGTATTTGAATGTCTATAAGTACATCAAGAAACATCAGATAAAGTATCAGGTGAGGTGCTTTACAAAGGGGAAAGATGATACCTTTGACTTTTGGGAGCTTTATAAGCTGGGTGGAAAAACTGTCTTTCGCTTTTATCCGAGAAAAGAGATCGTAGACAACAATTATAAGCTGATTTATGCGTTCAATCATGAAAGCAGAGAAGCATATGACGCTTTGATCGATAAGGATAACCCTGAATTCACGCCCATAGGAGATAACGGAAAAATGGTAGGTTCGCTGTTTTTGGGCAGCCTGATCAACCTGCACCGCCGCGCGGGCGATATGAAAATCTGCTTTGTTCGCTATAATGACACTTTGTATAATATGCTCCCGTACATTGAGGGGTACGGATATTTCAGCTTTACGGTAACGAAGGATAATCGTATCAAAAAACTCCGGGCTTACTCATTTGACAATGATAATATCAAAGAAGTGATATACACTGACGAAAAAGCGGACAGAGATTCGTTCGGGTACATTCCTCGTATGCTTTCTGTAGATGCGCTGCCGCCTCAGCCAACAGAACGATTCGCCTTGAGGATCAATTATGATAACGGTGAAGTCAGAAAGTATATTATGTCCGTTGACAAATACTGTGAAGAAAAAGAAGTGCTTTCACAAGCGGATCATGTTTTTACCGATAAGATCTGGGCTTCGGCAAAGATCGTCATCGGCTCTGAGTCGGACGTAGCGGTATGCTTCGCTTATGATCAGGTCGTACTGTTCAAAAACGAATTCTATCTGTCGCCGATCGACCTGTACTTGAACAGTGTTGATTTTTCCGAGCCGACGCCGTGTGACGATATCATTTTTGAGGATGACCGGTATATTGTCAAGCGCCTGTGGACATGGGATGAGCACAGCGTACATCCGATAGGAAATGCATATCTTAGCGTATTTAATGAATCAGCGAAGGCTACGTCAAATAAATACTCGATTATTACACCGGATGGCAAGTATGCGACAACTATGACATTCGACCAAATAGGCTGGTTCAGTGAAAACCGTGTATATGCTTATAAAGACGGATTGGGCTACGGATATCTCGATGAGAATCTGCGTATCGCTGTTCCGTTCCAATATCAAGAGGCAGAAGAGTTCGAAAGAGGAAGCGCACAGGTTCAGGATCGATTTTGTCAAATATACATTGATCACAACGGGAATATTTTAAGCAAAGCGGATAAAGGGAGATATCCTAACCTCGGCGCTTACGGCGATCGAATGCTTCTTTTTTCAACTATGGATTTCAGTGGTCATAAGCTCGCTTATTATCACGAATATGAGTTTGCGGCAGGATGGTGGGGCTATCTGGATGAAAACGGAAAAGAAGCAATCCCTCCTCAGTTTATATTTGCTTTTGAATTTGCGGACGGGAGAGCACGAGTATGCCGAGGCAAATGGAAAGAAGGATACGACGGCAGAAAAGACAGATATGGGTCCGATGAAGAACTGTGGGGATATATCGATAAAAACGGCAATGAGGTTATCCCGTGTATCTATGACGAAATCAGCGAGTTCTGGGACGAAGATCATACGATTACAGAGGTTTTCGCTGCGCATACCGGAGGCTGGGAAGACGGCAAATGGGGTATTATGGACAGGAACGGCAACTGGATCGTTGAACCGCTGTTTCCGCAGATGGGATATTTTTACAAGGATGGATTGATCGATTTCAGCGATGGAGAAGATGATAAAAACGGAGAACTCTTCTACGGCGTGTACGATATTTTTCGTCACAGATTGATTCTGGAGCCAAAGTTCATTGACATTAGTTTTTCAGATAACGGAACGATTATCGCGCAATCCTCTGATGGTTGGGCCGTATATAACCGTGATGGAAGTATTGTTTTCGATGGAGATTATGATTATATAACAGATCACCACCTATGCCCCGGTTGTTATTATGTGACCCGTTACATTGAAGAAAACGGCAAGAGAGTAGGCAAGCACGGACTCCTCGATGGCAACGGTAGTATTATTATTCCGTGCGAATACGACATTATAGATATTTGCCGGGAAAAACGACTCTTTTCCTTTATGGTGGATCAAAAAGTCGGCGTGATGGATTTTGACCTCAATGTTATCATTCCCTCGATACATTTGTGGATCAAGGACATAGACCGGAGTATCTATACATTGAGTGATGGAAAAATATCGGGTGAAGATAACCTGATAACGCCTGAAGGGAAAGTACTGTTTCCGCACAATTATCGCAAGCTGATGCGAATGCCAAACAGAGAGGATCTTTATATTGGCTTTAACGGCGTCGGATGTGAAATGTTGGAGGTTATTAGAAAATAACAGCAATTATTATCACGGAAAGGAGGCTGCCATGAAACATTATGACTATTCCGTAAAGGATGTACTTAACAATTATTTCGGTGAGAATGTCCTGGTTCATATGCGTCAAGAGGCGTGGGGTCGCGGTGAACCGAAAACAGAGGAAACTCTGAATCCCCTGTTGTGGAAATATGCTGATGAACACGCCCTTGATCTTTTTGCCGGCGAGTTCTTTCTGCTGGATACTGAACTGCACGATGACTATATCCTTTACCGCGTTCAAGAGAGAGAACGTGAGATCGATATGTTAATGTTCGTGCTAATTGAAAAGAAAGAATCGTTCATCTATCTCAATTATGCCAAGAAGCTGCTGCAGGACAAAAGACGGACGGACTGTGACTGTTATATTCTTGCCGTTTATGTCAATGTGGAACGAAAAAAGGATGGAGAGTATAGATTTGACACTCATACGGGCAAGTGCTGCGGAACTAAGCTCTATCAACTGACAGAGATAAACGGCGAGGAGCTTATCACCGATGTAAGTTATCCCTTCTTCCCGCAGTTTTATCAAAAGCTGGCATGGGTATCCTGCCATACGGACGTGAAAGAATGGGAGTGCATTTTTGAACCGGATGTTAAACTTGTTTACGTTACAAAGGACAGACAACAAAAGAATGATACTTTAGCTTCAGGCATTATCCAAGTTATGGATTACCTGTTTAAGGATCGAAAACCTCGCCCGTATCGACCGGGAATGCAAGGTGCCCTTAGAGCAGGATATCAGGAGTATCGTGATACAGGATTATTCTCTTTAGAGTTATTCTGGCAAGATGAGTGCCTAGGCGTTTGCGTCAGCCGACGCAATCTGGTGCAGGAACTCTATATCTATGAAGAGAAGCCGGATTACTACCGTCGTATTCGGAGATATATTTCTTCTCGACGTCCGTTATACGATGAAGTCCCGGAACTGAAGAGCGTTCAGCCGCTTGACCCGGAGTTGATGTATGCGTATGCGGTCGAACTGCGATATTCGAACGGTGATCTGCGGTATTATTATCTGAACTGCTTTGATGAAATGATCATCCCGCAAAGCTGCGAGGTTGACGGTTACTCTTTTGATCGTGAAACACTGTATTCTGTTACAGCAAATTCAGAAGGCGGTATTCAATTCGCAAACGGCTATCAAATCCGACCGCATATTCTGTATCACCGCAGTTATCGTCAGCAGATATACGAGCCGGCAACAACTGCATACAAAGATGATCATTTGACAATAACTCCTCGCTATCGGGAACCGCTTAACAGAGAACACGGCGCTTTTCTGATCAATCATTATGTAGGCAGAGACGATGAGCACTTCGGTGCTTACAAAGGTTTTGTCGATGAGAACGGTGAACGTATCAGCCCGATCTCTCTGTACCGCATCAGTAAAATCAATATGCCCGGAGGCTTATTTGAAGCACGGATCGCGCCAACTGCGAAGTACGGTGTACTTAAATCGGACGGAACATGGGCGGCTCCTCCGGTTTTCGATGACCTCGATGGCAACGGCAGATATGTTGGTATGAAGCGTACTGCGAACGGCAAAAATGAAAAGTGGATGCTCACCGAAGACAATATGAACCTGATCCAAATTCCGTATGATGTTGACTTTGATGAATGGTGCTTCGGCCTAATTCGTGTGAACGCTGAAAAATGGGAAGGTAAGCGACCGTATGCAGGTTTCTATGATGACGACGGGTATTATGAAATAGAAGCCGGCAAATGGGGGATCATGAATCCAAAGGGTGAAATGATCGTAGAACCAAAATACGTGTATTTGATGGGATTCTGGCAAACCGATGGGGATCACTCAATTGTTGCTCGGTACGTTGATGGTGAGCTGTTATGGGGCGTCATAGACCGCAGCGGAAAAGAAACAGTTCCATGTAGATATCCGGTCGCCTATACCTATTCTGGAAGCGCTGTCGGTTTCAAGTATCATGTGGATGATGAGCTGTATGGACTAGTGGATTTTGACGGAAATATCCTCTTTGAACCGAAGTTCAGATATATCAGCGATTATGATCCCGTTCACCATCTGGCTACTGTCGGCGAACATGAAGATGCGCAGGGAGTGTATTCGATCAAGAACGGGAAAATGCTGATACCTACTGAATATGACGCAATCGAGTATGGCGACAAAATGATCTTCTGTGAACCGACGTACACCTGTTATGATCGATACTTTGATTATGACGGGAACGAACTGACATTTGACGGGTTTACCCGCGTTACTGAAAAAGATGGTAATCTGGAAGTGTTTGACGGCAAGCATTATGGATTGATTGACTACGATCATAATGTTCTGATCCCTCCGGTGATGAACTATCATTCGGGTGCAGATATGATTGAGTTGTATCGGAAAGGATATGTTATCACAGATGACGACGGAAAACAGTATGGCTTATCCAAAACAGACGGAACTGTCATTCTGCCGCCGAAGTTTTATTGGATCAGTATAGAGGACAACTTTTTGATCGCACGAGGCAAAGAAGCCAGAGGAGTTCATCTGAATGATACACTGTATACTTTTGACGGCGGTAAATTGATTCTGCAAGGAGCATACCGCAGCATATCTGTTGATTCGGAGAACCATACGATAACGCTTGATACCCCTAACGGAACGGAACACCTCAGTTACTCGGTATCGGAAAAAGATTGATTTGAAAAAACTTGCAAGTTAAATGGTTATAGACGGTTTTATTTGCAGAATTCTTCATATTAATGTGACGGATTTAATTATATCGTTGACTTGTGTTCGATTTTATGGTAGTGTCGTGTGTCGACAAGGGGTTGATACTATGACATTACTGGAGGATTTGTACTACGGTAACATCCAGCCGTGTGAGTATAAGCAAAGCGCCGAGGTGCGGCGAAAGCTGTCCGCAATGACTAAAGCTGCGGAGAAGCTAAAGGGTATGATGCCGGACGATAGTTTGCGCGCTGAGGTCAATAAAGCCTTTGATAGACAAACCGAACTGATTGCCCTAAGTGAGCGTGACGCCTTTATTGCCGGGTTCAAGCTCGGGGTAAAAGTTATGATAGAAACACTCGGATGATCTCTGCATTTGATGTTTATTTGATGTTTATTCCAACAATTGATTGCGATAATTAGCAGAAGACTACGAAAAGAGCATCGTTAAGTATTCGCATAAACAAGCCATTACCCAAGATTGCTAAAAATCACACATTTGTTCTATCGGCTTTCGTAATCAATAGGTCGTGGGTTCGAGTCCCATCTCTAGCTCCATCAAAAACCGCATGGATAAGCCATTTTTGAGCCTACCCATGCGGTTCTTCTTTTTGAGATTTCGGATTTGTTGTTTATTTGTTGTTTATTGTAAACAACAAGGCAAATCATTCAGCTTGTTTGGGACAAATATCACAGCCTCCGTTTGGAACGAGTCCGGACGGAGGATTTCTCTTTTCTGCGTGGATAACCTATTGACAAAATAGAACTAATTAGATATAATTATCACAACATATCTAATTAGATGCAACGAATTACAAGGAGGTATTGAATTGGCAGATAGAAACGACGCATACATCCTGATCGGCACACACCGGATGGTGAAGGATCTCGACCGTGAAACGACGCGGATCAGCGCATCTTATGGGCTGACGTTTCCGCAGTTCATGGTGCTCGAAGCGCTGATGCAAAAGGACGGTCTGTCGGTCGGAGAGATCAAAGAAGCGATCCTCAGCAGTAACGGCACGATCCCGGTCATCATCAACAATCTGGAGAAGATGGAACTGGTACAGCGTGTCACTGATCAAACGGATCACAGAAAGAGTATTGTCAAACTGACGGACAAGGGCAGAGAGCTGATCGAGCAAGTCTGCCCGGAGAATGTTAAAATGTTCAAAGAGAGATTCGGCGTATGGACGAAGGAAGAGAAGAAGGTCTTGAGCGGACTGCTTTCCAAATACCATGACGCTTTGGATCGGAAAGGAGATAACAATGCTTAGAGAAGTCATCAAACAGGTACAGGGATACAGAACAACCGACGGCGCGGGCGTGAGCCTCGTGCGCGTATTGGGCAACGGCACAACGGAGGATTACGATCCGTTCCTCATGCTGGACGCCTTTGACTCCACCGATCCCGCCGATTATATCGAGGGTTTTCCGATGCATCCGCACAGGGGCATCGAGACCGTCACCTTCCTCTCCAAAGGCTGTATCGTCCACGAGGATCACCTCGGCACCAAAGCGGCGATCCATGATGGTGAAGCCCAGTGGCTGACCGCAGGATCGGGCGCGTATCATTCGGAGATGCCTCAGCCCGCCGAGAGAATGCTCGGCGTACAGCTCTGGCTGAATATCCCGGCGGCGTACAAAATGAAAGCGGAGCCGTTCTATCACGGTATTCTGAACAGCGAGATACAGGAGTTCGACCTCGGCTGCGGCAAGCTCAGATTGCTCACCGGCAACTACGAGGGGCATTCCGGAATTCAGGGCAAGTATATGCCTCTCGACTATTACGATATTTTCCTTGATCAGCACGGTTCGGTGACGCTGGATGTGAAGGGCGATCAGAAGTCTGCTATGGTATTTACCTTGGAGGGCGACGCTGTGGTCAGCGGAACAAAGGTCGCGGCAAAGACAGCGGCAAGACTCGGCGCGGGCGATACCGTCACCATAGAAGCCGGCGACGAGCCGATCGAGATCCTCTTCATGTGCTCCGAGATCCTCGCAGAACCGGTCGCGTGGTACGGCCCCATCGTCATGAATACGCGCGAAGAATTGCAGGTTGCTTTTGCCGAGATGCACAACGGCAGTTTCATCAAACAAGAAGCGAAGTACGAGAATAAGGAGTAAACTATGGACAAAAACCGATTGGAAGCGTTCAGCGACGGCGTATTAGCCATTATTATCACCATCATGGTGTTGGAGCTCAAACAGCCTGTAGGCGACAAATGGGGCGACCTGTTGGCGCTCAGCCCTATCCTGCTCAGCTATTTGCTCAGCTTTTTGTTCGTCGCGATCTATTGGGTGAATCACCATATCATCTTTCATCAGGTCGAGCGCGTCAACTACCCGATCCTGTGGTGCAACATCGCGTGGCTGTTCTCGATGTCGTTCATCCCGTTCACCACGGCGTGGATCGGCGCGTATCCCACATCATTTGCTCCGGTGTGCCTTTACTTTGCGGATATGCTGCTCGCGTGCCTGACCTTCCACCTGATGGTTTACCTGATCGCACGCGAAAACGGCACGGCAAAGGATTTCAAACTGAGTCTGCGGAATATCGTCAGCATCATTACCTACACTTTGGCGGCGGCTGTCGGAGGCTTCTGCCCACTCGCGGCATATATCGCGGTGGCGTTGGTGACCTGCTGGTGGATCTTCCCCGAAAATAGAAAGAAAGCATAAGGAGGCGTTTTCATGTCAAAGAGAACCGAACTGGAAGCCAAAGGATACAAAACCTATGAGAACGATGAGATCGAGGTTTTCTGGAATCCGACCGTCTGTCAGCACGCGGGCAAATGCGTGCAGGGCAACGCAGGCGTGTTCGATCCGAAGCGCCGTCCGTGGGTCGACCTGAGTCAGGCGTCGGGAAAAGAGATCGCCGCGATCATCGATAACTGTCCGTCAAAAGCATTACAGTATGAGCTGAAGCTGAAGGTCGTTGTGGAGTTTTCTCAGGTCGAAGAGAGAAGCAAGGCGTTTGTTGACGGTATGCGCATCGGAGAATGTCAGTTTATTACGAGGGATCATAATTGGGTCATTACGCATACAGGCGTCCGCCCAGCTTACAACGGTAAGGGCATCGCAAAAATGTTGGTCATGAAGGTCATCGAAGAAGCCCGAAAGCAGAACGTCAAAATCGTCCCTGTGTGCCCTTATGCCAAGCGCATGATGTCGGGCAAAGAGGAATACTGCGACGTGCTCAAGTAATCGGAGGAGGTTCGTGTCAATGGGAAATGTCGGTGATACCGGTGCGATCACCGTAGTATTTGAAGCCGATCGAAAAAGAGCGGCGGCATATAAGGGTTGTGATTGTATCGGAGAATGTGTGATCGGTATCGGATTCACACGCTGGGTCATTCAGCACACCCATGTCCGTCCCGGTTTTGAGGGACAAGGAATCGCAAAAAAACTCGTGCTGAAGGTCGTTGAAGAAGCCCGCAAACAGCAAATGAAGCTGACGCCTGTCTGTCCCTATGCCAAGAAGCTGTTGACAGGCAAAGCGGAATACAGCGATGTGCTGGGGTAAAAGCAATATACAAATGAATATTTCATTGTATTAGCAACCTCCGTTTGGAATCCAAGCGGAGGTTTTGATATATACGGTATAAATATTTACAGCGGAAAGGCGACGGCTTCGCGGTACAGCTTTTTCAGAATATCCAGAAACGCTGTCAGCGAGGCTCTGTGGTCGTCCCTATGTGTACAAAGCACGCAGGAGAAGTTCTCTTTGCAGTCGAAGGGGATCCACGCGAACTGCCCGCTGTGATCGTTGAGGAAACCGGGCGCGAGGCAGATCCCTCGTCCTGCGGCGACATTGGTGAGAGTCGTATCGTGATCGGCGCTGTTGAAGTATTCGATCTTTCCCGATGCGATCAGCCTGTGCTGAACGGCTTTCAGAGCGGGAGGTGAACCGCCGCCGACCATCAGCGTGCGTCCATACAGGTCGTTCTCAGTGATGAGGTTTTTCTGCGCGAGCGGATCATCCCGCTGCGCGATCAGGTAGATACGGCTCGTGAACAACTCATGCACCGTGATGTTCGGTATCTGTTTTGTCTGCTCTTTCAGTGCGAAGAGGACGTCCGTTTCGTTTTTCAGAAAACTTTCCATCCCGTTCTCATACCGGAACTGCGGCGTGATCTGCACTTCGGGATCGGACTGCGCGAACAGGCGTATCGCCTCCGGCAGATAATAGATTGCCTGCCTGATCGGTAAGCTGATCGAGATGCTGTCCTTATATTGAGCGCTGAAATTCTGTCCCTGCTCGATCGCTCGCTTCAAGTCCTCCCGCATATTGGCGAGAAAGCCGACGAACTGCGCTCCGGCAGGCGTCAGGGTCGCTCCCTTTCCGCTTCGCTCAAAGATCGTAAAGCCGATCTCTTCCTCCAACAGCTTGATCTGGTAGGAGAAAGTCGGCTGGCTGACGAAGAGATTCTCTGCGGCGCGGCTGAAATTCAGCGTGCGCGCCAGCTCGATACAATAGTCGATTTGTTTTGTGGTCATATGCTCACCATATTATTAAAATCTTAAATCAATTATACACTATTTCTATTGGACTTTGCAATAGGCAAATGATATAATGAAGTCAGAAAAAACACAGGGAGGCAAACAACATGGCAAAAACACTGATCGCTTTCTTTTCGAGAGCAGATGAGAATTACTTCGGCGGCGCGATGCGCTATATCAAGGTCGGCAACACCGAGATCGTGTGTAATTTGATCAGCGAAATGATCGACGCCGACAGCTTCAAGATCGAAATGAAAGATCCCTACTCTCCTGTCTATATGACCTGCATCGACGAGGCGAAGAAGCATTTGAGAGCAAACGCTCGTCCCGAGCTTGTTTCCTATCCCGACAGCATTGACGGATACGACACCGTGATCCTCGCTTATCCGAACTACTGGGGCACCATGCCGATGGCGGTGTTTACTTTCTTGGAGAGTTATGATTTCAGCGGCAAGACCATTCTTCCGCTCTGCACCAACGAAGGTAGCGGAATGGGCAAAAGCGAGCGCGATATTCAAAAGCTCGCTCCCGGCGCTGAGGTCAAAAAGGGATTAGCGATTATCGGCAGCAACGCGGCTGATTCAGGAAACAGCATCAAGCGTTGGCTGCGTGCAAACGGTTTACTGTAAGGAGGCACATGATGGAATACAAAAAGGGCTATGTTTATGAGCTGATGGATCAGGGCGGCCCCACGAATGTGATGGAGCCGTACTTTATGGAAGCGGCAGAGGAAATGATGCGGGCGAGAACGCTCTGCGCCAAAGCGAATGCCGTACTGCCCGATGATCCGTCCTATGTAAGTTATCTGGAGGAACTGTTCGGCAGAAAGCTCGACGACGTCAGGTTACTCACCCCGTTCATCTGCGACTTCGGCAACCGCGTTACCTTCGGTAAGAATGTGTTCATCAACCATTCGGCGATACTTTCCGCATCGGGCGGGATCGAGTTTGAGGACGGTGTGATGGCGGCTCCGGGACTGAGGATCGCTACCATCAACCACGATATGAACGACCGTCACATCACATACACCTACGGCAAGGTGCTGATCAAAAAGAACGCGTGGCTCGGGATGAACGTCACGATCTGTCCCGGCGTTACCGTTGGAGAATACGCGGTAGTCGCCGCAGGTGCGGTTGTCACCAAGGATGTACCGGATTATGCCGTGGTAGGCGGCGTACCGGCAAAGGTCATCAAGTATCTTGATCCGAGCGAGATCAAGCAGTATTGAAACAGGAGGTCATCATGGAATATTTGGTATTGAATAACGGAATCAAATGCCCGGTCGTCGGGATCGGTACTTTTATGCTTTCACCCCATGACGCTGAGAACAGCGTGCGTGAAGCATTAAAGATGGGCTATTCACTGGTCGATACGGCGAACGCCTATATGAATGAGCGCGCCGTCGGCAGAGGGATGAAAGAAAGCGGCGTCAAGCGCGAGGATATCTTCCTCTCCACCAAGCTCTGGCCGAGCGAGTATGAGAACGAGAATGCTGTTGACGAAACACTGGAGCGCCTCGGCGTGGATTATGTGGACTTGCTCTACATCCATCAGCCCGCCGGCAACTGGCTCGCTGGTTACAGACAGCTCGAAAAGGCGTACCGCGAGGGCAAGGCGAAGTCGATCGGCATCAGCAACTTCGAGGGAGAATATATCGAGAGATTGCAGAAAGAGAGGGATATCGTGCCGCAGTTCATTCAGGTGGAGGCACATCCGTATTTCACCCAGAAGGAACTCAGAGAAACGCTTGATAAATATTGTATTAAGCTGATGAGCTGGTATCCGCTCGGTCACGGCGACAAGAGCCTGATGGAGGAGCCGGTATTCGCCACGCTCGGCGAGAAGTACGGCAAGTCGCCCGCACAGATCATCCTGAGATGGCATACGCAGATGGGCTTTGCCGTGATCCCCGGCAGTAAGAACGTTGCCCATATCAAGGACAATCTCGATATCCTCGACTTCACCCTGACCGACGACGAGATGGCTGAGATCGCAAAGCTCGATAAGGATATGCGCTACTACCACCGCACCGACGCACAGCTCAAACAGTTCGCCGCATGGCGTCCGACATTCGAAAAGGAATGATTAAGATGAAAAGAGTATTATCATTATTGATCGCACTGACATTTCTGTTCGCACTTGCCGGATGCTCGGCAGATAACAGTGCGACAGAGAGTGCGTCACCGACCGAAAACACAATAACCGATTCAAATGAAACAACTGCCGGTGAGCCGGCACCAGCCTCGGATAGCAAAGCGCTGGTCGTCTACTTCTCTCGCACCGGTGAGCAGTACGGCGTTGGCATCATCGAAAAGGGCAATACAGCTATCGTAGCAGAAATGATAGCGGAGCAGACCGGCGCGGATACCTTTGAGATCTTACCCAAAGAAGATAACTACCCGATGACCTACGATGCGCTCACCGAGGTAGCGAAAGAGGAGCAGAACAATAATGCCCGTCCCGCAATCAAAGATACCGTCGAAAACTTCGACAGCTATGATGTGATCTATCTCGGCTATCCGATCTGGTGGGGCGATCTGCCGATGATCTGCTACACCTTCCTTGAGAGCTACGACTTCACGGGCAAGACTGTGGTGCCGTTCTGCACGCACGCGGGTTCGGGCAACGCCGGAACACAGAGTAAGATCCAATCCGCTATCCCGAACGCGGAGGTCAAAGAGGTGCTCGCTATCGTAGGTGCTGACGCGCAGAACGATCCTGACAGCGTGAGAACGCAGGTCATCGATTGGCTGGGATAAGATGAAGAAGAAAGTCGTTATGCGTGTGCTTGACGCAGTGATGCTCTTAGCAATTCTGATGCTCATGGCGATGCAGGTCACGAAGCAGGAGATACACGAATGGCTCGGCATCGGGATGTTCGCGCTCGTCATCGCGCACCATATCCTAAACTGCAAATACTACGCAGCCATATTCAGGGGCAAGTACACACCACTCAGGGTGTTTATGCTGATCGTCAACACCTTATTATTGCTCAGCTTTATTGCGACACCGACAACCGGAATGCTGATGAGCCGCTACGCTACGCCGTTTCTCAACGGCGTTGTCGGAGTTGTATGGCCGCGCAAGCTGCACCTGATGCTGACTTACTGGTCATTTGTGCTGATGGGGTTGCACGCGGGACTGCATTTTAGTATCATTACATCAAAGCTGAAAAACAAAGTTGTGCGGATCACCGCTTTCATCCTGATGTGCGGTATTGCCGGGTATGGATTTTGGCTGTTCATCAAGTCGAATCTCTTCGACTATATGATCATGAAAACGCAGTTCGCGTTTCTGGACTATTCGAAACCGTGGTGGCTGACGCTGTGTGAGAACCTTACCATGCTCCTCGCATGGGCGTTCGCGGCGTATCTGATCACGCTTGTATTGAAAAAGATAAAGAAGAGAGGAATACAAACATGAGTAAAAAAGTATTGATCCTGTCCGGCAGTCCCCGTAAGGGAGGTAACTCCGACCTGCTCTGCGATGAATTCATGCGCGGAGCGATGGAAGCCGGAAATGACGTCACAAAAATCCGCGTTGCCGAAAAGAAGATCGGGTATTGCACCGGATGCTACTACTGTCAGAAGTCGGGCGGCGTATGCGCCAAAAAGGATGATATGCCCGAGATCCTGCAAATGATGATCGACGCTGATGTGATCGTCCTGTCCAGCCCCGTCTACTTCTACTCTATCGACGCACAGCTCAAGACACTGATCGACCGTACTGTTGCGCGCTGGACAGAAGTGAAGAACAAGGATTTCTATTACATCGTTACCTCCGCCGATGAAGAGCGTGAGTCGCAGGAGCGCACGATCGAATGCTTCCGCGGTTATGCCGACTGCGTGGAGGGCGCGAAAGAGATGGGTATTATCTACGGCGTTGGCGTGTATCAGCCCGGCGAGGTCAAGGATACTCCCACCTTCAAAGTAGCCTATGAGATGGGTAAATCGGTATGACGCATAAACAAGACAGCCTCCGTTTGGAACATAAAATCCAAGCGGAGGTTTTCTATTGCAAGAATCCCTAAAAATCAACTCTTGACAACACATTTGCAAACCCCTTTTGAATTTTGCAATCTTTCTTTCAGATTTGCAATCCTCTTCTTGCGAAATGCAATGCTTGATTTTTGAAATGCAATGTTCATTTTGAAAAATGCAATCCTCTGAAACCCGATTTGCAATGACACTATAATCAGCGTTAAGACACATCAAAAACCGCATAGATAAGCCATTTGAGCCTGTCCATGCGGTTCTTCTTTTTGAGGTTTTGATTTGTTGTTTATAGTAAAATCTGTTAAAGCTGATCAAGCTTATTCCGGAGCAATTCAAAGAATCGAGAGATATGGTCGCCGTCAACAAAACCGTGATGCACCGTTATTGATATCGGCATCGTTTTGTCCTCCCCCATTTTCCCGATCACAATAAGGGGATAATCGTTGCCGCGGCGATCGCGCTGTGTGTTGCAAAAGGACGTAAAATCCAATTTAGGCAGCGCGCTGACCAGCACTACGTTGTAATCCGTCATCCCTTCTGCCAGTTCGTACGGGTCTACGGAAGCGGCAAGAGAGATCACCTTCTGTGCTGTCTGACAGAACGTGTCAAAGTCCTCTGCATACGGAAAAACCATCTCAGCAAAGTTATCCTTCTCTTCCACGCGGATCGGCGCAAGCCCGTCGATCCGGTCATAGAGTACGACGTTTCCGTCCCGATCAAAACGGTAGCGGAATTCCTGTATTTCATTAACGGCGCTGAGGATCGCGTAGAAATAGCTCAGAAAGAATGAAACGCCTTTCGCCTTAGCCGCCGAATAAGCGTGCCTGACGTCCACACGTACCGTAACGCCAAGGTTGGGATTGTAAAAATCACGGAAGAACTCGAAATTATCACGACGGCTCCACGTGGAAATGTCGATGGTATGTTTCTCAGGCTTTTTGTATTGTTCCATATTATGATCCTCCTGTTCATCATCTTTAATACTATCGCAACCATAATAACAGATGATCGGCTGATAATCAAGGGAAGGACAGTATCATGTTTTTACAAGCAAATCAGCGGATTTCTTGTAAGAAGTTTACTGCCTTATCGCGGAAGGCGGTATATTTCTTTTCGGGGATCGGCAGCTCGACGCCGTCGGTCAGCGTGACCTTGAATCGCCGGATGTTCCGTATATATAGCGGATTGACAAGGTAGCTCTGATGACACCGCAGGAAAAGATGACCGTACCGCTTCTCAAGGGCTGAGATCGTAGTCATCACCTCGACCTGTTCCTCCGCGGTCACCACGACGCTGTGCTTGCCTCCGTGAGCAGCCTCGATGCGGATGACGGTGTCCGAGAGGAAGAAGTAATCCGAGCGATCCAGACCGTGGAAGTGGATGCGGTCACCCCTGTGGGTCAGCACCGTATCCGAACGGTAGACCTCGTGGAAGTTGGTGGGATAGATCACATCGTCCTCGTGCTTCGCGTGAGGATTGGAGATATGACAGAGCAGTATGCGCGGCTGTTTCTCTTTATTGCCGTCCTCATCCTCGATGATGCGCTCGCACCATGTCAATTGCAGGCGCTGGTACAAGGTGATGTCGTGGTGATCGGGATAATGCGTGGTGACATGATAGCTCAGCATAACGTCGCAGAAGGACGGGTGAGCGGAGGTGTGCATGACCTCGATGTTTCCAAGTGTGAAGCGCAGATCATGCTCCTCGGAATCCCACACCTTTATCATCACCTCGCGGCCGTGCAGGAACTGCCCTTCGGCAGGGCCGTACCACAGGGCGTCGTTGTCCATCGCTTGGAGAAAGGGCATATAGTCGTTGTCATAATAGCGCATGATCAGCTCGGCTGAGAGATCGGCGATATGCTGTTGGTTCATAAGCGGCTCCTTGTACTGAATATCGTCCTCATTATATCCCTGTCAAGCGATCATTTCAAGTGATTTTTTCTGATTTACAAGTTATTTTAGTATTGCTATTGACTAACCGAAAGCGATTATTGTACAATAAAATCGTAAGAAAAACGCCCCCGCATATCGCAGGAATACGAAAGGATGGTATGCTATGACAAGAATGATGAGAAGGATCACCGCCGTCATACTGTCACTGATAATGATCGCAGGCTTGCTGCCTCTCAGCGCCTATGCCGCCGAGCTCGACGCCGCCTCAACGGACGCCGATCTGGTCAGCCTGACCGTTTTCGGCATCACGACAGGGACTGTTCCCGTAAGCAGTATCGAAACCGAACCGGTCAAGGTCACTGTCGACTCCCGCGGCAATCCCGTGTATTGGTTTGAAAGAGGAACACAGGTCAAAAATCTCATGTTCACAAAGCCGAATATCTACGGCAACGTGTTCCTCCGCAACTATATGATAGCGGATGACAGCAGCACCATTGTCAACAGCAGAAATCACCCCTATACAGAGTATTTCAAGACGAACGGCATCGCTACGCTCACCATGGATAAGAACTACAGCCTCTTCCATGTATGGGCAAAGGGCGTATCGCATGATGAAGGCGGCAATATCGACGAGTATAACCACATCAGCTTTGATTATAACAGCTCTCAGGCTGAGATATACTTCCCGAAGCAGGGCAACAAAGAGGTCTTCTGGGACTTCAATCAGATGGCGGCCTATGAGCCGGTGGATTTTGCCGTCTACGGCAAGTCCGGCTACTATGTCGACGATATAAGGTATCTCGCCAAGGATTACAAGACGGGGCAATATCTGATCGCCTTCGGGGATGGGATCAGCTTTGATCAGCTCAACAGCGCCCTGAGCACACCTAAGCTCGACACTATATCCACCGTCTCCGACGGCGGCCGCTACCGCTTCTGGGTCAATGGTCCCAACAACTACCAGACCGAGGTCATCCGCATCGTCACCAAGCCCTTTCGCAAGCTGAGCGTCAGCACCGACTCGTCCCTCGTGACCTACAGCGCCGACAAGACCCTGAGCAAGCTCAAAGAGGGCGAGAAGGCGACCGTCACCTTCAGCTGGCAGGACGCATATGTGCTGGACTCCTGCACCCTAAGCGGCAAGGGCAGCCTTAATATCGTATCCAAGACCGCGACCTCGCTCAAGGCTGAGGTCACCGTGGGCGACGGCAACGGCACCGTCAACCTGTCCGTCAAGGGCGACCCCAACAAGTTCTTCGGCGTTGCGACCGAGATCACCTGCGACGACGAGCTGGCCGAATATGTAGCGGATATCAGCAAGGTCAAGAAGCTCACCTTATCGGGCAGCAGCGTGCCCGCCGGTACCGAGGTGACCGTGTCGACCTCCTCCGAGAGCTACGCCAAGGCGACCTCGATCGTCGTGACCTCCAACACCCCCGGCAAGACCTTCAATAAGGACATCACCTCTACCCGCAAGTTCACCATGCCGAACTTCGCCGTCAAGGTCACCGCCAACTACGGCATCAACCGCTCCGGCGGCTACTACACCGCCGATATCAACGAGATAAAGGATCCCGGCAATCAGAGTACAGCGGGCTTCTACAGCTCCAACGCGTCGTCCGGCGCCAACTCCGGCAAACAGTACAACTATGTTGACGGAGCGTCTAAGCGCATCGTCAAGGGCGGCGAGCAGATCGACGTCAAGCTGAACGCCGTCGACGGCCCCAACGGCGAAAAGTACGCCTACCGCCTCAAGGTCAGGGACAAGTCGTCCCCCTACGGCGGCAACGTCTACGGCTCCGCTTACTTTGACGCTCTGTATAAGGATATGACCGTCGATGTCACCATTTCCGAAGGTCACTCCGTCAAGGTCAGCAACGATACCAACGAGATATTCTACGTCACCGAAGGCAGCAGAGAGATGCCCATCTGGCTCTCCCAGCCCAACCGCACCTTCCTGCCTCAGGGCACGCCGGTTTTTGTCGAGGAAGATACCGCGTGGATCGACCGCATGTTCCCGAAGCAGGGGGAGGATTATGAGATCACCATCCGCCTCGGCAGCGGAAAAGAAGTGATCGAAGAGAACATCCGCGATATTTTCGACGTCGGGGGTGGCAATTATAAAAGCTATTTCAGCATGCCCGACAAAGACGTGACCGTTCATCTGACCCAGCTCTTCTATATGCCCATGAACCTGAACGTCATCGGCAGCGGCACCGCCTCACTGGAGAGGATGAAGGACGGCGACTGGGTCGCCGCACAGAAGGTGCTCGAAGGCGACACCGTTCGCATCAACTGCGAACCCGAGACCGGTTATCGCGTCAAATCGATCCGCTACAACTGGGACAGCACCAAGCCCTACGCCATCAGTGATTATGTCAGAAGCGTCGCGTTCAGCTCCCCGTTCAGCGAGGAAATGACTGACGGCGAAGCCTTTACCATCCCGCACACCTACGCCGGCATGGCGTTCCGCACCGCCTACAGACGGCTCTATGTCGACGTCGAGTTCGAGCGCGATCCCTCCGTCCATCTGCACGAGCTGCAGAAGGTCGAGGCGAAGGATCCCACCTGCACCCAGCCGGGCAACATTGCGCATTGGATCTGCGTCTCCGACATCCTTCCCTGCGGCAAGTATTTTGCCGACGGGGACGGCCTGAACGAGCTCACCCTCGAGGACGTCACGATCGATCCTCTCGGTCACGACTGGGGCGAGTGGACGATCACCAAACCCGCCACCGCCGAAGAAGAGGGCGAAGAGACCCGCGAATGTGAGCGCTGTCATGATACCGAGACCCGCAGCATCGGATATCTGCACACTATCGTCTGGCTCAACGGCGACGGCAGCGTGCTGGATACAGCCGCCTATCTTTTGAGGGACCCCGAGCCCACCACCAACAAAAGACCCGAGAAGGCGTCGGACGCAGAGCACAACTACGCCTTTGAGAAGTGGGACGAAGGCACCGTTGACGGTCTGGTCAAGACCTACAGACCGCTGTTCGAACAGACCGAAAAGACCGTCTACACCGTGTTTGTCGGCTCCGGCACCGCCGAGCCCAAGCACGCCAAGCAGGGCAAGCTCATCACCCTGATCCCCGATGAGGCTCCCAAGGGAATGTACTTCACCGGATGGCAGGTCCTCAGCGGCGACGTCACCATTGTCGACAATACCTTCATCATGCCCGACAGCCACGTAGAGGTCTATGCGACCTATGGCCTGAAGAGGTATGCAGACGTCAGTCTGGACTTCTCGGCAGATAAGGGCTATGTCGGCAAGCCCTTCACCGTCAGCGGCGAGATCTCCGAGAACGGCAAGCTCCTTAACGCCTCGGGCAGCGTGACGGTCACCTTCAGCTCCGGTCAGCCGGAAGCCGAGGGAGCGGTCAGCTACACCGTGCCCATCGTTAACGGCAGGTATGTCTGCGAGGCGCCCGCGCTGACCTCCGGCAACGAATACATCTGGGTCTCGTGGCCCGGCGACGGCGAGCATGCCGAAGCTCTGGTGATGAACAAGATCAAGATCTATGAGATATCGGTCGCGAGCGTCTATGTCGCGATCGCCGACGGTAACGTCAAGCAGTTCTATGAGGTCGGCGAGGAGCTCGACACTCAGAACTTGTTCATATGGATATACTGGATGGACGGCACGGAGGAGGAGATACCCGTCACGCCCGATATGGTCAGCGGCTTTGACAGCAGCACTCCGGGCGAGCCGATCCTCACGGTCGCCTGCCCCTATCCGTATAACGGCGAGATCACCTACGAGGTGTGGATCAAGGCAAAGGACCCCGACGATCCGGGCGAGAATCCGACCGAGCCCGACAAGCTCCTTCTGGGCGACGCAGACGGAGACGGTGAAGTCACGATACTGGACGCGACAGTCATCCAGCGTCGGTTAGCTGCATTTACTGTATCAAATCCTCAGATCGTTGATGAGCGCGGCGATATCACCGGGGATGGACTGGATATTATTGACGCAACATTGATCCAAAGATATCTTGCCTCGTTCAGCGTTCCGTATCCGATCGGCGAGCCGATCATTTAAATCGCCTCAACCGTCAAAGTGATAAACGATTTGAATTGACGGAAGCTCCGGGTGAAAGCTCGGAGCTTTTTCTCATGACAACACGTTTGCAAACCCGCCTTGGATTTTGCAATCTTTCTTTCAGATTTGCAATCCTCGTCTTGCGAAATGCAATCCTTGATTTTTGAAATGCAATCCTCTGAAACCCGATTTGCAATGACACTATAATCAGCGTTAAGACACAGAAAAAACCGCATGGATAAGCCATTTTTGAGCCTACCCATGCGGTTCTTCTTTTTGTAATATCCGATTTGTTGTTTATGGTAAACATCAAGTGGATACTTATCGCTTTTTAAAAAGTAACTGTTGAGGGATAGTATTCTGATGCTTTTGGGGATTCCGCTCACTGCCGGGATTTCTGCCCGGACGATAATGCAAGTGTTTTATTCGCCACCTGCTCACGGAAACGTACATCGTGTTCCACAAACAACAATGTGGGCTGATACTCATTGAGCAGCTTTTCTATCTGCATTCGTGAAAAAATGTCAATGTAATTCAGCGGTTCGTCCCAGATATAGAGGTGTGCGGGAGTGAGCAGACTTGACGCTATCAGCACTTTTTTCTTTTGCCCTTGTGAAAAATCCTCCATATTTTTAGTGAACTGCACACGCTCAAAGTCAAGTTGTCTGAGAAGCGCGCCGAACATCGCTCTGTCCAGACCTTTTTCCTCGCAAAAGTCCCATATACTGCCGTGCAGGAAAGAGGTATCCTGACTGACTGACGAAATGATGAGTCCGGAAGCCACCTCGAATTTCCCGCTTTCTGTGAAGGCTGCGAGTTCGCTGTTCATACCGGCACGCAGCAGTATCCTCTTGATGAGAGTCGATTTTCCGCAGCCGTTCTGACCGACAAGAGCAATTCTGTCACCTTTTTTGACGTCGAAGGTGATATGATTCAGAATGGGATGATCTGCATCCTTGTATCTGAAACTGTAATCACGGACGTCCACAAGAATATTCTTGTGATGTACAAGCGGTGAAAGCTTTAGTTCGGCAGTCCGCTCGATATCGCTGAGCAGCCCCTCTTTTTCCTCTATTTCATGAGCGATACGGTTCTGCGTCTCCTTGACACGTTTCTGCATTTTCTTTGTTTTAGCGCCAATATATGAGCGTGAACTGATATTGCGGTCATGTTCTTTTTTCGGATCGAATCCGATTTTTGTGCGCTCACTCTTATCAGCCCATTCAGCGGTACGTTTTGCCGATTGCTGCAGCTTTTTTATCTCTTTTTTGTGCTTCTCGTTCTCGGCAACAGCAAATATATCCCGGCGCTGCTTATTCTCCCACCAGACCGAGAAGTTGCCGTTCTGCACATCTATGCTTTTCCTGTTGAGTACAAGAACGTGGTCGATACAGTGGTCAAGCAGGTCACGGTTGTGAGATACAAGTATGAAACCGCTCTTTGATGCAAGGTATTCCTTTACTGTTTCACGAGCGCTGTTGTCCAGGTGGTTTGTAGGCTCATCTATCAGCAGAAAGTCATTTTCACCCGAAAACAGCACCGCAAGCATCACCTTTGTACGTTCACCGTGACTGAGAGTGCTGAACGGACGATAAAGGATATCAGCCTCCTCACCAAGCAGTGAAAGCTCACGTATGACGCGCCATTCTTCACAGTCCGGCTTGATATCGGCGATGAACTCAGAAGCCGGCATATCGATCTGCTCGTCGGAAAGCTGATACGGGAAGTATTCAAAGCTGACGGATGCGCTCACAGAGCCGATGTAATCATACTTTCCCATAAGGATATTGAGGAAAGTCGTCTTGCCTTTACCGTTCCTACCAATAAAACCGAGTTTCCAGTCAGTATCTATCGAAAACGATACATCCTCGAATATATTGTCGAAGCTACCCTCATAGCAAAAAGTAAGTCCGTTTACACTTATTTGTGACATAATCATCCCTCCTGCAAATGCGGTTTCTTCTCTCAGTTGAACCCATGATAACAGAAACGAATCAAAAAGTCCATGAGTTTGAAAAGATGCTGTTATGGGTTATCGCATTACGAAAAGCGATAACCCTGTTTCTTTATAAAAGTCATATAAAGCTCTTGACAAGCTAATAACCATTAGCTATAATAAGGCTAATAGATATTAGCTTATCTTCGGGAGGGCAATATGACGACAAAAGATAGAATACTGGATGAAGCGCTGACGCTGTTTGCCGAGAACGGCTATGATGGCACCGGGGTGGAACAGATCGCCGAAAAAGTCGGCATCAAGGCGCCGTCGCTCTACAAGCATTTCAAGGGTAAAGAGGATATCATGAACGCGCTGATCGATGCGGCAGAAGAACACTATGAAGCATCCTTCGGTTCTGCGGAGCACACGGGCAAGCTCCCCGAGAGCAAGGAGGAGTTTATACAAAGTACGCTCGGGAGAGTATCCTTTACGATCCATGATCCGATGATCCGTAAAATCCGGAAGTTTCTTGTGCAGGAGCAGTTCCGCAGCGAACGGCTCGCCGGGATCACGACGCGGCATCAGCTCGACGGACTGCAGGGGATGTACACGAAGATCATCAGCGGCATGATGGAAAAGGGATTGTTCAGAGAGGACGATCCTACTCTGCTTGCGACCGAGGTGACCGCGCCGGTGGTGCTGTTGATCTCCAAAGCGGACAGACAGCCGCAGTATGAGAAAGAGATCATGGAAAGCATTGAAAAGCATATCCGTCATTTCTGTGATGTGTATATGGAGGACTGAACAGATGAAGCTGAAAAATATTTTGATAGTGGTCAGAGATATAGAGAAAGCAAGACAATTCTACCATGATCTGTTTGGCCTTGAAATGCTGACGGACAATGACGGCAACATGATCCTGACAGACGGTCTTGTGCTGCAGGAAGAAAAGTATTGGAAAGAGTTTTTGAAAAAAGATATCATCCCTCAAAGCAATTCGTGTGAGTTGTATTTTGAAGAAGCCGATATAGAAGGATTTATCGAAAAGTTGGAAAGATTGTATCCCGACATTCGGTATGTCAATCGGCTGATGACGCACAGCTGGGGACAGAGGGTCGTCCGCTTTTACGACTTGGACGGTAATCTGATCGAAGTCGGGACGCCGATATAATCATAGGAGGAACGAAATATGCAGACAAAAGCGCTTGTCGTGATCGATATCCAGAACGATATCACGAAAAACTATAAAGATATTATTGAGAATATCAATGCCGCCGTTGAGTGGGCGGCGGCAAATGAAATGCAGATCGTATATATCAAGCATCACAATATGTCCGCCGGTACGCGCACCTTCAAGCCGGATACAAAGGGCGCTGAGCTGGCGCCGGAGCTGAAGGTCGTGTCAGAGAATGTATTTGTCAAGACAAAAAGCAACGCCTTGACCAGCGAGGCTTTCTGCGATTTTATCAAGGCAAATGACATCAGCGAGTTTTATGTCGTCGGAGCGGACGCGACCGCTTGTGTGAAATCGACCTGCTATAATATGACAAAGTCAGGCTATACCGTACACGTGATTTCCGACTGCGTGACAAGCTATGATTTGAAAAAGGTCGATGAAATGCTTGCGTATTATCAAAAGAAGGGCTGCGAAGTGAAAACACTCGCAGAAACCATCGGTTATAAAATAATGTGATAATAAGGAGAAATGAATATGAAACTCAGTTATGAAAAGAAAGACGAAATGACCTTTATCGGCTACCACACGGAAATCAAACCAGATGAAGGTTTTATCAAATGCCCGGAATTCTGGAATAAGGAATTCAACGAGAAATACGCACGGCTTTGGCAGACTATGAAGCCGGAAACGCCAATCGAAGAAGCGCTTCTTGCCAATGGGGTCGGGATGTTTGCGATCTGTTCATGTAACGGAAACGGCTTTACCTACTGGATCGCGGGGCTATACCAGGGCGGTGAGGTACCGGAGGGCTTGGAGTTGTACTCCTTCCCGGCAAGTGAATGGGCGGTTTT